>ERZ501041.98-NODE-98-length-17962-cov-3.577707_pt1 | contig 17962 bp, 21 predicted proteins | sample MGYA00248848_ERZ501041 | MGnify/ENA primary metagenome ERZ501041 (study PRJEB25958, sample SAMN03398573) | human skin metagenome | study: EMG produced TPA metagenomics assembly of the Human Skin Microbiome Metagenome (human skin metagenome) data set.
CCCTACACGACGCTCTTCCGATCTGAACATGCCGATGGAGATGACCTTCACGCCGTGGCTGTCCGGCGGCAGGATCATGTCGTCAACCTGCGTCGGGCGCTGCTCGACGCCGAGCATGCGCGGCACGGAGAAGCCGTAGATGTCGGCGTCCACCACGCCGACCTTCATGCCCTGGGCGGCCATCGAGGCCGCGAGGTTCACGGTGACCGAGGACTTGCCCACGCCGCCCTTGCCGGAGGCGACGGCGTAGATGCGGGTCATGTTGTCCGGGCGCTGGAAGGGGATCTCGCGCTCGGCCTGGCCGCCGCGCAGCGTCTGCTTGAGCTGGGCGCGTTGCTGCTCGTCCATGACGCCCATCTCGACCGTGACGCGCTCGACGGAGTCCACCTGGGAGACCGCCGCCGTGACGTCCTTCTCGAGGGTGGACTTCATCGGGCAGCCGGCGATGGTGAGCAGGATCCGGACCGTGACGTGGCCGGGGTCGGCCTCGTCGAGGCGGACGTCCCCGACCATCCCGATCTCCGTGATCGGGCGGCGGATCTCCGGGTCCTGGACGGTGCTCAGGGCACTGTGGATGGCGTCGAGATCAGGAGTGGGCATGCCCTCCATCGTACGTGCCACTGCGGGTGGCACCCCCACGCCGGGGGGAGGTGGATCGGCGGCGGAGCCGGCGAGACGGAGGGGTCCTAAGCCCTCGCCGCCCGTGAGGCGTCGACGCCGAGCGCCTGAAGGGAGGCGGCGGCGATGTGGTCGGCGTTAAGACCGGCGGCGGCGTACATGGCGGCGGGCAGGTCCTGGTCCTGGAAGACGTCGGGCAGGTGCAGGGTGCGAATCTTCAGCCCCGCGTCCAGCGCCCCCTGTTCGGCAAGGAACTGCAGCACGAAGGCGCCGAAGCCGCCCATGGCCCCCTCCTCCACCGTGATCAGGGCCTCGTGCTCACGGGCCAGGCGCAGGATCAGCTCGCCGTCCAGCGGCTTGGCGAAACGGGCGTCGGCCACGGTGGCCGAGACGCCGCGCGCCGACAGCAGGTCCGCGGCCTTCAGCGATTCCTGCAGCCGCGTGCCAAAGGACAGAATGGCGACCGATGTCCCCTCTCGCACGATGCGGCCGCGCCCGATCTCGAGCGGAGCGGACATCTCCGGAATGTCCACGCCCACGCCGTCGCCGCGCGGATAGCGGAAGGCGCTGGGGCGGTCGTCGATGGCGAGCGAGGTCGAGATCATGGCGGCCAGGTCCGCCTCGTCGGCGGCCGCCATCAGCACCATGCCGGGCAGCGCGCCCATGTAGCCGATGTCGAAGGAGCCGGCGTGGGTCGCGCCGTCGGCGCCCACCAGCCCCGCCCGATCCATGGCGAAGCGCACCGGCAGCGACTGGATCGCCACATCGTGCACCACCTGGTCGTAGCCGCGCTGAAGAAAGGTCGAATAGATGGCGCACACCGGCTTCATGCCGTCGGCGGCGAGGCCGGCGGCGAAGGTGACGGCGTGCTGCTCGGCGATGCCGACGTCATAGGTGCGGTCGGGAAACGCCTGGCCGAACAGGTCCAGTCCGGTCCCGGACGGCATGGCGGCGGTGATGGCGACCACCGATGGATCGGCCTTGGCGTGCTTGATCAGCTCGGTCCCGAACACCTTGGTGTAGCTGGGGGCGTTGGAGACGGACTTGCTTTGCTTGCCCGAGACCACGTCGAACTTGACCACGGCGTGCAGCTTGTCGGCGCTGCTTTCGGCCGGGGCGTAGCCCTTGCCCTTTTGCGTCACCACGTGGACCAGCACCGGCCGGTCGTCGATGGCGGCGGCGTTTTTCAGGATGGGGACCAGGTTCTCCATGTCGTGGCCGTCGATCGGCCCGATGTAGTAGAAGCCCAACTCCTCGAAGAAGGTGCCGCCGGTGACCATGCCGCGCGCATACTCCTCGGCCTTGCGGGCGACGTCGCGGAAAGGGCGCGGCAGGTGGTCGGCCACAGACTTCCCGAAGCGGCGCACGGTCTGATAGGTCCCGCCCGAGACCAGGCCCGCCAGATAGGCGCTCATCCCGCCGACCGGGGGCGCGATCGACATGTCGTTGTCGTTCAGGATGACCACCAGTTGCTTGGTGGTCTCGGCGGCGTTGTTCATCGCCTCATAGGCCATGCCCGCCGACATGGAGCCGTCGCCGATCACGGCCACGACCTTGTTGGTCTCGCCCTTCTGGTCACGGGCGGCGCAGAAGCCCAGCGCCGCCGAGATGGAGGTGGAGGCGTGGGCCGCGCCGAAAGGGTCGTATTCGCTCTCGGCCCGCTTGGTGAAGCCAGACAGGCCGCCCGGCTGGCGCAGGGTGCGGATGCGGTCTCTGCGGCCGGTCAGGATCTTGTGCGGATAGCACTGGTGCCCGACGTCCCAGATCAGGATGTCGCGGGGCGTCTCGAACACATGGTGCAGGGCGACCGACAGCTCGACCACGCCCAGGCCCGCGCCCAGGTGGCCGCCGGTGACGGAGACGGCGTCGATCGTCTCGGCCCGCACCTCTTCGGCCAGCTGCTGCAGTTGCTTGACGGAGAAGTCGCGCGTGTCCGCGGGGATGCGGACGGTGTCGAGAAGGGGGGTGTCGGGCATCAGACGCCTTGGCTGGTCGTGTCGAGGCCGCCTTGGTGTGGCGGGCGTTTCCTTATCAGGACCTGCGTTTTAGCACGAAGTCCACGCTGGCCTTGAGGATTTCGGCGTCGCGGCCAAACGGATCGAGATGGGCCCGCGCCTGGTCCGCCAGATGTGCGACCCTCTGACGCGCCGCCTCCAGCCCCAGCAGGGTGACGAAGTTGGTCTTGCCGAGCGCGGCGTCCTTGCCGCCGGCGGCCTTGCCCAGCTCCTCGGTGGTGCCCTCCACGTCCAGCAGGTCGTCGACGATCTGATAGGCTAGGCCGATGTCGTGGGCGAAGCCCAGAAGCGCATGACGCTGCGCCTCGCCGGCCCGCGCCAGGATCAGCGGGGTCTCGAAGGCGTAGGCGAACAGGGCGCCGGTCTTGAGCCGCTGCATGCGGGCGACGCCGCCCAGATCATCGCGCACGCCCAGCAGATCGATCATTTGGCCGCCGGCCATGCCGCGCGCGCCAGACGCCAGCGACAGGCGCGCGGCCAGTTCGCAGCGGATTTCGGCGTCCTCGTGCGTGTCCTCGTGCAGGATGATGTCGAAGGCGGCGGTCTGCAGCGCGTCGCCGGCCAGAACGGCCGTGGCCTCGTCATAGGCGCGGTGCAGGGTGGGCCGGCCCCGACGCAGGTCGTCGTCGTCCATGCACGGCAGGTCATCGTGCACCAGGCTGTAGGCGTGGACGCACTCCAGCGCGCAGGCGGCGCGCAGCACCGGACGCTCCTCGATGTCGAACAGCCGCGACGCCTCCATGGCGAAAAAGGGCCTCAGCCGCTTACCAGGGCCGAGCGCCGCGTAGCGCATGGCCTCCGTCAGGCGCGATTCCGGCCCGTCGGCGCGCGGCAGCAGTTCGTCCAGCGCGACGGTGACCAGGTCCGCGACCTCGGACACCCGGTCCAGCACGGCCTGTTCGGGCGAGTTGGCGGCGAGCACGGCGCTCATCAGAAAAGCCTTCCGCCGAGCGGCGCGTCGCGATCGACACCGACCAGCACCACCTCGCCATCCGCATCGGGAAAGCCCAGGGTCAGCACCTCGCTCATGAACGGACCGATCTGGCGAGGGGCGAAGTTGACCACCGCCGCCACCTTGCGGCCGACCAGCTGATCGGGCGTGTAGTGCCGGGTGATCTGGGCCGAGGAGCGCCGCGTGCCGATCTCCGGGCCGAAGTCGATCGTCAGCTTGTAGGCCGGCTTGCGCGCCTCGGGGAACGGGTCGGCGGCCGTGACCTGGCCGATGCGGATGTCGACCTTCTGGAAGTCGTCGAAGGCGATGCGGTCGGCGACCGGGAGTGCGGCCATCAGCCGAACTCCGCCGGCTGCACGCCCTTGGGCTGGCCGTCGGGACCGACCACGATCTTCTCGACGCGAAGCTGCGCCGCCTTCAGCCGGTTCTCGCAATGCGCCTTCAACCGTGCGCCCTCTTCATACAGGGTGATGGACTCCTCCAGCGGAGCCTGGCCCGACTCGAGGCGAGAGACGATGGTCTCCAGGCGCTGCAGCGCCTCCTCAAAGGACAGGTCGGTCGGGGCGGAGGGCGCGGCGTCGGTCATCGATCCGGACCCTAGTGGCGCGACCGCGTCGGTTCAACGAGGATGTGAAGGCGGGGCGAAAAGGCAACGCCGTGTCGAGGCTGGGCGTTCGGCTGATGAACCAGGAGGCGATCCGATGACGCTGACAGCGACCTGCCACTGCGGGGACACCCAAATCGTTCTGCCGGAACATCCCACCCAGGCGGCGCGGTGCAACTGCACCTTCTGCCAGCGGACCGGCGCGGTGTGGGCCTACTATGACGTGGATCAGATTGAGGTGCGGGAAGATCGCAGCAGACGGGACTACGGCACGAATCCACAGGTCGGGCTGCACCACTTCTGCGGCCGCTGCGGGATGCACACCTGGGGCGAGTCCGTGGATTGGAGCGGCGGTCCAGCGGCGGCGCCGGAAAGCGGCGAGCCGCCCCGCTACAGCAAGACCCAGGTCAATCTGAACCTGGTCGACGACCTGGACTGGTCCCGCATCAAGGTAGAGCAGATGAACGGCCGCAACGACTGGTAGGCCGGGCTCACGCCTTCTCGTAGCGACGTTGCGACCAGTATTTGAAGCCCTGGTCGTGCACCAGCCGCCAGCCGGCGGCCTTCAGACAGCGGCCGACCATGTGGTTGAAGTAGCCGTGGGCGAAGACCAGCACGCTCTGCCCGCCTTCGGCCCGGCGGATCAGCACGGCCGCGGCCTGACGCGCGCGCGCCTCGGCCTCCAGCCGCGTCTCCTGCCCGCCGTGGTGGTTGAACACGTGCCACCAGAAGCGCGACACCCCGCCCCAGGTGCGCGGCGACAGCCGTATCCAGTCGGGAAACGGCGGGGGCGGCAACGGGGCCTCGATGAACAGGGCGTCGCTCATCACCTCGCGTCCGGCGGCGACGGCGCTGGCGGTCTCCTGCGCGCGCTGGCGGGTGGAGGCGTAGATGGCGCCCGCCCCTTCGGCCGCGGCCAGCAGGGCGGCGGGCGGCGTCTGGCCGGCGCGCAGGCCGCCGACCTCGTAGCGGCCCCACCATTCGCCGTATTCACGCGCGCTTAAGCGGCATTTGCGCGACAGGGCCGGCTCGCCGTGCCGGGTCAGGATGATGGCTCCGGTGCGCGGCGTGGACGGGCTCAGCACGGCCGGAGACGCCGCCGGCTGGGTGGACGGCTCCGAAGACTGCAGGGACAGAACGGTGCTGGGCATGGCGAACGGACGAAACCTGAAAAGATCAGGGTCTTGGTCGTCCTTTAGTCCTCCCCCAGCGCCTCTAGATGGGCGACAGCCGAACGGCTGAGTCCCTCAAGGTCGTAGCCGCCCTCGAGAGAGGAGACAACCATGCCGCGGCAGGCGCGTCGAGCCACTTCCAGCACCGCCCGCGTGGCCCAGGCGAAATCCTCCGGCTCCAGCGACTGGTGGGCCAGAGGATCGCGGCGATGGGCGTCGAAGCCGGCCGAGATCAGGATCAGGTCGGGACCGAACGCCTCCAGCGGGGCCATCAGCCCGCCGGCGAAGGTCGCACGCCACGATTCGCGCGCGGCGTGGGGCGGCACCGGTGCATTGACGATGTTGCCGACGCCCGTCTCGTCCGGCGCGCCCGTGCCGGGATAAAGCGGCATCTGGTGGATGGAGGCCAGGAACAGGCTCTCGTCGGCCGCGAACGCCGCCTGGGTGCCGTTGCCATGGTGCACGTCGAAGTCGACCACGGCGACGCGGGCGAAGCCTTCGGCCTGGGCCACGCGCGCCGCGACCGCGACAGAGGAGAACAGGCAGAACCCCATGGCGCGATCGGGTTCGGCATGGTGGCCGGGCGGGCGGACCGCGGCGAACGCCCGCTTCATCTCGCCCCGCGCCACGGCGCGCACCGCATCGATCGCGGCGCCGGCGGCCAGGCGCCCCGCCCGCACGCTGCCGGGCGACAGCAGGGTGTCGGCGTCCAACTGGGCGACGCCGTGATCGGGAGAGGCCCGCAGCAGGCGCGCGACATAGGCGGACGGATGCACCCGTTCCAGGTCCGCGACGGAAGCCTCGCCCGCCAGGCGGCGATCGGCGCCGAGCTTCGCGTCATCGATGGCGTCCAGTACGGCCTTCAGCCGGCCCGGCTTCTCGGGGTGTCCTTCGCCGGTCAGGTGCGCCAGCATGTCGGGATGGGTGAACAGGGGCACGGACATGGCGATGATCATAGTGGCGGCCCGGCGGCTTGTCGCGCACCGCCGGCGGCCGTAGAGGCGCGACCATGACAGACGCCGACATCCGCTCCGCCCGCCCCGAAGACGCCGAAGCGCTGGGCGTGATCGGCCGCCAGACTTTTATCGACACCTTCGTCAGAGGCTTCCGCATCCCCTATCCCGAGCCGGATCTCGAGAACTTTCTCCGAGACAGCTTCAGTCCCAAGACCATCGCCGCCAAGCTGGCCGAACCGGGCGCCGCCTGGTGGGTGGCCGAGCGCAAGGGCGCGCTTCTAGCCTTCGCAAACGCGGGTCCCAACACCCTGCCCCATCCGGACGCGCGTCCGACGCAGATGGAGCTGCGTCGCCTGTATGTGTCCAAGGCGGCGCAAGGACTGGGACTGGGGACAAGGCTGCTGACCCTGTCGCTGGACTGGATGGAGGCGCACACGGAGGGGCCGCTGTGGATCGGCGTCTGGAGCGGCAACCTGAAGGCGCAGAAGCTCTACGCCGCCCACGGGTTCGAAAAGGTCGGCGAGTACCAGTACCCGGTGGGGCGCTGGCTGGACGATGAGTTCATCCTGCGGCGCGGATAGACTATGTTGCGGTCATGACCCGCGCCGAACTGCTGGAAAAGCTGCGCGAACTGAAACCCTGGCTCGAGGAGCAGGGCATCGTCAACGTGCGCCTGTTCGGCTCCTACGCCCGCGACGAAGCCGGACCGGACAGCGACGTGGACCTGCTGGTGGAGATGAGCAAGCCGCTGGGGTTCGACTTTTTCGGCGTGGAGCGGCGGTTAGGCGAACGGCTGGGCTTGAAAGTCGAGATGGGCACCGAACGCTCCATGCACCGACTGGTGCAGCAGACGGCCCTGCGTGACGCCATTGCGATCTAGAAGTCTCGACAGGCTCCTTCTGAAGGAAATGATCGTCGCCATCGACGAGATCGCCCTGGAGATCGGCGGCCTGCCTTCCCACGGATGGCGAACGGAGAAGACCAAGGTCGCTGCGGTCGCCATGTATCTGGTGGTGATCGGCGAAGGGGCGGCAAAGCTGTCGCCTAGTCTACGCGAGTCGGCTTCCGAGACGCCTTGGGACGACATAGCCAATCTGCGTCACCGGTTGGCCCATGCCTACTTTCGCTCAGACCCGGAGATCGTCTGGACAGCCGGTCAGGTTCACACGCCCGAACTTCGGCAGGTCTGCGTTCGGCTGTTGGCTGCGATCGAGGCGGACAGCTGATGCTGCTGCCCTTCTTCTTCGCGCTGCGGGAGGCGCGGGTGCCGGTGTCGACAAAGGAGTGGCTGCATCTGATGCAGGCCATGGACCAGGACGTGGCGGGCCGGCGGGTGGAGGCCTTCTACCACCTGTCGCGCGCGGTGCTGGTCAAGGACGAGAAACACTACGACCGGTTCGACCAGGTGTTCGGGCGCGTGTTCAAGGGGATCGAGACGGTCGGAGGCGAGGACCTGGCGACCGCCCTGCCGGAAGACTGGCTGCGCCTGCTGACGCAGAAACACCTGTCGGACGAGGACAAGGCGCGGATCGAGGCGCTGGGCGGCTTCGACACGCTGATGGAGACGCTGAAAGAGCGGCTGGAGGAGCAGAAGGAGCGGCACGCCGGAGGCTCCAAATGGATCGGCACGGGCGGGACCAGCCCGTTCGGCCACGGCGGCTATAATCCCGAGGGTGTGCGCATCGGCGGGCCGGGCCGGCAGGGGCGGGCGGTGAAGGTCTGGGAGAAGCGCGAGTTCAGGAACCTGGACGACACGGTCGAGCTGGGCACGCGCAACATCAAGGTCGCGCTGCGCCGCCTGCGACGCTTTGCGCGAGAGGGCGCGGCGGAAGAGCTGGACATGGACGGCACCATCGACGGCACGGCGCGCCAGGGCTGGCTGGACGTGCGGATGCGGCCCGAGCGGCGCAATACGGTGAAGGTGCTGCTGTTCCTGGACGTTGGCGGCTCGATGGACGCCCACATCCGCATGACGGAGGAGCTGTTCTCGGCCGCGCGCGCCGAGTTCCGGCATCTGGAGTTCTTCTACTTCCACAACTGCCTGTACGAGGGCGTGTGGAAGGATAACCGACGCCGCCACGCCGAACGTATTCCCACATGGGATCTGCTGCATCGCTACAACGGCGACTGGCGGGCGGTGTTCGTCGGCGACGCGACCATGAGCCCCTATGAGGTGTCGGTGCCCGGGGGCTCGGTCGAGCACTGGAACGAGGAAGCGGGCGAGGTCTGGCTGCGCCGGGCGCGCGAGCAGTGGGGCCGCTGCGTGTGGCTGAACCCCACGGCTGAGCGGCACTGGAGCTATGCCGCATCCGTCGGGATGATCCGTCAGATTATGGACGACCGCATGTTCCCGCTGACGTTGGATGGGCTGGACCGCGCGATGCGGGCGCTGACGCGCTGAGTGTGCTAAGGCTTGGCGACACACAGTGCTGGGGAGCCTGTCATGATCGCCGTCGCCTTCGCCTTTCTGCTGATGCAGCAGCTCGCCGCCTTGCCATCCGAGACGCCGGCGGCAGATCCGTCGCCGGCCGCTTCGTTGCCCGAATGGGCCAAGGTCGATCCGTTCGCCTTTGAACGCGCGCGTTGCAGCGCATTGGTTCGGGGAGACACGCCGCTGGACGTGTGCCAGACCCGCGTGCGACGCCTGCTGGCGGACAGTCTGGGAGACGATCTTCCGGCGACCATGCGGGCCGCCGGCTCTCTGGACGACTGCCAGCGGCTGAGGGATGCGGCGGGCGGATCGCCCTATGCCGTTCAATGCGGTGCTCGGCCTCCAAGCATGGCCGCTTCGAACGTGCCGGTTGAACGCGATTGCCGAAGCCGCCCCGAGCGGGGCGGCTTCACGACCGAGTGCCGTCCCGTCGGATCGACCGACGAGGGCGGCGGACTGAAGCTGACCCTGTTCGGCGACAAGGACTGATAACGCGCAGAACGCCGCCCGATCACTTGGGCGGCGTTGCTTTAGCGCGAAGGATGGATCAGCGATCGTCGCGCAGGCTGTCCTTGACGCCGCCAACCGCGTTCTGGACCTTGCCGCCCATCTGGTCGGCGCGGCCCTCGGCCTTCAGCTTTTCGTCGCCGGTGACCTTGCCGGCCGCTTCCTTGACCTTGCCGCCGATGTTCTTGGCGGCGCCTTCGACACGATCATGATCAGCCATGAAAAGCTCCATTCTCCGACGTCGCTAGAATAGCGCCGCCTTGTGCAAGGAAAACGGCCGCGCCCCTCAAGAGTTCCCTGGGCCTGACGGCTGCGACCTGATCCAGACCAGAACGGCCCAGGCGTGCGCCTCATGGCGAAGACTGGCCGCCGCCTCGTGCGGATCGAGCCAGACCAGTTCATGATCCGGCTCGCACTTGGCGGAGGGATCCTCCTCGACAGCCGAGGCGATCCAGAAGCCGGCCACGTTGTTGACCGCGTCGCCCGTGGTCTTGACGAAATACTGCGACGCCTCCGCGATCCGCTCGGAGGGCGTGATCGTCAGGCCCGTTTCCTCCATGAACTCGCGCGCAAGCGCCTGCGGCTCGGTCTCGTCCCCATCCAGCGCACCGCCGGGCAGGTCCAGGTACGCCCCCTCTCCGCGGTCGATGCGCACGCAGGCGAGCCTGCCCTCCCGTGACACCAGACCGAAGGCCGTAGGACGGTCTCGGTAGTCCTGGTCGGGTTGCTTTTCGCCGAACTGGAGCATCCGCTCCTAACGCGCGAACGGCCTAAAGGTCGAAGGCGAGGCGCGCACGCACGCCCTTGTGCGCTGGATCGAACTCCACCGCCGAGCGCAGGCCTGACGCCATGGCCGAAACGATCTTGGAACCCAGGCCGGTGCCCTTGGGCAAGCCGTCGCCCAGACCCGGCCCGTCGTCCTCGACCGTCAGGATCGCGCGGCCGTCGCCGTCGGGGTGCAGATGGATGCGGATTTCACCCATCCGACCCGGCTCATAGGCGTATTTCACCGCATTGGTGACCAGTTCGGTGACCACCACGCCCAGCGACACGGCCTGGTCGGTGGTGACGTTCATGGGGCGCGCGTCCAGAACCAGCCGCGGCGCCTCGCCGACCGGCCCAAGCGACTTCGCCAGCTCGTCCATCAGGCCGGCGAGGTATTCGTCCATGGCCACGGTGGACATGTCGCCCGAGGCATAGAGGCGGCGGTGGACGTGGGCCACGGCCTCGATGCGCGCCTGGGATTCGCGCAGCGCCGCCCTGGCGCCGTCGTCCGACAGGTGACGCATCTGCAGCGACATGAACGACGACACCAGCTGAAGCGAGTTGCCGACGCGGTGGTTGACCTCGCGCAGCATGGCCTCGGCGCGGTCGCGGGCGCGTCGGATTTCCTCCTGGGCGGTTTCGTTCTCGCGCTGAAGCCGGCGGCGCAGCAGGGCGTCCTCGAGCGCCGCGCGAAGCAGGGCGGTGAAATCCTCGGACACGTCCTTGATGACGTAGTCGGCGGCCCCGGCGCGAAGCGCGGCCACGGCGATGCGGCCCTCCTGCGCCCCGGTGACATAGACCACCGGCGGCGGCGCCGGCAGCGCCATGATATCGGGCAAAACATCCAGACCGTCGCGACCCGGCATGTAGTGATCCAGGGCGCAGATGTCGTACTCACCCGCCGCCAAGGCATGAAGCCCCGCATCGCCGTCGGGCGCGCAGGTCACGGCGTATCCGTGGCGTCCGAGCTCCTTTTCAACGAGACGCGACAGTCCGCGATCATCGTCGATGTAGAGCAGGCGTATGGGCGAAGGCGCGTCCAAGGGCTGTTCGTTCGTCCTTATTCGATCACCGGCGCCTGCATCACCGACAGGAACAGACCCAGCTGACGAATGGCGTCGGCGAAGGACTCATAGTCCACCGGCTTGGTGATGTAGACGTTGCATCCGAGATCGTAGCAGCGCTGGATCTCCACCTTGTCGTCGGTGGTGGTCAGCACCACCACCGGGGCGCGGCGCAGGCGCTCGTCGCCCTTGACCCGCTCCAGGATGTCGGTGCCGGACATGTCCGGCAGGTTCAGGTCCAGCAGGATCAGCAGCGGCCCGTTGGTCAGGATCTCCTCGCTGAACAGGTAATCCAGCGCGGCGCCGCCTTCGTCGAAATGCGCGATCTCGTTGGAGATGTTGGCGCGCCGGATGTTCTTTTCGATCAGCTTGGCGTGGCCATGGTCGTCTTCGACCATGATGATCTTCACGGGTTGCGTCACAGGGCGGCTCCAGAATCCGGCAGGACGAGGCGTTTGGGGAATTTCAGCAGAAAAGTCGAGCCCTTGCCAAGCTCGGACTCCAGATCGATCTGACCGCCCAAGCGTCGCACGCTGTTGCGCACAAAGGCAAGGCCGAGCCCCTCGCCCGCCCTGTCCTGACGCCCGGCGCGACGGAAGAGTTCAAAGATGCGTTCATGGTCGCGCGGCGCGACGCCGCGCCCGTTGTCGGCGATGCGATAAACGATCCAGCCGCCGAGGACGTCTTCGCCGCTGATCTCGATGCGACCCGGCCGGCTGGCCTCCAGATACTTCACCGCATTGTCGATCAGATTGCCGAAGATCTGCTCCATCGACAGCCGGTCGCTGTCGATCATCGGCAGGTCGCGCACCACGATCTCGGCGTCGGCCGTTTCGGTCTGGTGACGCACGCTGTCGGCTATGCCTTGCGCCATGGCCGTCATGTCCAGCGTCTCGATCGCGAGATTGCGACGGCCTTCGCGCGACAGCTTCAGAATGGCGTTGATCAGCCTGTCCATCTTGGTGGTGGAGGCGCGGATGAAGCCGATGGCCTCCGGCACGTCCTCGCGCACCGCCTGCACCACCTCGGGATCGACCTCGCGCTCGGCCTCCGCGCGGGCGATGGCCTTGTCGATGGTGCGGCCGGCCTGCTCAAGCTCGGAGGTGTAGCCCATGACGTTGACCAGGGGCGCGCGCAGGTCGTGGCTGACGATATAGGCGAAGCGCTGGATTTCCTCGTTGGCGCGGGTCAGTTCGCCCGTGCGTTCCTGAACCTTGTCTTCGAGGCTGGCGTTGGCGGCGTCAAGCGCCTCTCTCGCCGCCTGCATCTCCAGGACGTATCTCCGCACCAGCCAGGCGGAGATCACGCCCAAAGCCAGCACCAGCACCGCCGCCAGCGTGTTGATGATGACGGTGATCAGACCGAATCGCTCCGACATCTGAACCCGGTGAGCGATGCGGGCGGATTTGATCCCGTCGAACTCGCTGATGTCGTTCCGGATGGCGTCCATCAGCCTGCGGCCTTCGTCGCTGCGCACGATCTGGATCGCCTGGCCGATCCGGCCCTGACGCGCGAGGCCGAGCGTGGCGTCCATCTCCGCCATCTTTGCGTCGACCGCCGTTTGCAGCCGATCCACGGGCGCGCGCAGTTCCGCATCCGCGTCGCCGCGATGCAGGATCTCCAACGCAGGGCCCAACGAACGGCGCGCCTCCTCGAACGGCTGGAGATACTGCGGCCGACCGGTCAGAAGAAAGCCGCGCTGCGCCGTCTCGGCGTCGGTGACCGCGATCAGCAGCGTACGGGCGGCGCGACGCATCTGCTGGGCGTCCTCGATCGAGTCATTCACCTGCGCGGTCCGCCCGATCATCACAAAGGTGGCGATGTTGACCAGAAGCAGCAGCAGGAACGCCCCCGCCAGCAACCCCGCCACGGCGCGCCCCACGCTCGGGGTGCGCAGGAAGTCGCCGACGAGATGCAGGGCCTTGCGGGAGCGAGGGATCATGAAGGTTGCTTTAGCGGCCGCAAGCGTCGCCGCATAGCGCCATGCGTCACACCTGTCCCAGAGTCCTCAGGCGGGCCTTGGGGTGGACCTCGTTCTGGCTCATCACCACCGTCTGGCCGCGGAAGCGTTCGATGATGGAGCGGACGTAGGGGCGGATCATGGGGCCGGTCAGCAGGACCGCATTCTCGCCCGACATGGCGATGCGCTCAAAGGTGTCGCGGGTGGAGCGGATGAAGTCCTGAAGACGAGACGGCGCCATGGCCAGTTGCTTGTCCTCGCCCTGGCCGACCAGAGCCTCGGCGAAGGCGGCCTCCCAGTCAGGCGACAGGGTGACGATGGGCAAGGCGCCGTCGTGGCCCTGATGCTGCCAGCACAGCTGGCGCGCCAGGCGTCCACGCACGTGCTCGACCAGGGTGGAGACGGAGGTGGTGTGCGGCGCGGCCTCGGCCAGGCCTTCCAGGATTGCCGGCAGGTCGCGGATCGACACCCGTTCGCGCAGCAGGCTCTGCAGAACACGTTGCAGGGTGGTCACCGTAACGACAGAGGGAATCAGTTCCTCGACCAGCTTCTTCTCCTCGGGCCCGACCTCCTTCAGCAGCTTCTGCACCTCGGCGTAGGAGAGAAGGTCGGCCATGTTCTCCTTGAGGATTTCAGTCAAGTGGGTCGTCAGCACCGTTGAAGGATCAACGATGGTGTAGCCGCGGAAGGTGGCCTCTTCGCGCAGGGACTCCTCGATCCAGGTCGCGGGCAGGCCGAAGGCCGGCTCCTTCATGTGTTCGCCCGGCAGTTCGACCTGGCGGCCAGCCGGGTCCATGGTCATCAGACAGCCGAGCCGCACCTCGCCCGCCCCGGCCTCCATCTCCTTGATGCGAATGGCGTAGCCCTGGGTCGGCAGGCGCATGTTGTCGAGGATGCGCACCTGCGGCATCACGAAGCCGTACTCCTGCGCCAGCGAACGGCGCAGCGCGCGGATCTGGTCGGTCAGGCGGCGACCTTCCAGGTCGTTGATGAGAGCCAACAAGGAATAGCCGAGTTCGATCTTGACCTCGTCGATCGACAGGGCGGCCGAGATGGGCTCCTCCACATCCTCCTTGGGCTTGGCTTGGGCGGCGGCGATCTCGGCCTCGGTCGGCTCAGGCTTCAGCCGGGCACGGCCAAGCCGCCAAGCCATGAAGCCGGAGCCCAGCGCAAGCGCCGCGAACGGCAGGATGGGCATGCCGGGGATCAGGCCGATCAGGCCGGCCGCGCCCGACACCACGCCCAGCGACACCGGGTTGGTGGCCAGCTGCGACACCAGCGCCTTGTCGGCCGTGCCCTCGACGCCCGCCTTGGACACCAGAAAGCCCGCGGCGATGGAGACGATGATGGCCGGGATCTGGGTCACCAGGCCGTCGCCGATGGTCAGCTGGGTGTAGGTGTTGGCCGCATCGCCGATCGGCATGCCGTGCTGCATCACCCCGATCAGGATGCCGCCGATCACGTTGATGAAGGTGATGATCAGACCGGCGACCGCATCGCCGCGCACGAATTTGGACGCGCCGTCCATGGCCCCGAAGAAGGTCGATTCCTGCTCCAGCTCCTTGCGGCGCAGCTTGGCCGTCGCCTCGTCGATCAGGCCGGCGGACAGGTCGGCGTCGATGGCCATCTGCTTGCCCGGCATGGAGTCCAGGGTGAAGCGGGCGGACACCTCGGCGATGCGGGTAGAGCCCTTGGTGATGACCACGAAGTTCACCACCAGGACAATGGCGAAGATGATCACCCCGATGATGAAGTTGCCGCCCATCATCAGCTCGCCGAAGGCGTTGATGACCTGACCGGCCGCGTCATGGCCTTCCTGGCCGTGGGTCAGGATCAGACGGGTGGACGCAAGATTCAGCCCCAGCCGGTACAGGGTCGTGACCAGCAGCACGGTCGGGAAGATGGCGAAGTCCAGCGGCCGCTTCATCATCACGGCCGTCATCAGGATCAGCACGCTGGAGACGATCGAAATCGCCAGGAGCAGATCCAGCAGCAGCTTGGGGACCGGCACGATCAGCAGCATGATCACGCCGATCACGCCGACCGCCATCATCACCTCGCCGCGCATCAGCCAGCCGGTGACGTCCTGGCGGGTCGGCCGGGCGTAGCCGTCCTTCATCAGGACCGGAGCGTCGGTCACGCGAGCGCTCCCGCGGCTGGCGCTTCACGGCCCAAGGCGGAAAGGGCGCGACGACTCGCTTCGGCGACCACCGCCTCCCGCCGCTCCAGCGGCAGGTCGACCGGCGCGTCGTAATAGACGGCGATCCGCACGGGCGCTTCGGTGGCGGCATAGGCGTAGCCGATGTCGTTGGTCTGACCCGTCAGGCCCGTGCCGGTCTTGTGCGCGACGGTCCAGCCGTCAGGCACGCCCGCCCGGATACGGCCTCGTCCGGTGGGGCTGTCGATCAGCCAGTCCCACAGCGGCCGGTGCGCCGCGAAGGCCGTGAAGGGACGGTAGGTTTCGTCGATCCAGCGCAGGTTCTGGATCGTCTGGTTCGGGGTCGTGGTGTCCTTGTCGCCGTCTCTGACGTTCAGCTCGGGCTCCAGCCGGTCGATCGAGGTGACCTCGTCGCCCATCGCCCGGTACCAGGCGCGCAGGGTGTCCAGCCCGCCGATTTCGCGGATCAGGAGGTTGGCGGCGGCGTTGTCCGACAGCTCCACCGCCGCCTGCGCCAGTTCGACCACGGTCAGGGTCCCTCCGACCGCCGGTTCGGCGGTGGGAGAATGGGGCAGGATGTCCGACGCCAGGATGGGGACGGCGCGGTCCAGACGCACCTGTTCACGCTGCGCCCGCTCGATCACGCAGGCCGCCAGAAACAGCTTGAAGGTCGAGCAGTAGTTGAAGCGCTGGTCGCCTCGCCACGCGAGGACCCGCCGCTCGCCGGCCGCCACGCCGATCCGGCCGCCATGCGCGCGCTCCAGGTCGGACAGGTCCAGCACGGCGGGCGGGGCCGGCGGCTCGACCGCCGACAGACGCCGGTCCGGCTCGCGCTCGCAGGCGCCCAGACCAAGGAGGGCCAGCCCCCCCAGCACGTGTCTGCGATCCGCCTCCGCCATTACGATCAGGCGGCGTAGCCGGCGGCGACGCCGGATTGCGGCGCAGGGATCGCGGCGCCCTCGTCGGCGTATTCGTTCAGCTTGTTGCGCAGGGTGCGGATCGAGATGCCCAGGATGTTGGCCGCGTGCGTGCGGTTGCCCAGGCAGTGGCTGAGGGTGTCCAGGATCAGCGTCTTTTCCATCGCCGCCACCGTCTGGCCGACAAAGGAGCGGGTCACGGCGTCGGCGGCCTGGGCCGCGCGTCCGGCCGGTCCGGCGTCATAGGTCGAGGCGACAGGCTGAGGCGCGGGCGCAGCGCCGGGCGTCGTCTGCAGCGGACGACCGTCCGGCAGGCGGATGGCGTCGGCGTCGATCTCGGGTCCGACGGCCAGCAGCACCGCGCGGTGCATGGCGTTCTCCAGCTCGCGCACATTGCCCGGCCAGCGGTGGGCGACCACGGCGCGGCGGGCGTCCGCCGACAGCGGGCGCGGGGCCACGCCGTTGGCGGCGGCGTATTTCTTGACGAAGTGCTCGGCCAGCACGGCGATGTCGCCCGGCCGTTCACGCAAGCTCGGCAGGCGCAGGTTCACCACGTTCAGCCGGTACAGCAGGTCCTCGCGGAACACCCCCTCCGACACCGCACGGTTCAGGTCGCGGTTGGAGGTGGCGATGATGCGGATATTGACCGACACCGGCCTGGAGCCGCCGACGCGGTCGATCACCCGTTCCTGGATCGCGCGCAGCAGCTTGGCCTGGAGCCGAGCGTCCATCTCGGTGACTTCGTCCAGCAGCAGGGTGCCGCCGTCGGCCTCCTCGAACTTGCCGATGCGGCGGGCGACCGCGCCGGTGAAGGCGCCCTTCTCGTGACCGAACAGTTCGGATTCCAGCAGGTTGTCGGGAATGGCGGCGCAGTTGACGCTGATGAACGGCTTTTCCGCCCGGCGCGAATTTTGATGCAGATAGCGCGCCATCACCTCCTTGCCGACGCCGCTTTCGCCGGTGATCAGGATGGAGGCTTCCGAGCGCGCGACCTGGTCGGCCAGGCCGATCACCGCCTTCATCGACGGATCGGCCGAGATCATCGGCTTTTCGTCGTCGGCCACCGCCGACAACACCGCCGCGATCAGGTCGGCGTCGGGCGGCAGCGGGATGAACTCCTTGGCGCCGGCCTTGATGGCGGCGGCGGCCTCGCGCGCATCGGCGTCGACGCCGAAGGCGACCACCGGCACAGTGATGCGCTCGTTCTCGTTGGCCGAGATCAGGGAGGCGATGTCCAGGCGGTAGTCGACCATCAGCAGGTCCGCCCCCTGCCCGCGCCGCAGCTGCTCGGTCGCCTGATCCGCGCGCTCGACATGGTTGACCTGGGCGCCGTGCGCCATGGCCATCTTCACCGCCGTCGCCAGCTGGCCCGACAGCCTGCCCACCACCAGAAGCCGCATCGGTCTTCCTCCTTGAGTTCAGTAGAGGCGGTCGCCCGTCAGGCGCCCGTTTCCTCGGTCTTGATGATTTCCGTCATGGTCACGCCCAGGCGGTCGTCGATCACGACCACCTCTCCGCGCGCCACCAGACGGTTGTTGACGAAGATGTCGATGGCCTCGCCCACCTTGCGGTCCAGTTCCAGCACCGAGCCCTTGTTGAGCTTCAGCAGCTGAGCGACCGACATGTGCGACTTGCCCAACACCGCCGAGATGTTCACCGGCACGTCGAACACGGGGGCCAGATCGGCGGCGGTCTTGTCGCCCGGTGCGTCGGTGGTGGCCAGGGCGGTCGAGTCGCCGAATTCCTCCAGCGAAAAGGTGTCGGACATCAGAAGGCGCTCCGTGCGGAGGAAAGCGGTTCGGCGTGGCCGGCTTCGGCCGCCAGGGCCGAAGTCAGCGCCTCG
>ERZ501041.99-NODE-99-length-17822-cov-9.463443_pt1 | contig 17822 bp, 17 predicted proteins | sample MGYA00248848_ERZ501041 | MGnify/ENA primary metagenome ERZ501041 (study PRJEB25958, sample SAMN03398573) | human skin metagenome | study: EMG produced TPA metagenomics assembly of the Human Skin Microbiome Metagenome (human skin metagenome) data set.
GGCTCAGGCGCGGGCGGCCGCGTCCCGGCGGACCAGCTCCACGGCCTCGTCGGGTGTGTAGCCGAGGCGCTCGAGCAGGGTGTCGAGACAGCGGCGCACGGCCTGGTGTGCGGCATCCGCACGGGCGTCCGCCGAGGCGGCCACGAACGTGCCCGCGCGCCCCCGGGTGCGGATGGTGCCGTGCGCCTCGAGCTCCTTGTAGGCCCGGGCCACGGTGCCCGGTGCCACGCCGAGCTCGGCGGCGAGCGCGCGCACGGGCGGCAGTCGGTCCCCGCGGGCCAGGGATCCGGAGGCGACGCCGGCCAGGACCGCGTCCACGATCTGCCGGTAGGGCGGGGCCGGCAGGCTCCCGTCCACCGCCACGACCGGCAGGGAGGCGGAGACCACGCCCGCGGCCCCGTCGGCGACCGAGGCCGCGGACGGGGCCGCTGCGGACGGACCGGGGGCCCTCATCGACTCACCGGTGCTGCGCGTCGAGACGGCCATCCTCGCGCTCCCACACGGCGGGGGCCAGTTCGTCCTCGATGGCGAGGTCGCCCGAGGAGTCGTCCGGGTGGCGGAGCAGGTGGACGGCGGAGACCGCGAGGCCGCCCCACACCAGGAGGATGGCCAGGGACATCATGACGATCGCTGCGGTGCTCATCGGTCAGAGCTCCTTCCGGGTGGTGGCCGCGGGCACCACCGGCAGGGCGCCGGTGGGGACGGTGCCCTCGGGCACGGCGTTGTGCGGGATGAGGTCGCCGTGGATCTCGCTGTCCAGGTCCTCGGCGTAGAGGTTGGACTTGCGGGACCACGGGATCAGGGAGAGCAGGACGGCCAGGGCGACGGAGCCGAGCGCGATGCCCCAGCCGAAGACGCCGAGGAAGTCGCCCGGGTAGCCCTCATAGCCCTCCGCGATCACCTTCATGATCCAGGAGAGCCAGATGTAGGCGAGCACGATCGGCATGAGCACGCCGATCAGCAGCACGTACCCGCGGCCGACCTTGAAGGAGGAGACGGCGTTGAGGTGCGCCGTGATGCGACGGGCCGAGCCCAGCGCGCCGGTGACCAGGAGCACCGACAGGAGCGCCGCGCCCACGATGCCGAAGTTGTTGGCGAACGCGTCCATGGTGTCCAGCATCTGCAGGCCCGTGGTGGTGGAGAACAGGGCGAGGGAGACCACCCCGGACAGGCCGATCACCACGATCGTGGCCGTCCAGCGGCCCCAGCCGAGCTTGTCCTTCACGGCGGAGATGACGACCTCGAGGATCGAGATCAGCGAGGTGAAGCCGGCGACCACGAGCGAGCCGAAGAACAGCACGCCGATCAGGGCGCCGAGCGGGGCCTGCGAGATCAGGGTGGGGAAGGCGATGAACGCCAGGCCGATGCCGCTGCCGGCCACCTCGGACACGGACACGCCGGAGGCCTGCGCCATGAAGCCCAGGGCGGAGAACACGCCGATGCCGGCCAGGATCTCGAAGCCCGAGTTGGAGAAGCCGACCACCAGGCCGGAGCCGGTGAGGTTCGTGCGGCGGTTGAGGTAGGAGGCGTAGGTGATCATGATGCCGAAGCCGACGGACAGCGAGAAGAAGATCTGACCGTAGGCGGCGATCCAGACGCCCGGGTCCGCGAGCGCGGCCCAGTTCGGCGTGAACAGCGCGTCCAGGCCCTGGGCGGCGCCCGGCAGGGTGAGGGCGATGCCGACGAGGATCAGGAACATCACGACGAGCAGCGGGATGCCGACCATCGAGGCCAGGGCCACGCCCCGGCGCACGCCGAAGCCCATGATGAGCAGCGTGATCACCCAGACGGCGAGCATGGGCCAGAAGACGCCCGAGACGAAGTCGAAGGACGGGGACGGGTCGTCGGCGACCTGCAGGTAGTCGCCCATGAGGAAGGTCTCCGGGTCCTCGCCCCACCGCTGGTCCACGGAGAACCAGGTGTACATGATCGCCCAGCCGATGATCGCGGCGTAGTAGATCCCGATGACGACGCAGATGAGCACCTGCCACCAGCCGACGGTCTCGGTCCACCGGGACAGGCGCCGGAACGCCAGAGGCGCGGAGCCGCGGAAGCGGTGGCCGATCGCGTAGTCGAAGAACAGCAGCGGGATGCCCGCGGTGAGCAGCGCGATCAGGTAGGGGATGACGAACGCGCCGCCGCCGTTCTCATAGGCGACGTAGGGGAAGCGCCAGATGTTGCCGAGGCCCACGGCGGAGCCGATGGCCGCCAGGATGAAGGCCCACCGGCCGGTGAACTCCTCCCGGGTGCGCTTCGGCGCCGTGGCGGGCGCGGAGACGGTGCTGGACATGCAGGACCTCCGAGGGTCGGGGAAACTCGAGTGTGACGGATGCCACAATAGTCGACGCGGGCCGTTACCGGACAGTCCGGTCCGGAATGCGGGCGTCAGGCGCGTGGCGCGGCGCCGGCTCAGCCGCCCGGGACGCAGTCCCCCGAAGGGACCGTGGCCGTCATCCCCGGGGCCGCGGCGACGACGGGGGCGATGGTGTCCGCCGTCAGGGCGTAGCCGACGGCGTCCGAGCCCGGGGCCCGGGCGAACACCAGACCGGCCAGGTTCCCGGCGGCGTCCACCACCGGGCCGCCCGAGTAGCCGTGGCGGATGTCCGCCGCGAGGGTGTAGACGTCCACCATGCTCGCGGCACCGGTCAGGACGTCGCCGAGCGGCACCTCGCCGACGGCCTGCACGGTCGCGGGGGTGGAGGCGAACGGGCCGCCGTCGGGGTACCCCAGGACGGAGGCCGACGCGCCGCCCGTCAGCTCGGCCCCGACCGGCATGACGGGCAGGTCCGCGTCGTCGACCGCCAGGACGGCGAGGTCGTGCGCCGTGTCCAGGTGGACGATCCGCGCCGCGTGCACGCCGCGGGCGCGGTCCGTCACGGTGGGGGCGTCCACGCCGAGGACCACGTGCGCGTTCGTGAGCACGCGGTCCGGGGCCACGGCCACGCCCGAGCCGCTCTGCACCTGGTTGCACTGCGCGGCCGTCCCGGTCAGCCGGACGACGGCGGCCGACGCCGAGGAGGCGGCGGGAGTCGAGGGGGCGGCCGTCGACGTCGACGAGGCGGGGGCGGTCGTCGTGGCCGACGGCGCGGCGGACGTCGGGGGCGGGGCGGACGTGGCGGTGTCGGACGGGGAGGAGGCGGCCGAGGGCAGACCCGGCGTCGCGGCCGGGGCCGGGGCGGCGCGGACGCCGTCGTCGGACTCCGGGACGGGGGCGGGCAGCTCGAGCTCCGGCAGCACGTCCAGGTCGGCGACGGCGGAGCGCGAGCGGGCGGCCCAGGCCAGGAGCGAGTCGGGCATCACGGTGTCCAGCGCCGTGATCACCTGCGAGCGGTTCACCTCACGGGTGACCGCGGTGGAGCCGGAGGCCGCGATGGAGAACGCCACGAGCCAGAGGACGAGGGCGCCCGCGAGACCGGCGGCGAGCGCGCCGAGCAGGCGGTCGACGAGTCGCAGGGCCGGCAGGTTCACGCGCAGCCGGATCGCCTCGCCGATGGCGGCGCCCACGTACTGGCCCGCCGCCACGAGCAGGACGAGGGTGGCGATCAGCGCGGCCCACCGCCACTGCGGCGCGGTGACGACCTTCGCCACCTCAGGCAGGGCGTAGAACGCGATCGCGGCGCCGCCGACCAGGCCGACGAGGTTGCCCAGCACCACCCACAGGCCGCGACGGTGACCCTGGACCAGGAGCATCGCGAGCGCGACGATGAGCAGGACGTCCAGCCACGTCAGACCCAGCGGCATGGGCGACCTCCTTCGGATGCGACGGCACCGGCCACGCACGGGGACCGCCCGCGCGCCCGGTGGAGGATCCAGGGTATCGGCCCGCACGGGGGTATGGGGCACAATGGACGCCAGTGAACCGGGCGGCTCCTCCGCCGCGGTGTGAGGAACTGGCCACAGAGAGGACACGCACACATGGATCTCGAGGTTCTGCGGAAGGCTCCGCTGTTCACCAACCTGGACGACGAGGTGTTCGCCATCCTCACCTCGGAGCTGACCGAGGTGGAGCTCTCCCGCGGCGCGTCCGCGTTCCACGAGGGCGACCAGGGCGATCAGCTGTACGTGATCATGTCCGGCAAGATCAAGCTCGGCCGCACCGCTTCGGACGGCCGCGAGAACCTCGTGGCCGTGCTCGGCCCCGGCGAGATCTTCGGCGAGATGGCCCTGTTCAACCCCGCCCCGCGCAACGCCACCGCCACCGCGGTGTCCGCCACGCGCCTGGCCGGTCTGCGCCACGAGAACCTGCGCCGCGCCATCGCCTCGTCGCCGGACGTGTCGGTCCAGCTGCTCCAGGCCCTGGCCCAGCGCCTGTCCAAGACCAACGAGTCCCTGGCGGACCTGGTGTTCTCGGACGTGCCGGGCCGCGTGGCCAAGGCGCTCCTGGACCTCGCGGACCGCTTCGGCCGCCCGGCCGCGGACGGCCTGCTGGTGGCGCACGACCTCACGCAGGAGGAGCTCGCCCAGCTGGTGGGCGCGTCCCGCGAGACCGTGAACAAGGCCCTGGCCGAGTTCGTCCAGCGCGGCTGGATCCGCCTGGAGAACCGCGCCGTGGTCATCCTGGACCTGCAGCGTCTGCGTCAGCGTTCGCGCTGACGCCCCCCGCCCTGCCGTGGAGCGGGCCACCCCGGTCAGTCCCGGGTGGCCCGCTCCACGCGCATCCGGGGGGTGCCGTCGTCGCCGGCCTCGGTGACCAGATGGTATTCCGGCACGGGACCACGCCGGACACAGGGCGTGACGGAGAGCAGGAAGGCGGCGGCCGTCCGGTGCGCCGCGACCCGACGCACGATCACCTGCGTCAGCGGGGTCGCCACCTGGTCGAAGGGTGCCGTGCCCTCCGCCCCGGCGGGTCCGGGCAGCCGCAGCGGGCCGGCCAGTGCGCGACACGCGGGCACCCACGCCTGGAGTTCGGGACCGGGTTCCTCGGATGCCGGCGCGGACTGCACCGGTGGGGTCGTCGTGGCGAACACGGCCGTGTCGAAACGTCGGTGGACGTGGGGCGCGGAATGCCAGCGCATGACGGGGCGCAGCAGGTCGGCGCGCACCCCGAGGCCGCGCGCGGCCAGCAGATGGGGCAGGCTCTCCGAGCCCTCCTCGAGGGAGCTGTGGCCCCCACCCCAGGTCTCGATGCGCGCCGTGGACACGACGTCCGTGTCGGAGCGACCGGCGAGGAGCACTCCGGCCTCGTCGTGGAGCTGACGGACGGCGGCCACCACGTGCTGCCGCGCACGCCGCCGGTCCGTGGTCCCGAACGTGTGGGCCCACTGGGAGGGCTCGGGCCCGTACCACGGGCACGAGTCGGCGTCGGACTCGAGGAGCGCGCCGCCGGGCAGGCCCACGCGGCCGAGCGGGGTGCGTCCCGCGCGGTGACGGAGGAAGACCTCCGGGCCGTCGTCGCCGTCGCGTACGAGCACGACGGCCGACCCGGGCCGGGCCGGGCGCACCTGGCGGAAGCGCCGGTCCAGCCACTGGCGGGTGAGGTCCTCCTCCTGCCCCGGGACCGGCAGCAGCAGGCCGGCCGGGTCAGCGGACACGGACGGTGATCTCCACCTCGACGGGAGCGTCCATGGGCAGCACGGCCACGCCGACGGCGGAGCGCGCGTGGCGGCCGACCTCGCCGAAGATCTCGGCCAGCACGTCCGAGGCGCCGTTCACCACGCCGGGCTGACCGGTGAACGCGGGGTCGGAGGCCACGAAGCCGACGACCTTGACGACCTGGGCGACCCGGTCCAGGTCGCCCACCAGCTCGTGCACCGCGGCCACCGCGTTCACGGCGCATGCCCGCGCGAGCTCCTGGGCGCGTTCGGGGGTGACCTCCGCGCCCACCTTGCCGGTGGCGGGCAGGGCGCCGGCCACGAAGGGGAGCTGGCCGGAGGTCAGCACGAGGTCGCCGTCCCGCAGCGCCGGGACGTAGGAGCCGACCGGCGCCGCGACGGCGGGTCGGTCGATGCCGAGCTCCGCGAGGCGGGCCGCGACGGCGCCGTCGCCCCAGGTGGGGGCCGAGGACTGCTCCGTCACGTTCACGCCGCCTTCGGACGCTTGAGGTAGGCCACGGGGTTGTTCCCCTCGGGGCCCGGGATCACCGTGACGAGCTCCCAGCCGTCCTCGCCCCACTGGTCGAGGATCTGCTTGGTCGCGTGGATGAGGAGGGGGATCGTGGCGTACTCCCACTGCGTCTGCTGAGTCATGGGACCCACCCTAGCCACCGGCGCGGACCCCGGAAGAGGTCCCAGGTGCCCGCGCTACACTCGCGCCCATGGCCTCCCGCACGACCCGCTTCCCCGCGCCCTCGAGCGCCCCCGGCCGCCTCCTCGCCTTCGTGGGCCTGTCGGCGCTGGCTGGCCTGCTCGTGGCGGCCCTCCTGCTGCCCGTCGCGGGCCTGGCCGGTGTCGCCGCCGCGTCGGGCCGGGAGATGCTGGACGAGCTGCCGGACGAGCTGCCCGCGGAGCCGGTCTCCGTCCCGTCGCGCATCCTCTCGGAGGACGGTGAGGAGATCGCCGTCTTCTACGAGGAGAACCGCACCCCGGTCCCGCTGGACGAGATCTCGGAGCACATGCAGCACGCGATCGTGGCCATCGAGGACGAGCGCTTCTACGATCACGACGGCGTGGACGCGCGCGGCCTCATCCGCGCTGCCGTGAACAACGCCACCTCCGACTCCACGCAGGGCGCCTCCACCCTCACCCAGCAGTTCGTGAACAACATGCTGGTGAACGTGCAGCAGATCCGCGGCGACTCCCGCCTCACCCTCTCCGGCTCCAAGAACATCGCGGACAAGGTCAAGGAGATCAAGCTCGCCGTCGCCGTCGAGAAGCAGATGTCGAAGGACGAGATCCTCGAGGGCTACCTCAACATCGTGCTGTTCTCCGGCCGCGCCTACGGGGTCGAGGCCGCCTCGCAGTACGTGTTCGGCAAGTCCGCCGCCGACCTGGAGAGCTGGGAGGCCGCCACGCTGGCCGGCATGGTCCAGTCCCCCACCCGGTTCAACCCGGCCCGCAACCCGGAGGAGGCCACGGAGCGGCGCAACCTCGTGCTGAACGCGATGAAGGACAACGGCTACCTCTCCCAGGAGGAGTACGACCACGCCGTCGCCCAGCCGATGGAGGTGGTCATGGAGTCCCGCCCCTCGGGCTGCCTCTACGCCAAGTTCGGCACCTACTTCTGCGACTACGTGGAGCGGCAGATCCTCGCCGACCCCACGTTCGGCCCGGACGTCCAGTCCCGCCAGGCCCTGCTGGACCGCGGCGGACTCACCATCCGCACGACGATCGACTCGACGCTCCAGAAGGAGACCGAGAAGAACCTGCGCGCCTCGGTGCCCAACAACGAGTCGCTGGGCGCCGGCCACGCGCTCACCTCGGTGGAGGCCGGCACCGGCAACATCCGCACCATGGCCCAGAACACCGAGTACGCCATCCAGGACGAGCTCGGCCACACCTCGCTGAACTTCAACGTGGACAAGCAGTGGGGCGGCGGCCAGGGCTTCCAGGCCGGCTCCACGCTCAAGCCCTTCGTGGCCCTGACGTGGCTGCGCAACGGCAACCGCCTGGTCGACTCCGTGGACGCCTCCCGGAACGTCTACCCCACGGGCACGCGCTTCGCGGCCTCGTGCCGCCCGGGCGGCTACACCACGATCGGCGGCACCTGGCAGTTCAAGAACGTGATCCCCGACATGCTGCGGCAGGTGCGCGTGGACGAGGGCCTCTTCTGGTCCGTGAACACCCCGACCGTCGCCACCGCGTACCAGCTGGACCTGTGCGACATCACGAGCCTCACCACCCAGCTGGGCATCACCCGCGCCCTGGACAGCTCCCCGCTGCAGCCGGACGACCCGTCCTTCCTGCTCGGCAAGGACTCGGTGGCCCCGCTGTCCTTGGCCGGCGCGTACGCCGCCATCGCCGCGAACGGCCTGTACTGCGAGCCGCGCGCCATCCTGGAGGTCACGGACACCGCCGGCAACCAGTACGACGTCGCCGACCCGCAGTGCGACCAGGTCATCGACCCGGACCACGTCCGGGAGCTGATGCCGGTCCTGCGCCACATCGGCGGCTTCAACATCGCCGAGGAGGGCGCCGGCTACGAGTTCGGCGGCAAGACGGGCACGAACGACAACGTGTCCTCCACGTGGTTCGTCGGATTCACCAGCAAGCTGGCCACCGCCGTGTGGACCGGCCGCTACAACAACCTGAAGTCCATGACGGGCGAGACCGTCAACGGCGAGGTCCGCAACCCGTTCTACTCGACCTCCATCAACGGCCCGTCCTGGCTCGAGTACAACCAGTTGGCCAAGGAGAAGTTCCCGCCGGGTGAACTGCCCGAGTGGGACGGCCCGCAGTCGGAGGACCCGGGCGAGGCCGGCGAGCACCCGGACGGACGCCAGTTCCACATCGACGACCTGGACCGAGGCGGGCCGTTGCCCGAGGCGGTCCCGGGCTTCTGACCGCGATGCCCCCCGCCGCCTCCCCCACCCGCCGCATGCTCCGTTCCGCAGCGCCTGCCGCCGTCGGGATGGCCACGACGGCGGGCCTCGGCCTGGCCTGGGGCCTCGTCGAGGCCGAGGCCCGGACGGTGCGCACGCACCGACTGGCCGTGCTGCCGGCCGGGTCGGCGCCGCTGCGGGTGCTGCACCTCTCGGACATCCACCTGCTGCCCCGGCACCGGGCCAAGCGGGCGTGGCTGCGCGGATTGGATGCACTCGAGCCGGACCTCGTGGTCAACACGGGTGACAACGTGTCCGCCGCGGCGTCGGTGCCGCTCGTGCTCGACGCGCTCGGGCCGCTGCTGGCGCGGCCCGGCGTGTTCGTGCCCGGCTCCAACGACTACTACGCGCCCAAGGCGGCCAACCCCCTCCGGTACTTCGCGGGCCCCTCGCGCATGGACGAGGACCGGCCCCGGCTTCCCTCCGACGTCCTGTTCGGCGCGTTCCGCGCCGCCGGCTGGGCCGACCTGACGAACCGGGGCGTCGCCCTGGCCGTGCCGACCCGCGCCGGGACCACGCTCGAGGTCCTCGCCGCCGGCACCGACGACCCGCACCTCGGTCTGGACGCCTGGGCCGGCTTCCCCGGCGCCGCACCCGACGACGGCGCCGGGCGGCCCGGTGACGACGGGCGGTTCCGGCTGGGCGTCACCCACGCCCCGTACCGCCGCGTGCTGGACGCCATGACCGCCGACGGCGCCGACCTGCTGCTCGCGGGCCACACCCACGGCGGGCAGGTGTGCGTGCCGTTCCTCGGCGCGCTCGTCACCAACTGCGACCTGCCCCGCCGACAGGCCTCCGGGGTCTCGACGTGGACGGCCGCGGGGCGGACCGTCCCCCTCGAGGTGTCGGCCGGCCTGGGGACCGCGCCGTCCGCGCCCGTGCGGTTCGCGTGCCGGCCCGAGGCCGTGGTGCTGGACCTGGTCCCGCGGGGCTGAGCCGCCTGTCCCGTCCGCGGCCGCGGGTACAGTGGAGCCCCGTGACCCGCGCCACCTCTCCCGCCGCCTCGTCCCTGCGTGACGCCCTGGGCGGGATCGCACCGTACCTCGAGGGCGTGCGGGCGCGCTGGGTGCTCGGGCTCGCCTCGGCCATGGCGGCGGGCCTCGTGGCCCTGGCCATCCCGCAGGTCATCCACCTGCTCGTGGACACCGTGTTCACGCAGACTGTGCTCGCCGGGCCCTCCTCCCCCGACTCCCGCGCGGACGTGTGGCGGGCCGCCGGCCTGCTCACCGTGCTCGGCCTCGCCGAGGCCGCGTTCATCGGCCTGCGCCGGTACTTCATCCTCCCGCCGGCCGCCGGGGTGGAGAACCGGGCGCGCATCGCCCTGTTCGAACGGCTCCAGCGCCTGCCGGTGGCGTTCCACGACGCGTGGCCCTCGGGGCAGCTGCTCTCCCGGGCCCAGGGCGACCTCTCGCTGCTGCGGCGGTGGATCGCGTTCGGCTCGGTCATGCTCGTGGTGGACGTGGTGACCATCGCCGTCGGCCTCGTCCTGCTGTTCCTGCTGTCCTGGCAGCTGGCCCTGCTCTACCTCGCCGCGGCCGTGCCGATCATGTGGGCGTCGTTCGGGTTCCGCAACGACTTCCGCGCCGCGTCCCGGCTCTCCCAGGACCAGGCCGGGGACCTCGCCACGTCCGTCGAGGAGTCGGTGCACGGCATCCGCGTCCTCAAGGCGTTCGGCCGCGGCGCGCACGCCCTCGACGGCTTCCGCGGGCGCGCCCGCACGCTGCAGGGCACCGAGGTGCACAAGGCCTCGGTGCTGGCCCGGTTCATCGCGCTCATCGTGGCCCTGCCGGAGACGGTGCTGGGCCTGGGCCTCGCCCTGGGCCTGTGGCTCGTGGCGACCGGGGAGCTGACGGTGGGCGCGCTCGCCGCCTACTTCGCCACCGCGGCCGTGCTGGCCGGGCCGGTCGAGTCGGTGGGCCAGCTGATGGGCATGACGCTCTCGGCCCGCACGGCGATCGACCGCCACGTGGACGTCCTCGCCACGCCCGTGGACATCGCCTCGCCCACCGGGGAGGCCGCCGTCGTGCCCCCGGCCACCGGCGCGCTCGCGTTCCGCGGGGTGCGCTTCCGCTGGCCGGACGCGGACCCGGGGCGCGGGGAGCGCGACCTGCTCGACGGCGTCGACCTCGAGCTGGTGCCCGGCGAGACGATGGCCCTGGTCGGCGCGACCGGCGCCGGCAAGTCGACGCTGCTGCAGCTGGTCCCCCGGCTGCTCGACGTCACGGCGGGCTCCGTCTGCGTGGACGGGGTGGACGTGCGCCGGATGCCGCTCGAGGAGCTGCGCCGGCGGGTGTCCGTGGCGTTCGAGGACGCCACGCTGTTCTCCGCGACCATCCGGCAGAACGTGCTGCTCGGCGCCCCGGCGGACGTGCTCGCGGACGGCCTCCACTCCCCCGCGGCGGACGCCCTGCTCGACCTCGCGCTCGAGACCGCGCAGGCGGGCTTCGTGGCGGACCTGGCGGACGGCGTCGAGACCGAGATCGGCGAGGAGGGCCTCAGCCTCTCCGGCGGACAGCGCCAGCGGATCGCCCTCGCCCGCGCGATCGCGGCGCGCCCGGACGTGCTCGTGCTGGACGACCCCCTCTCCGCCCTCGACGTGCGCACCGAGGAGGCCGTGACCGCGCGCCTGCGCGAGGTCCTCGACGGGACGACCACCCTGATCGTGGCGCACCGTCCCTCCACCGTGGCCCTCGCGGACCGGGTCGCGGTGCTGGCGGACGGGCGGATCGAGGACGTGGGGACGCACCCCGAACTGCTGGCCCGCAGCGCCGTGTACCGGCACATCATCTCGAGCCGACCGGAGGAGCAGGCATGAGCGCCGCCGACGTGAGCCGCGTGCGCGGCGTGGGGGCCGAAGAGGACCTCGACTACACCCGCGCGGAGCGCCGCCACATCCGGCGCCGGTCCTTCCGGCTGCTCGGCGAGCTCGCGCGGCCGGTCCGGGGGACGCTGCTGCTCACCGTGGTCTTCGTGCTCGTGTCCAACGCGGCGCGGGCGGCCGGGCCGCTGATCATCGCCTGGGCGATCGACGCGGAGCTGCCGCGCGTCGTCGAGGCCGTGCGGGCCGGCGAGTCCGTCTGGCCCATCCTCGTCCCCGTGGGCGGGGCGTACGTGGCGGCGGCCCTCGTCTCCGGGGGCCTGCTGGGGGCGTACACGTGGCTCACCGCGCGGGCGAGCCAGGCCATGCTGCTGAGCCTGCGGCTGCGCGTGTTCCGGCACACGCAGCGGCTGAGCCTCGGGTTCCACGAGCGGTACACGTCCGGGCGGGTGATCTCGCGGCAGACCTCGGACCTGGAGGCGCTGCGGGAGCTGCTGGACCAGGGCGTGTCCTCGCTCGTGTCCGGGCTGATGTTCATGTCGTTCACCGCGGCGTCCATCCTGCTGCTGGACCCGCCGTCGTTCCTCGTGCTGCTGGGCGCGGCCGTGCCGGTGGCGATCGTGACGCGCTGGTACCAGGTGCGGTCCGAGGAGGCGTACCGGCGGTCGCGGGTGTCCTCGGCGCGGTCGATCGTGCACTTCGTGGAGACCATGACCGGCATCCGCGCGGTCCAGGCCTTCCGGCGGGAACGGGACAACGACGCGCGGTACCGCGACTTGGCCACGGCCTACCGGGACGACATGGTGGCCACGCTCAACCTGTTCGGCATCCTGCAGCCGGTGCTCGTGGCGACGGGCAACCTGACGGTGGCGGCGCTGCTCGTGACCGGGGGCCTGCGCGTGCTCGACGGCGACCTCGAGGTGGGGGTGCTCGTGGCGCTCCTGCTGGCCGGGCGGCGCGTGTTCCAGCCCATGGAGATGGTGGCGATGTTCTACTCGTCGCTGCAGTCCGCGACGGCGGCGCTCGAGAAGGTCTCCGGCCTGCTCGAGGAGGAGCCCACCGTGGTGGAGGCGGCCGAGCCCACGCCGCTGCCCGGGGCCGACGCGCCGGGGGCGGGCGTGGCGTCCGGGCGGGTGGAGTTCCGGGACGCGGTGTTCAGCTACGGGCCGGACCGGGTGGTGCTGCCGGAGTTCGACCTCGTGATCCCGGCCGGGCAGACCGTGGCCGTGGTGGGCCAGACGGGTGCGGGCAAGTCGACGCTGGCCAAGCTCATCGCCCGGTTCTACGACGTCTCTGCCGGCTCGCTGACGCTGGACGGGGTGGAGCTGCGCGAGCTCAGCCAGGCGGATCTGCGGCGCAACGTGGTGATGGTGACCCAGGAGGCGTTCCTGTTCTCCGGGTCGATCGCGGAGAACATCGCCCTCGGCCGGCCCGACGCCACCGAGGCCGAGATCCAGGCGGCCGCCCGGGCGGTGGGGGCGCACGACTTCATCCTGGGGCTGCCCGAGGGCTACGCGACCGACGTCGCCAAGCGCGGCGGGCGGCTGAGCGCGGGACAGCGGCAGCTCGTGTCGTTCGCGCGGGCGTTCCTCGCGGACCCCGCCGTGCTGATCCTGGACGAGGCGACGTCGTCGCTGGACCTGCCGAGCGAGCGCCTCGTGCAGGCCGGGCTGGAGCGGCTGCTGGGGAACCGGACGGCGCTGATCATCGCCCACCGGCTCAGCACCGTCGAGACCGCCGACCGGGTGCTCGTGATGCACGACGGCCGGATCGTCGAGGACGGCAGCCCCGCCGAGCTGGTGGCGGCCGACGGCCGGTTCGCGGCGCTGCACCGGGCCTGGGAGGATTCGCTCGCCTGATGGGCCCCGGGCCGGGCACTTTCGAACGTGAGAGAGGGCCTATCCCACGTTCGAAAGTGCCCATTCGCCCGATTTCACGTTCGAAAGTTCTGCGGGGCGGGGCCGGAGGTGGAGGCCGCCCGCACGGCCCGGTCGTGGCGGACGACGGCGGCCACCACGGTCCGGAAGTCCTCGGCCAGGTCGGCGCCCATCACCGTGATGGACAGGTGGCCGGCCTCCTGCCAGAGACGGTCCCGCCGTGCGTCGCGTCGCTGCTGCTCCGGCGTGCGGTGGTGGCCGCCGTCGTAGTGGAGGGCCACGCGGGACCGTTCGACCACCATGTCCGCGTCGGTCCGCTCCCCTGCCGGTGAGACCAGCTGCGCCTGGAGGCGCGGCTCGGGGAGCCCGGCGTCGAGGAGCGCCAGCCGCAGCCGCGTCTCCGGAGGCGAGTCCGCCCCCACCCGGATCAGCGCCAGCGCAGCCCGGGCCACCCGCACGCCCTTGAACCGGCCCGCCCGCTCCAGCGCCGCGGAGAGCCGCGCCGGCGTCGTGCGTGGCGGGAGTCGGGTCCCGTCCACCCACGGACGGTTCACCAGCGCGTCCCCCGCGACGACGGCGTCCGCCACCTGATCCGGCCGCAGCAGGGAGCAGAGGTCCACCCACGTCCGCTCGAGCGAGGTGACCGGGACCCCGTGCACCTCCACGCGGTCCTCGGCCGGCACCGTGCGTCCGTGGCAGGCGACGCCCGCGCGCCCTGTCCGACCCGTGCGGTGCGGCCGGCTCACGTGCACCCGTGTGTCCTCCTCGGCCCACCACGGCAGGACGAGCCCGTGCAGCCGCGCCGCCGTCAGATGCGAGGTGACCCCACGGGTCAGAGCCACCACGACGGCGGCCTCCTCCGGCGGCAGGGCCGCCACGGGGCGGGGGTATCCGAGCGCGGCCCACGACCCCGGCACGTCGACGACCGCGCGGTGTGCCCCGTGGGTCACCCGGCGCAGGTCGAGGCTGCGCAGCCGGTCGGAGGAGAGGCGGTCCAGGGCTTCGCGCCGGGTGAAGACGCGGCCGGCGAGGGCCGGCGGAAGGGGTGCGGGGCGGCGGGGCATGCGGCCAGGATGCGGGCGCCGTCGTCGTGGGCGGGGGTGCGGGCCGCGTCCCCGTCCCGGGTGAAGCCCATCCGCACGATGGCCCAGCCGCCCACGGTCCACGCCACCAGGAGGAAGACCCCCACGGCGACGGCGATCATGATGTCCACGGCGGGCTCCTCCTGCGCTGACGGGCGGGCGATGCGGCCGGGGCCGCTTTCGGGCCAGGGTAGCCGGACGGATGGTGGGGCGCGGTACGGTCGGGGCATGACCCCCGTGACCCGTGACACCGCCGCCGAGCTGCCCGCCCACCTGCGGGACCTGGCCGATTTCGTGACCGCCTCGCCCTCCAGCTACCACGCCGCGGAGGAGGTCGCACGCCGCCTGGAGGCCGTCGGCTTCACCCGGCTGGACGAGACGGTCGACTTCCCGTCGGCCCCGGGCGGCTACGTCGTGGTGCGCGACGGCGCGGCGGTGGCCTGGATCGTGCCGATGGGCGCCGGGGCGCTGGGCCGCCACGAGGGTGCTGAGGCGCGCGCGGCCGGGCCGGACGAGGCGGGGCCGAGCGCCGCCGTCGTGCCGGTGTTCCGCGTGCTCGGCGCGCACACGGACTCGCCGGGGTTCAAGCTCAAGCCGAACCCGGCCACCGTGACGGCCGACGGCTGGGTGCAGGCCGGCGTCGAGGTGTACGGCGGCCCGCTGCTGAACTCGTGGCTGGACCGCGAGCTGCGGTTCGCCGGGCGTCTCGCCCTCGACGACGGCACGCAGGTGCTCGCCGCGACCGGGCCCGTGGGGCGCATCCCGCAGCTGGCCATCCATCTGGACCGCGAGGTCAACGAGGGGCTGACGCTGAAGCGGCAGCGGCACACGAACCCCGTCGTGGGGGCGCTCGCCCCGCGCGGCGAGGGCGCCGACGAGGCGGAGGCCGACGGTCTGGCCGCCCGCGTGCCCGGTGACGTCCTGACCGCGCTCGCGGCCGCCGCCGGCGTGGACCCGGCCGCGGTGCGCGGGCACGACGTCGTGGTGGCCGACGCCCAGGCGCCCGGACTCTTCGGGCTGGCGGGCGAGTTCTTCGCGTCGGGCCGGCTGGACAACCTGAGCTCGGTGCACGCGGGCCTCGTGGCGCTCGAGGAGCTGGCGCGCGAGCACGGCGGCGCCGAGGGGGCGATCGCGTACGAGGGGACCGTCGCGGGCGGGGTGGCCGGTGAGGCGGCCGGCGCCCCGGTGATCCCGCTGCTCGCCGCGTTCGACCACGAGGAGCTGGGGTCGGCGTCGCGGTCCGGGGCGGCCGGGCCGCTGCTCGAGGAGGTCATGGGGCGCGTGCTCGAGGCGCTCGGCGTGGCCGGGCAGGGCCGGGCGCGGGCGATCGCGGGGTCCTGGCTGCTGTCCGCGGACGCCGGCCACCTGGTGCACCCGAACTACGCCGAGCGGCACGATCCCGTGAACCACCCGCGCGTGAACCACGGCCCGCTGCTGAAGATCAACGCCAACCAGCGCTACGCCACCGACGCCGGGGGCGAGGCCGCGTTCGCCCGCTGGTGCGGCGTGGCGGGGGTGCCGTTCCAGGAGTTCGTCTCGAACAACGACGTCCCCTGCGGCTCCACCATCGGCCCGATCTCGGCGACCCGCCTGGGCATCCGGACCGTGGACGTGGGCCTGGGCCTGCTGTCCATGCACTCGGCGCGTGAGATGTGCGGCGTGCGGGACGTGGAGCACCTGACGGCGGCCGCGCGGGAGTTCTTCCGCGGGGTGTGAGGCGTGGCGGCGGATGACGGCCGCCACGAGCGGCGTGCGCGGGTCTGCGTCAGCCGGCGGAGCCCGGTGTCACAGCGTCCGATAGGCGCCGATCTGGACCAAGGTCTTGCCGTTCACGACGGCGGAGCCGCGCCCGTTGACCGACACGCCGGCGAGGGTCGTGCTGCAGTTGCTGTACCACCCGATGAGCGGCAGGGTGATGGTGCCTGAGACGGGGGCGGGTACCGGGGTGAGGAGCCTGCTGACGTAGCGGTAGTACTGGATGTTGTTGTCGGTGTACAGGACCGGACTGCCGGTGCCGGAGACCTCACGGGTCGGGGTGCTCCAGGACGGGGTGGAGCTCGTCCAGGTGAAGGTGGTGGGGTTCCTCCCAGTCTCCATCGCATCCACCATGCTCTTCTGCACCAGGATGGAGGCGGTCACACCCGTCACCGTGGAGCCGATGGGCACATTGGCGATCCGGTAGTAGTAGGTGCTGTTGTCCGTGGTGACGCTCAAGCGGGTCGAACTCGAGCCGCATGCCGACACCGACGCGCCGGGCACGGCTGCCTGGGTGCCGCGGGTGACCAGGAACGAGCGGTCGATCCGCGGGAGAGGGCTGGCCGCCTCGGCGGGGGCAGCGGCGGCGGCGACGACGGTCGGCACCGCCCACGCGAGGCTGCTGGCGACTCGGCGGCGGGAGGGGACGGACTGGGACGGCTGGGGCGCTGCCGACGTGGACTCTGACATGGGATGCTCCGAAACGTGAGAGGGGTGTGACACAGGATGTGTGTCCTCCTTCCAAGGTACGTCGTCGTCGACCGAGGGCAAGCCCCGGCCACCCCACGGCCCCCTAGGGGTGGCACCTCATCTGCGGAGGCGCAGTGCTGGTATTCTTGACGGGATCCCCTGCGTGCCGCCGAAGAGTGCGGATGCATGCGTAAGGGGAGAACGCAGAACCTCCTGCCGCGGAGAGACCGCGGCCGCAAGCCCAGAGGAGGTGGGTTCGCATGCGTGCTTATGAGCTGATGGTGCTGATCGACCCTGAGGTCGACGAGCGCACCGTGGAGCCGACCCTGAAGAAGTACCTCGAGGTCGTCACGAACGCCGGCGGCACCGTCGACAACATCGACGTGTGGGGTCGCCGCAAGACCGCCTACGAGATCCAGAAGAAGTCCGAGGCCATCTACGTGGTCGTCAACTTCCAGTCGGAGCCGGCCGCCACCCAGGAGCTGGACCGTCTGCTGAACCTCAACGAGACGATCCTGCGCACCAAGATCATCCGTCCGGAGGAGCAGAAGATCACCGCTGAGTGATCCTCGTACCGTGTCCGGAGGGTCTGAGAGCATCGGATCAGTCCCCGACGCCCCCACCGGAACCCCGCTGAGCAGTCCCGGATCCCCGGATCCGGTCACTGACCGGCAGAACCCCCGAAGACAGGAGTGACCATGGCAGGCGAGACCGTCATCACCGTGGTCGGCAACCTCACCGCCGACCCGGAGCTGCGCTTCACCCCGAACGGCGCGGCCGTCGCGAACTTCACCGTCGCGTCCACGCCCCGCACGTTCGACCGCCAGACCAACGAGTGGAAGGACGGCGAAGCGCTGTTCCTGCGCTGCTCGGTCTGGCGCGAGGCCGCGGAGAACGTGGCGGAGTCGCTGACCAAGGGCATGCGCGTGATCGTGCAGGGCCGCCTCAGGGCGCGCTCCTACGACGACCGGGACGGCAACCGTCGCACCAGCTGGGAGCTGGACGTGGACGAGGTCGGCCCGGCGCTGCGGTTCGCCACGGCCAAGGTCACCCGCGCCCAGCGCGGCGGTGGCGGCGGTGGCGGCGGCCAGCAGGGAGGCGGCTTCGGCGGCGCCCCGGCCGGC
>ERZ501041.100-NODE-100-length-17777-cov-10.225539_pt1 | contig 17777 bp, 17 predicted proteins | sample MGYA00248848_ERZ501041 | MGnify/ENA primary metagenome ERZ501041 (study PRJEB25958, sample SAMN03398573) | human skin metagenome | study: EMG produced TPA metagenomics assembly of the Human Skin Microbiome Metagenome (human skin metagenome) data set.
AAATGACCGACGCCGTCATCGTTTCCACCGCCCGCACCGGCATCGGCAAGGCCGGGCGCGGCAGCCTGAACCTGACCCACGGCGCCACGATGGGCGGCCACGTCGCCCGCATCGCGGTCGAGCGGGCGGGCATCGACCCGGCGCTGATCGAGGATTCGATCTGGGGCTGCGGCTATCCCGAATATGTGACCGGCGGGAACATCGCCCGCCAGATCGTCGTCCGCGCGGGCCTGCCCGTCGGTATCGCGGGCGCGACCGTCAACCGCTTCTGCGCGTCGGGCCTGCAGGCGCTGGCGATGGCCGCGCACATGGTCGAGGCCGAGGGCGCGCAGGCGATCCTTGCGGGCGGGGTGGAATCCATCAGCCTCGTCCAGCCGCCGCCCCGCAACTCGCGCGAGGCGTGGATCGAGGAGCACAAGCCCGACCTCTATTTGCCGATGATCGACACCGCCGACATCGTGGCCGCGCGCTACGGCGTCAGCCGCGAGGCGCAGGACGAATACTCGCTGCGTTCGCAGCAGCGGATCGCGGCGGCGCAGCAGGCGGGCAAGTTCGCCGACGAGATCGTCCCGTTCGACGTGACCCGCGCCGTCATCGACAAGGGGACGAACGAGACCACGCCCGAGGACTTCACCCTGACGGGCGACGAGTGCAACCGGCCGTCCACGACGCTGGAGGGACTGGCCGCGCTGAAGCCGGTGAAGGGCGACGACAAGTTCATCACCGCGGGCAACGCCAGCCAGCTGTCGGACGGCGCCGCCGCGCTGGTCGTGATGGACGGGGACCGCGCCGCGCGCGAGGGGGTGACGCCGCTCGGCGCTTTCCGCGGCTTCGCGGTCGCGGGCTGCGAGCCTGACGAGATGGGAATTGGCCCGGTCTTCGCCGTTCCGCGCCTGCTGGAACGCGCGGGCCTGACGGTCGACGACATCGACCTGTGGGAACTGAACGAGGCGTTCGCGAGCCAGGCGCTTTACTGCCGCGACCGCCTCGGGATCGATCCCGAGAAATACAACGTCAACGGCGGCTCCATCGCCATCGGCCACCCGTTCGGGATGACCGGCGCGCGGATGGCCGGGCACCTGCTGCTGGAAGGCAGGCGGCGGGGCGCGAAATGGGGCGTCGTGACGATGTGCGTGGGCGGCGGGCAGGGCGCGGCGGGGCTGATCGAAATCTTCTGAAAGGGCCCGTCATGGACATGAGCTTCACCCCCGGGGATCAGGCGTTCCGCGCCGAGGTCCGCCAGTTCCTGCGGGACCGCCTGCCCGAAGGGCTGGCCGCAAAGGGCCGTCTGCACCAGGAACTGACCAAGGCCGAGTACGAGGAATGGCACGCGACCCTGGGCGAGCGCGGCTGGCTGGCCGGCAACTGGCCGGTCGAGTTCGGCGGCGCCGGCTGGACCGCGATCCAGCGCCATATCTTCGAAGAAGAAAGCGCGCTCGCCCACGCCCCGCGCGTCGTGCCCTTCGGCCTCGCCATGCTGGGGCCGGTGCTGCAGAAGTTCGGGTCGAAGGAACAGCAGGACCGCTTCCTGCCGCGGATCCTGAACGGGCAGGACTGGTGGTGTCAGGGCTATTCGGAACCGGGCGCGGGATCGGACCTCGCATCCGTCAAGACCACGGCGGTGCGTGACGGCGACCACTACGTGGTCAACGGGCAGAAGACCTGGACGACGCTGGGCCAGCACGCGAACTGGATTTTCTGCCTCGTCCGCACCGACCCGGCCGCCAAGGCGCAGGAAGGGATCAGCTTTCTTCTGATCGACATGGCGAGCCCCGGCATCACCGTCCGCCCCATTGTCCTGCTGGAGGGCACGCCCGAGGTGAACGAGGTGTTCTTCGACGACGTGCGCGTGCCGGTCGAGAACCTCGTGGGCGAGGAGAACAAGGGCTGGACCTACGCCAAGTACCTGCTGACGCACGAACGCACCAACATCGCGGGCGTGGGCTTCGCGACGGCGGCGCTGGCGTCGCTGAAGCGGATCGCGCGGGCGCAGGTGGCGAACGGGCGACCGCTGTCGGAACACCCGCTGTTCGCGGCGCGGATGGCGGCGGTCGAGATCGACCTGATGGCGATGTCCACGACCAACCTGCGGATGCTGGCGCAGGCGGCGGCGGGACAGGCGCCGGGTGCCGAAAGCTCGATGCTCAAGCTGAAGGGCACGCAGATCCGGCAGGCGATCAACGACCTGACGCGCCGCGCGGTCGGCCCCTGGGCGCTTGCATTCCCGTCCGAGGCGGTCGCGGGCGCGAACGACGACGCGCCCCCCGGCCCGCCCGACGCGGCGGCGGCGACCCGCGCCTATCTCAACAACCGCAAGCTGTCGATCTATGGCGGCTCGAACGAAATCCAGCGCGGGATCATCGCCAAGTCCCTGCTGGGGCTGTGAAGGACGCGCGCGCGATGGATTTCGCATTCACCGAGGAACAGGCGATGCTGGGCGAAAGCCTCGCCCGCACGCTGGCCCGCACGCTCGACCGGGGCGCGGCCGCCGCCGCGCTGTTCGACCTGGGCGCGGGCGCCGCGCTTCTGCCCGAGGATGCGGGCGGTTTCGGCGGTACCGGCCCGGACATCCTGATGGTGTTCCGCACGCTGGGCCGCGCAGGGGCGGTGACGCCGCTGCTGGATGGCGTCGTGCTGGGCGCGGGGATCCTTGCCGCGGCGGGAGAGCTGGATCTGGCCGAAGCCGCCGCCACCGGCGCCGCGCGGATCGCGGTCGCGCTGGACGAGCCGGGGCAGCGGTTCGACGGCACCGTGCGGACCGCCGCGCAGGACGGTCTGCTGACCGGCGAAAAGACCATCGTCGCCGGGGCCGAGGATGCGACCCACCTGATCGTGCTGGCGACCGACGGGCTGCACCTGGTGGACGCGCCCGCCGAAGGGCTCGCGATGCGCGGCTATCCCCTGATGGATGGCGGCCGCGCGGCCGAGGTGATCCTGACCGGCACGCCCGCCCGCCGGATCGGGGACGCGTCGCTGCTGGACGCGCCCCGCGCCGCCGCGATCCTTGCCGTTTGCGCCGATGCGCTGGGGGTGATGGAACGGGCGGTCGAGTTGACGACCGACTACCTCAGGACCCGCAAGCAGTTCGGCCGCCCGATCGGGTCCTTCCAGGCCATCCAGCACCGGATGGCGGATCTGCTGACCGAGGTCGAGCAGGCGCGATCGGCGGTGTGGAACCTTGCGGGCAATCTGGGCACCCCCGACCGCGACCGGCACGTCGCGGCGACGAAGTCGCTGGTGGGACGCGTCGCGCTGTACGTGGCCGAGGAAACGATTCAGCTTCACGGCGGCATCGGCATGACCGAGGAATACGAGCTCGCCCCCATGGCCCGCCGCCTGATCGCGGCGGACGCGCGGTTCGGCGACAGCGACCACCACCTTGAACGCTTCATCGCGCTGTCCGCCGGATGAGTGGCGAAATGACTGGGGGCATGATCGAGAACGAGACCGGCACCCAGCGGCTGATCGGCTATTCCCTCGACGTGGACCAGTCGGACGGTCGCGCCCGGTGCCGGCTGGTCGCGGACGACCGTCACACCAACCGCCACGGCGTCCTGCACGGCGGGATCGCCGCCACGCTTCTGGACAGCGCCTGCGGGGCGACCGCCAGCCTGACGATCGACGAGACCGGGCTGAAGCCGTTCCTGACCGTCTCGCTCACCATCGACTTCATCGCCCCGGGGCGGGCGGGTGGCGTCACGGCCGCCGGCCGCGTCACGGGCGGTGGGCGCAGCCTTGTGTTCGTGGCGGGCGAGCTGATCCACGATGACGGCACGCTGATCGCCACGGCGGCGGGCGTGTTCAAGCGGGTGCCCGAAGGCCAGGGCGCGCCGCGCTGAGGACGCGAAGAAAGGAGCGACGATGATCATGTCCCGCCTCCACGAGGTGCTGGATCGCCAGCGCGGGGAACGCCCCGACGCCTGGGCGCTGCGCGACCACGACGGGGTCCGCGTGACATTCGGCGCGCTGGGGGCGGCGGTCGAGGCGCTGGCCGCCGATCTGTCGGCGCGGGGGCTTGGCCCCGGCGACCGGCTGCTGGTCCTTGCCGAGAACGCGGCGGCGCTGGTCGGGCTGATCCTTGCCGCGTCGCGGCTGGATGCGGTCGCGGTGCCGGTTAACGCGCGGATGACGGCCCCCGAACTCGCCCGCATTGCGGCCCACGCGGACCCGCGCCTGACCGTGTATCTGTCGAACGTCTCGCCGCCTGCGGCCGGTCACGCCAGCGACGCGGCGGCGGCACCTTGGGCAACGCCGCTCGGGCCGCTGCACATCACCGACGCGCGGCGGGCATCGGCGGCGGAAGCCGTGCGGACGGACCCCGGCCAGACCGCCGTGATCCTGTACACCACCGGCACCACCGGCACGCCCAAGGGCGTGATGCTGACCCACGCGAACCTGATGTTCGGGGGCGGGGCCTCGGCCCGGACGCGGGGGATGGTCCCGTCCGACGTGATCCTGGGCGTGCTGCCGATGACGCATGTGTTCGGCCTGACCTCGATGATGGTCGCGGCGCTGATCGCGGGGGCCGAGCTGCGCCTGTCGCCGCGCTTTTCCGCACCCGCCGTGGTCGCTGCCCTGCAAGAGGACGTGACCGTCCTGCCGGCCGTGCCGCAGATGCACGCGCTCATCATGGCCGAGGCGGCGGCGCAGGGCATCGCGCGGCTGACGACCGGGATCCTGCGCTACGTCTCGTCGGGGGCCGCGCCGCTCGATCCCAACTGGAAGCGGCGGGCCGAGGCGTTCTATGGCACCGCGCTGCAGAACGGCTACGGCCTGACCGAGACGACCGCCGGGGTGACGGTCACGACCTGCCCCAGGGGCATCCCGGACGTGAGCGTCGGCCGCCCGCTGCCCGGTGTCGAGGTCCGGCTGCGCGACGCCGGAACCGACGGCGTGGGCGAGATGCTGGTGCGCGGCCCCAACGTCATGCCGGGCTATTTCCGCAACCCCGAGGCGACGGCCGCCGCCTTCGATGCGGACGGGTTCTTCTGCACCGGCGATCTGGGGCGGTTCGACGCGGACGGCAACCTTTACATCGCCGGGCGCGCGCGCGAGCTCATCATCCGGGGCGGCTTCAACGTCTATCCGCCCGAGGTCGAGGCGGCGCTGAACGAACATCCGGCGGTGGTGCAGACCGCCGTGATCGGCCGCAAGGTCGTAGCGGGAGATGAGGCGGGGGACGAGGAGGTGCTGGCCTTCTGCCAGGTCCGCGACCCGCTCGCGGTGTCCGAGGCCGCGCTGCGCGATTTCGCGGCCAAGCGGCTGTCGTCCTACAAGCTGCCCTCGCGGATCGTCCTTGCCACCTCGCTGCCCGCCGCGCCGACCGGCAAGATCCTCAAGGCGCAGCTGGCCGCGACCTTCGCCCGCGAACTGGAAGCGGGCGCCGGGACGCGGGGCCATTGCGCAAGCTAGCAAGCCGCCATCTTGCCACGACGCCCTCATTTCGTCGCGCCGCCGGAACCCGTCCCGCCGCGCAGGCATAGGTCAGGACGACGCCACAGCTATCCGCCGAAAGCCCGCTATGCCCCGTTCCATTCCCGCCGTCATCTTCGTCGCGCTGCTCATGGTCGCCCTTGCGCTGGCGCTGTGGAAGCTGGCCTTCGTGCTGCTGCTGGCGTTCTTCGGGCTGCTGCTTGCGGTCCTGCTGCGGCACCTGGCGCTGGCGCTGCAAAGCCATTCGCCCCTGTCGGCGGGCGCCGCGCTGGGCGTCGTCGTGCTGGCGCTGCTGGCGGCGATCGGCCTTGGCTTCTACTTCCTCGGCGCGCAGCTGGCCGAACAGCTGGGCCAGCTCGCCGGTTCGCTGCCGGGCGCGCTGACCAAGCTGCGCGACGCGCTTGAGGGGCAGCCCTTGGTCCAGCGCCTGCGCGAGATGATGCCGCAGGAAGAGCCGGGGCAGGGCCTGAACCTGTTCGGTGCGGTCCGGGGCACGTTGTCCACGGTCGTGAACGGCGCAGCCAACCTCATCGTGGTGGCGATGGTCGCGATCTTCCTTGCCGCCGATCCGCAGCTTTACCGGCGCGGCGTCCTGCACCTGATCCCGATGGACAAGCGCGCCCGCGCGGTCGAGATCATGGACGCGCTGGGGCAGGGGCTGTGGCGCTGGCTGTTGGGGCAGGGGCTGTCGATGCTGGCGGTCGCGGTGCTGACCGCCGCCGGACTGTGGATGCTGGGGATACCGCTGTGGCTCGCGCTGGGGATCATCGCGGGGATCGCCGACTTCATTCCCTTCATCGGCCCGTGGATCGGGGCCGCGCCCGCGGTGCTGCTGGCGTTTTCCGACGGGCCCCAGACCGCGATCTACACCGCGATCCTGTTCGTCGTCATCCAGCAGGTCGAGGGCAATATCCTGCAGCCGATCATCCAGAAGCGCGCGAACTCGCTGCCGCCGGTGCTGACGGTGCTGTCGGTGATCGCCTTCGGGGTGCTGTTCGGGTTCGTGGGCGTGCTGGTCGCGACGCCGTTGCTTCTGGTCCTGATGGTGCTGGTCCGCATGATCTATGTCGAAGGCATCCTGGAGGACCCGACGATCGAGATGGCCGAGGAAAAGGCGCGCAGGCGCGACGGCAAGGCCGACGCCTGACCGGATGCGCGGCAGCGCCGTCTGCACCGGCTCGTCGCGGGCTTGCGGGGGTTCCTTTTTTCGCCGCGCGGCCTTATCGGATCACCGCCGCCGACATGACCGCGGCCGCTGAAAGGACGCAGCCATGACCTTTGATCGCCGCATCAAAATCGCGCCGTCGATCTTGTCCGCCGACTTCGCCGATTTCGGGCGCGAGATCCGCGCGATCGAGGATCAGGGCGCCGACTGGGTGCATGTGGACGTGATGGACGGGCATTTCGTGCCGAACCTCACCTTCGGCCCGCCGGCGGTCAAGGCGTTCCGGCGGCACGTCACGACCTTCATGGACGTGCACCTGATGATCGCACCGGTCGATCCGTTCATCCAGGCCTATGCCGACGCGGGCGCGGACCTGATCTCGGCCCATGTCGAGGCCGGGCCGCACATCCACCGCACGCTTCAGGCGATCCGGGCCACCGGCAAGATGTCGGGCGTCGCGCTCAATCCCGGCACGCCGGCCGACGCGGTGCGCCACGTCCTTGACCTGTGCGACATGGTTGTCGTGATGAGCGTGAACCCGGGTTTCGGCGGGCAGAAGTTCATCCACTCGCAGGTGGAAAAGATCGCCCAGCTTAGCGCGATGATCGGCGACCGCCCGATCCACATACAGGTGGACGGCGGCGTCGATCCGGTGACCGCGCCACTGGTGGTGGCGGCCGGCGCGGATGTGCTGGTCGCGGGCTCGGCGGTGTTCAGCGGCGGCTCGGCCGACGCGCCCGAGGTCTATGGCCGCAACATGCGCGCGATCCGCGAAGCGGTCGCCGCAAGCTGATCCCTTAGAACTCGATCCACTCGGGGTCGGGCTCGATCTCGATGTCGGGCAGGTTGACGACGATTTCCTCGGGGCCGCTGCGGACCAGCGCGCAATGCAGGTCCTCGGTGTCCGAGGCGTTTAGTTCCTGGTGCGGCATGAAGGGCGGCACCAGCAGGAACGAGCCGGGGCCGGCCCTGGTGATGAACTCAAGCCGGTCGCCCCAGCGCATCAGGGCGGTGCCGCTGACGACATAGATCACGCTTTCCAGCGGGCCGTGGTGATGCGGGCCGGTGATGGTGCCGGGACGGATGTGGTTGGTGCCCGCCCATAGCGCCTGCGATCCGGTGCGGGCGCCGGAGATGGCGACCTGCCGGTTCATGCCGCGCGTGTCGGGCGTGTCGCCCGACCGCGTGTGCGCGGCGATCACGCGGATGCCTTGGGTTTTCCAGTCTGTCGCGGTCACGGCGGCCCCTTCGCTTTGCGTGTCCGGCAAAGGCTACTGCGCCGGGCGCACGCTGGAAACCGTCTGCGGGCGGGGGTCAAGGTCAGGGTCACGGTCGGCGCTTACGTCCGCGTCGGCCAGCACGCGCTCCACCACGACCTCGGCGGTGGCGACCACGGCCTGCTGGGGCTCGGGCGCGTCCTCGCCCGCCTCGACGATCTCGCGCGCCTCGTCCTCGGTCTCGTCCTCGAACTGGGGCGGCGCCTCGCCGGCAAGGAAGTTGCCGAACTTTTCCAGCCGCGGGATGTGGTCGCACAGCACCCGCAGCACGACCAGCGTCGGCACCGCGACCACCATCCCAAGAACCGACCACAGCCATGCCCACAAGGCCACGGTCAGGAACACCACGACCTCGTTCAGCTGCAACCTTCGCGACACGAATTGCGGGGTGACGAACTGCCCTTCGAGCGAGGTCAGCGCAAGGAAGGTCAGCCCGACGAGCAGCGGCCGCGTCATGTCGTCGAACACCAGCAGCGCCACGATCACGCCCCCGATCGTGCCCGCCATCGCGCCGATATAGGGGATGTAGTTCAGGACGAACCCGGCCACCGCCCACAGCAGCGGCGCGGGCATCCCCCAGGCCCACATCGCAAGCCCGATCGCCACGCCCAAGCCCACGTTGATGAGCGTGATCGAGCCGAGGTAGCGGCCCAAGCTGTCCTCGATCTCGCGCAGCGTCAGGTAGGCCGCGCGCTTGTCAGTGATGGAATCGAAGCTTTGCACGATCTTGAGATACATCAGGTCGCCCGACGCGAGCAGGAAGTAGAGCAGCACCAGCGTGAACACGATCTGGCTGATGATTTCCGGCCCAAGCGTCAGCATCCGCTGGATCGCGCTGGGTCCGGGGTTGCTGTCCACCGTCACCTCGACGCTTTGCGGGGGCGCGCCGGGCGGGGTGTTGGTGACGGTCGCGGTGGCCGATGTGGTGGGGGCGGGGGTGCGCTGCGGGGCCGACACCGGGTCGGCGGGGGCGCTGCCCGCCGGGGCTTGGCCGGCATCGCCGCCGGTCTCTCCGCCCTGCGCCAACTGGTCGATCTTGGCGGCTGCCTGCTCCAGTCCGCGGAAGCGTTCGCGGATCTCGGCATAGCGATCCTCGACCTGCGCGCCGATGCGGTCGCTGTTGGCGATCAGCGACCCGATCGGACCGGCCAGTGAATAGCCCAAGCTCAGCGTCGCCAGCACCAGCCCCAGGCTGACGATCCCGGCCGACCAGGCCGGCCCGACGCCGATCCGCGCCATCATCCGGCGGAACGGGACGAAGACGAAGAACAGAAGCATGGCCAGCGTCGCGGGCATCAGGAACGCCCGCGCCTCGGCCACGAAGCCGAAGGCGAGGATGAGGAAGATCCCGAGGACCGGCCAGTTCGTGCCGTGGTGCCCCCTGCGCGCGGTCGCCCGGCTGCTTGCCGCGTGCGCGCCGGGCGTGCTGGCAGGCAGCGGGGCCGCCTGTGGTTCGGGCGGGCGGTCGGGCTGCTTCGGCGGGACGGTCTGGGCCAACGGCAGTCCTTCCGGCTAGCAAGCGTGCCTTCGACGAGGCCTGCGCGGGGGCAGAACGCGGGCCGCCACGGGGGGTTCCGCCCGGCGGGGATTGCTGAATGTCAGTGCGGGGGCGCGACGCTGATGTAAAGCATCACGGGCGGGATACCGGCGCGCCGACGCCGCCGCCCCCCGTCGATCAGATCGGCCGGTCGCCCTCGGCGTCGATCACCCGCGTGGGCAGGCCCATCTCGCCCAGCAGCTCAAGAAACGGACGCGCCGGCAGGTCCTCGACGTTCACCATGCGCTTCACGTCCCACTGCCCGCGCGCGATCAGGATCGCCGCGGCGACCGGGGGCACGCCCGCCGTGTAGCTGATGCCTTGGCTGCCGACCTCGGCATACGCCTCCTCGTGGTCGGCGACGTTGTAGATGAAAACCTCGCCCGGCTGGCCGTTGCGGGTGCCGCGAACAAGATCGCCGATGCAGGTCTTGCCGGTATAGTCCGGGGCGAGCGTCGCCGGATCGGGCAGAACCGCCTTGACCAGCTTCAGGGGCACGACCTCCTGCCCCTCGACGGTGACGGGCTGTTCCGACAGCAGGCCGAGGTTCTTCAGCACGCCGAACACGTTGATGTAATGCGCGCCGAAGCCCATCCAGAACCGCACGTCGGCGTCCTTGTAGCGGGACGACAGGCTGTGAACCTCGTCATGGCCGGACAGATAGGCGGTCTGCTTGCCGACGACCGGCAGGTCCCATTCGCGCCCGACCTCGAACATCTCGTTCTCGCGCCACGCGCCGCCCTGCCAGCTGTAAACCGTGCCGGTGAACTCGCGGAAGTTGATCTCGGGGTCGAAGTTGGTGGCGAAGTAGCGCCCGTGCGAGCCCGCGTTGATGTCCACGATGTCGATCGAGGTGATCTCGTCGAAATATTCGTCCTCGGCCAGCCGCGCATAGGCGTTGACGACGCCCGGATCGAAGCCCGCGCCCAGGATCGCGGTCACGCCCGCCGCCGCGCAGGCCTCGCGCCGCTTCCATTCGTAGTTGCCGTACCACGGCGGCGTCTCGCAGACCTTGGCCGGGTCCTCGTGGATGGCGGTGTCGATATAGGCGGCGCCCGTGTCGATGCAGCCCTGAAGCACGGTCATGTTGATGAAGGGCGAGCCCACGTTGACGACGATCCGCGCGCCCGTGTCGCGGATCAGCGCGGCGACCGCGCCCGCGTCCATCGCGTCCAGCGCGTGGGTGGCGATGGTGCGGCGGCCCAGATGTCCCCTGGCGACGATGTCGGCCACGACGGCGTCGGCCCGCGATCGGGTCCGGTTCGCCATGTGGATGTCGCCGAATTCGTCGGCCCATTGCGCGATCTTGTGGGCCACGACATTGGCCACGCCACCGGCGCCGATGATGAGGACGTTGGGTTTTTCCACCGCAGAGGTTTCCTTTCAGGATGTGGTCGGGGGACCGGCGCGCTCAGGACAGCGAGGCACGGTAGTCGTCGTAGCCGAAGGTCCGCTGGACGGTGATCGTTCCGTCCGTCTCGCGGATGCAGATGGCGGGCATGGCCACGCCGTTGAACCAGTTCTTCTTGACCATCGTGTAACCGGCCGCGTCCTGGACGCTGATCCGGTCGCCCACGGCCAGCGGGCGGTCGAACCGCGCGTCGCCGAAGATGTCGCCCGCAAGGCAGGACTTGCCCGCGATCTGGTATTCATGCGCGCCCGCCTGCGGCAGCTTGGCGTTCTCGCGGTAGATCAGCAGGTCCAGCATGTGCGCCTCGATGCTGCTGTCCACGACGGCGACGTCCTTGCCGTTGTTCAGGATGTCGAGGACCGACAGTTCCAGCGTCGTCGTGCCGGTGATGCTGGCCTCGCCCGGTTCCAGATACACCTGCACCCCGAACCTGTCGGAAAACGCACGCAGGCGCCGGGCGAGCGCGTCCAGCGGATAACCCTCGCCGGTGAAGTGGATGCCGCCGCCAAGGCTGACCCAGTCGAGCCGTTCAAGGAACGGCCCGAACTCGGCCGAAATCCGGTCGAGCTGGCCCGAGAACAGGTCGAAGTCCCGGTTTTCGCAGTTGTAATGGATCATCACGCCGCTGATCCGGTCCAGCGCCTGTTCCAGCCGTGCCATGTCCCATTCGCCCAGTCGCGAGAATTGCCGCGCGGGGTCCGCAAGGTCGAAGCCGCTGGTCGAGAAGCGCGGGTTCAGCCGCAGCCCGCGCGCGATCCCGGCGGCGCGGTCGGCATACCGGTCAAGCTGGCCCAGGCTGTTGAAGATGATCTTGTCGGCATAGCCCACCGCCTCGTCGATCTCGTGATCGGCCCAGGCGACGGAATAGGCATGCGTCTCGCCGCCGAACGTCTCGCGCCCCAGCCGCAGCTCGTAAAGCGAGGACGACGTGGTGCCGTCCATCGATTGTGCCATCTGGTCGAACACGCCCCAGGTCGCGAAGCACTTGAGCGCCAGCAGCACCCGCGCCCCTGACCGCTCGCGCAGGCGGACCATCTTGTCCATGTTCGCCTGCAGCTTCGCGCGGTCGATCAGGTAGAACGGCGTCGGGGGTGCGGCTGTCGCGGGCATGGGGCGGATACTCCGGTGCGCGGGGGGCGGGCGCGAGGGGGCAGGCGGCGGCATCGGCGCGGCCCGGAAAAAAACGAAGGCAGTGATATAGGGGCGCGGGCCACCCTAGGCAACCGACCGTGACGGAAGGGTGACGGAACGACAATCGGCCGGCCGCGTTCCCCGATGACAACCCTCACCCCCAGACCGAAAGCGAGCCTGCACATGTTGTTCAGCAAGAACACCGATCACGACGATCCGCCCACCCGGCAGGAACTGGCCAAGGCGATGGCCGGGCTGGACCTGTGCGTCATGGCCACGCTGGACGACGGCGGCCTGTGCAGCCGGCCCATGTCGAACAACGCGCAGGTGGACTGGGACGGCGACAACTGGTTCTTCTCGAACGGCGACACCCGCAAGGTGACCCAGCTCGAGGCCGATCCCACGGTGATGCTGGACTTCCAGTCCAAAGACAGCTGGATTTCTCTGCGCGGCCGCGCCCTGCTGCACCGCGACGACAAGGCGCTGTTCAAGCAGCACTGGACCAAGGACCTGAACCGCTGGTTCCCGGACGGGATCGACACGCCCGGCCTGACGCTGATCCAGGTCAGCGCGGTCGAGGCCGAGACGTGGGGCCGGGTCGGCAACGGAGTCGTCGATCTGGAAAGCTGAACCGAGACCGAGAGGCCGCGAGGGCAGGGGGCGCTACGGCCGGGCGCCCCCTTTGTTTTGCCCGGCCTCGTCTTGTCGTCGGCGCCGTGTAGGTTGCATGATCCGCGCGGAAACGGACCGGCCCCGCATCGGCGGTGAAGGGGCCGGGCTCAAGGAGGATGCACGTGGCGCAGTGGGTGATGGGGATCGATGGCGGCGGCACCGGTTGCCGGGCCGTGCTGGCCGACGGCGAGGGCCGCGTGGCGGGGCAGGCCGATGGCGGCCCGGCGAACGTCATGTCCGACCGCGAAGGTGCGGTCGCGTCGATCCTCGCCGTGTCGCTGGCGGCGCTTGGCGGGCGGGATCCGGCCGATTGCGTGGCCTGCCTGGGCCTCGCCGGGGCCGAGGTCACGGACGCGAACGGCTGGCTGCCGGGCCGGCTGCCGTTCGCGCGCGCGGTGGTGGTGCAGGACGCCCGGACCGCGCTGCAGGGCGCGTTGGGGGACGTGGACGGGATCGTCGCGGCGATCGGCACCGGCTCGGTCTTCATGCGCCGCTATGAAGGCGAGGTCATGGTGATCGGCGGCCGCGGCCCCGTTCTGGGGGATGAGGCGAGCGGCGCGTGGTGCGGCAAGCGCCTGCTGTCCCGCACGCTGCGCGCTCATGACGGGGTTGAACGGCGCACCGCCCTGACCGACGCCGTCCTCGACCGCATGGGCGGCGTCGGGGGCGTCATCGCTTTCGCCGGGACCGCCGGCGGGGCCGAGTTCGCGGCGCTCGCCCGCGACATCGCCGGGAACGCCGACGACCCCGCCGCGAGCGACGTGCTGGCCGAAGGCGAGGCGCATGTCTCGACCTACATCGCGCGGCTGCAACCGCCGGATCAGGCGCTGCCGGTCGCCTTTACGGGCGGGCTGGGCCCGATTTACGCGACGCGGCTTGGCGGGCGCTGGCAGGTGCGCCCGCCGCTTGGCACGCCGCTCGACGGGGCGCTGAGCCTGGCGCGCGGGCTGCTGGCCCGGCCCGCTCTGGTGGAACCGGGTGGGCGTGCATAGGTTTTGTGACGTAACCGCCCGGAAGGAACCGCCATGGCCAAGATCGAGATCTACCTGACCCGCAGCTGCCCCTATTGCCACGCGGCGCGCGGGCTTTTGGACAAGAAGGGCGTCAGCTACGACGCGATCGACGTGGGCGCTGACCCGCAGCGCCGGGCCGAGATGATGCAGCGCGCCGACGGCCGCCGCACGGTGCCGCAGATCTTCATCGACGGGCGCGGCGTCGGCGGGTCCGACGACATCCACGCGCTTGACCGGCAGGGCAAGCTGGACGCGCTTCTGGGGCTGTGAGCGGTGGCGCGGCCGGTGGCCGAGGTCCTCAAGGCTGCGCTGGTGCAGTTGAACGTCGGCGATGACCCGGCTGCGAACCTCGGTCCCACGCGGGCGCTGGTGGCCGAGGCGGCGGGCCGTGGCGCGACAATGGTCTGCACGCCCGAGGTCACGAACCTGCTGACCCCCGACCGCGCCCGGCAGGCGGCGCTGCTTTACCCCGAGGCGCGCGACCCCACCCTTGCGGCGCTGCGCGCGGACGCGGCGCGATTGGGGGTGTGGATCGTCGTCGGGTCGATGTCGCTCAAGGGCGAGTGTGAAGACGGGGGCGCGGATACAGGCGACGCCTCGACCGATCCGCGCTTCGTCAACCGCAGCTTCCTGATCGCGCCCGATGGCAGGGTCGCCGCGCGCTACGACAAGATCCACATGTTCGACGTGACGGTTTCGGCGACCGAAGCCTACCGCGAAAGCGCGGCGTTCCGCGCGGGCGACCGGGCGGTTCTAGCCCATGGGCCGGAGGGCCTGCCGATCGGCATGACGGTCTGCTACGACCTGCGCTTTCCCCATCTCTACCGGCGGCTGGCCAAGGCCGGGGCCCGCGTCCTGATGGTGCCCGCCGCGTTCAACGATACCACCGGCGCCGCGCATTGGGAGGTGCTGCTGCGCGCCCGCGCGATCGAGACGGGGTGCTTCGTCCTTGCCGCGGCCCAGTGCGGCACCCACCCCGCGCCGCATTCCCCCGACGCCCGCCCGCGCCGCAGCCACGGCCATTCGCTGGCCGTCGCGCCGTGGGGCGAGGTGATGGCAGACGCCGGGACCGAGCCCGGGGTGACGCTGGTCGATATCGACCTGTCGCAGGTGGCGGACGCCCGCGCGCGCATCCCGGCGTGGCGGCATGACCCAATGATCTTTGGCCCCGAAGGCGTGGTGCGATGACCGACCCCGCGCCCACAAGGGCGCTGGCCGCCGCCCTGTTCGCCGAGTTGATGAACAGCGAGCAGCTGGCCCGCAGCATGGCGACCCGGGCGCTGCCGCGGGGGATGCAGCTGTCGCATTTCTCGGTTCTGAACCTGCTCGCGCATCTGAACGGCGAGCGCACGCCAGCCGAGCTCGCGCAGGCGTTCCGGGTGACGCGCGGCGCGATGACGAACACGCTGGCGCGGCTGGACTGGGCCGGTCACGTCCACATCCGCCCCGACTGGGACGACGCGCGGCGCAAGTTCGTGTCGATCAGCCCGGCGGGCCGCGCCGCCCGCGACGCGGCGCTGGCCGCGCTGCTGCCCCGGCTGAGCGAGGTCGTGCGCGACATCGGCGTGGACGAGGTCCGCGCGATGATGCCGGTGATGCGCCGCCTGCGCGAACGGCTGGAAGACGAGGTCTGAGGTCCGCCCTGCCGAAGGGGGCGCCTTAGGACCGGATCCCGGTCATCAGGTAGTTCACCGACAGGTCGCGCCGCGACAGCGACCACGACCACCGCACCGGGTTGAAGACCATCCCCGCCCGGTCCACGACGTTGGCGCCGACCGCATCGAACATCGCGGCCAGCTCGCCCGGCTTGATGAAGCGGTTCCAGTCGTGGGTGCCGCGCGGCAGCCAGCGCATCACCCACTCCGCGCCCACGATAGCCGCGGCGAAGCTTTGCGGCGTGCGGTTCAGCGTGGACATGACCAGCACCCCGCCCGGACGCAGCAGCCGGGTGCAGGTCGCGACGAAGTCCTGCGGGTCGGCCACGTGCTCCACGATCTCCAGCGCCATCACGACGTCGAAGCTGAGGTTCTCGGCCACCAGCGCCTCGGCCGTGGTCGCGCGGTAGTCGATCGCAAGCCCCGACTGCTCGGCATGAAGCCGCGCCACCGCGATGTTGCCGTCGGCCGCGTCCGCGCCCGTGACCCCGGCCCCAAGCCGCGCCATCGGCTCCGCCATAAGCCCGCCGCCGCAGCCGATATCAAGGACCCGCAGCCCTTCGAACGGACGGGGCGCGGTCAGGTCGCGCGAGAACTCGGCCGCGATCTGGCCGGTGACGTAGTCGAGCCGGGTCGGGTTCAGCATGTGCAGCGGCTTGAACTTGCCGTCCACGTCCCACCACTCGGCGGCCATCGCCTGGAACTTCTCGATCTCGGCAGGGTCGATGCTGGATCGCGTCCCGGGTCCTGCGGTGGTCATCGTCTCGCCCCTTCTGGCCTGCCCTGTCGGGCGCGTGTATACCGGCAACATGAACCATCGGGCAGGGCAAATCGGCGCGTCATCGGCATCGGACCGGCTTTATCCGATGGTCGAGCCGTTCGCGCGCGACATGCTGGCCACCCCGGATGGCCACCAGATCTATGTCGAGCAATGCGGCAATCCACAGGGCCGCCCGGCCATCGTGCTGCACGGGGGTCCGGGGGGCGGATGCAGCCCGGTCATGCGGCGCTTCTTCGACCCCGAGCGCTGGCACGTCATCCTGTTCGACCAGCGCGGCTGCGGCCGCTCGCGCCCGCACGCGGACATCGCGCACAACACCACGTCCCACCTGATCGCCGACATCGACCTGATCGCGGACCGGCTGGACCTTGGCCCGGCGCTTCTGTTCGGGGGCAGCTGGGGATCTACGCTGGCGCTGTCCTATGCGCAGGCGCGGCCCGCGCGCGTGGGCGGGCTGGTGCTGCGGGGCGTATTCCTGGCCCGGCAGGAAGAACTCGACTGGTTCTACGGCGGCGGCGCGGGCCGGTTCTGGCCCGAGCTGTGGAACCGCTTCCGCGCCCCGATCCCCGACGATGAGCGCGGCGACCTGATCGCCGCCTATCACCGCCGCCTGTTCTGCGGCGACCCCGAGATCGAGACGCGCTTTGCGCTGCCCTGGGTCGCGTGGGAAAACGTGCTGGCGGCGCTGGAAACGGGGTCCAGCGGCATGTCCGCCCCGAACTACGCCCGCGCCTTCGCGCGGCTGGAAAGCCACTACTTCGTCAACCGCTGCTTTCTGGACGAGGGACAGTTGCTGCGCGACCGCGACCGCATCCACCACCTTCCGGCGGTGGTGGTGCAGGGGCGCTATGACATGGTCTGCCCGCCCAAGGCCGCGTGGGACCTGGCCGACGGCTGGGCGCGATGCGACCTGCGGATGGTGCCCGCGTCGGGCCATGCGATGAGCGAGCCGCGGATCGCGGCCGAACTGGTCCGCGCCGTGGCCGACCTGGGCGCGCAGGGATGAGCGCCGGGGCCGGGAGCGGGGTTCGGACGGGCATGGCGGCGGGGACGTGAGGATGATCGACTTCAGCTCGTGGCAAAGCGTCCTGTCGGCGCTGGCGGGGATTGCGCTTTTCGCGCTGGTGGGGATCGGCATTCGGCTGATGGTGATGATGCGCTATCAGCAGCGCCGCGAGCGCCAGAACCGCCAAATCAACGAGCGGCTGAAGGTGCTGATCGCCGCCTACAAGGTGCTGGGCGGATCGTTCACGGGCGATCTGAGCGTCAGCCCGCTGCACCTGCGCGACCTGCGCCAGCTGGCCGCCGCGGATCGCGACGCCGGCGAGGGGGGTGGCGGCGAAGCCGCTTCCGGCGTGCCCGCCGAGCTGCCGTCGGCCGATCGCCGGCGCCGCATCCGCGACGCGGTCGAGGCGGCGCTGTCCGACATCCTGCTGCTGGGGACCGAGGACCAGGTGCGGCTGGCCGAACGCGCGGCGCGCGAGATGGTCGAGGGGCGCGAGGTCCACATGGACGCGCTGGTTGTGTCGCTGCGCGACTTCATCCGGGCGGCGCTGGACCTGGACCCGATCCCCGCGAACCTCGCGATCCCCCGGCAGGGCCCGTCGCGCCCGTCCACCGGCGGCGGCAAGGGCGAGAGCGGCCGGGGCGGCGGGCGCGGCGGCGGCGGTGGTGGCGGTGGGGTGATGGGCGGCGGCATGGG
>ERZ501041.103-NODE-103-length-17498-cov-9.704409_pt1 | contig 17498 bp, 19 predicted proteins | sample MGYA00248848_ERZ501041 | MGnify/ENA primary metagenome ERZ501041 (study PRJEB25958, sample SAMN03398573) | human skin metagenome | study: EMG produced TPA metagenomics assembly of the Human Skin Microbiome Metagenome (human skin metagenome) data set.
GCGCCCCCTCGGCACCGCCCTAGCCCGCCCGCGCCCGGACCCGCATCGCCTCGGCGAACCGGATCGCAGCCGCGACGGGGCCGAACTGGTCGTGCGGGATCTCCTCGCCCAGCTTGACCGTCGCGTGCAGCGCGCGGGCGCAGGGCGGGTCCGACCAGATCGGCACCTTGTGTTCGCGCGCCCGCTCGCGGATCCGCAGCGCGACCTCGTCCACGCCCTTGGCCAGGCACACCGGCGCCCGCCCGCTGCCCCGCTTCCATTCCAGCGCGACGGCGTAGTGGGTCGGGTTCACGATCACCACGTCGGCCTTTTCGACGTCGGCCAGCATCGTGCCAAGCGCGATGTCCACCGCGCGCTGGCGCCGCGCGTTCTTGAGATGCGGATCGCCCTCGCTTTCCTTGTGCTCGTCCTCGACCTCTTTCCGGGTCATCCGGTTGCGGCGCATGAAGTCGAGCCGCTTCCAGAAGATGTCGATCGCGGCGAACGCGACCGCGATTCCCAGCGCCAGCAGCATCACCTGGCGGGTCAGGACCGGCAGCGCCAAGGTCCACTGCCCGCCGCCCAGAAACGCGGCGCTTCCCAGCCGGTCGACGAACCGGCCGAACAGGAGCCACCCCCCCGCCGCGACAAGGCAGGTCTTGCCCAGCGACATGGCAAAGGCGGTCAGCCCCTGGCGGCCGAACTTCTGCGCCGCGTTCTTCATCGGGTTGATGCGGTTGATGTCGGGGGCAAGCTTCGAGGGCGTGAATACGATCCCGCGCTGGATCACCAGCCCCAGCAGCACCAGAAGCGCGGGCGCGGCCAGCATCGCCAGCACCGTCCAGCCGCTGCGCCGTCCCAGCGCCACCGCCAGATCGGCGGCCGAGGCCGGCGCCTCGGGCCAGGGTTCCGCCCCCAGAAGCCGCTCGGCCATCGCCGACCACCCGTCGAGCGCAGCTCCCCCCAGCATCGCCAGCGCCAGCGCGGTGCCCAGATAGGACAGCGCGACGGTGCTTTCGGGCGAGCGCGGGATGTCGCCCTTTTCGCGCGCCTGCCGCAGCTTCTGCTCGGACGGGTCGTACTGGCGGTCTTCCTTGTCCTCGCTCACCCGGGCGCCCTCATGGCAGGACGGGCAGCGGCACGGACAGGACCGCGTCGGCCCAGATCCGCAGCACGGCCGGGGACATGACCGTCAGCGCGACCAGCGCCAGCAGGACCGCCGCGGGGGCCACGATGAACGTCACGGGCAGCGCCGGCATGACCCGCGCGATCACCCCGGACAGCGCCTGGAACAGGAACCCGCCCAGGACGAACGGCGCCGCGATCACGAGCGCAAGGCCGAAGCTGCTGCGCACCAGGTCGACGATGGCGGGCAGCAGCACGTGGATGTCGGGCCAGCCACCCGCCGGCCGAAGCCGCAGGCTGTCGGCCAGCAGGTCGCACAGCAATGCGGGCAGGCCTAGCGCCAGCACCACGGCGACGCCGGCGAGATGCAGCAGGTTCCCGATCGGGTGCGGCGCCATCTCGTTCGAGACGCCGATGATCTGCGACAGCGACGCGGTCTGCGCCATGGCCGTGGTGGCGATGTCGAGCGCCATCGCGATCAGCCGCACCATTATGCCAAGCGCGAGCCCGGTCACGATCTCGGCCGCGACCAGCAGCGCGACCGCGTAGATGGGGCCGCCCGCATCCACCCCGCCGGCCGCGCCGTCCACCCGCGCGGCCTGCGCCAGCATCGGCGTCAGCGCCATCGCGATCGCCACCCGCACCCGGACCGGCAGCACCTGCTCGCCCAAGGCGGGCAGAACGAGGACGCATGCCTGCACCCGCGCATAGACGAGCACCAGCGGCAACCACGCGCCCAGCGGCAGGACCTGCTGCACCTGCGCAAGACCCGCGATCACGTCTCGACGGTTCCCAGAAGCCGCATCCGCGCGGCCGGATCGACCTCGTCGATCCCCAGGACCGGCCAGCCGACGCCCGCCGCCCCCACCATCGCGCGGACCGCGCGGCGGCGGTGGTCGGGGACGACCAGCGCGGGCTGCGCCCCGGCCGCAAGGGTCGCCGCGGTGCGTTTGAGCTGGTCGGTCATGGCCTTGATGAGCGGCTGGCTCAGCGCGCCGGGATGGCGGCCCGCCTCGGCCTCGGCGCGGACGAACTCGGCCTCCCACGCGGGGTGCAGCTGCAGCACGTCCACGCGCCCCTCGGCGTCGGCGAGCTGTTCCGTGATCTGCCCGCGCAGGCGGCGGCGGACCAGATCGCAGGCGAGATCCGGGTCGGGGCTGCGCGCCTCGTACACCGCCTCGACGATCAGGGGCAGGTTGCGGATCGACACCCGCTCGGCCAGCAGCAGGCGCAGCACCGCCAGCAGCAGGTCGGGCGCGACCTTGTCGGGGATCATGTTGTCGAACAGGCGCTGGTAGCTTTGCGCCCGCCCCTCGTCGCTGAGCGACTTCAGCTCCTGGATCAGGCGCTGCATGGCCGACAGGGTGAAAAGCGCGGGCAGGTTCGCCTTGACCGTCTCCATCAGGTGGGTGGACAGGACCTCCATCGGGGTGACGACGGTCGCACCGGCGATCGCGGCCTCGTCCTGTTCGGCCGGCGCGATCCAGCGGGCGGGGCTGTCATAGACCGGCTCGCGCGCGGGCTCGCCCCCCAGCGCGGCCAGCGTCTCGGCGTCGCCCAGCGCCAGGATCTGCGCGGGACGCAGGTTGCCCCGGGCGCGCACGACGCCGTGGATGCGGATGACGTAGTCGCCGCCATCCAGCGCGGGCGCGTCGGTGATCCGCACCTCAGGCAGGATCACGCCCAGGCTGCGGGCGATGTGAAGCCGCAGGTTGTTGATGCGCGGCCCCAGCCCCCGCGCCCCGTCCAGCGCGGCGGTGATGAGGTCGGGCCCGATCTCGACCCCGATCTCGTCGGTGTCGAGGATGTCGCCCATCTTGGGGCGCAGGTCGACGGTCGCGGCGGGCGGCAGCGGCTCCGCCTCGACGGGGGTGGGCCGGCGCGCGTTCCGCCACGCAAGCGCGCCCGCGCCGGCGGCGAGCATCAGGAAGATCAGCGTGGGCATCCCCGGCACCAGCGCCAGCAGCGCCATCGCCGCGCCGACGATCGCGGGCGCGTGCCAGCCGTCCGAGAACTGCCGCGTCAGCATGTCGGCCGTCGTGTCGGTGGCACCCCCGCGCGACAGAAGGATCGCCGCCGCCATCGAGGTGATGAGCGACGGGATCTGGCTCACCAGCCCGTCGCCGATGGTCAGCTGCGAATAGCTGTGCATCGCCTCGACCACCGGCAGGCCGTGGGCGAGGATGCCTACCAGAAGCCCGATCACCAGGTTGATCGCGGTGATGACGAGGCCCGCGACCGCGTCGCCCTTGACGAACTTCGACGCCCCGTCGAGCGAGCCGAAGAAGCTGATCTCGCTTTGCTCCGCCACCCGGCGGCGCTTGGCCTCGGCGTGGTCGATCGCGCCCGAGTTCAGGTCGCCGTCGATGGCGAGCTGCTTGCCGGGCAGCGAATCGAGCGCGAACCGCGCCGACACCTCGGCCATCCGGCCCGAGCCCTTGGTGATGACCATGAAGTTCACGACCGAGATCACGGCGAAGATCGTGAGGCCGACGACCAGCGACCCGCCTGCGACGAAGTTCGCGAACCCCATGATGACGTCGCCCGCGGCCTGCGGGCCGGTATGCCCCTCGGTCAGGATCAGGCGGGTCGAGGACACGTTGAGGGCAAGGCGCACCATCAGCGTGACGAGCAGCAGGACCGGAAAGGCCTGGAAATCGGTGGGCTTCTGGACCAGGCAGGCCATGACGAGGATCAGGGCCGAGCTGGCGATCGACAGCGCGATCCCCAGATCCAGGATCGCCGCCGGGATCGGGATCACCATCGACAGCGTGATGAGCAGCAGCGCGCCGGTGACGGCGAGCGGACGCAGCGGGGCTTTGGTCGCGGCCGTGGCGGCGGTGTCCGGGGCGGCCGTCATTGCCCGGCCCCCGCGCCTGCGTCGCCGGTCGGCGGCGCCAGCATGGTCGCAAGCGGAATCGGCGCGCCGTCCAGCAGCCCCGAGCGGCGCAGGAACACGACCGCCGTCAGCCGGTCGTCGGGGGGCATCGCGGCCAGTTGCTGCAGGTAGTCGGGGGGCAGCGTTTCACCCGCGAGCACCCACCCGGTCGCGCGGGCGAAGAAGTCGTCCTGCGGGGCGGCCGCCACGGGCAGCGCTGAAACGGCGAGCGCGAGCAGCATCACGACGCCTTCTTGATGTCGCGCAGCGCGTTCTCGACCTCGACGAAGCTTGGCCGGACATGTTCCGGCGCGGCCTGCCGGCCGACCTCGACGCACAGGTTCGTCGCGTGGCGGTGCAGCCCCGCGACCAGGACCGACTTGATGACGTCGTAGAACGACAGGTCCTGCTTCGTGACCTCGCCCAGCCGCTGCGCCAGGGGCGCCACGAACCCATAGGCCAGGAACACGCCCAGGAAGGTGCCGACCAGCGCCCCGCCGATCATCCCGCCCAGCACCTCGGGCGGCTGGTCGATCGAGGCCATCGTCTTCACGATCCCCAGCACCGCCGCCACGATCCCCAGCGCCGGCAGCGCGTCGGCCATGTTCTGCAGCGCGTGCGGCACGTGCATCGCCTCGTCCTTCAGCAGCGAGATCCGCCGCGCCAGCATGTCCTCGACCTGATAGGGGTCGTCGTAGTTCAGGCTCGCCGAGCGCAGCGTGTCGGTGATCAGCCGCACGGCCTGATCGTCGGCGAGGATCGCGGGATAGTTCGCGAAGATCTTCGACGTCTCCGGCGTCTCGATATGCTCCTCGAGCTCCACCGGATTCGACCGCCACAGCCGCAGCAGCTCGAACATCAGGCACAGGACCTGGCGATGGTCGTCGTCGTGCCATTTCGGGCCCTTGAAGGCGCGCATCAGCCCCTTGGGCGTGTGCTTGAGAACGTCCGAGCTGTTCGACAGCAGGTACGACCCCACCGCCGCGCCGCCGATCATCATCATCTCGAACGGCAGCGAGTGGGTGATGACGCCCATCTTGCCGCCCGCGAGGATGTAGCCGCCAAAGACCATCGCGACGGTCAAGACGATGCCGATGATGCCGAACATGGGTCAGTCCTTCGTGGTTCGGGTGGCGCCCAGGCGCGCGGACAGGATCGCCGCCTGCTCGGGCTCGAGGGCGGCGATGATCCGGGCGCCCGTCTCGGGCTGGACGCGGGCAAGGATCTCGGCCCCGAAATCGGGGGGAAGGGCCGCCAGAACCTCGGCCGCCTCGGCGGGCTTCATCGCGTCGTAAACGGCGATCAGGCGCGAGATGCCGGCCTCCGATCCGGTCTGGACCGCCGCCTGCCCCTTGCCCAGCGCCTCCTTGGCGGTGCGCAGCTGCCCGAGCGTCTTTGCCAGCCGCGCCTCGGCGGCGGCGATTTCGGCCCGGCGGCCGTCCAGCGCCTCGATCCCGCGATCGACGGCGAGGCCGCGCAGGCGCAGCTCCTCGGCCAGCGCCAGCGCCTCAGGGACGTCGCCGCAACCGTCGAGAAGCGCGGTCGCGGATGCCGCCGGCTGCGGGCCGGTGGCGGCGAAGGCGCGCATCTGGAACCCGGCGGGCAGCAGCTGCAGCCCCTGGAGCAGCGCCAGCCCGCCCAGGGCCAGCGCCGCCGATGACAGGACCGCCCTACGCATCAACGGCGACCCGGCGGCGCAGGCGCGGCCGGGCGGGCGCGTCGCCCGCCACCATGCTGCGCTGAAGCGCCCAGTAGGCGCGTTCCGCCTTGGCCCGCTCGACCTCGGAGGCGAGGTCGCGGGTCGCGGCGGTCGCCTCGGACCGGGCGGCGCCGATCGCGCCTTCCAGGCGGCCGATCTCGACCGTCATCACGGCGATGGCGGCGCCGAGGCCGCTTTCCAGGTCGTTGAGCCGCCGCAGCCGCCGCGACAGGACCAGGCAGAACGCCGCAAGGCCGCCCGCGAACAGGCACAGCGCAAGCTGCAGGATCGTGGACAGGGTCATTGGATGCGGAACTCCGTGATCAGAAGGTCGCGCACCGCCTGGTCGCCCAGCACGAAGCGGGCGCGGGTCGCCATCTCGGCGCGCAGTATTTCAAGGATGCCGCGCCGGTCGAGCGCGGCGGGGTCGATGTCGGACAGAAAGGTGGTGAACGCATCGACCACCCGCGGCATCAGCAGCCGGGCCTGGTCCGCCGCGGCGGGGTCGATGTCGATCAGCGTCGTCACCACCAGCGACCGCCCGTCCGTGCCGGGCAGCGACAGGACGATCCGCGGCACGTCCACGAAAACGACGGCAGGGGCCGCCTGCACGTCGGGCACGGGTTCGGACGGCTGCAGCAGCGCCAGGGGCGACCACAGCCCTGCATAGGTCGAACCGGCCCCCACCCCCAGCGCCAGCAGCGGCAGTAGCACCGGAAGCATGCGCCGAAGGAGCGGCTTTCGCGGCGGCTCTGCCGCGTTGCCAGCCCCTTTGGCAACCATGTCGGCGGTGATGTCGGTCATCGTGATTCTCCGTCCTGCAGGGGCAGCAATAGCAGGACGGGGCTAACGCATTCTTAATCGGCGCCATGCGATGAGACGGCCGTGGACGAACCACGACGAACCCCGAATCGGAGCATGGCATGCAGAAGCTGCTGGATTACTGGACCGCGCGCAGCGCCTCGCAGCGGGTGACGCTGATCGCGGCCTTCGCGCTGACCTTCCTTGCGGTGGCGGGGTTCGCCTGGGCGTCCAACCGCACCGACATGGCGCTGCTCTACGGCGGGCTCGACGGAGCGCAGTCCGGCGCGATCATGGAAGAGGTCGAGAAATCCGGCGTCCCCTACCAGGTGCGCGGCGATTCGATCTGGGTCGATGCAGCCCGGCGCGACCAGCTGCGGATGACCCTGGCGGGGTTGGGCCTGCCCAACGCGGGCGGGGCGGGCTACGAGATCCTCGACGGCATGTCGGGCTTCGGCACCACCTCGCAGATGTTCGACGCGGCCTACTGGCGCGCCAAGGAAGGGGAGCTTGCGCGCACGATCCTGGCGCTCCCGAACGTGAAGACGGCGCGGGTCCACCTGGCGGTTCCGTCGGGGCGCGGCTACCGGCGCGAGGTCGCGGGCACCGCGTCGGTCACGCTGACCACGAACGGCGCCCCGGTCGAGCGCGCGCAGGCGCAGGCGCTGCGGTTCCTGGTGTCCTCGGGCGTGCCCGGCATGACGCCGGACCGCGTGACCGTCATCGACAGCGTGCGGGGCGTCGTGGCCGCGGCCGACGAACTTGGCCCATCCGACCGGGAAAGCGACCTGAAGACCAACGTCCAGCGGATGCTGGAATCCCATGTCGGCCCCGGCAACGCCATTGTCGAGCTGAACATCGCCGTCCAGACCGAGGCGGAAAGCCTGACCGAGCAGCGCTTCGACCCCAGCGCGCGGGCGCTCGTCTCGCAGGAAAGCCAGGAGACGTCGGACAATTCGACCAACCAGTCGGGCGGGCCGGTCACGGCGTCCTCGAACCTGCCCGAGGGGGGCCAAGCGGCGGATGCCGAGCAGAACCGCGCCAGCAGCTCGGAAACCCGGCAGGTGTCGAACTACGAAGTCAGCCGCACCACCCGCGAGGTCGTGACCCAGCCCGGCGCGACCCGCCGCCTGACGGTCGCCGTGATGGTGAACGGCGTGCCCGGAACCGACCCGCAGGGCGCGGCGACGCTGGTCCCCCGCGCGCAGGTGGAACTGGACGCGCTGCGCGAGCTGGTGGCGTCGGCGGTGGGTTTCGACGAGGCGCGGGGCGACGTGATCACCGTGAAGTCCCTGCCCTTCGCGGCGCTGTCGGGCGACGGGACGCTGGCCGAGCGCGCGGGGCTGATGGACCGGCTGGACCCCAACAGCCTGATCCGGTTGGCGCTGGTGGGGCTGTTCGCGCTGGTCATCGCGGCGGTGGTGCTGCGCCCGGTGCTGCGCGGCCGGGCCGAGGCAAAGGCCGCGCCGCTGCTTCTGGATGACAGCGGACGGGCGGTGCCGGGCCTGCCCGCGCCCGCAGCCCCGATCGGGATGGCGATGGCCAGCGGCGTGGCCGACCTGCCGGGCCTGCCCGCGATCTCGATCGCCGGTCCCGACTACGACTTCACCCCGCCGCCCGCCCAGGCCGCCGATCCCGTGGCGCGGCTGCGCGAACTCATGCGCGAACGCCAGCAGGACAGCCTGCGGATCCTGTCGGGCTGGATCGACGACAAGGAAAAGGCGTGATGCAGCCCGCTGTCCTCAGACTGGAATCCTTCGACCGGCGGATGCCGTCGCCGCCGCCCGCCCGCTTCGCACAGGCGGACCTTGCCGCCGCCCCCGCGCGCGGCCTGGCAGAGGGGGCGGCGGCCGCAGACGCCGCCGCCCGCCGCGACTTGGCCGCGCGGGTGGCGGACCTTGCCCGCACCCTGGGCGACGCCGCCGCGAGCCGGGCAGCGGCGATGGCCGGGGTCATGGAACAGCTTTCCCCCGTGCTCGAAGCCTTTGCCAATGGCGCGTTGCCGGTGCTGGCGCGGGCGCGGATGCAGGCGGCGGTCATGGCCGAGCTGCGGCGCCTCGCCGACGAAAGCGTCGCGCCCGTGACCGTCCGGCTGCGCTGCGGTCCCGACCAGCAGGCGGACCTGCGGCAGGCGATCGAGCAGGCGGGATGCGCCGCGCCGACGCTGGACCCCACAGGGTCCGACGGCACCGTCGAGATCGTCTCGGGCGACGGCCGCATCACCTTTGACGGGGCGGCGATCGCGCAGGCGTTCCGCGACCTCTTCCGCGATTTCTTGGACGGAGCTTCCGAATGAGCGACTTTTCCTCCCTCATCGCCACCGACCTCATTCAGGTGGAGATCGAAATCAGGCTGGGCCGCACCCGCCTGACCGTGGCCGAGCTGTCGCGGCTGCGCCCCGACGACGTGCTGGCGCTGGACCAGGAGGTCAGCGACGGCGTCGACATCTGCATCGCCGACAAGGTGATCGCGCGGGGCGAGCTGGTGGACGACGGCCGGCCCGATGGGCGGCTTGCGGTCAGGATCCTGTCGGCAGGCCCGGCGTGACCACGGGCGGGCGTCGTCGCCGCATCGCCGCGGCCGGACTGCTGGCTGCCCTTGCGGCGGCCCTGCCGCAGGTCGCGGGCGCGCAGGGGATCGAGGATGCGGCGCAGGCCGCGGCGCAGGGCCTTGGCAACAACGCGGTCCTGATCTTTCTCGGCCTCACGCTCCTGTCGCTCGCCCCCGGCTTCGCGATCATGGTCACCTGCTTTCCGTTCGTCGTGACGGTTCTGTCGATCCTGCGCCAGTCGATCGGGCTGCAGCAGTCGCCGCCGAACATGCTGATCGTCAGCCTTGCGATGTTCCTGACGTGGTTCGTCATGGACCCGGTCCTGCGCGAGGCGTGGGACACGGCCGGCGCGCCGCTGCAGCAGGGTGTCATCACCGTCCCCGAGGCGTTCGAGCGCGGCATCCGCCCGTTCCGCGACTTCATGGCCGCCCGCACCGACCCCGACACGCTTGCGGCGCTGGCCGAGGTGGCGCCGGGCCGCCCGGGCGCCGGCCCGCAGGACGGCACCGGCCTGCCCGCCCCGCCGGCCCAAGGCACCCAGGCGACGGCCGAGCCAGCGCTGTCGGTGCTGGTCCCGTCCTTCATGCTGTCCGAGATCCAGCGCGCGTTCGAGATCGGATTCCTCGTCTCGCTGCCGTTTCTCATCATCGACCTGGTGGTGTCGGCGGTGCTGATGTCGATGGGGATGATGATGGTGCCGCCCGCCATCGTCGCGCTGCCGTTCAAGCTGGCGTTCTTCGTGGTGGTGGACGGCTGGGGGCTGATCGCGGCGGCGCTGGTCCGGGGCTACCAGCCCTGACCCCGCCAGTCCTGACCCGCCAGCCCTGACCCGCCAACCCGCGCCGCCCGTCCGCGCCGCCCTACCCCGCTGCCCGTCCGCGCCGCGCCTCAGGCCAGCGGCACCGCCTCGATCACGACGAAGGCCTGCGCCCAGGGGTGGTCGTCGGTCAGGGTCACATGCACCACGGCGCGGTGGCCGGGCGGCGTCATCGCCGCCATCCGCTCGGCCGCCCAGCCGGTCAGCGTCATCTGCGGCTGGCCGGTGCGCAGGTTCGTGACCGCCATGTCCTTCCAGACGATCCCCATCGCAAGGCCGGTGCCCAGCGCCTTGCTGCACGCCTCTTTCGCGGCCCAGCGCTTGGCGAGCGTCGCGGCCTCGTTCGTGCGGCGCTTCGCGCGGGCGAGTTCCTGCGGGGTGTAGACGCGGTTGCGGAAACGGTCGCCGTGGCGGTCCAGCACCCCGGCGATGCGGTCGATATTGGCCAGATCGGTGCCGACGCCCAGGATCATGCGCGCGACCCCGCGGACGGCGCCGGGGATTGGCGGCCGGAACGCGACCGGGCGCCGGGACGATGGGAACCCCGCCGCGTCATCGCGCCGTCCCGGCGGCAATCCTGCCGGTGGACTGGTCGATCGTCACGGTCAACACGCGCGGCGCGCCGTCCCCGGCCGAGGGATCGTAAACCTTGACCGGGATCGTCAGCGTCAGGCCCCGCCCGGGGTCGTAGGCGGCCTTTCGCCCCGCGAAGTCCATCGACCAGAACCCCGACCCTTCGGCCAGCGACACCACGCGGCACTGGCGGAACATGCCGCTTTCGTCCAAGGGCGGGCTGAGGATCAGCAGGTGGACCGGCGCGCCCGCAGGCTCGATCGTGTCCAGCTTGGCCACCCGCACGCGCCCCTCGGCATAGCTGGCGGTGTTGTCTTCCCACGGCTCGGCGACGGTATCGACCCGCTCGCCGTCGCCACACGGGCGGACCGCCGCGGGACCAGCATGCGCGGGCGCGGCCAGCAGCACGGGCGAAAGCGCGGCCGAAAGCGCGACCGAAAGCGCGGCCGACAGGGCCAAAACGGCGGCGATCCGGGTCATGCGCCGGCCTTTCCGTCGCGAGCCGCATCCATCCGGGCGCGCATTTCCGCGATTGCCGGACCAAGGCCGGTAAAGATCGACTCGGCGATCAGGAAATGGCCGATGTTCAGCTCGGCCAGTTCGGGCAGCGCCGCGATCCGGCCCACGGTGTCGAAGGTCAGCCCGTGGCCCGCGTGAACTTCAAGCCCCAGCGAGGCGGCCAGCCGCGCGCCCTCGGCCAGACCGGCAAGCTCGGCGTCGCGTTCGGCAAGCCGGCCCTCGGTGTCGAAATCGCAATAGGCGCCTGTGTGCAGCTCGACCACGGCCGCCCCCACCCGCGCGGCGGCGTCGATCTGGCGCGGATCGTGGCCGATGAACAGCGACACCCGGCACCCCGCCTCGCGCAGCGGCCCGATGAAGTCCGACAGCCAGTTTTCGTCGCGCGCCACGTCAAGGCCGCCTTCGGTCGTCCGCTCCTCGCGCTTTTCGGGGACAAGGCAGACGGCGTGCGGACGGTGGCGCAGGGCGATCGCCTGCATCTCGGGCGTGGCGGCCATTTCAAGGTTCAGGGGCACGCGCAACGATCCCGCCAGCCGGGCGATGTCGTCGTCCGAGATGTGGCGCCGGTCCTCGCGCAGATGCGCGGTGATGCCGTCGGCGCCCGCGTCCTCGGCCATCAGGGCGGCGCGCAGGGGGTCGGGCCAGGGCGTGCCGCGCGCGTTCCGCACCGTCGCCACGTGATCGATGTTCACACCCAGCCGCAGCATCGCGTCGCCTTTCCTTTCGCGTCGGCGGCAGGTTAGCGCGGGCGCGCGGGCGAAGGTAGGGTGCGCGTGTCCACGACCCACCATCCGGGACGGGCTGCGGCGATCGACCGCGCGGCGCGGAGCGCGGCGGCCGCGTCGGGAAAGATGCCAAAGCAGGTCGCGCCCGATCCCGACATCCGCGCCAGCGCCGCGCCCGCATCCGCAAGCGCCGCCAGCGCGTCGGCGATGACGGGCGCGAGCCCGATCGCGGGTGATTGCAGGTCGTTGCGCGCGGCCTTCAGCCATTCGACCAGCAGCGCGGCGTCGGCGCCCGCTGGCGGCTCGGGCAGGCCCGGATTGTCGCGGCGGTGAAGCGCGCGGAACACCTCGGGCGTCGAGACGGGGACGCGCGGGTTCACCAGCACCAGATGCAGCGCGGGGATGCCTGGCAGCGGATCGACGATCTCGCCCAGGCCGCGCATCCGGGCGGGACCCGAGGCGAGGCAGACCGGAACGTCGGCGCCCAGTGCCTCGGGCGCAGGGGGGCGGCGGTCCAGCGCACGCAGCACGGCGGCGGCGTCGGCCGAGCCGCCGCCGATGCCCGACGCGACCGGCAGCGCCTTGTAAAGTGTGATCGCGGCATCGGCCCCCACCGACCGCGCCGCGCGCAGGCACAGGTTGTCGCCGGTGACGGGCAGGTCGTCGGCAAAGGGCCCGTTGATCCGCAGCGACGGCGGCCCCGGCGCAACCGTCACCCGGTCGCCCAGTTCGGTGAACACGACCAGCGAATCGAGCAGGTGATAGCCGTTATCCCGCCGGCCGGTGACGTGCAGCGCGAGGTTGATCTTGGCCGGGGCCGGTTCGTCCCGCACCGGCACGGGGCCGGGCGGGGCGTCGGGCGTCGTCGCGGGTCGGATCACGGGCGCGGCGGGACGGGTTCGTCGCCAGCAGGCGCGGGGGTGTCGGGCGCAGAAGAGTCGGGCGCCGCGTCCGGTGCGGGTTCGGCGGGCGGGGTGTCGTCCACCTGATCCCCCGACGCGCCGCTGTCCGCAGCGCCGTCGGCCGCATCGTCGTCCCCCGCGCCGTCGCCCGCATCCGCCGTGGGCGGAGGATCCTTCGGCAGGCCGAACCCCGCCGGCAGCTTGCCGCCGTTCGCCTTTTCGGCCGCCAGCACCGCATCCAGCCCGACCTCGATCTTGGCACGGATGCGGTCGCGGTCGGTATCGGTGTCGTCCTCGGTCCACAGGCTCAGCGCGCGGCGCCACTGCACCGTCGCCTCGCGCTCGCGGCCCGCCTGCCAGTAAACATCGCCCATGTGGTCGTTCACCAGGCTGTCGTCCGACATCGCGGCGACCGCGCGTTCCATCGGCCGCACCGCGTCGTCATACCGGCCCAGCCGGTAATAGGCCCAGCCCAGCGAATCCAGGATATAGCCGTCGTCCGGGCGCAGCTCGACCGCGCGCTCGATCAGGCGCAGCCCCTCGTCCAGGTTCACGTTCCGGTCGACCCAGGAATAGCCGAGATAGTTCAGGATCGAGGCGTGGTCGGGCTGAAGCTCGAGCGCCGCGCGCATGTCGGCGTCCGAGCGGTCGAACTGCCCCGACCGTTCCAGCGCGATGCCGCGGGCATAAAGCGGGAACCACGTCGCCTGCTTCTCGCCCGCCTTGGTCAGAAGCTCCAGCGCGCGGTCATAGGCGGTGACCGCGTCGGCCCACTTGTCCTGCTGGCGCAGAAGATCGCCGAGCGAGGTCCAAGCCGAAGGCAGGTCCGGCTGGGCGCTGGTCAGGGCGCGCGCGGCGCTTTCGGCGTCGGCCATGCGCTCGGCCTGCACCAGCGCCTCGATCCGCGCGAGTTCGGCGATGGGGCGCACCTCGCCGGTCTTGGCCAGTGCGCCGAACTCCTGTTCAGCCAGGTCGAACTGCCCGACCGACTGCAGGATCTGCGCCGCGATCAGCCGCGCCTCGCCCAGGTCGGGGGCGATGTAGCCGGCAAGCCGGGCATGGATCAGGGCCAGCGGGTCGGGATCCTCGCCGGTGGCCAGCGCGCTGGCAAAGGTCAGGAACACCTGCGCCACGCCGTCGGCGGGGGTGCGGATCGCATCGAAGGGCAGCGTCTCGCCCGCTTCCAGCCGGCGCCGCATCTCGACCAACATCGGCTCGTTCTCGATCCCGTCCAGCTTGTCGATCAGCGCGATGGCGTCGGCGTTGCGGTCCAGCTGCGACAGCACCTGCGCCTGCGCGACCAGCCCCAGCAGGTGGGCGCTGACGCCGGGCCGGGACATCACCTCGTTCGCGCCCTCGTAATCGCCCACGCTCGCGCGGGCGAGGCCAAGGTGATACTGCGCCATCGCCTCGGCGCCGGGCACCTGCTGGATGTTTTCGAACGCGGCCATCGCCTCTGTGGCCTTGCCCGCACCCAGAAGCGCCCAGGCGCGCAGCATCCCGTCCAGAAGCGCGCCGCCCCCCGGCCCCTCGTCGCCGGGCGCGGCGGCGATGCTGTCCAGCACGGCCTGCCAGTCGCCCTGATGCACGAACTCGGCCCGCTCGACGATCCGGGCCAGCGGGGTGGACGCGTCGCGGTTCACCAGCTCGATGGAAAAGTCGATGGCCCGGGCCAGCTGCCCGGCCGAGACGAGCGACACCAGGTAGCTGTCCTGCAGGACCACGTCGTCGGGGTCGTGCGCGAGCGTGTCGCCATACCACCTGGCGGCGGCGACGAAGTCGTTTTCGATCGCGGCGGCGCGGGCGGCGAGATAGGGGCCCGCCGCGCCGTCCAGCGGCTGGCCCGGCACCTCGGACGCGCCAACCGGGGCGGCCGGCGTCGCGGGCGAGCTTGCGGACGGAACGTCCCCCGCGCCACCGTGGTTTGCGCCGCCGGGGTTCGCGTCACCGGGGTTCGCGCCTGCGGGCGGGGTCGCGGGGGCCGTCTGCGCGGACAGTTGCGCCGGGGCCGCGGGCCACGCCACCAGCGCCGCGAGCATCAGGGAATACAGGGTTCTCATGTCGCGTCCGGCCCGATCTGGCTGTCAATCATGTCGACCGACCCTAGACGCAGGGCCGCTTCGGGGCAACGTCCCGCGCCCCGACGCCCCGGACACCCGCGATCACATGTTCGGATAGTTCGGGCCGTCGCCGCCCTGCGGCGTGGTCCAGACAATGTTCTGGCTGGGGTCCTTGATGTCGCAGGTCTTGCAGTGAACGCAGTTCTGGAAGTTGATGACGAACCGCGCGCCCTCGGGGGCGCTCGCATCCTCGACCACCTCATAGACGGCCGCCGGGCAGTAACGCTGCGCGGGTTCCGCGAACTCGGGCAGGTTCACGCGGATCGGGATTGACGGGTCCTTCAGCTTGAGGTGGCTGGGCTGGCTTTCCTCGTGGTTGGTGAACGAGAAGGCGACGTTCGTCAGCCGGTCGAAGCTCAGCTTGCCGTCGGGCTTGGGATAGGCGATCGGCTTGAACTTCGCGGCCTTGCCGGTCGCGGCGGCGTCGGTCTTGCCGTGCTTCCAGGTCCGCAGGAAGTTGCGCCGAAAGATCGAGGCGAACCACATGTCCGCGCCCCCCAGCATCAGCGACCCGATCATGCCGGTGCGCGACCAGGCGGGCTTGACGTTGCGCACGCGCTTGAGGTCGTCGGCGATCGGCCCGGACCGCAGCGCGTCCTCGTAATCCACCAGCTCGTCGCCCTCGCGGCCCGCGGCGATCGCGGCGGCGGCGGCCTCGGCCGCGTGGATCCCCGACTGGATGGCGTTGTGGCTGCCCTTGATGCGCGGCACGTTCACAAGGCCGGCCGAGCAGCCGAGGATCGCGGCGCCCGGCACGGTCAGCTTGGGGATCGACTGCCAGCCGCCCTCGCTGATCGCGCGGGCGCCGTAGGCGACGCGCTTGCCGCCTTCCAGCAGGTCGGCGATGGCCGGGTGGTGCTTGAAGCGCTGGAACTCGAGATACGGGTTCAGATACGGGTTCTCGTAGTTCAGGTGGACCACGAAGCCCAGGTAAACCTGGTTGTTCTCGGCGTGATAGATGAACGACCCGCCGCCCGCGTTCTTGCCCAAGGGCCAGCCCATCGTGTGGACGACCGCGCCTTCCTTGTGCTTGGCGGGGTCGATTTCCCAGATTTCCTTCATGCCGATGCCGAACTTCTGCGGCTCGTGCCCGGCCGACAGGTCGTAGTCCTGCATCAGCTGCTTGGCGAGCGACCCGCGCACGCCTTCGGCGATGAAGACGTACTTGCCGCGCAGCTCCATCCCCGGCTCGTAGCCCGGGCCGGGGGTGCCGTCGTGGTTCTTGCCCATCTCGCCCGCGACGACACCCGCGACGCGGTCGCCGTCCATCACCAGCGCGCTCGCGGCCATGCCGGGGAACACCTCGACGCCCAGCGCCTCGGCCTCACCGGCCAGCCAGCGGCAGACGTTGCCGAGGCTGACGATGTAGTTGCCGTGGTTCGACATCAGGCGCGGCATCGGCCAGGCGGGGATGCGGACCGACCCGGCCTCGCCCAGCACCAGGAAGCTGTCGGACGTGACCTCGGTCTTGATGGGCGCGCCGCGTTCCTTCCAGTCGGGGATCAGGCGGGTCAGCGCGCCGGGGTCCAGCACCGCGCCCGACAGGATATGCGCGCCGACCTCGGACCCTTTTTCCAGCACGACGACGTTCAGGTCGGCATCGATCTGCTTCAGCCGGATCGCCGCCGACAGGCCGGCCGGCCCCGCGCCCACGATCACGACGTCGAAATCCATGGCTTCGCGTTCGATCTGGTCCACGGCTGGCTCCCCCCATTCTGGCGTGCTGACCTGACTTAACTAGAAGCTCGGTTCAGGGTTCACAATCTTTCCGCCGCGTAGCTTGGCCGGGCGTTCCGCCGCGTCGCGGCTGGGGTTCAAGGCGACACAGCGACACAAGATCGTGCGAACCTGCCCGCGCGGCCGCGCCGATGGCCAGCTTGCATGCTGGCGGGGTTCGGGCCACGATGTTGCCCGGACTGCGCCCCCGACCAATCCCGGGGGCGTTCGATTTGGCTCTGAGCGGGCGCGGCCCGGAGGACGGATGGAAAAGATACCGATGACCCGCATGGGCTTCGATGGCCTCGACAGGGAGTTGCGCCAGCTCAAGGGCGTCGAACGCCCCGCCGTGATCCGCGCGATCGCCGAGGCGCGCGAGCATGGCGACCTGTCCGAGAACGCCGAGTACCACTCCGCCCGCGAAAAGCAGAGCTTCATCGAGGGCCGCATCAAGGAGCTGGAGGCGGTGATCTCGCGCGCCGAGGTCATCGACACGTCGAAGCTGTCGGGCAGCATCAAGTTCGGCGCCCGCGTCACGGTGGTGGACGAGGATACGGACGAGGAAAAGACGTTCCAGCTGGTGGGCGAGCAGGAAGCGGACCTTGAACGCGGGCTGCTGAACGTGCGCTCGCCGCTGGCCCGCGCGCTGATCGGCAAGGACGAGGGCGACAGCGTCGAGGTGACGACCCCGGGGGGCGAGAAGTCCTACGAGATCCTGTCGATCCGGTATGAGTGACATGCGCGGCCGCGCCGAGGCCGCGCTGGACGCAGCAGTAGCGGACCGGGCGATCGTCGCGGGGGCGGCGGCGTCGGCGGGCTGGCTGCTGCTGGTCGTGCTGTTCGCGTGGCTGGCGCCGGGGGGCGATGGCGGGACCGGCGGCAGCTGGCTGATGCGGCTTAGCGGCGTGGCGATGCCGCTGGCGCTGATCTGGCTGGCCGTGGGCTTCGCCCGCGCCATCGCCGCACTGCGGGCCGAGGCGGACGCCCTGCGCGCCGACCTCGCGCATCTGCAAGGCGGCGCGCCCTTGAGCCGAACTGGTCCGGGCGCGGGCTTCGGGACCGAGCCGCCGCATCTGGCCGCCGACGCCGGGCC
>ERZ501041.104-NODE-104-length-17448-cov-8.825217_pt1 | contig 17448 bp, 11 predicted proteins | sample MGYA00248848_ERZ501041 | MGnify/ENA primary metagenome ERZ501041 (study PRJEB25958, sample SAMN03398573) | human skin metagenome | study: EMG produced TPA metagenomics assembly of the Human Skin Microbiome Metagenome (human skin metagenome) data set.
CACAGCTTGGCCGCCAGCAGGCCCAGGTCCGTGCCGTCGTCCGACGCCATCGGGCCCGCCGCGGCAAAGACCCGCAGCGCGTCCATCCGCGTCTCCTCGTCGTCGGGATCAAAGCCGTGCTCGGCGGCGATTTCCAGGATCCCGCGCAGAAGCATCGTGATCGTCACCGGCATCTCGATCATGGCGCCCGGCAGCCCGCCAAGGCCGCCCGCAGCCGGTGCGGCGGGTGTCGAAGCGGGTGCCTGTGCCGCAGGCGCGGCCGAGCCGCCGAAGTCTGGCGGGGCCGACAGGCCCCCGAGCCCGCCCGTGCCCCCCCCGGGCGCACCCGCACCAGAGCCGGTCGTCGAACCCGGTGCCGCAGGCGCGCCGAAGGGATTGCCGCCCAGACCGCCCAGGCCCCCCAGACCGCCAACGCCGCCAAGCCCACCCAGGCCGCCCGATGACGGGATCTCGACCTGCACGTTGGACGTGTCGATCGCCGGGCCCTTATAGTGCATCACCAGCCCCGGGAACGCGATCACGATCCCGATCATCACGACCTGGATCACCACGAACGGCACCGCGCCCCAGTAGATCTGCCCGGTCCTCACCGGCTCCATCATCAGCCCGGTCACCTTGTCCTTGTAGGGGAACTTGGGCGCGACCGAGCGCAGGAAGAACAGCGAGAAGCCGAAGGGCGGGTGCATGAACGACGTCTGCATGTTCACGCCCAGGATCACCCCGAACCAGATCAGGTCGATCCCCAGCGCGTCCGCCGCCGGCGCGAGCAGCGGCACGATGATGAACGCCAGCTCGAAGAAGTCGAGGAAGAACGCCAGCAGGAACACCAGCACCGATACCACGATCAGGAAGCCCAGCTGCCCGCCCGGCAGGCTCGTCAGCAGATGCTCGACCCAGATATGCCCGTTCACCCCGTAGAAGGTCAGCGAGAACACCCGCGCCCCGATCAGGATGAACATGACGAACGCGGACAGCCGGGTGGTTGACGCAAGCGCCTGCGGAATCACGCTGCCGCCCAGGCGGCCCTTCATCCCGGCCAGCACCAGCGCGCCCACGGCACCCATCGCGCCCCCCTCGGTCGGGGTGGCGATCCCGAGGAAGATCGTGCCCAGCACCAGGAAGATCAGCGCGAGCGGCGGGATCAGCACGATGATGACCTGCTGCGCGAGCCGGCTCATCATGTTGACGCCGAAGGTCCGGTCGGCCAGCGCGACGAGGTAGATCGCGATCACCGCGACGGCACCCGCAAGGATGTCGGCGTTCGCGCCCTGGCTCGGATGCAGCCAGTGCCAGACGGCATAGCCGATCGCGACCGCCGCGGCGAGCGCCACCAGAAGCGAGGTGACGCCCGATCCCAGCGTCCGCGCCTCTTTCGGCAGCGCGGGCATCGAGGCGGGGCGGATGATCGTCATGACCAGCACATACCCCATGTAGAGAACGGTCAGGATCAGGCCGGGGACCATCGCGCCCTTGTACATGTCGCCCACCGACCGGCCGAGCTGGTCGGCCAGGACGATCAGGACGAGGCTTGGCGGAATGATCTGCGCAAGCGTGCCCGACGCCGCGATGACGCCCGACGCGACACGCCGGTCATAGCCGTAGCGCAGCATGATCGGCAGCGAGATCAAGCCCATCGCGATCACCGACGCGGCGACGACGCCGGTGGTGGCCGCAAGCAGCGCCCCCACGATAATGACGGCATAGGCAAGCCCTCCCCGGATCGGCCCGAACAGCTGGCCGATGGTGTCCAGCAGATCCTCGGCCATGCCCGATTTCTCGAGCACGATCCCCATGAAGGTGAAGAACGGGATGGCGAGCATCACCTCGTTCGACAACAGTCCCCACAGTCGGTCCGGCATGGCCTGCAGCAGCGGCCACGACAGGTTGATGGTGCCGCCCGACAGGGGCGCAAGCTCGACCCCGATGATGAAGAACAGAAGGCCGTTCGCCGCCAGCGAGAAGGCGACGGGATAGCCCAGCAGCAGAAAGACGACGAGCGACAGGAACATGATGGGCGCCATGTTCTGCGCGATCAGTTCCATGATCATGCGCGCGGCCCTCCGTCCGGCCGGGTTCCGGGGGCGCGGGCGGTCCGGCCCGCGGCGGCGTCGGTGGCGTTGCGGTTGTGGTCAAGCGGGTGGTCGATCATCTCGTCGGTGACCGGATGGTCGGGGCTGGCGAAGCCCGTCTCGGCCAGCAGCTCGGGGTCGATCACGACCTCGGCCGCACCGTGCGGCCCGCTTTCGGCGTGGGGATCGGCGATCAGCCCGCGCATGATGGCGATCTTCTTGATGATCTCGGACAGGCCCTGGAAGAACAGCAGCACGAAGCCCGCCAGAAGCAGCGCCTTGGCCGGCCACAGGATCAGCCCGCCCGCGTTCATCGACCGCTCGCCCGATGCGATCGAGCGTTCCAGCCACGGCACCATCAGCCAGATCATCAGGATGACGAACGGCATCAGGAACAGCAGGTGCCCGAGCAGGTCAATCCAGTGCTGGGTGCGCCGCTTGCGCCCGCCATAGATGATGTCGATGCGGATGTGTTCGTTTTCCAGCAGCGTATAGGCCGCCGCCAGCAGGAACGCCGCGCCGTAAAGGTACCACTGCAGTTCCAGCCATGCGTTCGACGAGATCGACCACACCTTGCGGACGATCGCGTTGCCCGCGCTGACAAGGATCGCGACGAGGATCAGCCAGCTGACCCCCCGGCCGATGACGGTGTTGATGCGATCGACCGTGCGCGAGAAGCCCAGAAGGCCGCCCATGTCTCCCCCTCCCCCATTTTCGTCTTCGGGACGGCTTGTCCGCGGCGCCGGAATGGGGGGCGCGTGGCGGCTGCCGACCTTCGGATTGACAGTTTGCGATAGGACGATCCCCCGCGCCGGGTCAACAGCTTTGAACCGCCCGGCGCGACGTGGATGGTGGAAGCGGCGGGACGGGGCGGTTCTGGCGGCCTGCCCGGCGGCGGTGTAGAAGCGGCGCGATCCCATCGCGCGTAGGCATGCCCATGACGACCCGGCCGACCCTTCCGCTGCTTTCGGCGACGCTGTGCGCGGCGCTTGGCCTGCTGCCCGCCGCATCAGCGGCGCAGGAGGCGGTGCCGGGCGCCCAAGCTCCCGCGGCGGCCACGGCGCAGGCCCCGGTCCCCGTGCCGATCGCAACCACGGGCGCGGGCGACGCGCTGGCGCAGGATCAATCGCTGTCCGTCTGGATGCGCGACCCGGTCCGCACGCCCGACCCGCAGCTCGTCGCGGATGCCGCGTCGGACCAGGCGGTCCGCCTGCTGTTCGAGGGACTGTACCGCCCCGGCCCGGACGGCCTGCCCCTGCCCGCAGCGGCGACCGGGCACGAGGTGTCCGCCGACGGGCTGACCTGGACCTTTCACCTGCGCGAGGGCGCGGTCTGGTCGGACGGCGCGCCGGTGACGGCGGCCGACTTCGTGGCCGGGTTCCGCAGGCTCGCCGATCCCGCACTGGGGTCGGCCGGCAACTGGTACACGCAGGTCATGGGCATCGCCAACGCCGACGCGGTCGTGCGCGGGGCGGCGCCGACATCGGACCTTGGCGTCGCGGCGGTGGACGAGCGCACGCTGCGCGTGACGCTGACCGCGCCCGCGCCGTGGCTCGACAAGGCGGTGATGCGGTCCTGGACCTTTCCGGTGCCGTCCGCGCAGATGCGCGCGGCGGCCGCCGACGGGGCGGACTGGACCGACACCGACCGGCTGGTCGGCAACGGCCCCTTCGTCCTCACCTCCCGCGACCCCGAGAAAGGGGCATCTTTCGCCCCCTCGGCCCGCTGGCACGATGCGGCCGCCGTGCGGCTGAGCGGGATCGACATCGCGACCGGGGGCGACCCCGACGCCGCCCTTGCGCGCTTCGACGCGGGCGAGATCGACCTGATGACCGTCCCCGGCCCCCTGTTCGGCCCGTGGACCGAGGATCGCGCCGACGCGGCCCTGGCCGCACCCCGCGCCTGCACCAACGCGCTGGTGCTGAACCAGTCCGACAAGGCGCCCGAGGCGCTGCGGAACCCCGACCTTCGCCGCGCGCTGTCGCTGGCCATCGACCGCGAGGCGATCGTGGCCGCGCTGAAGGGCGGGCAATCCCCCGCCTGGGGGTGGGTCCCGCCGCAGATTGCGGGCTTCACCGCACCCGACGCCCCCGACGCGGGCCTGACGCCCGAGGCGCGGCTGGCCGAGGCGGAGCGGCTGGCGGCAGTCGCGGGCATCACCGCCGACAAGCCGCTGCGGCTGACGCTCAGCTACAACAGCGCGCCAGAGCTCGAGGCGGTCGGCCAGCAGATCCGCGCCGCGTGGAAACCGCTGGGGGTCGAGCTGCGGCTGGCGAACGCGCCCTGGTCCGACCACGCCGAAACGCTGAAGTCGGGCGAGTTCCAGATCGCGCGGATCGGCTGGTGCGCGGACGTGAACGATGCGGGCGGCTTTCTGCGCTACTTCCGCCAGGGCGGCGCGAACCCCGGACGGTTCGCCGACGCCGATTACGACCGCCTGACGGCCGATGCCGCGACCAGCGCAGACCCCGGCCCGCTTCAGACCCGGGCGGCGGAAATCCTGCGCGACAGGCTGCCGGTGATCCCGATCTTCACCTACGCCGCGCCGATGCTGGTCGCGCCCGACCTGCGGGGCGTGGCGCGGGGCGACGCGATGACCGGCTGGTCCGGGCAGGACATCTGGCGGGCGGCGGATCAGGGCGACGCGGGCCCCTGAGAGCGGGCGCCACGAACCTGTGTCAGGCGGTCAGGGCCAGGTTGCGGCCGCGCGCTCCGGGTCGGCCTGCGCGGGCGGCGGGCCGCCGAAACGCTCCAGCCATGCGATCAGCCGGGGCAGGCTTTGCGATCGCAAATCGTAGTCGCGCAGGATGGTCTCGCGCGCGGCGGCGCGCAGCCGCGCGGCATCGGGATCGCCCGCGAGCGCGCGGATCAGCGCGGTTTCCAGCGCCTCGCGGTCGAAGAACGGGACCAGCCGCCCGTTCACGCCGTCCCGCACCACCTCGCGCACGGGTTGGGTGTCGGACGCGACGACCAGCCCGCCGGCCGCCATCGCCTCGGTCAGCGACCAGCTCAGCACGAACGGATAGGTCAGATAGCAGTGGACCCGCGTCAGCTGCATGATCGAAAGGTAATCGGCATAGGGCACCCGGCCCAGGAAATGCACCCGGTCGAGCGGCAGGCGGTCGCCCAGCTCGGCCAGCGCGCGCGCCTTCCAGCTGTCGGCGTCGCGGGGCTTCGAGCCGTAGCTGACCCCGTCGCCGCCGACCACCACCACCTGCGCCTCGGGGCGTTCGGCAAGGATCCGTGGCAGCGCGCGCATGAAGACGTGAAAGCCGCGATAGGGTTCCAGCGAGCGCGAGACATAGCTCAGCACCTCGTCCCCGGCCTTCAGGACCCTGCCGTTCGGCAGCGCGAGGGTCGCCGCCGGGTTGGGTCGCACCGTCTCGGTGTCGATACCGTCGTGGATCACGGTAAGCTTGCCGCGCAGTTCGGGCGGAAAGCTGTCGGCCTGATAGCGCGTGGGGCAAAGCCCGGCGTCGGCTTGCAGCATCGCCTGGATCAGATGGGCGGACCGCGCCACGGTGGATACCCGCGCCTCGTCGGTGCCGGGGCTGATTTCCTCGTCGAAACCCACGTCGTGGCCGCGCGTGCGGTACATCAGCTCGGCATAGACGAGAAGCGTGGCCGACGGCCAGATCTCGCGCAGAAACAGCGTCTCGCCCCAGCCGCTGTGACCCAGGATCACGTCGGGAACATAACCGTGCCGGTCGCGCAGCGCCCGCGCGCCGCGCGCGGCAAGCCACCCGCGTTCGGCCATCTCGGCGTAGGTGCGGCCCAGCGAATGGCTGACGGTGGGCTTTTCCGGCGTCGCGTAGCGGGCGACCTTCACCAGCGCGGGGCGGCCGTTCGCCTGATCGGTCAGCGCCAGCACGTCGTGCCCGCGCCGGGCCATGGCCGGCGCCAGATGCGGAAACTGGCCCGGAAAGTTCTGATGCACGAACAGAAGCCTCAAGAGGCTTCCTCGGTCGGATCGAGCGCCGCCGCCAGCTCGTCCGAGATCGGGAACGCCGCCGCCATCAGCTGCCGCGTGTAGTCGCTGGACGGGTTGGCGAACACCTGCTCGGTCGTGCCCTGCTCGACCACCTCGCCCGCGCGCATGACCATGATCTGATGCGACATCGCCCGCACCACCCGCAGGTCGTGGCTGATGAACAGGAACGCGAGGCCGTGTTTCGCCTGCAGCCCGCGCAGCAAGTCGACGATCTGCACCTGAACCGTCATGTCGAGCGCGCTCGTCGGCTCGTCCAGCACCACGACCTTCGGCCGCAGGATCATCGCCCGCGCGATCGCGATCCGCTGCCGCTGCCCGCCCGAAAACTCGTGCGGATAGCGGTCCATCGTCGCCGGGTCCAACCCGACCTCGGTCATGATCCCGGCGACCATGTCGCGCCGGTTTCGGCCCTTTTCGACGCCGTGGACGCCCAGCCCCTCGGCGATGATCTGGCCGACCGTCATCCTTGGCGACAGGCTGCCATAGGGGTCCTGAAACACGATCTGCATGTCGCGGCGCAGCGCCCGCATCTGCCGACCCGTGCGCCGCGCGACGTCCTGGCCCATGAACAGGATCGGCCCCCGGCTTTCGATCAGCCGCATGATCGCGAGCGCGAGCGTCGTCTTGCCCGACCCGGATTCGCCGACGATCCCCAGCGTCTCGCCCGCGCGCACCGACAGCGTCGCGCCGTCCACGGCCTTGACGTGTCCCACCGTGCGGCGCAGCAGGCCGCGCTTGATCGGGAACCAGACCTTCAGGTCGCGGGTCGCCACGATCTCGGGCGCGTCGGCGGGCACGGGGCCCGCGCGCCCGGTCGGCTCGGCCGCCAGCAGCTTGCGGGTGTAGGGGTGCTGCGGGTCGCGGAAGATGTCCTCGACCGTCCCCTGCTCGACGATTTCGCCGCCCTGCATCACGCAGACCCGGTCGGCGATGCGGCGCACGATGCCCAGGTCGTGGCTGATGAACAGCATCGACAGCCCTTCGTCGCGCTTGAGTTCGGCCAGAAGGTCCAGGATCTGCGCCTGGATCGTCACGTCGAGCGCCGTCGTCGGCTCGTCCGCGATCAACAGCTCGGGCCCGTTCGCCAGCGCCATCGCGATCATCACCCGCTGCCGCTGCCCGCCCGAAAGCTGGTGCGGGTAGTCGGCAAGGCGGCTTTCGGGATCGCGGATGCCGACGCGGGTCAGAAGCTCGACCGTGCGGGCGCGGGCGGCCGCGCCGGTCAGGCCCTGGTGCAGCGCCATGCTTTCGGCCAGCTGCTTTTCGATCGTGTGCAGCGGGTTGAGCGAGGTCATCGGCTCCTGGAAGACAAAGCTGATGTCGTTGCCGCGGACGGCGCGCAGCTTCGCCTCGGGCGCGCCGACCAGCTCGGCGCCGTCGTAGCGGATGCTGCCCGCGACGGTCGCGGCGTCGCCCAGAAGCTGGACCGTGGTCAGCGCGGTCACCGACTTGCCGGACCCGGATTCGCCGACCAGCGCCACCGTCTCGCCCCGGTTCACGGCGAAGCTGACGCCGCGCACGGCATGCGTGACCTTGCCGTCCTGCTTGAAGCTGATCCGCAGGTCGCGCACGTCGAGGACGGCGCGGGCGGGGGCGCCGGACCGGGGCGCTGCCCCGGACCCCGGGATATTTGCAGCCCGCCCGAGGCGGTCGTCGCGCGGCGGCTCGGCCGGCACGGCTGCGGCTTGCCCCGGGGCGGGGATCACCGGCGGGGTCAGGCCGGCGGGCGGATGCAGCGGCGCTGCGGGGTCGCGGGGATCGGTCATCGGAAGGTCTTGCGCGGGTCGAAGGCGTCGCGGATCCCCTCGAACACGAAAACGAGGAGGGACAGCATGATCGCGAAGGTGAAGAAGGCCGAAAAGCCCAGCCACGGCGCCTGCAGGTTCTGCTTGGCCTGAAGCGCCAGTTCCCCCAGCGAGGGCGCCGACGCGGGCAGGCCGTAGCCGAGATAGTCGAGCGCCGCGAGGCTGGAGATCGTGCCGGTGACGGCGAACGGCAGCATGGTCAGCGTGGCGACCATGGCGTTCGGCAGGATGTGGCGGAACATGATGGTGCGGTCGCGGACGCCGAGCGCGCGGGCGGCGCGGACGTATTCGAGGTTGCGCGCGCGCAGGAACTCGGCCCGGACCACGCCCACGAGCGCGGGCCAGCCGAACAGGATCGAGACGAACACCAGCAGCCAGAAGCTGCGCCCCAGGATCGCGAACAGGATGATGATGACGTAGAGCGACGGGGTTGAGCCCCAGATCTCCAGCAGGCGCTGGAAGAAAAGGTCGGTGCGGCCGCCGAAATAGCCTTGCACCGCGCCCGCCGCGATCCCTAGCACGGAGGACACGATGGTCACGATCAGCGTGAACAGCATCGACACCCGGAAGCCGTAGATGACGCGCGCGGCCACGTCGCGGGTGGTGTCGTCGGTGCCGAGCCAGTGGTCGCGATCCGGTGCGCTGGGGGCGGTGCCGATGTTGTTGATCGTCGTGTAGTGATAGCGGATCGGCGGCCAGACCATCCACCCCCGCTCGGCCGCCGGAACGTCCGAGGTGCCGGCCCTGACCTGCGCCATGAGGTCCTCGGGCGCGTCCCAGCAGCCCTGCTGCCCGCCCGACACGATCAGGCACTGGACCGCCGGATCGCGGTAGATCGCCTCGGTCCCGAAATCGCCGCCGAACATCGTTTCCGGGTAGAAACGGTAGGCGGGAAAATAAAGCTCGCCCCGGTAGCTCACGACGATCGGCTTTTCGTTGGCGATCACCTCGGCCAGCAGCGACAGGACGAACAGGACGGCAAAGATCACCAGCGACCAGAAGGCGCGGCGGTTGCGGCGGAAGTTGCGCCAGCGGCGCTGGTTCAGGGGCGACAACCTCATCCGGCGCGCTTCTCGAAGTCGATCCGGGGATCGACGAGGACGTAGGTCAGGTCCGACAGGATACCGATCAGCAGCCCCATCAGGCCGAACACGTAAAGCGTGCCGAAGATCACCGGGTAGTCGCGCTGCACTGCCGCCTCGAACCCCAGCCGGCCCAGGCCGTCGAGCGAGAAGATCGTCTCGATCAGGATCGACGAGCCGAAAAAGACGCCGAGGAACAGGGACGGAAAGCCCGCGATCACGATCAGCATCGCGTTGCGGAAGACGTGGCCGTACAGCACTCGCCGCTGGGTCAGGCCCTTGGCGCGGGCGGTCATCACGTACTGCTTGTTGATCTCGTCCAGAAAGCTGTTCTTCGTCAGCAAGGTCAGCGTCGCGAAGCTGGAAATCGTGGCCGCGATCACCGGCAGGGTGATGTGCCACAGATAGTCCTTGACCTGCCCCCAGCGGGTCAGCTGGTCGAAGTCGTCGCTGGTCAGCCCCCGCAGCGGAAAGATCTTCCAGTAGGATCCGCCCGCGAACAGGACCATCAGCAGCACGGCGAACAGGAACCCCGGGATCGCGTAGCCCACGATGATCGCGCTTGAGGTCCAGTTGTCGAAGGGCGTGCCGTCCTTGACCGCCTTGCGGATGCCCAGCGGGATCGAGATCAGATAGGCCAGCAGCGTGGACCACAGCCCCAGCGTGATCGAGACGGGCATCTTTTCCAGCACCAGGTCCACCACGCTGATCGACCGGAACCAGCTTTCGCCGAAATCGAAGCGCAGGTAGTTGCCCATCATCGTGACGAACCGCTCGGCCGGCGGCTTGTCGAAGCCGAACTCCTTTTCCAGTTCGGCGATGAACTCGGGCGGCAGCCCCTGGGCGCCGCCGTATTGCTGTTCGGACCCTGCCGCCGACTGGCCCGCGTCGCCGCCGCCCGCGATGTTGCGGAAGACGTCGCCCTCGCCCTGAAGGCGGGCCGCGATCTGTTCGATCGGGCCGCCGGGCACGAATTGCGTCAGGGTGAAGTTGACGAGCATGATCCCGATCAGCGTCGGGACGATCAGCAGCAGCCGCCGCAGAAGATATGCGCCCATCGTCAGTCCCGCCCTCGGCTGGTCCCGGGTTCGACGCCACGCCCTAGCGCAGCGCCCCCGCGCTTCTCAGCTTTTCCGCCTTATCGGCGTCGTACCACCAGAAATCAAGTTCGCCCAAGGCAAAGGGGGGCAGCGCGTCGGGATGACCGTACATGTCCCAATAGGCAACGGTGTGGGTGCCCTTGTACCACTGCGGCACCCAGAAGCGCAGCGCGCGCAAGGTCCGGTCGAGCGCGTGGACGCGGGTCGTCAGCTCTTCCTGCGTGGCCGCGTTCTCGACCAGCGAGATCAGCTTGTCCACGGCCGGGTTGGCAAGGCCCATCGCGTTGAACACGTCCTCGACCGAGTTCGAGCCGAAGAACTGCTGCAGCCCCGCGCCGGGGATCAGGTCCTGGCCCAGCGGCTGGCTGGGGATGGTCATGTCGAAGTCGTGCTGGCGCAGGCGCGATTCCATCTGCGCTTCGTCCACGCGGGTGTGGACGGCGTCCACGCCCAGCGTCCGCAGGTTCTGCACGAAGGGGTTCAGGACCCGGTCGAAGGTCTGGGAATCGTTCAGCACCTCGATCCGCAGCGTCCGCCCTTCGGCATTGCGGCGCAGGCCGTCGGGCGACCCTTGCGCGACCGTCCAGCCCGCCTCGTCCAGCAGCGTGCCGGCGCGGCGCAGGTTGGCGCGGTCCAGCTGGCGTTCGCCGCTTGTGGGCGCCGTCACCGCGTCGTCCGTCAGGACGCCGGGCGGCAGGTCCGCCTTGAGCGGGTCGAGGATGGCGAGTTCCTCGGGCGAGGGCTTGCCCGTCGCCTCGAGCGGCGAGTTTTCCCAGAAGCTGTTCACGCGCTCGTAGAGGCCATAGAACAGCGTCGCGTTCGACCATTCGAAGTTGAAGGCGAGCCCCAGCGCCTCGCGCACGCGCGGGTCCTGGAACTGCGGTCGGCGCAGGTTCATCACCCATGCCTGCCCGCTCGCCACGTTGCCGTTCGGCAGCTCGTCCTTGACGACGTGGCCGGCGGTGAAGGCCGGGAAGTTGTAGCGGGTGGCCCAGATGATGCTGCTCGCCTCGTTCCTGAAGGTATAGGCACCGGCCTTGAACGCCTCGAACGCGGAGTCGTAGTCGCCGAAATACTCGATCCGGATGCGGTCGAAATTGTTGCGGCCGATGTTGATGGGCAGGTTCGCACCCCAGTAGTCGGGATCGCGGACATAGCGCACCGACCGGCCCATGTCGGCGCTGTCGAACAGGTAGGGGCCCGAGCCGATGAAGGGCTTGGCCGAGCTTTCGCCCAGCTCGCGCGCGTTCGCCTGGAAATCGGCGCGGGAAAAGACCGGCAGGCCGCCGACCGACTGGATCAGGTCGCGGCGCGGGTAGTCGGGGGTGAAGGTGAAGCGGATGCTGTGGTCGTCCAGCACCTCGGCCGCCGCGACCTGCTGGGCGAACACGGCCCGGAAGGACGACAGGCCCTTGTCGCGCAGCTGTTCGTAGGAAAACATCACGTCCTGCGCGGTGACGGGCGTCCCGTCCGAGAACTTCGCCTCGGGCCGCAGGTGGAAGATCACCCAGTCGCGGCTTTCGGGGTATTCGATCGTTTCGCACAGAAGGCAGTAGGCGGCGCCGACCTCGTCCGCGGTCCCGGTGAGCAGGCTTTCCAGCATCACGGTCGACAGCGCGGCGCCGCGGCCCTTGATGGTGAAGGGGTTGAAGCTGTCAAAGCCCCCCGGCTGCCATTCGCTGATCTCGCCGCCCTTCGGCGCGTCGGGGTTGACGTAGGCGAGGTGCTGGAAATCGGGCGGCAGCTTCAGGTCGCCGAAGACCGACACGCCATGTGCGATCGTGGTCGGCTCGGCTGCGGGTGCAGGCTGGACCGCAGGCTCAGCGGTGGCGGGCGTTGCGGTGGCGGGCGTTTCGAGGGGCGTCGCCGCGGCGGGCGCGGCCCCGGTCGTCGGCGCGGGGGCCGGTTGCTGTGCCAGCGCCAACCCGGCGGACAGCGCCAGCGCCGCCATGGCCGTCCCCGCCCCTGCCCCTGCCCCGATCCTCGTGGCAATCCCGTTGGCGCCAAGCAGCTTCATCCGATCCCACCCTTCCGTCCGGCCGCAGGGCCTGGCGGGCAGGCTAGAGCGGCGGACGCCCGGCGCGCAAGCGCGGTCCCGGATTCGTGACGTGTCGAGGGTGACGTTCAGGCCCGGGCGCGAAAACGAAAAGGGCGCGGAAACCCGCGCCCTGGAAGCAGTTCACCAAGCGGTGCCGTCATTGCGCCTGCAGGTAGGCGATCAGGTTCGCGCGTTCCTGCGGCTTGGGCAGGCCCGCGAAGGTCATCTTGGTGCCCGGGACGACGCCCTTGGGGTTGGCGAGGAACTCCTGCAGCGCCTCGGGGGTCCAGGTCGGCGCTTCGGCCGCGTGGGCGACCATCGCTTCGGAATAGTTGAAGTCGGTCGAGGCCATCGCGCGGTTCACCACGCCGTCCAGGTGCGGGCCGGTGCCGTTGGTCCCGTCGAGCTTGTGGCAGGCCTTGCAGCGGCCGAACACCTTTTCGCCCGCGGCCGGATCGGCGGATGCGAGCAGCGCGTTGATGTCCACCGCCTCGGCCGGGGCCTCGCCCTCGGCCGGGGCCGCTTCCTCGACCGCGATGGAATAGGCCTGCGGATGTTCCTCGCCCTCGGCCGCGTGTTCGGCCGGGCCGACGTGATAGAGGCCCGACGCCCCCCACGACACCAGCAGCAAAAACAGCAGCGAGCCGATCAGTGCGCCTGCCGCTTTCGTAATGGTCATCGTGTTGAACATGCCCGCTATCCCTTGTCCGGTGAGCCGTGGAACTGCCGGGTGTCTACCCGCTTTCCCTCGGCCGGTTCAAGGTATAGTTCTGCCCCGCCGCGTGCAAACCCGCCCGGACCCGTGCGGGGCGCGACACGATGCCGCCCCCGCCAGCCGCCCGCCGTTCCACCGCACCAGCAGGATCAGTCCGATGTCCGCCGCCACCGTCGCCCCCGCCGCAAGCACCGCCGCCCCGACCAACCGCATCGCCTTCCAGGGCGAGCCCGGCGCCTACAGCCACGAGGCGTGTCGGGCCGCCCGCCCGCAGATGGAGGCGCTGCCCTGCCGCACCTTCGAGGACGCCATCGACGCGGTGCGCAGCCACAGGGCCGACCTTGCGATGCTGCCGGTCGAGAACTCGACCTATGGCCGGGTTGCGGACATCCACCACCTGCTGCCCGAATCCGGGCTGCACATCATCGGCGAATGCTTCGTGCGCGTTCAGATCAGCCTTCTGGGCGTGCCCGGCGCGAAGCTGTCGGACGTGCGCGAGGCGATGAGCCACACGATGCTGCTGGGCCAGTGCCGGGACTTCCTGCGGCGGCACGACATCCGCTCGGTCGTGGGCCCCGACACCGCGGGCAGCGCGCTGCTGGTGGCCGAAGGGGGCGATCCGTCCCGCGCGGCGCTGGCAAGCAGCCTCGCGGGCGAGATCTACGGGCTGGACAACCTCGCGCAAGGGATCGAGGACCGGCCCAACAACACGACCCGCTTCCTGATCATGTCGCGCGACGCCGACCATTCCCGCCGGCCGAACCGCGAGGGGTCGGAAGCGATGCTGACCAGCTTCGTCTTCCGCGTCCGCAACATTCCGGCTGCGCTCTACAAGGCGATGGGGGGCTTCGCGACAAACGGCGTCAACATGACCAAGCTGGAAAGCTACATGCTGGACGGCGTCTTCACCGCGACGCAGTTCCACGCCGACGTCGAGGGGCACCCCGACGATCCCGCGGTCGCACGCGCGCTGGAGGAGCTGGGGTACTTCACGTCGTCCCTGAAGATTCTGGGCGTCTACCCGTCCGACCCGTCGCGGGCCGACCGGGGCTGATCCCGTCGGACCGGGGGCCTAGCGCACCTGGCGCGGCCGGTGCGCGCCCGAGATCCCGGCGACGTAATAGGCGATCCGGGACGCGAACTGCCGGTCGAGCTGCGACTTGCCCAGCTTCGCGGTCTGCAGAAGCAGGCGCGCGCGCATGTTGCGGGGCTTGGCCTCGACCTCGAAGATCAGGCGCGACTTGGCGCGGGTGAGCGCGATCACCGTCATCTCGATGGTCAGGTCGAACATCTCGCTCACCCCCTCCATCGTCAGGTTCTCGGGCCGGTCGAAGCGGATCACGGAAAGCCGCATGTCGCGCCGCTTGCCGCGGAAGTCGAACCCGACCTGCCAGGCCATGCCCGCGCCGGGCTCGCGCGACGGGTCCAGCCTGCGGACCTGCGCGCCCTTGCTGACCAGCATCCGTTCGGCCAGGGGAAAGTCGCTGATGGCGGCGAACAGGTCTTCGGCGGGCAACTCACTGTCCTGACGGGTTGCAAACTTCATCGGCCAGAACCTCTGCGGCAAAACAAGTCACGTCAGGCCATAACGGCGATCGCAGGACGACTTCAACCTGCGATTGCGGCCCCGTGCGTGACCGGCGATGCAGGGCAGACTGCCCTGCCGCGCCGCCGGGTTCCAGCCCTGCGCCGGAACAATCCGACCCCGTTCCGAATAGCCCGGCAAGACCGGGCGCGTCGCGCCGTTCATCGCGCCGCAACGGCAATGCGTCGGCCCCGCCCGCCGCGAGACGCTGTTCCCGCGCGAAAACATTGACGCAGCGGTGCTTTTGCGTTAGCAGCCCCAATGCCCGCATCCGGCGGGCGGCCGAGGGGCGCGTGGAGATCGAAGCGTCCCGGAGACAGGCGGACAGGCAGGGCCTGGCCGCATCCACGGACGACGACACTTCCATCACGAAAGCCCCTGAATGACCCAGTTTTCCGACCTCAAGCTCGACCCCAAGGTGCTCAAGGCCATCGACGAGGCCGGCTACACGACGCCCACCCCGATCCAGGAAGGCGCGATTCCGCCCGCGCTGGAAGGCCGCGACGTCCTCGGCATCGCCCAGACCGGCACCGGCAAGACGGCAAGTTTCACGCTGCCGATGATCACGCTTCTGGGCCGCGGCCGCGCCCGCGCGCGGATGCCGCGCAGCCTGGTCCTGTGCCCGACGCGCGAACTCGCCGCCCAGGTGGCCGAGAACTTCGACATCTACGCCAGGCACACGCGGCTGACCAAGGCGCTGCTGATCGGCGGCGTGTCGATGCGCGACCAGGAACAGCTGATCGACCGCGGCGTCGACGTGCTGATCGCCACGCCCGGCCGCCTGCTCGACCACTTCGAACGCGGCAACCTGCTGCTGCAGGGCGTGCAGATCATGGTCGTGGACGAGGCCGACCGCATGCTCGACATGGGGTTCATCCCCGATATCGAGCGGATCTTCCAGCTGACGCCGTTCTCGCGCCAGACGCTGTTCTTCTCGGCCACCATGGCGCCCGAGATCGAGCGGATCACCAACACCTTCCTGCACACGCCCGTCCGGATCGAGGTGGCGCGCCAGGCCACCACGTCGGAAACCATCACCCAGAAGCTGGTCGAGCTTGCGCCCACCCGCAAGGACCAGACCGCCAAGCAGAAGCGCGAACTGCTGCGCGCGCTGATCGACGCCGAGGGCGAAAGCCTCAAGAACGCGATCATCTTCTGCAACCGCAAGACCGAGGTGGACATCGTCGCCAAGTCGCTGAAGGCGCATGGCTACGACGCCGCGCCGATCCACGGCGACCTCGAGCAGCGGCAGCGCATGGCGACGCTGGACGGTTTCCGCGACGGCACGCTGCGGTTCCTGATCGCGTCGGACGTGGCCGCGCGCGGCCTTGATATTCCGGCGGTCAGCCACGTCTTCAACTTCGACCTGCCGAGCCATGCCGAGGATTACGTCCACCGCATCGGCCGCACGGGCCGCGCCGGTCGGCTTGGCACCGCGATCTCGATCGCCACGCCGTCGGACGACAAGTACCTGTCCGCGATCGAGGCGCTGGTAAAGCAGTCGCTGCCCCGGGCCGAGCTGCCGGCGGGCTTTTCGCTGTCGGACGACGCGCAGCGCGCCCCGCGCGAGATGCGCGACGGTGGGCGTGAAGGCAGCCGCGAAAACGGGCGCGGCGGGTCGTCGCGCAGCCGCACACGATCGCGCCGCAGCGAGCCGCGCCGGGATGAAGCCGGCCGCGAGAACGGGCACGAGGAGCGCCGTGCCTTGCACGAGGAACGCCGTGCCGTGCTCGCCTCGGGCGACGAGAACGGGCTGCCCCCCGCCATCGAGACAGTGACCGAGGGCGGCCGCGTCGACCTGCCCGAAAGCCGCGCGCCGCGCGGGGAGCGTCGCCGGGATGATCGTCGCGAAGATCGTGGCGGCGAACGCCGCGATGATCGTGGCGGCGACCGTCGTGACGACCAGCGCGGCGGGCGGTCGGACACCCGGAACGAGAACCGCGGCGACGGGCGCCATGACGGCACCAACGGCGATGGACGCAACGACGGGCGCGGCAGCCGCGACGAGCGGCGCGACCGCTACCGCGACCGCGATCGGGGGCCGTCGGTGCTGGGCATGGGCGAGCATGTTCCCGAATTCATGCTGACGAGCTTCCGCAGCTTCGTGACCGCGCCCGGCGACGAGCAGCCGGCCGAACCCGCGAACCAGCCCAAGGTGGACGCCGCGGTCGAGCCCACGGCCAGCCCGACGCCTGCGGAGCTGCCGGTGCAGGCACAGCCCTCGGAACCCGCGCCCGACGACGCGCAGGCGACCGGTCAGGCGGACGCCGAGGCACCGGCCGAGCGCAAGAAACCCGCCCGCCGCTCGCGCAGCCGCAAGGCGGATGCGCACGCCGAAGTCGTGGCCGAGACCGTTACGGATGACGCCGCACAGGCGGACGCCCCGCCCGCCGCCGACGCGGCCGAGACGCCCGCACCCAAGCGGCGCACCCGGTCACGCAAGACCGCCGAGCCTGCGGCCGAGGCCCCCGCCAACGCTGACGCGGACACGCCCGCCAAGCCGAAGCGCGCCCCCCGCACCCGCAAGAAGAAGGATGCGGACACGGACGTTCCGGCAGGCGACGCAGCCGATGCAGCCGCCCCTTCGGACGACGCGGCGTCCGCGCCGATCCCGGCCGACGATCCCGCGCAAGGCTGACGAGCGGTCCCTTGACCCCCCGTCTGTCGCGATCCGGCACCGGCGCCGTTCCGGCTGTCGCCAACCGCCCCGCGTGGCTGGCGCGCGCCGGACGGCGCGGCTGGGCGCTCGACATCGTTGTGGGGTGTGCCGCCGCCCTCGGGCAGGCGCCGTGGGGGTTGTGGCCGGTCGCCATCGTCGCGCTGGCGGTCGTCGTCTGGCGGATCGGCCGCGCGCCGACCGCGCGCCGCGCCTCTCGCAGCGCGCTTTTCGCGGGCATTGGCTACTTCGCGCTCGCCATGTTCTGGATCGTCGATCCGTTCCTGGTCGAGCGCGAGATCTACGGCTGGATGGCGCCGTTCGCGCTTGTTCTCATGGCGCTCGGCGGGGCGCTGTTCTGGGCCGTGCCGTCGTGGGCCGCGTGGCGGCTGGCGGGCGCGCGGCGC
>ERZ501041.105-NODE-105-length-17273-cov-10.098850_pt1 | contig 17273 bp, 19 predicted proteins | sample MGYA00248848_ERZ501041 | MGnify/ENA primary metagenome ERZ501041 (study PRJEB25958, sample SAMN03398573) | human skin metagenome | study: EMG produced TPA metagenomics assembly of the Human Skin Microbiome Metagenome (human skin metagenome) data set.
GCGCGCCGCCGACACCGAGGAAGGAGAGGACCGCGATGACCGACGGAAACGCTGCGGAGGGGACGGCGCCCACGGGGGCCGTCGCGCCCGCGGGGGTGAAGGGCGCGATGGCCGAGTTCGTGGGCGAACTGACCCGCTTTCGCGAGACGATCGAGACGAAACTGCAAGCACAGGAAAACCGCATGACCATGCTGGACCGCAAGACCGCTTTCCGGGGCCGCGCGCCCCTGTCCACCGCCGCCGAGACCGAGGCGCCGCACCAGAAGGCGTTCGCCGCCTATCTGCGCCAGGGCGACGATTCCGCGCTGCGCGGCCTGGTGCTGGAGGAAAAGGGCATCACCGTCGCGACCGACGGCGGCTTCCTTGCCGCGCCCCAGATCTCGGCCGACGTGCAGGACGCGCTGAGGAACGGGGGCTCGCTGCGCGCGATTTCGACCGTCGTGCAGGTCGATTCGCCGTCCTACGAGGTTCTGATCGACCGCGCCGACCTTGGCAGCGGCTGGTCGGGCGAGGGCGCGGTGGCCGAGACCGACGCGCCGCGCGTCGATCGCGTGTCGATCCCGTTGCACGAGCTGTCGGCGATGCCCAAGGTCAGCCAGCGCCTGCTGGACGACGCGGCCTTCGACCTGGAAGGCTGGCTTGCCGCCCGCATCGCCGAGCGGTTCAACCGCGCCGAGGCGAACGCGTTCCTGAACGGCGACGGCGTGGACAAGCCCAAGGGCCTGCTGACCTACGCGCACTTCCCCTACAAGACCGCGACCGAGATGCAGATCGGGCGCGTCAACACCGGCGTGTCCACGGGCCTGGGCAGCGATCCGGCGGGGCTGCTGGTCGAGCTGACCTATGCGCTGGCCGCGCCCTATCGGGCCAACGCCTCGTTCGTGATGAACTCGCGCATCGCGATGGAGCTGCGCAAGCTGCGCGACACGGAAGGCCGCTTCATCTGGGCGGATTCGCTTGCCGCCGGCCAGCCTTCGCGCCTGCTCGGCTATCCGGTCGTCATCTGCGAGGACATGCACGACGCCGGCACGGGCAAGATCGGCATCGCCTTCGGTGACTTCGCCGCCGCCTACACGATCGCCGAGCGTCCCGAGCTGCGCGTCCTGCGCGACCCGTTCTCGGCCAAGCCGCACGTCCTGTTCTACGCCACCAAGCGCGTGGGCGGCGGCCTGACCGACCCGCGCGCGGTCAAGTTCCTCGTCTTCGGCTGATCCACGGCCGGAGCGGGGGGCGCGCAGGGGTGCTTGCCGTGGCGGCACAGCACTGTCCGCACGCGCTGTGGCAGGCGCGCAGGCGCGCCCCCCGTCTTTGCCGCCGCCGTTCAGACGAAACGCAAGGAACGGGAGGTTCCAGGATGATGCTTGTCGAGGAAGCGGCGCCCGACGCGGGCGCGCTGCCCGTCGCCGCGCTGCGCGGATACCTGCGGCTGGCCACGGGGTTCGAGATGGCGACCGACGCCGCCGAGGACGCCGCGCTCGCGGGGTTCCTGCGCGCCGCCATCGCCACGATCGAGGCGCGCACCGGCAAGGTGCTGCTGCGCCGCCCGTTCCGGCTGCGGCTGGAGGAATGGCGCGATCCCACACGCCAGCCCCTGCCGCTGGCGCCCGTCGCCTCGGTCGAGGCGGTCGAGGTCACGGACGCGGCCGGGCAGGTCGCGGCGATCGAGCCGGCCGCCTGGCGGCTGGTTCCCGACAGCCAGCGCCCGGCGCTAGTGGGGGCGGGGGGCTGGTTGCCCGCGGTTCCGTCAAACGGGTTCGTCACGGTCCGCTTCACCGCCGGGTTCGGCGAGACCTGGGCGGGCGTGCCCGCCGATCTGGCGCAGGCGGCGATCATGCTGGCCGCCCGCTATCACGAGGACCGGGGCGAGCCGCAGCAGGGCGCGGCGGTGCCATTCGCGGTCGGCGCGCTGCTGGATCGCTGGCGGCAGGTCCGCACCCTCGCCGGGCGCGGGGGGCGGGCATGAGCGTGCCGCTGATCCTCGAGACCGCAGGCCGGGTCGGTGACGGGCTGGGCGGCTATGTCGTCCGCTGGGCGGCGCTGGGGCGCGTGTTCGCCACCATGAAGGCCGGGTCCGGGCGCACCGGGCTGGCCGAGGTCGGGCCCGAAAGCGTCGTCGGCTGGAAGATCACGGTGCGGGCCGCGCCCGAGGGCGACCCGCGCCGGCCCGCGCCGGGGCAGCGCTTCCGCATGGGGGCGCGCCTTTTCCCGATCGACGCAGTGGCCGAGGCGGACGCCGCCGGACGCTGGCTGGTCTGTACCGCAAGAGAGGAGAGGCAGGCATGAGCTATCTCGCATCGGCCGCGCTGCAGGGCGCGGTCTATCAGGCGCTGCGCGAGGACGAGGCGCTGGGCGAGCTGGTCGGGGACGCGATCTACGACGCGATGCCGGTCAGCGCCCCCAGCGGCGTCTATGTGGCGCTTGGCCCCGAGGACGTGAGCGACGCGGGCGACATGACCGCGCCCGCCGCGCGGCATGACTTCGTCATCTCGGTCCTGTCGGGGGCCGACGAGGGCGGCGGCGGCTTTGCGGGCGTCAAGGCGGCCGCGGCGGCCGTGACGGCGGCGCTGGAGGCGGCGGCGCTGGAACTGGACCGGGGGCACGTCGCGGGGCTGTGGTTCCTGCGCGGGCGGGCGCGGCGCGCCGATGGCGGGGCCGGGCGGCGGGTGGACATGACGTTCCGCGCCGCCGTGGACCTTGCCCAGAAACATCATTGAGGAGACGGGAAGATGGCGGTGCAGAACGGGCGTGACCTGCTCATCAAGATGGACATGGCCGGCGACGGCACGTTCCAGACCATCGCGGGGCTGCGCGCCACGCGGCTGGGCTTCAACGCGCAAAGCGTGGACGTGACGAGCCTGGAAAGCCAGGGCGGCTGGCGCGAGCTGCTGGCGGGCGCGGGCGTGCGGTCGGCCTCGATCTCCGGTTCCGGGGTGTTCCGGGACGAGGGGACGGACGGGCGCGCGCGGCAGGTGTTCTTCGACGGCGAGGTGCCGCGGTTCCAGGTCGTGATCCCGCATTTCGGCGTGGTCGAGGGACGGTTCCAGATCACCGGGCTGGAATATTCGGGCAGCTACAACGGCGAGGCCACCTACGAGATGACGATGGCCAGCGCCGGCGCGCTGACCTTCGTCGCGCTGTGAGGGCGCGGGGCGTGGCGAACCCGCATGCGGGCGAGGTCGCGGTCTGGATCGACGGGCGGCGGCACGCGGCGAAGCTGACGCTGGGGGCGCTGGCGGCGCTGGAGGCTGACCTGCGCGCCGACAGCCTGGTGGCGTTGATCGGGCGGTTCGAGGGGCGCGCGTTCTCGGCATCCGACGTGATCGCGGTGCTGGTCGCGGGCCTGCGCGCGGGCGGCTGGACCGGCGAGGCGGAGGACCTGATGACCGCCGACCTGCGCGGCGGCCCGATGGAGGGCGCGCGCGCGGCGGCCGAGCTGCTGGCGCGGGCCTTCGCGGGGCCGAAGTGAGCGGCAGCGGCAGCCCGGAGGGGTTGGACTGGCCGGGGCTCATGCGCGCGGGGATGGTGTGGCTGCGGCTGACCCCGTCCCAGTTCTGGGCGCTGACCCCGGCCGAGCTGGCGCTGATGCTGGGGATCGAGCCGGGGGGCGGCGCGCAGGCGATGACGCGCGGTCGGCTTGCCGATCTCACGGCGAAGTTCCCGGACTAGGGCAAGGCGGGCCGGCGGGAACGCCGGCCCCTTCGATTTCAGGAGGGCGGGATGGCCGACAAGGATGGGTTCGACCGGCTGGGCGACGAGTTCGACCAGGCCGGCCGCATGACGGCGACCTTCGAGCGCGAGCTGAGCCGGCTGGGCGCCACGATGGGCAACACCGGCCGCGAGATCGGGTCGCTGACCTCGGGCTTCGGGTCGGGGCTGCGGCGGGCGTTCGACGGCGTCGTGTTCGACGGGATCCGGTTGCAGGACGCGCTGAAGGGGATCGCGCGCAACATGGCCGACACGGTGTTCGCCGCCGCCATGCGGCCCGTGCAAGGCGCGGTCGCGGGCGCCATGGCGCAGGCGGTCGGCGGCGCGATCGGGTCGGCGCAGCCCTTCGCGCAAGGGGGCGTGTTCTCGCAGGGGCGGGTCACGGCGTTCGCGCGCGGCGGGGTCGTGACCGACCCGACCTATTTCCCGATGCGGGGCGCGACCGGGCTGATGGGCGAGGCGGGCCCCGAGGCGATCATGCCGCTGCGCCGCGGCGCGGACGGGCGGCTGGGCGTTGCGGCGCCCGGCGGCGGGGCGCGCGCTGTCAACGTCACCGTCAACGTCACCACGCCCGATGTCGCGGGCTTCCAGCGCAGCCACAGCCAGATCGCCGCGCAGATGAGCCGCGCGCTGGCGCGGGGGGAAAGGAACAGCTGATGGCGTTTCACGAGACCAGATTTCCCGCGAACCTGTCCTTCGGATCGGTCGGCGGCCCGGAACGGCGGACCGAGATCGTCGCGCTGACGAACGGGTTCGAGGAACGGAACTCTCCCTGGGCGCATTCGCGTAGGCGGTACGACGCGGGGCTGGGGCTGCGGAGCCTGGACGACGTGGCGGCGCTGATCGCGTTCTACGAGGCGCGGGCGGGGCAGCTGCACGGGTTCCGCTGGAAGGACTGGGCCGACTTCAAGAGCTGCGCCCCGAGCGCGGTCCCGGCGCTGGACGACCAGCCGATCGGCGCGGGCGACGGGGTGACGCGCAGCTTTGCGCTGCGAAAGCTGTATCGCTCGGGTCCCGCGGATTACTGGCGGCCGGTCGCGAAGCCCGTGGCGGGCACGGTGCTGGTCGGGATCGGCGGCGACGCGCAGGCGGAGGGGGTTCACTTCGCGGTCGACTACGGTACCGGCGTCGTGACCTTCGCCGATGCGCCGGGGCCGGGCGCACCGTTGACGGCAGGGTTCGAGTTCGACGTGCCGGTGCGGTTCGACACGGACCGGATCGCGGTGTCGGTCGCCTCGTTCCAGGCGGGCGACCTGCCGCAGGTGCCGGTGATCGAGGTGCGGCTGTGAGCGCCGTGGAGGGGGGCGCCGCGACGACGCTGGCCCGCGCCTGGGCTGTCACGCGGGGCGACGGGGTGGTGCTGGGCTTCACCGACCACGACGCGGTGCTGCGGTTCGAAGGGATCGCGTTCCGCCCCGATGGCGGGCTGACCGCGCGGGCTGTGGTGCAGGGCCTTGGCCTGTCGGTGGACAACACCGAGGCGCAGGGCATCCTGTCGGACGACGCGATCACCGAAACCGATCTGCGTGCGGGGCGCTGGGACGCCGCCGACGTGCGGCTGTGGGAGGTGGACTGGCAGGACACCGCCAGCCGGCGCCTGCTGTTTCGCGGCGCGCTGGGCGAGGTCACGCGCGCCGATGGCGCGTTCCGGGCCGAGCTGCGCGGCCTGTCCGAGGCGCTGAACGTGCCCATGGGCCGGGTCTATCATCCGCGCTGCGCGGCAAGGCTGGGGGACGGGCGCTGCAAGGCGGACCTGTCGCGCCCCGGCTACCGGGTCGAGGCGGTGGTGGCGTCGGTCGACGGGGGCGTGCGGTTCACGCTGCAGGACGTGCAGGGCTACGACCAGGGCTGGTTCGAGGGGGGCACGCTGACCGTTCTGGACGGCGCGGCGCACGGGCTGGAAGGCGCGGTCAAGCAGGACCGGCAGGACGGGGCGCTGCGGCTGGTCGAGCTGTGGGCCGCAACCGGGCTTGCGCCCGCGCCGGGCGACCGGGTGCGGCTGACGGCCGGGTGCGACAAGCGGCCGGGCACCTGCCGGCTGAAGTTCCAGAACTTCCTCAACTTCCGGGGCTTTCCGCATCTGCCGCCGGAGGACTGGCTGATCGCGCCGCAGAACGGCGGTGTGCGGTGAGCGTGGTCGTCGCGGCCGCGCGGGGCTGGATCGGGACGCCTTATGTCCACCAGGCGTCGGTGCGGGGGGCGGGGGCGGATTGCCTTGGCCTGATCCGCGGCGTCTGGCGCGAAATCCACGGAAAGGAACCCGAGCTGCCGCCGCCCTACACCGCCGACTGGGGCGAGACGGGGCGCGAGGAGCTGCTGCTGGCGGCGGGCCTGCGGCACATGGCGCGGGCGACGGGCGACTGGGCCGAGGGGCAGGTGCTGCTGTTTCGCATGCGCGAGGGGGCGGTGGCCAAGCACCTGGGGATCCTGTCGCAGGCGGGCGAGGATGCGCGGTTCATCCATGCCTATGACCGCCACGGCGTCGTCGAGAGCCCGCTGTCCGCGCCGTGGCGGGCGCGGGTCGTGGCGCGGTTCGCGTTTCCGGGCGCGTGAAAACAGGGCCGCCCGCCGGGGCGGCCGATGCAGTTTGACCTGAAGGGGGATGGCGATGGCGACGATTCTGCTGGCGGCGGCGGGCGCATTTGTCGGGGCGGGGTTCGGGGGGACCGTCCTTGGCCTGTCGGGCGCCGTGATCGGCCGCGCCGTGGGCGCGACGCTGGGCCGCGTCATCGACGAGCGCCTGCTGGGCGCGGGCACCCGCCCGGTAGAGACCGGCCGGATCGATCGGCTGCGCCTGCAAACTGCGGGCGAGGGCACTGCGATCGCCCGCCTCTGGGGGCAGATGCGCGTGCCGGGCCACGTGATCTGGGCCGCGCCGGTGACGGAGGTGACGCGCAGCGCGGGCGGCGGCAAGGGCGCCGGGAGCCCGCGCGTCACCGAGGTGAGCTATCGCCTGAGCATGGCGGTCGCGCTGTGCGAGGGGCCGATCCTGGGCGTGGGGCGGGTCTGGGCCGACGGTGAGGAGGTCGCGGCGGACGAGCTGAACATGCGCGTCTATCGCGGCGGCGAGGCGCAGCTGCCCGATCCCTGCATCGTCGCGCACGAGGGCGAGGACGCCCCCGCCTATCGCGGCATCGCCTATGTCGTGCTGGAGGAGCTTGGCCTTGAACGCTGGGGCAACCGCGTGCCGCAGCTGAGCTTCGAGGTGACGCGCGCGGCCGATGCCGACAGCGGCCTGTCCCGCGACGTGCAGGCGGTGGCGATGATCCCCGGCACGGGGGAATATTCGCTGGCCACGTCGCAGGTGAGCCACGACCTGGGCCTGGGCGAGACGAAGATCGTCAACCGCAACACCGCCGCCGGCGGCACCGACATGCAGGTGTCGCTGGACGCGCTGGGGCGCGAGCTGCCGAAGGTGGGGTCGGTGTCGCTTGTGGTGTCGTGGTTCGGGGACGACCTGCGCGCCGGGCGCTGCACCCTGCGCCCCAAGGTCGAGCAGAAGGAAAGCGACGGGGCCGAGATGCCCTGGCGCGCGGGCGGGATTGACCGGGCGGGCGCGGACGTGGTGGCGCGGTCCAACGGGCGGCCGATCTATGGCGGCACGCCGTCGGACGGGTCGGTGGTCGAGGCGCTGCGGGCGATCGCGGCGAGCGGGCGGCGCGCGGTGTTCTATCCGTTCATCCTGATGGAGCAGCTGAAGGGCAACGGCCGCCCGGACCCTCTGACCGGCAAGGGCGAGCAGGCGGTCATGCCTTGGCGCGGGCGGATCACCTGCGAGGCGGGCAACGTCCTGACCGCGCGGGCCGAGGCCGAGGTCGCGGCGTTCTTCGGCACCGCGGCGCGTGGCGATTTCGCCGTGCGCGACGGCAAGGTCGTCTATTCGGGGCCGGACGGCTGGTCCTATCGCCGGTTCATCCTGCACTACGCGCATCTGTGCGCGATGGCGGGCGGGATCGATGCGTTCCTGATCGGGTCCGAGATGATCGGTCTGACGCAGATCCGGGGTCCGGGCGGCAGCTACCCGGCGGTCGCCGCGCTGAAGGCGCTGGCGGCGGACGTGCGCGCGATTGTCGGCCCAAGCGTCAAGCTGGGCTATGCCGCCGACTGGAGCGAGTATTTCGGCCACCACCCGGGCAACGGGGAGGTGCGGTTCCATCTCGACCCGCTTTGGGCGGACGCGAACATCGACTTCGTGGGGATCGACAACTACCTGCCCCTGTCGGACTGGCGGGATGGGGAATCGCACCTGGACGCCCGGTTCGGGCGGATCGACGATCCCGCCTATCTGCGCGGCAACGTCTGCGGCGGCGAGTATTTCGACTGGTACTACGCCAGCGACCTTGATCGCGCGCATCAGCGGCGGACGCCGATCACGGACGGGCTGGGGGAGCCGTGGATCTGGCGCTGCAAGGATATCCGCGGCTGGTGGGGCAACCCGCACCACGAGCGGATCGGCGGCGTCCGGCAGGCGGCGCCGACCGCCTGGGTGCCGGGGTCGAAGCCGGTATGGTTCACGGAATACGGCTGCGCGGCCCTGGACAAGGGCACCAACCAGCCCAACAAGTTCCTGGACGCGATGAGCTCGGAATCGATGCTGCCACATTTCTCGGACGGGCGGCGGGACGACGGGTTGCAGGCGGCCTATGTGCGCGCGGTCAACGATTACTGGGCCGATCCGGCGAACAACCCGGCGATGGCGGGCGGCGGGCGGATGGTCGACATGGCGCGCGCGCATGTCTGGGCCTGGGACGCGCGCCCCTATCCGGCGTTTCCGGCGCGGGGCGACCTGTGGACGGACGGTGCGGCGTGGGAACGCGGGCACTGGCTCAACGGCCGCGCGGGCGCGGTGCCGCTCGCGGCGCTGGTGGCGGCGATCTGCCGCGAGGCTGGGGTGCGGGCGTTCGACACCTCGGCGCTGTCGGGGATCGTGCGGGGTTATGCCTTGCAGGGTGGGCAGACCGGGCGGGCGGCGTTGCAGCCCTTGATGCTGGCCTATGGGTTCGATGCCGCCGAACGCGACGGCGTGCTGCGGTTCGCCATGCGGGGCGCGCGGGTCGCGGCGGTCGTGGGAGCGGACGATCTGGCGGAAGCCGACGGGCTTGCGGGGGTCGAGATCACCCGCGCGCCCGCGCCCGAGCTGGTGGGGCGCGTGCGGCTGAGCCATGTCGCGGCGGGGGGCGACCATGCCACTGCGACGGCCGAGGCGACGCTGCCGGGGCAGAGCCAGACGACCGTGTCGGACAGCGAGTTGCCGCTGGTCCTGACGCGCGGCGAGGGGCTGGACGTCGCCGAGCGCTGGCTGGCCGAGTCCGGCGTGGCGCGGGACCGGCTGCGGCTGGCGCTGCCGCCGTCGAAGGCGCGGCTTGGTCCGGGCGACGTGATCGCGCTGGGTGACGGGCTGGGTGGTGGGCCGGATGGTGCGCCGGGCGGCGGGCAACGCTGGCGGATCGACCGGGTGGAGCGCGCGGGCGCGCTGGTCATCGACGCGGTGCGGGTGGAGCCGGGGGTCTATCGCCCCGCCATCCGCCCGCCCGAGGCGGACCCTGCGCGGCGCTTCCACCCGCCGGTGCCTGTCTGGCCGATGTTCCTGGACCTGCCGCTGCTGCGCGGGGACGAGGTGGCGCACGCGCCCTGGCTCGCGGCCACCGCGACGCCCTGGCCGGGGGCGGTGTCGGCCTGGGTCTCGACCGAGGAAAGCGGGGGCTACGCGCCGAACGTGAACCTTGCCGTGCCGGCGATCATGGGCGTCACGCTGGCGCCCCTGGCGGCGGCGCGGGCGGGCGTGTGGGACCGCGGACCGGCGCTGCGGATCCGGCTGAAGGGCGGGGCGCTCAAGTCGATCTCGGACCCCGCGCTGATGGCGGGGGGGAACCTGCTCGCGATCGGGGACGGGACGCCGGGCGGCTGGGAGCTGATGCAGTTCGCCGATGCGACCCCCGTGGCGCCGGGCGTGTGGGAGATCGCGCGCAGGCTGCGGGGGCAGGCGGGCACCGACGCCGCGATGCCCGAGGTGTGGCCTGCGGGCAGCGTCGTCGTGCTGGTGGACGAGGCGCTGCGGCAGGTGATCCTGCCGCCCAACGCGCGCGGGCAGATGCGCTACTGGCGGATCGGCCCGGCCACGCGGCCGCCCGAGGACCCGAGCTATCGCCAGCTTGGCCATGCCTTTGCGGGCGCAGGCCTGCGGCCGCTGTCGCCATGTCACCTGCGGGTCGCGGGCCCGAGCCTGACGTGGATCCGGCGCACCCGGATCGGCGGCGACGGCTGGGACGGGGTGGACGTGCCGCTGGGCGAGGGCGCGGAACGCTATCTCGTGCGGCTGACGCGCAACGGCGCGGTGTTGTGGCAGGACGTGGTGGGCGCCCCCGCCTGCACGGTGCCGGCCGCCGCCTGGACCGCCGCGCGGCAGGGCGGGGCGTTCGACGCCGAGGTCGCGCAGCTTTCGGACGACTACGGGCCGGGCCCGTTTGCAAGGAGAACGATCAATGCCTGACCAGAACACCGCGCGCCTGGGGCTGCCGCTGCTGCAACCCGCGCAGGCGCAAAAGCACGTCACCGTCAACGACGCGCTCGTCCGGCTGGACGGGCTGGTCAACCTTGCGCTGGAAAGCGCGTCGCGGACGCAGCCGCCCACCGCAGGGTTCGAGGGGATGAGCTGGGGCGTTCCGGCCAACGCGGTCAACGAGTGGGCGGGACGGGGCGGGCTGGTCGCCACCGGCGCGAACGGGGGCTGGGTGTTCACCACGCCGCGCGCGGGCCAGCAGGCCTTTGTGCGCGACCGGGGCGTCAACGCCATCCACGACGGCGCGGCCTGGATCCCTGGCGCGCTGTCGCTGGGGGCCGGGGGCGGCGGCGGTCTGTGCGCGGGCATGGCCGAGGCCGAGGTCGTGACCGCGGGCGGCGGCACGGTGGACTCGACCCTCTACATCCCGGGCGGGGTCATGGTGATCGGCTGCACCGCGCGCGTGGTCGAGGCGATCACGGGCACCTTGCAAAGCTGGACGCTGGGCACGGCGGACGGGCCTGACCGCTTCGGCAGGAACCTGGGCAAGGGGCAGGGAAGCTGGGCCCGGGGCATGCTGTCGCAGCCGATGACCTATTACGATCCGGCGAACCTGAAGCTGACGGCGACGGGCGGCGTATTCTCGGGCGGGCGGGTGAAGCTGGCCGCGCACTGGCTGGAGCTGAAGCTGCCCGGCTGAAGAACGAATCGGGCGCGGGGCCTTCCGATCCGCGCCCGGACCGCCTAGATTGGGGGCCTGCGCAGGTGAAAGGTTCTCGTCATGGACGGATCGGTGGTCGAGATCGTGCCGCTCGCCGGCGAACGCGCGGCGGATGAACAGATGCCGTCGCGGGGCGCGCTGTGGTCGCAGATCCGGTCCGAGGCGGCGGGCGTCGTCCAGAACGAGCCGCTGCTGGGCTCGCTGATCCACGCGGGGCTGCTGCACCACGCCACCTTCGAGGCCGCGCTGGCCTATCGCTTTTCGCTGAAGCTCGCGTCGAACGAGATGAGCGAGCAGATCCTGCGCGAGATCGCCGACCACGCGCATGCGCGCGAGCCCGCGCTGGCGGATGCCGGCCGGGCGGACCTGGTCGCGGTGTTCCAGCGCGACCCGGCCTGCCACCGGCTGATGCAGCCGATGCTGTTCTTCAAGGGGTTCCAGGCGCTGCAGGCTTACCGGATCGCGCATTGGCTGTGGAACAACGACCGCCGCGACATGGCTTATTTCGTGCAGATGCGCTGTTCGGAAGTGTTCGGCGTGGACATCCATCCCGGCGCCCGGATCGGGACCGGGGTGATGCTGGATCACGCCCATTCGATCGTGATCGGGGAAACAGCGGTCGTCGGCAACGACGTGTCGATGCTGCATTCCGTCACGCTGGGGGGAACCGGCAAGGGGAACGGCGACCGTCATCCCAAGATCGAGGACGGGGTGATGATCGGCGCGGGCGCAAAGGTGCTGGGCAACATCCGCGTGGGCCATCACAGCCGGATCGCGGCGGGCTCGGTCGTGCTGTCGGACGTGCCGCACTGCAAGACCGTCGCGGGCGTGCCCGCGCGGGTCGTGGGCGATGCGGGCTGCGCCGCGCCGTCCACGGCGATGGACCAGCTGCTGAAGGACTAGGGCGCGGGCGTTGCCGCCCAGCGGTCGGCGTCGCGTCCGGTCAGGTCCGAGAGGCGGGCGAGGCCCTGCGCCTCGGCCATCCGGTCCATGTCGCGGGCGATCCGGTGGCCAAGCGACAGGCCCTGATAGATCAGCGCCGAATAGACCTGCACGGCGCTCGCGCCCGCGGCGATCTTGTCCCATGCCTGCTGCGCGCTGCCGACGCCGCCGACGCCGATGATCGGCAGGCGGCCTCGCGTCAGCAGGTGCAGTTTGGCCAGAACCCGCGTGGACCGGTCGAACAGCGGCGCGCCGGACAGGCCGCCGGTTTCGCCGGACTGCGGGTCCGACAGTCCGTTGCGCGACAGGGTGGTGTTGGTGGCGATCAGCCCGTCCACGCTGCTGTCCAGCACCACGGAGGCAAGTTCGGCCAGCGCCGCGTCGTCCATGTCGGGGGCGATCTTGACGAAGACGGGCGGACGCGCGCCCGATCGTTCGCGCGCCGTCAGGACGCCCGAAAGCAGCGCGGCGAGCGCTTGCGCGCCCTGCAGGTCGCGCAGCTTTTCGGTGTTGGGCGAGCTGACGTTCACCGTCAGGAAATCGGCGACCGGGGCGCAAAGGCGCGTCACCTCGGCGAAGTCGGCGGCGCGGTCGGTGCTGTCCTTGTTCGCGCCGATGTTGAGGCCGACGGGCACGCCGCCACGCTTGCGGGCGGCGAGTCGGTCGCGGATCGCGGCCGCGCCTTCGTTGTTGAAGCCGAAGCGGTTGATGATCGCGCGGTCGCCGGGCAGCCGGAACAGGCGCGGCTGGGGGTTGCCGGGCTGCGGGCGCGGGGTGGCGGCCCCGACCTCGACGAAACCGAAGCCGGCGCGGGTCAGCGCGTCGACGGCGCGCGCGTTCTTGTCGTAGCCCGCCGCAAGGCCCACCGGGTTCGGCAGGTCCAGCCCGGCGAGGGTGGTGGACAGGCGGGGCGAGGTCACGGGCGCGCCCGGCAACGGCACGAGCCCGCGCGCCAGCAGCGTCAGCGACAGGTCGTGCGCGCGTTCGGGCGGCAGGCGGTGCAGGGCGGCGAGGCCCAGACGCTCGACCACGCTCATGCCAGGGGCCCGGTGTCGTGGGTGCCGTCGGCGGCCATTGTCACGGGGCGGTCGAAGCGCACGTCGGACAGCCGGAGCGGGCGGTAAAGATGGGGAAAGAGCGCGCCGCCGCGCGACGGCTCCCACCTGAGGGCGTCGCCCATGGCGTCCGCGTCGCATGCCAGCAGGTGCAGGTCGGCCTTGCCCGCGAAATGACGTCGCAGGGTTTCGTGCAGCTGCGGCGCGGTCGAGAAGTGGACGAAGCCGTCCGCCACGTCCACCGGCGCGCCGGCGGTTTCGCCCTGTGCGCGAAGGTCGGCCCATTCGTCGGCCCGCAAGATCTTGTAGATCATCATCGCGCGGTTGTGCGGTGCATCGCCGAGGCGGTCAAGCGGGCAGGACGGCGGCTGTCACAAACGGTTCGCGGCCACTATGGTAGGAGGTGCCTTTCAGCCGGATTGGAGCGAACCATGTCCCCCACCCTGTTCCGCACCCCAACGCAGTTTCGCACCACCGCCCCGTCTCGCACGGCCGCCCCGTCTCGCACGCGGGTCGGCCTGCGCCGCGCGGTCGGCGCGCTGTCGAGCGGCGCGGCCGCGCTGGCGCTGTCGGCCGGGCTTGCCCATGCCGACGTCACGCTGCACGTCCTTCACACCAACGACTTTCACAGCCGTGTCGAGCCGGTGAACAAGTACGACAGCACCTGCGACGCCGAGACCGAGGCGAAGAACGAGTGCTTCGGCGGGTCCGCCCGTCTTGCGACCGCCATCGCGCAGGTCCGCAAGGATGCCGAGGACAAGGGCGAGCCGGTGATCCTGCTGGACGCGGGCGACCAGTACCAGGGATCGCTGTTCTACACGACCTACAAGGGCAAGGACACGGTCCAGCTGATGACCCTACTGGGCTATGACGCGATGACCGTGGGCAACCACGAGTTCGACGACGGCCCCGAGGGGCTGGCCGTGCTGCTGGACGGGGTCGAGTTCCCGGTCGTTTCGGCCAACATCGACGTGTCGCAGTCGAATGTGCTGAAGGGCAAGCTGCCCAAGACCGCGGTGCTGGACGTGGGTGGCGAGAAGATCGGGATCGTGGGCCTGACCACGACCGAGACGGCCGAGATCGCCTCGCCCGGGCCGACGGTGGTCTTTCAGGACGAGGCCGAAAGCCTTGCCGCCGCTGCGGCCGAACTGGCCGAGCAGGGCGTGGACAAGGTCATCGCGCTGACGCATGTGGGCTACGACCGGGACCAGGAGCTTGCGAAGGTCGCGGGCATCGACGCGGTCGTGGGCGGGCATTCGCACACTTATCTCAAGACCGGGGACGAGGACGCAGCGGGCGATTATCCGACGATGATCGCGGGCGCGGACGGGGCGAAGGTTCCGGTGGTGCAGGCGGGAACGGCGGGGCGTTACCTGGGCCATCTCGTCCTGACCTTCGACGACAAGGGGCGGGTCACGGCGGCCACCGGCGAGCCGGTGCTGCTGGATGCCAGCGTCCCCGCGGACGAGGCAATCAAGGGCCGTGTCGCGGAGCTTGCCAAGCCGCTCGAGGAGCTGCGCCAGAAGCAGGTCGCCGAGACGTCGGCCCCGATCGGGGCGGACCGCGATCAGTGCCGCGCCCGCGAATGCGAGATGGGCGACGTCGTGACCGACGCCATGCTCGAGCGGGTGCGCGAGCAGGGGGTTTCCATAGCAATCCAGAACGGCGGCGGGCTGCGCGCGGCGATCGACGCAGGTCCGGTCACGATGGGCGAGGTCATCAGCGTCCTGCCGTTCCAGAACACGCTCGCCACCTTCCGCCTGAAGGGTGCCGACGTGGTCGCGGCGCTGGAAAACGGCGCCAGCCAGTACGAGGAAGGCGCGGGCCGGTTCGCGCAAGTGTCGGGGCTGAAATACACCGTCGATCCGGCGGCAGTGGCGGGCGGACGCATTTCCGACGTGATGGTGAAGGATGGCGACAACTGGGTGCCGATCGACCCGGCCGCCACCTACGGCGTGGTGTCGAACAACTACATGCGCAACGGCGGCGACGGCTACACCGCGTTCGAGGCGAACGCGACCGACGTCTACGACTTTGGACCGGACCTTGCCGACGTGCTGGCCGAATACCTGGCCAGCAAGGGTCCGGGCTTTGCGCCCGCGCTGGACGGGCGCATCACGGTTCGCTGAGCCGTCCATCCTGAGCCATCCGTCCGGGGAGAGGGGCCGGGAAAACCGGCCCCGACCTTGAGGGCGAAACGGTCGTCAGTCCCAAGACCCGATCAGCGACGCGTTGGTCCGGGCGTGGTGGCGCGCGATCCGCCGCCCCTCGCGGCCCGTGACGAACGGGCGGGCGGGGACGTTGCGGCACGTGTCCGACTGCGCCAGCTCGGGGAACAGGCGCAGGATCTCGCGCTGCGCGCCGTTGTCGAGCGACTTCATCGCCTCGGGCCCGGCATAAAGCGATTCGGTCCATGCGCCGTTCGATCGCACCAGCTCGTGCCCGTCGAACAGCATGTGCCAGTAGGTCACGGTGGTGGCGTCGCGCACCACGTCGATCCCGTCCATGTCGGTCAGGTGCTTGGCCGCGACGAGGACCTGCCATTCGCCGCTCAGCTTGCGGGTCAGGTCGGACTGCACCAGCACCCGGTGCTGCGGCGAGACGATCAGGTCGGCTTCCGGCAGGCCGTTCCCCAGCGCGCCGGCACGGATGCGGATCGGGCGGAAGGCGGGGTTCAGGTCCAGGTCGGCGGCGTCGAGCGTGCGCGACCCGATCCAGCGGATGCGGCGCATGCCGTTGTCGCGGGTGCAGACGAGATCGTCGCGCTCGAGCGTCTCGATCGCCCGGTAGCCGCTGTCGCAGGCGATGAGGGTGCCGGTGGTGAAGCAGGTCGGGGCGGCAAGCTGGGCGTTGCTGCTATAGGGGATCCAGGGCTGCACGCTGTAGATCGGCGCGTTGTCGACCCACTTGTAGTTCGCTTCGGTATCGAACTTCGGGAAGTACGTATTGCCCTCGGCATCGGTGCGTTCGACGGCGAACAGGAACACCGTGCTGTTGTCGCCCATGACATCCGCATCGAAGTCCTTCATCGTGTGCGGTGCGTGGATGCGGAAGAAATTCCCTGTCTTTTCGCCGTTCGGTCCAAGCTGTTCGAACAGTCCGCCGTGATACACCGAGATGCTTTGCCCGGCCGAATAGGGCACCCCGCCGATCGTCGTGTCCTCGCCCAGCCGCTGGGTCAGTTCATGGCGGTAGTTGTAGTCCGGGTCGTCGACGCCGCTTTCGGTGAACTCGTACTCACCATCATCGTCGACGATGGACGTCTTGGAGTAGCTGGCGATCTTGGCCGAAAAGCTCGAACGGTAGAACGGCGTGCTTTCCGCCAGATCGCCGCTCCACGATCCCAGCTTGAGGGGATGGGGAAAGGTGAGGGTGGTGATGTAGTAGGTGGTGTCTGCCATGTCTCTGCCCCTTGCCAGCGGCCGTTCTGACCGCGTTTGGGGGCACGCTAGGAACAATGTGGTTAATCACTCCTTAACGTCAGTAAGATTAGTTTAAAGTTTTCTGCGCCTTATGTCGTTCTGTCCACAGATTCGCCCACAGACAGGCGGGCGACGGCGGCAGCGACGGCGCGGTCCTGGTCCGATTCGGGGCCCGACGCTCCCGGCCGGAACCGCAGGCGGAACGCCGACAGGCGCGTGTCGGGATCGACGGGCGGATAGCCGATAAGGTCCAGGCTGGCGGCAAGCGGCAGGTCGCTGTCGCCCGGGATGATCCGGTCCGCCCACAACGCCAGCCCGGCAAGGCCCAGCCGCCGCCAGTCGAAGCGCGGGCCGGGGTCGATCTTGCGGCCGGGCGCCATGTCCGAATGGGCGATCACGCCCGCCGGCCCGATCCCCCAGCGCGCCATGACCCCGCGCAGCAGATCCTCAAGCACCGTCATCTGCGCGGCGGCGAAGGGGCGGTCGCCGGGGTTCGCGATCTCGATCCCGATGGAATGCGAGTTCACGTCCTCGCGCCCGCGCCACGATCCCGCGCCGGCGTGCCAGGCGCGGCGATCCTCGGCGACCAGCGCCTCGGCGGTGCCATCCTCTAAAATCAGCCAGTGGGCCGACACTTCGGACGACGGGTCGCACAGCCGCTCGCGGGCGGACGCGCCATCGGCCATGCCTGTGTAGTGCAGGACGATCAGGTCCGGGCGCTGCGTCCCCCGGCGCTCCCCGTGGTTCGGGGAGGGCGGGGTCACTTCGCGGCGGCGCGATAGGGGGCGGGGTCCCAGCCGCAGACGAAGCCGTCGCCGTCGGGGTCGAGGCCAAGCGGATCGACCGCCGGGCCGCCCCTGGCGATGAACGCGGCCTGCGCGGCGGCCGGGTCGGCGTACGACGCGCAAAGCTGCGGGTCGGCGGCGACG
>ERZ501041.106-NODE-106-length-17227-cov-10.014209_pt1 | contig 17227 bp, 13 predicted proteins | sample MGYA00248848_ERZ501041 | MGnify/ENA primary metagenome ERZ501041 (study PRJEB25958, sample SAMN03398573) | human skin metagenome | study: EMG produced TPA metagenomics assembly of the Human Skin Microbiome Metagenome (human skin metagenome) data set.
GACGATGCGGGGCTACGAGGCTTGCCCGCGCCGCCCGGTGCGATACGGGAGGTCAGCAACGACCCGCGCTACCAAGGGGGCAGCCTGGTCGCAGCCAGCATACCAAAGGAAGAGTGATGGCCAATATCCTCATCGTCGAGGCGCGTTTCTACGATCACCTGAACGACATGCTGGTCGCCGGCGCGCGCGCCGCGATCGACACGGTCCGGGCCGAGGACGGGGCAAAGACCGCGATCGCCGCAAGCCTGCGCGAGGTCGCGGGCGATCTGGCGGGCGCGGCGGCGGGAACGAGCGCGGGCGCGGGGCAGCTCGTGATCCTGATTACCGACGGCGAGGAAACCTGCGGCGGCGATCCCGAGGCCGAAATCGCGGCGCTTCGCGCGGCGGGCGTGGACGTGCGGCTGAACATCGTGGGCTTCGACCTGGACGGATCGGAGCTTGCGGCGGATTTCGCCCGCTGGGCGGCGGCGGGCGGCGGCGCGTTCTTCGACGCGGGCGACGCCGCGTCGCTGGACGCGGCGGTGGCGGCGGCGCTCGCGCCCGGCTTTCGCGTGATCGGCGCGGACGGGGCCGTCGTCGCGCGCGGCACGGTGGGCGCGCCCGCGATCCCGGTTCCGGCGGGGCTTTACGACATCCAGATCGACGGCGGCGACCGCGCGGGGGCGGAACCCCTGCCCCGGATCGAAGTCCGCCCCGGCGAAACCGCCGTCATGACCCTGCCCGAAGCCGGTCGGGACCCCTGAAAAGCAAAACCCCCCGGAGGCCGAAGCTTCCGAGGGGGTTTCATGGTCGCAATGGTGCCCAGAAGAGGACTCGAACCTCCACGCCTTGCGGCACACGGACCTGAACCGTGCGCGTCTACCAATTCCGCCACCTGGGCCGGTTGCGTGAGCGGGGGATTTAGAGACCGGGGCGGGGGGTGTCAACGGGGGTCGGCGGCGATCGTCACAGAAAGTTGGCGAAGAAAAATCGCGCGCCGTGCGGCGGGCTCGTCTGCCTGCCCGCGCGACCCCGGGCCGCGCCCGCCCCGCCGCGACCGGGGCGCCCGCGCTTGCTGACGGCGCGGGGCTTCGCTATCAGCAAGGCCAGCACGCATCGGGGCAACGCAAGGGGCTTACCCATGTCGAAACTGGTCACCATCTTCGGCGGATCGGGGTTCCTTGGTCGGCAGATCGCCCGGATCATGGCGGCCGAAGGCTGGCGCGTCCGCGTCGCCGTGCGCCGCCCGAACGAGGCGGGGTTCGTCCGGGCCATGGGCGCCGTGGGCCAGGTCGAGCCGGTCACCTGCAACGTCCGCAACGACCTGTCGGTGACGGCCGCCATGACCGACGCCGACGCGGTCATCAACTGCGTGGGCATCCTTGTCCGCGAGGGCAAGAACAGCTTCGACATGATCCACGACGAGGCGGCGATGCGGGTAGCCCGCATCTCGGCCGAACTGGCGATCCCGAAGCTGGTGCACATCTCGGCCGCGGGCGCCGACGAGGACAGCCCCAGCAACTACGCCGCGACCAAGGGCCGGGGCGAGATCTCGGTCCTGATGCACCGGCCCGACGCGGCGGTGCTGCGCCCGTCGGTGATGTTCGGGCAGGGCGACGGGCTTTACAACAAGATCGCGGGCATGACCCGTCTGAAGCTGTTCCTGTTCGTGCCCGGCGCGTCCAGCCGGGTGCAGCCGGTGTTCGTGAACGACGTGGCGCGGGTGGCGGCGATGTGCGCCGCAGGCCAGGCGCCGGGCGGGATCTACGAGCTGGGCGGGCCCGACGTGATGACGATGCGCGAGGTGGCGCGGCAGGTGCTGGACGTGACCGGCCGGCGCCGCGCGATCATCGGCTTGCCGGGCGTGGTCGCCGCGACCTTCGGATCGGCGCTGGACGCCGCGCAGTGGATGACAGGCGGGCTGGTCACGAACCGCGTCATCACCCGCGACCAGGCGGTGACGCTGCGCCGCGACAACCTGGCCACCCCCCGCGCGGGCGAGATCCTGGGCTTCGACGACGTGGGCATCGTGCCTACGGCGGCGGCGGCGGTGATCCCCAGCTATCTGTGGCGGTTCCGGCCGTCGGGGCAGTACGACGCCATCAAGCAGTCCGCGAAGTCGCTGCGCGACAACTGACATGGAACACTCGACGATCGTCGCCGCGCTTCTCGGCGTGCTCGAGGGGCTGACCGAGTTCATCCCCGTATCCTCGACCGGGCACGTCCTGCTGGCGGGCCACTTTCTGGGGTTCGATTCGCCCGGCCGCGCGTTCGAGGTGCTGATCCAGCTTGGCGCGATCCTTGCGATTCTGGGCGTCTATGCCGGGCGGCTGTGGCGCATCTTCTCGACCGCGCCGCGCGATCCGCGCGCGCGGCGGTTCATCCTGTCGGTGCTGGTCGCGTTCCTGCCCGCGGTGGTGGTGGGCGTGATCGCCCACGACTTCATCAAGACCGTCCTGTTCGAAACCCCGGCGCTGATCGCGGTGATGCTGATCCTGGGCGGGATCGTCCTTCTGTACGTGGACCGCATGGCCACCACCCCCCGCTTCGCCGAGGCCGAGGACATCCCCCTGCCCCGCGCGCTGGGGATCGGCGCGATCCAGTGCCTCGCGATGGTGCCCGGCGTGTCGCGGTCGGGGGCGACCATCGTCGGCGCGCTGCTGATGGGCGCGAGCAAGCGGGCCGCGGCCGAGTTCAGCTTTTTCCTGTCGATGCCGACGATGGCGGGCGCGTTCGCCTATGACCTTTACAAGAACCGCGACATCCTCGACGCGGCGGCGCTGGGGAACGTGGCGGTGGGCTTCGTCTGCGCCTTTGTCAGCGCCGTGTTCGTGGTGCGATGGCTGCTGGGCTACGTCTCGGCGCGCGGCTATGGCCTGTTCGCCTGGTGGCGGATCATCGTCGGCGGGGTCGTCCTGGTCGCGCTGGCGGCGGGCGGCTGAGGGGCGCCCGTGCAGATTTTCCGCCTGTTAACCGCGAACTGACAAATGATCTTCGCAAGCCGCGCGGGCCGTGCTAACGCCAAGGGCTGAAGCCCGCCGCGCGTGAGCGCCGCGTCGCGGGCATGTCGTTGCGCGCTTTGGAACGGGTAGTCCGCCGTGGGCGACGAAGTGGTCAGGCTGGCCGCACATCAGGCCGCAGATGCGAACCAGGCCGTGGATTCGGTCCATTGGGACGCGATCGTGATCGGAACCGGCCTGGGCGGCGCCCATGCCGGGGCGCGGCTCGTCGATGCGGGCATGAAGGTCCTGTTCGTCGATCGCGGGGTCGCGCCCGTCACCGGCCAGCCCGCGCCCATGGAACAGCTGGAAGCCGAGGTCATGCTGAACGGCAGGTCCGCGCGCCGGGTGCCGACGACCGTCGCGGCGGTGGGCGGCACCTCGGTCATCTATGCGGCCTCGCTGGAACAGCCCGAACGCCACGACCTGGACGACCTGCCCGGCATGCCCCACCCCACCCATGGCTGGGTCGTGGGCTATGATGCGTTCGCCCCCTATTTCGACCTTGCCCGCAAGACCGCGCATGTCTGCGGCACCCGCGATCCGCTGTCGGGGCCGGGCGCGGGCGCCATGCTGCCGCCGCCGCCCCTGTGCCCCGGCGATGCGCTGATCGAGGCCGGGCTGACCCGGCGGGGCTTTCACCCCTATCGCGCCCATCTGGGGATCAACTTCGACCGCGACTGCACCGAATGCATCGGCCGCGAATGCTTCCGCGAATGCAAGGCCGACGCGCGGCAGCCGCTGAACCGGGCGCTCGCATCGGGCCGGGCCGCGCTGCTGTCGGGCTGGACCGCCCACCGGATCGAGGTTGACGGCCCGCTCGCCGCCCGCGTCATCGTCCGCCGCGACGGGCAGGAGATGACGCTGACCGGCGACCGCATGGTGCTGGCGGCGGGATCGCTGTCGTCGGCGCAGCTGCTGCTCGCCTCGCGGTCCGAGGACTGGGCGGACGGGCTTGGCAACCGCAACGGGCTGGTCGGGCGCGGGCTGATGTTCCACCTGTCCGAACGGCTGGCGGTCTGGCCGGACGGGCGGGCCGAGCTGGGATTCCCGGCCAAGTCGCTGGCCTTGCGCGATCTTTATATGCAGGACGGGCAGCGGCTGGGGCTGGTCCAGTCGATGGGGTTGCAGGCCGATTACGGCAACGTGCTGATGCACCTGCGGTCCAAGTTCGACGGCGGCTGGATGCGCCGCGCGCGGCCGGTGCGCCCGTTCCTGCGCCTGCCCGCCAAGGCGGCGGCGATGGTCCTGGGCAGCGCGCGGGTGTTCGTGGGCATCCTCGAAGACCTTCCCTACGACAGCAACCGGGTCCTGCCCGGCGACGACGCGGCCGCCACCCCGCGCATCGACTATGCCATCGCGCCCGAGCTTGCGGCGCGCCGCCGGCAGTTCCGCGACGCGATCCGGCGGATGCTCAAGGGGCAGCGGTTCTTCTTTCTCAACGACGATGTCGAACTGAACTTCGGCCACGCCTGCGGCACCGCCCGCTTCGGGGCCGACGCGCGGACCAGCGTGCTGGACGCTGACTGCCGGGTCCACGGGCTGCGCAACCTGTATCTCGCCGACGCATCCTTCATGCCGACCTCGACCGGGGTGAACCCCGGCCTCGTCATCCTGGCCAACAGCCTGCGCGTGGCCGACCGCATCGTGGCCGACCGCGCACGGGCCGCCGCATGACCGCTGTGCCCCGGCCCCGGATGCTGCTTGTGGCAGAGGCCGCGAACCCGGAATGGGCGTCGGTGCCGCTGGTGGGGTGGTCGCTCGCCTCGGCCATCGCGGCGCGGACCGACGCCCATATCGTGACGCAGGTCCGCAACCGCGACGCCTTCCTGCGCGCGGGCAAGGTCGAGGGGCGCGACTTTACCGCCATCGACACCGAGCGGCTGGAAAAACCTCTTTGGGCCGTCGCGCAGCGGATGAGCCTGGGGTCCAAGGGCGGCTGGACCACGCTCGCCGCGATGACCGCGCTGACCTATCCGTATTTCGAGCGGCTGGTCTGGAAGGCGTTCGGCAGCCGCATCCGGTCGGGCGAATTCGACGCCGTCCACCGCATCACGCCGGTATCGCCGACGGCGGTCGGATCGCTCGCGGCCCGCGTCCACCGCGCGGGCGTGCCGTTCATCCTGGGACCGATCAACGGCGGCGTCCCCTGGCCCGAGGGGTTCGAGGCGACGCGGCGGCGCGAGCGCGAATGGCTGTCGTCCCTGCGCGGCATCCACCGCTTCCGCCCCGGACGGCGCGGGATGCTGGCCGCGTCCGACGTGATCCTGTGCGGATCGAACTTCGCCCTGAACGAGATACCGGCCGACCTGCGCCACAAGGCCCGCCATTTTCCCGAAAACGGGATCGACCCGGCGCGCTTTCAGGCCATCGCGCAGCAGCCCGGCACCCTGCCCGTCCGCGCCTGCTTCATCGGCCGGCTGGTGCCGCTGAAGGGCGTGGCGATGGCGATCGAGGCGGCGGCGCCGCTTCTGGCCGACGGACGCATGACCTTCGACATCATCGGCGACGGCAGCGAACGCGCGGCGCTGGAAGCGCAGGTCGCGGCCGCCGGCCTTGGGGCGGTGGTCACGTTTCACGGCTGGCTCGAACACCGGCAGGTGCAGGACGTGGCGGCCGGTTGCCACCTGCTTCTGTTCCCTTCGATCCGCGAATTCGGCGGCGGCGCGGTGCTGGAGGCGATGGCGCTGGGGCTGGTCCCGGTCGTCGTCGATTACGCCGGACCGGGCGAACTTGTGGACGACGAGGTGGGTTTCAAGGTGCCGATCGGCCAGCGCGATGCGATCGTCGCGGCGCTTGCCGCGCTGTTGGAACGGATCGCCGCCGACCCCTCGGTCCTGCCCGCGCGGGGGGCCGCGGCGCGCGCCCGGGTGCAGCGCGATTTCCTGTGGGACGCAAAGGCCGCACAGCTGGTCAATCTCGCATCAAAGGTTGCCTCCGACCGGACTCGCACCTTAGTTTGAGCGACGTAACGCCCGGCTTTACCGCCGGTGGTTGATTCAAACGGGTCGTTTAGCTGCGTCTGGAAGCGAATTGATTGAAGCCTGTTCCGGTTACGCCGCAACCCGCACAGGGATGCACGCGATCATCGCGGCGATCGTCGCCTGTTCGCGGTGGCTGGGCGAGGCCGAGGTTTCGATCGAGCTGCGCGCGGGCGACGCCGTCCACGCGCTGACGGCGCGGATCGCGACCGACATGACCGCCTGCGGGGTCGCGGCGCAGCTGGCCGACGTGCCGGTCCCCGCCTCGGGCGTGGTCGAGATCCGGGCGACCGAGGCGGCGGACCTGCCTGCGCTTTCGCTGCGCCTGGGCGGTGACGCGGCCCAGTTCGACGGGGGGGGGGCGGGCCATCCGCTGACTGCCCTCGCCTCGGCCATCCTGCGCGACCTCGACGCGCGCCCCGACGCTGGTCTGGCGACCCTTGCCCCGGCCGCGTTCGCGCCGATCGACGGCACGATGCCCCCCGACCTGCCCGGGCGGGGCGCGCCCCTGACCGGCGGCTGCGTGGACATGACCAGCGGCGAAAGCCTGTCGGGCCCCGCCTTTGAAGGACGCGTCGCGGGCGTCATGCGCACGCTGCTGGCCCACGGGATCGGCCCCGGCGCGGTCGTGGGCGTGGCGCTGCCGCGCGGCAACGCCACCGTCGCGGCCTGGGTCGCGGTGCTGCGGACCGGGGCCGCGTTCCTGCAGCTAGAACCCGACCTCGCGCCCGAACGCCGCGCGCGCATGATCGACGAGGCCGCGCCCGCGCTCGTCCTGATCCCCTCGCCCGCCGACGCCGCCCTGTTCGACGACGCGGTGGCGACCGCCGTGGTCGAGAACGCGGCCGCGCCGAGGGTGGACCTGAACACGCTGGCCGCGCCCGGCGACGACGATCCGGCCTATCTCATCTTCACCTCGGGCAGCACCGGCACGCCCAAGGCGGTGGTGATCGGGCGCGGCGCGCTGGACCACCACACCCGCGCCGCCGCCGACGCCTTCGGCCTGACCGCGCGCGACCGGGTGCTGTCCTTCGCCGCCCTCGGCTTCGACGTCGCGGTCGAGGAGATCCTGCCCACGCTGCGCGCCGGGGCCACGGTCGTGCTGCGCAGCGACGAGATGCTGGACACGCTCGACCGCTTCGTGGACGAACTTCACGCGCAGCGGATCACGGTCCTGAACATCCCGACCGCGTTCTGGCGGCTGCTGACCGCGAACCTGCACGTCTCGCACCGCAAGCTGCCGGCCGACCTGCGGCTGGTGATCGTGGGCGGCGAACGGGTGCCCGCGGCCAGCCTTGAGAAATGGCGGCAGGTCGCGCCGAACGTCACCTTCATGAACGGCTACGGCCCGACCGAGACGACCGCGACCGCGACCATCCACGTGGACCGGGGCGAACCGCTTGACTGGGACAGCGTGCCGATCGGCGGCCCGCTTGGCGCCGCGCGGCTTGCGGTGCTGGCCCCCGACGGGTCGCCCGCGCCGCAGGGGCGGCCGGGGGAGCTGTGGATCGGCGGGCCGGGGGTGGGGCTTGGCTATCTCAAGCGGCCCGACCAGACGGCCGAGCGGTTCCGCGCGCTGCCGGGCGCGATCGACAGGCCCGACGGGCAGCGCTGGTTCCGCACCGGGGACCGGGTGCAGCAGGCGGGCGGGGGCGAACTCGTCTATCTCGACCGCATCGACCGGCAGCTGAAGCTGAGCGGCTACCGGATCGAGCCCGCGGGGATCGAGGCGTCGCTGTCGCGCCTGCCCGGCGTGACCGAGGCGCATGTGGCCGCTCACGCCGACGTGCTGGTGGCCTGGGTCGCGGGCACCGCCGACGAACAGGCGGTCCGCGCGGTCCTGCGCGCCGAACTGCCGCCGGCGATGTCGCCGCGCGTCGTGCTGCTGCCCGACATGCCGCGCAACGAACGCGGCAAGCTCGACACCGCCGCGCTGCGCAAGCTGGCCGCCGCCGGGACTCGCGCGGCCGAGGTTGCCGCCCGCCCGACCGATCCGGCGGTCGAGACGGTGGCGCGGATCATGGGCGACCTGTTGCAGCAAAAGCCGCTCCATCCCGACCAGTCGTTCTTCGATCAGGGCGGCAACTCGCTGCTGGCGATCGAACTGTCCGAGCGGCTGGCGGGCCTGTTCGGCCGCCGCCCCACCCTGCCCGCGATCTACAACCAGCCGACGCCGTCGGCGCTTGCGCGCATCCTGCAGGCGGGCGACGCGGCGTCGGACGAGCGGCTGGTGGCGATCCAGCCGCATGGCGACGGGATCCCGCTGCTGGCGCTGCACGTGCTGGGGACGAACGCCAACTATTACCGCCCGCTCGCGCAGGCGCTGGGGACCGGGCACCCGGTCTGGGGGCTGACCGTCGGGCTGCTGACCGCCGAGACGCCGACCGAGGTGACCGACCTCGCCGATCTGTACCTGCGCCAGATCCAGCAGTTCCGCCCGACCGGGCCGGTGGCGATCGCGGGCATCTCGCTTGGCGGGCACGTCGCCTACGAGGTCGCGGTGCGGCTGCGCCGCGCGGGCCGGGACGTGCGGATGCTGGCGCTTCTGGATACCGAGGGCCCGGGCCTGCAGCGCCGCGCGTCGTTGGACGAGCGGGTGCGGCGGCTGGTGAACCGGTTCCGCGACAACACGCGCGGGGCGCTGCGCCACTATGCCGTGGCAGCCCGGGACGAGGCGCAGCTGCGCGTGGGGCTGCTGCGGATCCACCTGCGCCGCCTGACCGGGCGGCGGCTGGAGCGGCCGTTGCTGGCGGATTTCGTCGCGGCCAACGTCGCCTCGGTCGCGGCCTACCGGCCGCCGGTCTATCCCGGCCGCGTGGTCGTGTTCGCCGCGAACGAGGAACTGGGCGAGGCCGAGCGCGCCGGGCTGTCGGCGCTTGGCTGGAAGCCGGTCTGCCCCGACCTGCGCTTCGCCCCGGTGCCGGGCGACCACCTGGGGATCATGGAACAGCCGGGCGTCGCGCATATCGCCCGCGTGATCGTCGAGGAGCTGCGCGAGCCGCGCCCGGTCCCCGTCGCTGCGGGCCCCGCCGCCGCGAAGGTCGCGGAAATCGGCCAGTCCCTCAGCGCTGCGCGGTGACGACGGCGGTTTCGCCGTCCTCGCCTTTCTCGCGGCTCAGGTAGATCTGCGTGCCTGCCACCGCCGCCACGGCGAGAATGGCGACCGCGATGCCGTAGCGCACCGACTGCCGGGCGCGGGTGGCGGCCGACTGGATCTGCGGCACCGCCGCGATCGGGACGACGCCGAGCTTGCGTTCCACGGCGGCGGCGGTGCGCAATACCGGGCGCCGCGCCTCGAGCAGGAAGATGACGGCGAAGGCCAGCGCAAGGCTGACCGCCACGCCCAGCACCAGCACGCGCTTGCGGCTTGAGCTGAGCGCGAAGGACGGGGCCCGCGCTTCCTCCAGCACGACCATGTTGCCCTGCGTGCGGTTGTCCTGCAGCGACTGCCGGCTTTGCGCCTGGGCAAGTTGCAGCGCCACGTCGGACAGCTGCTGGACCAGCTGGCCCTGGCGCCGCTGGAAGCCCGCGAGTTCCTGTTCGACCAGCGGCGCGCGTTCCAGCGCCGAGTCGATTTCCTGCTGCCGGGTCGCGATCGTCTGTTTCTGTTCTTCCAGCGCGCTGCGCTGCGATTCGATCAGCGCCACCTCGCGGCCCGACTGCGACACCGGCAAGGCCGTGCCGCTGGCGCGGATCGACGCGATCTCGTTTTCGATCCGCGTGATCTCGGGGTGGCCTTCGGGCAGAAGCCGCTTGGTCCGCGTCAGATCCGAGCTGAGGCGGGCAAGCCGCGACGCGACGGTCAGGTCGGCGTCGTCGGGGTCCGGTTCCTCGGCCCGCACCTGCGCAGCCAGCTGGTCGCGTTCCAGTTCCAGCGCCTGGCGGTCGAGTTCAAGCTGAAGCTCGCGCAGCTGCGCCTGTTCGCTTCGCAGCGCCTCGGCCGCTTCGGGCAGCGACTCCTCGTTGGCGTTCTTGACCTCGCCGATCTGGGAATCGATCCGTTCCAGCTCTTCGCTCAGCCGCCGGGATTCGCCGTTGAGGAACGTCAGAGCCTCTTGCGTGCCGCGGGTGCGTTCCTCGCGGTCCTGCGCCATCAGGCTGGCGGCAAGGTCGTTGGCCACCTGCGCCGCCTGCTGCGGATTGCCGGCCTTGCTGGAAATCAGCAGCGCCGAAACCTCGCGCCCACCGTCGCCTGCCGCGCCGCCGCCCGCCGAATCGATCAGGCTGATGCGGTTGCTGTCGCGGAACGCGAACAGGCGGTCGTCATCCGACATGCCGGGGCTGTCGGCGAACAACCCGTGCTTCTGGATCAGCGCGAACACGTTGTCGCGCCGCATCAGCTGCTGTTCGATCACCTGCAGGCGCTGCGCCTGCGCGGCGGGGTTGTCGCCCGCAAGGCCGGTATTGCGAAGCTGGATCAGCGTCGCCGCCTCGAACACCGCGGGCTGCGACAGGGCGTTCACGAGCGCCAGAAGCGAGCCCACGGCCAGGATCAGCGCGAACGGCACGATCCGCCGCCTGAGCATCGAAATGACGTCGCGCAGGGAACCGATCGGGCCCATTCAGACCTCCGCCTCGACCATGACGACGCCGAGGATCGGCGGCCCGTCCTCGTTCAGGCGATCGCAGCTTTTCAGATCGCCCGCCACGGTCGTCGTTCCATCGGCCACCATCAGCAGCGTGTGGGCCAGCGGCAGCCCGGCAAGGCCCGCGTCCCCTTCCAGCATCGGCGGCAACAGCAGCAGCGTCACGTCGGGCGCGAGCCCCGCGATCAGCGCCGACAAGGCGGACGCGGCGCGCGGTTCCTGCAGCGTTTCGCCCGCCAGCGCGTCGGGCACGGCGTTGCCGAGAAAGGCGAGGTTGCCGCCAAAGCGCGTGACCGCGGGCAGCAGGTCCAGGCCGCCGCGCAGCGCCGCGCCCAGTTCGGGCGCGCGGCCCACGCCAAGCGCCAGCGCCAGCCGGGGCATGTGCAGGTCAAGGTCCACGAGCAGCACCCGCAGGCTGGGCCGCCGCGCCAGGCTGAAGGCGAGGTTCGCGGCCGCGAAGGCGGCGGCCGGGCGGTTGCGGGGCTGGGTCAGGCCGATCCGCGACCAGCCGCGTTCCTCGGTCGTGGCGAGCATCCGCGTGCGCAGCACGTCGAACTGCTGGCCGGCCACGGACTGCGGCGCGGATACGGCCGGCAGCCGCCTGAGCAGCGCGGGCGCGGCGGGCAGGCTGCGGGCCGGGACGGCGGACCAGTCCGCGGCACGATGCAGATCGCGGGGCACGTCATGGGGCCGATCGCCGCGCGCCGGGACGGGTGCAGCGGAAAACGGCACGGGCGGAGAAAGCTCGGGCAAGGTCGCGGTTCTGGCCATGGGAAATGAACGGGGTGCGCGGGCCTGCGGGACCGCGGTGACGGGCTGACTTTGGCATGATACGATCATCGCCGGACCCAACACAACACCGGCTCGCAACGCAGTTTATGCAGATTTCCGACGAACCCGACCGCGCCGCCCCGGCCGCTTCCGTCCTTGGCGCCGTCGCCATCGGCCGGAACGAGGGCGCGCGGCTACTGGCCTGCCTCAACTCCCTTCGCGGCCGCGTGGACCGGCTTGTCTATGTGGATTCCGGCTCGTCCGACGGCAGCGTCGAGGCGGCGCGCGCGCTTGGGGCCGAGGTCGTGCAGCTTGACCTTGCGCGCCCCTTCACCGCCGCCCGCGCCCGCAACGCCGGTTTCGCCGCACTGATGGAAACGGGGGCGCGGCGGCCCGATCTCGTGCAGTTCGTCGATGGCGATTGCGAGGTGGTCGAAGGCTGGGTCGAGCTCGCGGCCGCGCGGCTGGACGCCGACCAGGGCCTTGCGGCGGTCGCCGGCCGCAGGCGCGAACGCTACCCCGATGCCAGCCGCTACAACCGCCTGATCGACGCCGAATGGGCGACCCCGGTCGGACCCGCGCGCGCCATCGGCGGCGACGGGATGCTGCGCGCCGACGCGCTTGCGGGCATCGGCGGCTACCGCGAGGACCTGATCGCCGGCGAAGAACCCGAGATGTGCCTGCGCCTGATCTGCAAAGGCTGGCGGATCGAGCGGCTGGACGCCGAGATGACGCGCCACGACGCGGCCCTGATGCGGTTCGGCCAGTGGTGGACGCGCGCCCGCCGCGCGGGTCACGCCTTTGCCGAAGGGGCGGCGCTGCACGGGCGCGGGCCGGAACGCCACTGGGTGGCCGAAACCCGCCGCGCGCTGCTGTGGGGCGCGGCCCTGCCCGCGGGCGCGGTCGCGGGCGCGTTCCTGACGCCTGCGGCGGCGGCGCTGCTGCTGGCCTATCCCCTGCAGATCGCGCGGCTGTCGCGGCGGATGGGGGTGGAACGGGCCGCCTTCACCACGCTCGGCAAGCTGCCCGAGGCGATGGGCGCGGTCGAATACCACCTGCGGCGCACGCGCCTTGGCCGCCCGCGCGGGCTGATCGAATACAAATGACCGCGCCCCGCCTCAGCATCGTCATCCCCGCCTGCAACGAGGAAGCGCGCATCGGCGACTGCCTGCGGTCGATCCTTGACCAGGGCGGCGTCGCCGACGGGGCGTTGCAGGTGGTCGCGGTCCCGAACGGCTGCCGCGACGATACCGCCGGCGTCGCGCGCGGGTTCGCCGCCGACTTCGCGCGCCGGGGCTGGTCGATCGACGTGGTGGAACTTGCGACCGGCGGCAAGCTTGCCGCGCTGAACGCGGGCGACGACCGGGCGCGGGCCTCCGCGCGGCTGTATCTCGACGCCGACATCGTGCTGGGGCCCGACCTGATCGCGCGGCTGCTTACGGCGCTGGACCGCCCCGGCGCTGTCTATGCCGGTGCCCGTTTGCAGGTCGCGCCGACCGCGTCGCGCGTGTCGCGCCGCTATGCCCGGTTCTGGCAGTCGCTTCCCTTCATCACGCGCGGCGTGTCGGGGGCGGGGCTGTTTGCCGTCAACGCCGCGGGCCGCGCGCGCTGGGGCCGGTTCCCGGCGATCATCGCCGACGACGCCTTTGTCCGCGGCCAGTTCGCCCCGTCCGAACGGGTGCTGGTCGATGCGACCTACAGCTGGCCGATCAGCGAGGGGTTCGGCGCCCTGGTGCGCGTGCGCGGGCGGCAGGACGACGGAATGCGAGAGCTTGCGCGCCTGCACCCCGAGTTGATGGGCAACTTCGCGGACCGTCCCGACCGGGCCGAGATCCGCAGGCTTGCGGCGGCGGACCCGCTGGGGTTCGCCACCTATGCGGGCGTGAACCTCGCGACCCGGCTGCGGCGGCAGCGCGGCGGCTGGGTCCGCAACCGCTAGGCGAATTACGATCGTTATTGCGAGGGCGGTGCAATGCCGTTTTCAACCGCTTCCCGTGCAATCGTTTGCAACTTTAAGGCGAGTTCCGGTGGCGGTGCAACAAAAGGCTGCTCATATTGCTTGTAGAGCTGATGCGGCAGCCCGGCCGGATCATTTCCCGTCAATGCCGCGTATTGCACCATCGCGATGAAATAGAACCCGAGGTCGTTGGGGTGAATGTCGTCGCTGAACAGCTGGTGGATGTCGGTGATTCCCGGCACCTCGCCCGCGGCGATCGCGTCCGACAGCCGCGCCATCGCCGCACCGCCCGGAATGATTCGCACCTCGACGCCCGCGCGGCGGGAAGCTGATTCGGCCGCCTGTTCCCACATCGCGCGTTCGGACACGAGGCGCTCGCGCCAGGGCAGCGCGCCGTCGGTGTCGTAGGGGATTTCCTTGCCGCTGCCGCTGTCGATGTTCGGCCAGGTCTCGTAAAGCCAGACCTGCTCGACCCCGTTTTCCTTGGCGAGTTTGGCCCAATTCCCCAGGTATCGCGCGGTATCGTGCCAGCGGACCGCATTTTTCAGCGGGATCTGCTCCGTCAGGATGACGGCATCAACCCCTCCGTCGGCGATGAAGGCGCGGCCGTCGATGCCTTCGGCGGTTTCATGATCCTTCCAGTTCAGTTCCAGCGGAGAGCCGCCGATGATCTGGTACTCGACTTGCGAATCAGGGGGCAAAACTGATTCGACCATCTGCGGCATGTCCTGTCCGACGAGGCTGTGACCGACGAACAGCACCTTCAGCGAATCAGTCAGCACACTTGAGAGAAGCATTTCAGCACCTTCTACTATCGTAAAAGTTGAAAGGGGCGAATCGCACCTATCTAAAAGGGCAACACCCTCACCCTATTTCTTCGTTCACCGGCCTCGACGGTAATATTTTACTTCACAAAGGGGAATGTCCGGGCGTAATACGACCGCACCGCCACGTTGGGTATTTTAGTAAACTTGCGGTTAAAGAGGTCCGCCCATCATGATGAGTCAACTAGACCTGCATCCTTCCTCGGCCGCGCAAAACCGTGCTGGCGCGATGGAAAGCAGTCCGCTGTCAGGTCTTTACCGGCGCTCGGGCAAGCGCGCTCTGGACGTGGCACTCGTCCTCGCCGCGGCGCCCTTCGTGCTGCTGGTCGTCGCCATTCTGGCGGCGATCGTTAGCTGCGACGGCTCCAACCCGTTCTACACGCAGAAGCGCGTGGGCATGGGTGGCCGCATCTTCCGCCTGTGGAAGCTTCGCAGCATGGTTCCCGACGCGGATGCGCGCCTTGCCAGCCACCTGGCACGGAACGAGGAAGCGCGGATCGAATGGGCGGAAACCCAGAAGCTGCGGAACGACCCCCGGATTACCCCGTTCGGTCGCTTCCTGCGCCGCAGCTCGATGGACGAACTGCCCCAGCTGTTCAACGTCCTGAACGGCGACATGAGCCTTGTCGGCCCGCGTCCCATGATGGTCGAGCAGCAGTCACTGTACTCCGGTACCGACTACTTCCTGCTGAAACCGGGCCTGACGGGGCTGTGGCAGGTGTCCGAGCGTAACGGCACCACCTTCGCCGCCCGCGCCGGCTATGACGCGGAATACAACCGCGTCCTTTCGCTCGCCACCGACCTTCAGACGATCCGCCAGACGGCTGCGGTGGTCATGCGAGGAACGGGCGTCTGATCGCCTGACAGGACCGTTAGACCCATCACGCCCGGGGCCGTTCGTTGAGGATGGCCCCGGGTTTCCGCTTTTCTCGGGGATGAGCGCGCGCACGACCCCCATCCCGACCAGAACGACAGCGCCGACGGCCACATACGCGGCCGCGCCCCAAAGGGCGCCCGCATGCCAGCCGACCGCCGCCGCCGCGATGGCCGCGGCACCGACGGGTAGAAGTAGCCATGGTGCAGTCACGGTGGTGGATCCCAACAGCACTTGTCCTTTGGGACAGATTATGCGTGTCCAATAGTTAATGATATATTAACGATCACCGGATCTTCGGCATGGGCGAACCACCGCCTATGGCGGCGGACGCGCGCCGACGTTGAAAACTTTTCCGTCATCTCAGGCGAGTGCCCATGCCACCGCCACAACCACAAGGCCAGCCGCCGTCAGGATCAGGTCGGTCTGCGGCGACCATGACCTGTAGTGGCGGGCGACGGCGACGGTGACCGGGTACAGAATCACCCCTGCCGCCGCCTGCCCGGCCAGCGCGCCGTACAGCCCCTGATAATGCGCCCCTATCAGCAGGCAGGCGATGTACACCGCCGCGCGGACGGTCTGCACGACGAACAGCCGTCGCGAATCGCCATGCGCCAGCGGCACCGCCTCGTACCCCAGCGTCACAAGCGCCGGGATCTGGATCAGCGCGATCAGCATCACGAGATGCCCGGCCATCTCGTAACGCGGATCGTACAGCACCCCGACCAGCCAGTTGCCGCCAAGCGCCAGCGTCGCCACGCAGGCGATCAGGAACAGGTTCAGGCGCAGCCGCACGCGGGCGATCTGGCGCGCGTTCGCGGGCGACTCGCCCGGCGGCACGTCGCGGTACAGCGGGATGAACAGCCGCCCCGCGATTGCCTGCCCCAGAAGCGACGGCACGCTGCCCAGGAAATACGCGATGTTGTAGATGCCGAGCTCGTCGAGCGTCAGATAGGCGCCCAGCACCAGCCGGTCGCCCTGAAAGATCAGGAACCCCGCGATGGTGCTGAGGAATATCCAGCGGCCAAAGCTCATCAGCTCGGCCATCGGCCCCTTGGCGATGCGGAAGCGGTTGCGGTGCCCGGGTAGCCCGACATGCATGACCACGACGCTGAGCGCGGTGCCAAGCACCCCGCCGATCACCAGCGCCCACACCGACTGCCAGATCAGCGCCAGCGCCACGGTGATCGCGATCCCGCCCGCCTGCGTCAGCAGCTCGAGCGCGGTCAGCCGCCCGACCAGCAGGTGCCGCAGCGCGGTATCGACGCGGGTGGGCATCAGCCCGCCCAGGATCAGCGACAGCGCCGCGACCGGGAACGCCTCGGCGAAGATCGGCTCGCCATAGAACCAGGCGACCGGCCAGGCCGCGACCGCCGCCACCAGCCACAGCACCCCGCCGCGGATTGCCTGCACGCTCCACACCGTGTCGAGGAACTCGGGCTCGTCGCCATGCGCGCTTTTCTGGATCGCGGGGCCGGTGCCCATGTCGCTGAACATGGTCAGCCCCATCACCAGCGCGTTGACGAGCGCCATGGTCCCGAACGCCTCGGGCACCAGAAGCCGGGTCAGGATCAGGTTCGACGCAAGCCGCATCGCCTGCCCGCCGACATAGCCGAAGGTGGTCCAGGTCGAGCTTCGGAAGGCGCGCCCGCCAAGGCTGTCCTTGCGCCAGAACGTGAACAGTCGGGAAATCAATTGCGCGCAACCCTTCGGCTTTGCATCGCTGCGGGGAAAATCTGCATCTGTATGGACATTGCCCGGCCCCGACGCCAACCTGAAAACGCCCCAGATCGAGGATGACGATGAGTTTCGGCGACCGTCCTGCAACCGGCTCGGCCAACGGGCCTGCGGTCGGCTACGTCGTGAACACCTATCCCCGCCCGTCCCACAGCTTCATCCGGCGCGAGATCCGCGCGCTGGAAGCGGCGGGCTGGACCATCCACCGCTTCGCCATGCGCGGGGATCTGGGCGCGCTGGTCGATCCCGACGACATCGCCGAACACGCGCGGACCGAACATGTCCTGCGGGCGGGCACGGGGCGGCTGGGGCGCGACCTGGCGCGCGCCGCCGCCCGCATCATGCTGGGCGAGACGATCGCGGACCTGACGACGACCGGCCTGCTGCCCGCCCACATCGACGGTGGCTCGCTGCCCGTGGACGCCCCGGTGTCGGTGAAGGCCGCAGTGTTGCCGTTCAAGCGCTTCCGCACCCGGGAGGGCCAGGTGGTCGACAGCCTGCTCGGCCCCGAGATGCGCT
>ERZ501041.107-NODE-107-length-17182-cov-10.190810_pt1 | contig 17182 bp, 19 predicted proteins | sample MGYA00248848_ERZ501041 | MGnify/ENA primary metagenome ERZ501041 (study PRJEB25958, sample SAMN03398573) | human skin metagenome | study: EMG produced TPA metagenomics assembly of the Human Skin Microbiome Metagenome (human skin metagenome) data set.
TGTCGGCGAGGCCCGGGATGCGGTCCGCGGGGCGCAGGTCGCCGCCGATCACGTCGGCAATGTCGGCGTAAAGGTTGGCGAAGGCTTCCAGATACCCCTCGGGGTGGCCCGTGGGCGTGCGCGACGAGGCCGAGCGGTCGCGGGCGCGGGTCAGCAGTTGCGCAGGGCCGTCCTTCGGCGTGAAGACCAGTCGCTCGGCATCGTCCAGCCGCCATTCCAGCGCGCCTTCCGTCCCGAAGACCCGCAGCGACAGCCCGCCCTCCTGCCCCACCGCGACCTGGCTGCACCAGAGCCCGCCCTTCGCGCCGGAAGGATAGCGCAGCGCGACCCGCGCATCGTCGTCCACCCGCCGCCCCGGCACCATGCTGGACAGGTCGGCCGAGACCCGGTCCGGCACCTGCCCGGTGACGAAGGCTGCGAGTTGCCACGCATGGGTGCCGATGTCGCCGATCGCGCCCGCCCCGGACTGCGCCGGATCGGTGCGCCAGTCGGCCTGCTTGCTGTGGACGTCCCCGGCCAGCCAGCCCTGCAGGAACTCCGCCTGCACCAGCCTTAGGTCGCCGATCCCGCCCTCTGCCACGATCGCGCGCGCCTCGCGCACCATCGGATGGGCGCAGTAGTTGTGGGTCAGGAACAGCCGCGCGGTGCTGCGCTCGGCGGCGTTCGCGATTTCGCGGGCCTGCCCGGTCGTCGCGGCCAGCGGTTTGTCGCAGATGACGTGGATGCCGGCGTCGAGGAAGGCGGTGGCCACGGGCGCGTGCAGGTGGTTCGGCGTCACCACCGACACCGCGCGGATCCCGTCCTCGCGCGCCGCCTCGGCCCGCGCCATCTCCCGAAAATCGGAATAGCTGCGGTCGAGGCCGAGGTTTCGCGCCGACGCCTCCGCCCGCGCCGGGTCCGACGACAGCGTCCCCGCAACCAGCCGGAACCGGCCGTCCAAGCGCGCGGCGATGCGGTGGACCCCGCCGATGAACGCGCCTTCGCCGCCCCCGACCATGCCCAAGGGGATCGCGCCCGTCATTCCAGCCCCAGCGCGGCGGCGACAGCCGCCTTGTCCGGGGCCTGCGCGGCAAAGTCGTCAAAGGCGTGGGGCGTGGTCCGGATGATGTGGCGGCGCACGAACTCGGCCCCTTCGCGCGCCCCGTCCTCGGGGTGCTTCAGCGCGCATTCCCATTCCACGACCGCCCAGCCCGGGAAGTCGTGATGGGCGAACTTCGAGAACACCTGCGCAAAGTCCACCTGCCCGTCGCCCGGGCTGCGGAAGCGGCCCGCGCGATCCGCCCAGTTCTTGAACCCGCCATAGACGCCCTGCCGACCCGTCGGCCGGAACTCGGCGTCCTTGACGTGGAACATGCGGATGCGGTCGTGATAGATGTCGATGTGGTCCAGATAGTCCAGCTGTTGCAGCACGAAATGCGACGGATCGTACAGCAGGTTCGCGCGGGCGTGGTGGCCCACGCGGTCCAGGAACATCTCGAAGGTGACGCCGTCGTGCAGGTCCTCGCCGGGATGAAGCTCGTAGCAGACGTCGATCCCGTGGTCCCCGGCCAGGTCCAGCAGCGGCTGCCAGCGCGCGGCGAGGGTGTCGAACGCGGTCTCGACCAGCCCCGGCGCGCGCTGCGGCCAGGGGTAGAGATAGGGCCAGGCCAGCGCGCCCGAAAACGTGGCCATCGCATCGAGGCCAAGCAGGCGGCTCGCGCGGATCGTCTTGCCGACCTGATCGGCGGCCCAGTCCTGCCGCGCCTTTGCGTTCCCGCGCAGGGCTTGTGGCGCAAAAGCGTCGAAGGCTGCGTCATAGGCCGGATGCACGGCGACCAGCTGGCCCTGCAGGTGGCACGACAACTCGGTCACGGCGATGCCGTTCGCTGCGGCGATGCCCAGAAACTCATCCCGCCAGTCCTGCGAGCTGACGGCGAGGTCCAGATCGAACAGCCGCGAGTCGCCGCTCGGCACCTGCACCCCTTCATAGCCGAGCGAGGCCGCCCATGCGGTGATCCCCTGCCAGTCGCCGAACGGCGGCACGTCCGACGCGAACTGCGCCAGAAACAGGGCCGGTCCCTTGATGGTCCGCATCATGCCTCCGCCTTTCCCACGGCTCAGCAATGCACAGCCTGAAATCGGTTGCAACGATTATCGCCCGCCGCGTGCAAACGGTTTCACGGCGGCTTGCGCGATCGCGCCCCTCGGCACTAGCGTGGCGGGCATGACCGATGCGCCCCAGCCCACCATCCGCCTGACCGACGTGGCACGCCGTGCCGGCGTGTCACCCGCGACCGTCAGCCGGGCGCTGTCGCGGCCCGAGATGGTGTCCCCCGCCGCCCGCGACGCCGTGTTCCAGGCGGTCGAGGCGACCGGGTACCGGATGAACCACGCCGCGCGGAACCTGCGCAAGCAGCGCACCGGCGCGATCGTGGCGCTGGTGCCGAACCTCGCCAACCCGTTCTTCGCCAAGATCCTGGCCGGGATGGGGCAGGAAGTCAGCGCCGCCGGCTACGACCTTCTGGTCGGCGACACGATGGATGCGGGCGGACGGCACCGCGCGCTCAACCGCTTTCTCGATCCCTCGCGCGCCGACGGGATCATCCTTCTGGACGGGCAGGTCACGCCCGCGGACCTGCGCGCGCTGCCCGACGCGCCGCCGGTGGTGATGGCCTGCGAATGGATCGACGGGACCGATCTGCCGCGCGTGGTGCTCGACAACGCCGCCGGGGCGGCGATGGCGGCGGGGCATCTTGACGCGCTGGGGCATCGCCGCATCGGCGTGATCGGCGGGCCCGCCGACAACGTCCTGCACCTGTCGCGGATGGACGGCCTGCGGGCCGCGCTGGCACTACCGCCGCAGGAATACGCGGGCGATTTCACGCTGCAGGCGGGCGCGCGCGCCGGGGCCGCATGGCTCGCCTCGGATCCCGCCGCCCGCCCCACCGGCATCGCGGCGTTCAGCGACGAGATGGCGGCCGGGTTCATGGCCGAACTGCAGCGCGCCGGCGTATCGATCCCCGGCGAGGTGTCGGTGGTCGGCTTCGACGGGATCGACTGGGTCGCGCACCTGCCCACCCCCCTGACGACCGTCCGTCAGCCCAAGCAGGACTTGGGCCGGACCGCCGCGCGCACGCTGCTGGCGCGGATCGGGGGTGAGGAGATCCCGCGCGAGACGGTGCTGCGGCCGGAACTGCTGGTGCGCGGCTCGACCGGGCCGGCGCCCGGCTGAAGGCCCGACGCGGGAACGAAGCCCCGCTTTCAGGGCCTGCGCCGGGGCGGCGGGACGAGGGGCGAGGTTACGGCGGGCTCAGCGGGTTCAGATGTGTCGTCAGCGGCGACCGCGTCACCGGCGGCGGCATCGTCGCCAGCCGCTTCCTCGCCCGTCTCGACACCGCTGTCGTCGCTGATCTCGCCGCCCAGGTCGACCACCTCGCCCGGGGCCGGACCGCCCTCGCCCACGTCCTCGGGCTGGGGGGTCGTGTCGGGTTCGTAGACGAGTTCCGGGCGCGCCGCGTCGGTGCCGTCGTTGCAGTTGACGACCCAGATGTCATAGCGCGAATCGTCCAGCGCCGACAGCGCCGGGGACGATGCGATCATCCAGCCGGAAAACGCGGTGCTGCCCGCCTGCCGGTCGGTGATCGTCATCTGCGCGAAGGCGTCGGATTCCGGGTCGTCGGCAGGCTGGCGGCATTCGCCCAGCCGAACGGTCAGGCGGCCGAAGTCGATGCTGCCGCCGACCGCGAGCGGCAGGTCGGTCGTGGTCCCGGAAATCTTGTCGAGCCCGCGCAGCAGCGCGCCGTTCGCACGCACGGCCCGCACGGCGGCATCCTGCGCGGACGCGGGCGGCGTGGCGGCCGCGACCAGCATCCCGGCCGCAACGAGGGCGAGGCTTCGCCGCATCGCGCGACCCTTATTCGGGCTGCCAGGCGTCGTAGTCGCGGCGCTTGATCGGGTCCGCGCGCAAGAGCGACCCGGCCGGGTGATAGGCGGCGGACGTGCCGGTCATGTTGGGCCGGTGCGGCTGTTCCCACGGCTTGTGCGCCAGCGGCGCGCGGGTCGGCGGCTCGTCGTAGGTATGGTGCAGCCAGCCGTGCCATTCGGGGCTGACGCGGCTCGCTTCGGACTCGCCGTTGTAGATGACCCAGCGCCGCTTGCCGCCGTCCTTCTGGTAATAGACGTTGCCCTGCTCGTCCTCGCCGACCTTGCTGCCGTTGAGCGCGGTCCAGACCTGGGTGTTCAGGGTCTGCCCGTTCCACCAGGTCAGCAGGCGGTAGATGATCGAGGACGTCTTCGACGGCATGGACGTGATCCTTGCGGCAACCTTGGGGTGCGGTATCGCCCAAACCGCGGCCAAGGTCCAGCGCCTTGCCCGCGCGCCGCGGGTCACGCCCGGCCCGCGGCGGGGCCTTGCACGCGCCCGTCCCCTGCGCCAACGCTTGGCCCCGGCGACAAGCGGAAGGGGGATGCCGGAATGGTCGACGTGCTGATCGCGGGGGGCGCGGTGATGGGCGCCTCGGTGGCGTTCTGGCTGAAGCGGCTGGACCCCTCGCTCGACATCGAAGTGGTCGAGCCCGATCCGACCTACGCCACCAGTTCGACCGCGCTTGCGGCATCCGGGATACGAATGCAGTTTTCCGACCCGGTGAACGTGCAGATCAGCCGGTTTGGCGTCGATTTCATCCGCGATTTCGCCCGCCACACCGGCCCTGCGGGCGAGGTGCCGGACCTCGGGTTCCGGGAAAACGGCTACCTGTTCCTCGCCCGGACCGAGACCGGAGCCGCGACGCTGGAAAGCCTGGCCGAGATGCAGCGCGGCCTTGGGGCGGGGACGAGGGTGCTGGACCCCGCCGAGCTTGCGGCAAAGTTCCCGTGGATGGGGTTCGACGATATCGCCGCCGGGTCGTGGGGGTCGCGGGACGAGGGGTTCTTCGACAACATGGGCCTGCTTGGCGGGTTGCGGAACGCGGCCCGGGCGGCGGGCGTGCGGTTCGTGCGCGACCGGGTGGTGGCACTGGAACGCGACGGCGACCGGATCGCGGCCGCCGTGCTGGAACGGGGCGGTCGCCGGACGGCGCAGGCCTATGTCAACTGCATCGGCCCCCGCGCGGCCATGCTGATGCGGACGGCGGGCCTTGATCTGCCGGTGGAGCCGCGCAAGCGCACAGTTTTCGTGGTGGACGCGCCCGAGGCCCGCCACTCCGACGCGCCGCTGGTGATCGACCCCTCGGGCATCTGGTTTCGCCCCGAACACGGCCAGTGGCTTGCCGCGACGGTGCCCGCGACCGACGGGCCCTGCGACGAAACCGACTTCGAGCCCGAGCACGCGCTGTTCGAGGACGAGGTCTGGCCCGCGCTCTACAACCGGGCCGAGGGGTTCGGCGCGGCAAAGGTGGTGCGGATGTGGGCCGGGCATTATGCGTTCAACACGCTCGACCAGAACGCGATCCTGGGGCGCAACCCGCAGGTGCCGAACCTCTATCACGCGAACGGCTTTTCCGGCCACGGGCTGCAGCAGGCGCCGGCGGTCGGGCGCGGGATCGCCGAGCAGATCGTGCATGGCGACTGGGTGACGCTGGACCTGTCACCCCTGTCGCTGCAACGGGTGCTGGACGGGCGCCCGATGACCGAGGCCGCGGTGGTCTGACGCGGGTTCCCCGCGGCGGCGGCGCATGGCATGTAACGGCCACGCTGCGGGAGACGCCACATGCCCTTCACCATCGCCATCGACGGCCCCGCCGCCTCGGGCAAGGGCACCATCGCGCGCGCCCTGGCCGCGCATTACGGCTTTGCCCATCTCGACACCGGGCTGCTGTACCGCGCGGTGGGCGCGATGGGGGGCGATCCGATCGCGGCCGCGCTTGCGCTTGGCCCCGCCGACCTGTCCCGCCCCGACCTGCGGTCGGCCGAAGCCGGCGTGACCGCCAGCATCGTCGCCGCCATACCCGAGGTGCGCGCGGCCCTGATCGACTTTCAGCGACGCTTCGCCGCGCAGGAACCGGGCGCGATCCTTGACGGGCGCGACATCGGCACGGCGATCTGCCCGCATGCCGAGGTCAAGCTCTACGTCATCGCCGACGACCGAACCCGCGCGCAGCGCCGCGCGGCGGAACTCGACGCCGACGAGGACGAGATCCTGGCCCAGCTGCGCGACCGCGACACCCGCGACAGCACCCGCGCGACGACCCCGCTTCGGCCCGCGCCCGACGCGGTGTTCCTTGATACCACCGCGCTCAGCATCGACGAGGCGATCGCCCGCGCGGTGGCCGAGGTCGAGGCGCGGATGGAAGGCTGAACCTTCCCCGTTGACGAACCCCGCGCCGCGGCTAGAGTGAGAACATTGCTGGAACACGCGTATCGTCCGACGCGAACACAGGTGCCGCATGTTCGACTATACCCTTCTCCACTGGACCTACTTCCTCACCGCCTGCGTCCTCATCATCATCGTGCCCGGACCCGACATGGCCTACATGCTGGGTCGCACCTTTTCGGGCGGGCGAAGGCACGGGCTGATCGCGATGTCGGGGGTGATGACGGGCGCGGTCCTGCAGGGCACGGCGGCCTTCGCCGGGCTGGCGGCGGTGATCGCGGCATCGCCCGCGGCGCTGGGTGCGATCAAGTGGGCGGGGGCCGCGTGGCTCGTCTGGCTGGGGATCGGGGCGCTGCGGGCTTCGGCGTCGCCGCTGGCGGTCGACCGGACCTCGGCCGCCCACGGGCCTGCGCGGATCTGGCGCGACGGGGTGCTGATAAACCTGCTGAACCCCAAGGCGATCCTGTTCTTCGTGGCGTTCCTGCCCCAGCAGGTTGTCGCGGGGGTGGGTCCCCCCTGGGCGCAGATGGCGCTTCACTGCGTGGTCGTGTGGCTCATGGGGCCGCTGATCTACGGCGCGATGATCCTTGCCGGCGCGCGGCTCGGGGCGCGGATCGGGCGCAGCCCCCGGGTCCTCGGCTTGATCAACCGGGCGGTCGGGGTCGTGTTCGTGGGGTTCGGGATCAAGCTGGCGGCGACCCGTCTTTGACCCCCCTTCCCTCGGCCGGTCGTCGCCCGCCTTGCGCGGCGGCGTCCGGCGCGGTATACGCGCGCCAGTCTTTCAGGCGACATGCTTCAGGCGACATGGCCACAACAGGCCGCTGCTATCGGGTCGGGCGCTCAGCCGCGACCCTTTGTCGTTGCCCGGCCACCGCCTGCGGGACGCCACAATCAGACCGGCGGAGCCAACCGCCCGGCCCGTAAAGTGCAACGCAAAGGATAACAGCGCCACATGGCGAAGAACGCATCCATGGAGGAGTTCGAGGCCCTCCTGAACGACAGCCTCGAGATCGACACGCCCAGCGAAGGCTCGGTCGTGCGCGGCAAGGTCATCGCCATCGAGGCGGGCCAGGCCATCATCGACGTCGGCTACAAGATGGAAGGCCGCGTCGATCTGAAGGAATTCGCAGGCCCCGGCGAGGAAGCCAGCCTGCAGGTCGGCGACGAAGTCGAAGTCTTCCTTGACCGCGTCGAGAACGCGCGCGGCGAAGCCTCGATCAGCCGCGAGAAAGCCCGCCGCGAAGAGGCGTGGGACCGTCTGGAGCAAGCCTACGCCAAGGAAGAGCGCGTCGACGGCGCCATCTTCGGCCGCGTCAAGGGCGGCTTCACCGTGGACCTGGGCGGCGCCGTGGCGTTCCTGCCGGGTTCGCAGGTCGATGTGCGCCCGGTGCGCGACGCAGGCCCGCTCATGGGTCTCAAGCAGCCGTTCCAGATCCTCAAGATGGACCGTCGCCGCGGCAACATCGTCGTGTCGCGCCGCGCGATCCTGGAAGAAAGCCGCGCCGAACAGCGTGCCGAAGTCATCGCCAACCTGCACGAGGGTCAGGTCGTTGACGGCGTCGTCAAGAACATCACCGAATACGGCGCGTTCGTCGATCTGGGCGGTGTTGACGGCCTGCTGCACGTCACCGACATGGCGTGGCGCCGCGTGAACCACCCGTCCGAGATCCTGGCGATCGGCGAGACCGTCAAGGTCCAGGTCGTCAAGATCAACAAGGAAACCCACCGCATCAGCCTGGGCATGAAGCAGCTCCAGTCCGATCCGTGGGACACCGTCGCGGACAAGTTCCCGATCGGGTCGGTCCACAAGGGCCGCGTCACCAACATCACCGACTACGGCGCCTTCGTGGAGCTGGAAGCCGGGATCGAGGGGCTGGTCCACGTTTCGGAAATGTCCTGGACCAAGAAGAACGTCCACCCCGGCAAGATCGTCTCGACCTCGCAGGAAGTCGACGTCATGGTGCTGGAAATCGACGAGCAGAAGCGCCGCGTGAGCCTGGGCCTGAAACAGACCCAGCGCAACCCGTGGGAAGTGTTCGCCGAGACCCACCCCGCCGGCACCCAGATCGAGGGCGAGGTCAAGAACATCACCGAGTTCGGTCTGTTCGTGGGCCTGGAAGGCGACATCGACGGCATGGTCCACCTGTCGGACCTGTCGTGGGACCAGCGCGGCGAGGACGCGATCCAGAACTTCCGCAAGGGCGACGTCGTCCGCGCGGCGGTGCAGGAAGTCGACGTCGAGAAAGAGCGTATCTCGCTGTCGATCAAGGCGCTGGAAAACGACACCATGTCGGAAGCCGTTGACGGCGTGAAGCGTGGCTCGATCGTCTCGGTGGCCGTGACGGCCGTCGAGGAAGGCGGGATCGAAGTGGAATACAACGGCGTCAAGTCGTTCATCCGCCGCTCGGACCTGGCCCGCGACCGCCAGGACCAGCGCCCCGAGCGCTTCCAGGTCGGCGACACCATCGACGCCCGCGTGACCAACATCGACACCAAGACCCGCCGTCTGGGCCTGTCGATCAAGGCGCGCGAGATCGCCGAGGAAAAGGAAGCGATCGACCAGTACGGCTCGTCCGACTCGGGCGCGTCGCTGGGCGACATCCTGGGCGCGGCGCTGAAGAACCGCGGCTGATCCGGCCCATCCTTCGTGAACCACGGCGCGCCGCCCCCCTTGGGGCGGCGCTGCCATTTCCGGCGCCCGCGAGTTGGCGGATCTGGAAAACTTCGTGCAACCATTTGGCATCGCTTGCGTTCCCCGTGATAGGCGCGGCTGGCCTGCCCGGTTTCGGCCCGCAGGGTAACGCCCCGCGAGGGGTTGCCGAGCACGGGGCTTGCCGCGCACGCAGGGGTTCAGATGATCCGGTCCGAATTGATCCAGAAGATTGCCGACGAGAACCCCCACCTGATCCAGCGTGACGTCGAGAAGATCGTGGGCACCGTGTTCGAGGAGGTGATCGCCGCCATGGCGCGCGGCGACCGGGTCGAGTTGCGGGGCTTCGGCGCGTTCTCGGTCAAGCAGCGCGACGCGCGGCAGGGCCGCAACCCGCGCACCGGCGACATGGTGCAGGTGGAACAGAAGCACGTCCCGTTCTTCAAGACGGGCAAGCTGCTGCGCGACCGGCTCAACCCCGACGACTGAGGGCGGGCAGCCGTCATCCGTGCCGACCGGCCCGCCTTCGGGGCGGTTGCGAGCGGCGGCGCGATGGGCCAGATTGCGCCCGACGCCGCCCCGCCGTCCGGTTCGCCGCACCGCGCGGTCCGGCACGGCCGCCGACCCGATAGGAGCCTTCGATGCGAACCCTGCGCCTGCTGCTCGTGACCCTGCTGGGCCTGATCCTGATCTGCATCGCGCTGGCGAACCGCACTTCGGTCACGGTCAGCCTGGTCCCGCGCACGGTGGCAGAGTTCGCGGGCGGTCGCTGGTCGGCCTCGATGCCGCTGTTCCTGCTGATCTTCCTCGCGCTGGCCCTGGGCATGGTTCTGGGGATCGTGGTCGAATGGATGCGGGAATCGCATTACCGCAACCTCGCCGCCGCCCGGCAGCGCGATCTGGCGGCCCGCCAGCGCGCGGGCGAGGTCGTCGTGACCCGCACCGGCGCGGTTGCGCCCCGAGACGAGGTGCTGGCGATCCTCGACGCGCCCAAGGCGCCGCGCCCGCAAACTTCCGCCGGGCTGCCGGTTCCAGGCACCGCAACGGCCCAACTGCCGGTGCCCGCGTCCGGCCCGGCCGTCGCCCGCCCGTGAACGGACGCCCCGGAACGGCCGTCAAGATCTGCGGGCTGCGGACGGCGCGCGACGTCGAGGCGGCGGCACAGGCAGGCGCGCGCTATGCGGGCCTGGTGTTCTTTCCGCGCTCGCCCCGCAACCTTTCGGTGGACGAAGCCGCGGCGCTTGCGCTGGCCGCACCGGACGGGATCGCCCGGGTGGGCCTGTTCGTGAACCCCACCGATGCGGACCTCGATCATGTCCTCGCGTCCGTGGCCCTCGACATCGTGCAGCTGCACGGGGCCGAACCGCCCGCCCGCGTGGCCCAGGTCCGCGCCCGCACCGGCCTGCCGGTGATCAAGGCGGTGGGCGTCGCGGGCCCCGGCGACCTGCCCGCGCTGACCGACTACGGGATCGTCGCCGACATCCTGCTGATCGACGCCAAGCCGCCGAAGGATGCGGCCCTGCCGGGCGGAAACGGCCTTGCCTTCGACTGGTCGCTTCTTGCCGGGCGCCGGTTCCTGCGGCCCTGGATGCTCGCCGGCGGCCTGACGCCCGGCAACGTGGCCGAGGCGATCCGGCTGACCCGCGCGCCCGCCGTGGACGTCAGTTCCGGCGTCGAAAGCGCGCCGGGGGTCAAGGATGCGGGCCTGATCCGCGACTTCGTCAAGGCTGCGACCGGCGCGACCGCCACCACGGGCGCAACCGCCCCGGACGCCACGCGGTGATCTGGCGCGAGGCCACCCGCGACGACGTGCCCGCGATCGTGGCCATGCTCGCCGCCGACTCGCTCGGGGCATCGCGCGAGGTCGCGGACCCCGCCGCCTATCTCGCCGCCTTCGACGCGATGGCGGCCGAGGGGGCGAACCTGCAGATCGTGGCCGAGGACGGCGGCCGCGTCATCGCCTGCTACCAGATCACCTTCATCTCGGGCCTGTCGCTGCAGGGCACCCGCCGCGCGCTGGTCGAAGGCGTCCGCGTCGCGCCGGAACTGCGCGGGCAGGGCGTCGGCGCGCAGATGTTCGCGGACGCGGAAGGACGCGCCCGCGCCGCCGGCTGCCGGGTCATGCAACTAACCACCAACGCCGCCCGCACCGACGCGCACCGCTTCTACGACCGGCTCGGGTTTACCGCGTCCCATGTCGGGTTTAAGAAAACGCTCTGACCCTGCCGACAGGAGCGTGCGATGGCCGACGATCTGCTGAACAGCTACATGAGCGGCCCCGACGAGCAGGGCCGCTTCGGCATCTTCGGCGGCCGCTTCGTCAGCGAGACGCTGATGCCGCTGATCCTCGACCTGCAAGCCGAATACGAGAAGGCGAAGACCGACCCCGCCTTCGCCGCCGAGATGGAGGATCTGCAGGTCAACTACGTTGGCCGCCCCTCGCCGCTTTACAAGGCCGAGCGGCTGACCGAACGGCTGGGCGGCGCCACGGTGTATTTCAAGCGCGAAGAGCTGAACCACACCGGCAGCCACAAGGTGAACAACGTGCTGGGCCAGATCCTGCTGGCGCGGCGGATGGGCAAGACCCGGATCATCGCCGAGACCGGCGCCGGCCAGCACGGGGTCGCGACCGCAACCGTCTGCGCGCGCTTCGGGCTGAAATGCGTGGTCTACATGGGCGCGCACGACGTCGAGCGCCAGCAGCCGAACGTGTTCCGCATGCGCCTTTTGGGGGCCGAGGTGATCGCCGTGCGGTCGGGCCGGGGCACGCTGAAGGACGCGATGAACGACGCCATGCGCGACTGGGTCACCAACGTCCACGACACCTTCTACTGCATCGGCACGGTGGCTGGCCCCCACCCCTACCCGGCAATGGTCCGCGACTTCCAGTCGATCATCGGGCGCGAGACGAGGACCCAGATCATGGCCGCCGAAGGGCGCCTGCCCGACACGATCATCGCCGCGATCGGCGGCGGCTCGAACGCGATGGGGCTGTTCCACCCGTTCCTCGACGACCCCTCGGTCCGCATCATCGGGGTCGAGGCCGGCGGCAAGGGCGTGGACGCGCGGATGGAACACTGCGCGAGCCTGTCGGGCGGCCGCCCCGGCGTCCTGCACGGCAACCGCACCTTCCTGTTGCAGGACGACGACGGCCAGATCCTGGAAGGCAGCTCGATCAGCGCGGGCCTCGACTATCCCGGGATCGGGCCGGAACACGCCTGGCTTCATGACGTGGGCCGCGCCGAATACGTGGCCATCACCGACGACGAGGCGCTGGCGGCCTTTACCCTGTGTTGCGAGACCGAGGGGATCATCCCCGCGCTGGAACCCTGCCACGCGCTTGCCCACATCGCCAAGATCGCGCCCGCGCTGCCGCCCGAGCACCTGATCGTGCTGAACCTGTCGGGCCGCGGCGACAAGGACATCTTTACCGTCGCCCGCCACCTGGGGGTCGAGATCACGGCCTGACGTCGCGCCCGCTCAGCGGGTGAGCGTCAGGACGTTCAGGATCGACTCGCGATAGGGCTGCGGAAACAGGATCCGGGCGCTGTCGGGGCCGGTGACCTCGAACACGCCCACGTCGGGCAGGGTTTCGCCCGCCGAGGTGTCCACGACTTCGGGGAAATCCGCGTAGTCGATCGGCTGTTCCCCGGCGACGAAGGTCGAGCCGAGATAGACCCAGCGCCCGTCCGCAAGATGCAGCGTGCCGCGCGTGCGCTGCGATCCGGTGAGCTTGTCGAAGGTCAGGCGGCCGGCGTCCCCCGCGATCCGGCAGCGGAACGGCGGATAGCCGACCGCGGGCAGCAGCCTGCCGATCTTGGTCATGCTGCACTTCCAGTCGCCGGTCAGGTCTGCCGCGGCCACGTCTTCGGCAGGCTGGGCCGAGCCCGTCAACGCAAGCCTCGCCAGCGCCAATTGGGCCGCATCACCCTCGACGACCAGCTGGCGCAAGGCCGTGCCGGTCGCCGCGTCGAGGTTCGCAAGCCGCTCCGCATCCGCCTGGCGGATGGTCGGTGCGGGTGCCGACTGTGCCATGGCGGCAGGCGGCTGAACTGCGAGAGGCAAAGCGGTCGCCAACAGGGCGGCGACGAGGATCGGGCGGGTCATGGCAGGCTCCTTTCCGCCGGGACGGGGCGCGGGGATCAGCCCCCGGTCACCCCGCCCCCGTTCCGGGTCGGGCCGTCAACGGCGTGCGCCCGCAGCAGTTCCAGCGGCACCACCCGCGTCGCTGCGCCGTGCGTCGCCGAAAGGACGACTCGCGGCGCCGCGAATTCCTGCGCCGCCTGCAGGAACCGGCTCGCGCACAGGCACCAGCGGTCGCCCGGCTTCAGCCCCGCGAAGCGGTATTCGGGGCGCGGCGTGGACAGGTCGTTGCCGAGGTATTTCGAGAACGCGAGGAACTCCGCCGTCAGGATCACGCAGACGGTGTGGCTGCCGACATCCTCAGGCCCGGTGTCGCAGCAGCCGTTGCGATAAAACCCGGTCATCGGATCGGTCGAGCAGCTTTCAAGCGGCCCGCCCAGGACGTTCAGCGACGGCTCCATCACGATTTGCCCCCGAACATCGCGCGCAGCGCGTCGAGCTTTCCGTAAAGGTCGGCGGGGCGGTCCGCCTGTGTTCGCGCCACAGGCGCGGGCTTCGGCGGTGTTGCCTCGGGCGCAGCCGCTGGCCGCGCGGTCCCGCTGTTTCTCGCCGGCTGCGTCCGCGCCGCGACCGCCGTCATGAACCGCCCGTCGTCGCGCACCGCCAGCGCGGGCGCGCCGTCCGAAACGCCCCGGATCAGGTCGTCCAGCCACGCGGCATCCGCCTTGGCGAAGTCCGACAGGACATAGCCCGCCACCCGGTCCTTGTGGCCGGGATGCCCGATCCCCAGCCGCACCCGGCGATACGCCTCGCCCACATGCTGATGGATCGAGCGCAGGCCGTTATGGCCCGCGTGCCCGCCCCCGGTCTTGACCCGGCACTTGCCGGGCGCGAGGTCCAGCTCGTCATGCAGAACCACGACATCCGCAGGATCGAGCTTGAGGTAGCGCATCGCCTCCCCTACCGACTGCCCGCTGAGGTTCATGAAGGTCTGGGGCTTCAGCGCCACGACCTTTTCGTCCCCCAGCCGCCCCTCGGCGACCAGCCCCTGAAACCGCGCCCGCCACGGCGAAAACCCGTGATCGGCGGCGATCCGGTCGATCGCCATCCAGCCGATATTGTGGCGGTTGCCCGCATATTGCGCGCCCGGGTTGCCCAGTCCGACGATCAGCTGCACCGGCCCACCTTTCCCTGCAATTCGACCCATCCCTTGCAGGTGGCCTCGCGCGTTACTAAGACTCTGTCAACCTTTCGCCCGTAAAGACGGTGGACGGGCAGGACCGCGGGCGGGTGCCCGCGATGGACGATCACAGGGGCTTCGATGCACGATCCGCAAGAATTCTACATGAACACGCTCGTCCCGATGGTGGTGGAACAGACCAGCCGGGGCGAACGCGCCTACGACATCTTCTCGCGCCTGCTCAAGGAACGCATCATCTTCGTGTCGGGGCCGGTCCACGACGGCATGTCGACGCTGATCTCGGCCCAGCTGCTTTTCCTTGAGGCGGAGAACCCGTCCAAGGACATCAGCATGTACATCAACAGCCCCGGCGGCGTTGTGACGGCGGGCCTGTCGATCTACGACACGATGCAGTACGTGCGCCCGCGCATCTCGACCCTCGTGATCGGGCAGGCCGCGTCGATGGGCGCGCTGCTGCTCGCGGGCGGCGAAAAGGGCGCGCGCTTCTCGCTGCCCAACAGCCGGATCATGGTCCACCAGCCCTCGGGCGGGTTCCGCGGCAACGCGACCGACCTGCTGATTCACGCCGAGGAAACCCACAAGCTCAAGCACCGCATGAACGAAATCTACGTCGAACATACCGGCCGCACCCTGGACGAGGTCGAGCGCGCGCTTGACCGCGACCGCTTCATGTCGCCGCAAGAGGCCAAGGAGTTCGGGCTGATCGACGAGATCCTGGAAAACCGCGGCAAGGCCGTTCCCGACAGCTGATCGCGGTCCCGTGACGCGCGGTCGCTTGCCGGCCGGGGTTTCGGGATTGTGACGACGATGCGCGGCCCTTAAGATGGGCCGACCCGCGGGTGCGGCGCTTGCCGCCCCCGACCCTGCCGGCCCCTTCGGGTCGCAGTGACGAAGGACGAGGATCCGACCATGGCCAACCAGCCCGGCAGCGACAGCAAGAACACGCTCTATTGCAGCTTCTGCGGGAAAAGCCAGCACGAGGTGCGCAAGCTGATTGCGGGCCCGACCGTGTTCATCTGCGACGAATGCGTCGAACTGTGCATGGACATCATCCGCGAGGAAACCAAGTCGTCGGGCCTGAAATCCGGCGAGGGCGTGCCGACCCCGCGCGAGATCATGGCCGTGCTGGACGATTACGTGATCGGCCAGGAACACGCCAAGCGGGTCCTGTCGGTCGCGGTCCACAACCACTACAAGCGCCTGAACCACGGCTCCAAGGCCGACATGGAGCTGGCGAAGTCGAACATCCTGCTGATCGGCCCGACCGGGACCGGCAAGACGCTGCTGGCGCAGACGCTGGCGCGGATTCTCGACGTGCCGTTCACCATGGCCGACGCGACCACGCTGACCGAGGCGGGCTATGTCGGCGAGGATGTGGAAAACATCATCCTCAAGCTGCTGCAGGCGTCGGAATACAACGTCGAGCGGGCGCAGCGTGGCATCGTCTACATCGACGAGGTCGACAAGATCACCCGCAAGTCGGACAACCCCTCGATCACCCGCGACGTGTCGGGCGAGGGCGTCCAGCAGGCGCTGCTGAAGATCATGGAAGGCACCGTCGCCAGCGTTCCCCCGCAAGGCGGGCGCAAGCATCCGCAGCAGGAGTTCCTGCAGGTGGACACGACCAACATCCTGTTCATCTGCGGCGGCGCCTTTGCCGGTCTGGAACGCATCATCGCCCAGCGCAACAAGGGCACGGCGATGGGCTTCGGGGCTACGGTCAAGGACAACGACGACCGCGGTGTGGGCGAGATGTTCAAGGAACTGGAGCCCGAGGATCTGCTGAAGTTCGGCCTGATCCCCGAATTCGTCGGCCGCCTGCCGGTGATCGCCACGCTGACCGATCTGGACGAAGAAGCGCTGATGATCATCCTCACCCAGCCGAAGAACGCGCTGGTCAAGCAGTACCAGCGGCTGTTCGATCTTGAGGACGTGAAGCTGACCTTCACCGACGACGCGCTCAAGGCGATCGCGAAGCGCGCCATCAAGCGCAAGACCGGCGCGCGCGGCCTGCGCTCGATCATGGAGGACATCCTGCTGGACACGATGTTCGAACTGCCCGGCCTCGACAGCGTGGACGAGGTCGTCGTGAACGAGGAAGCGGTGGACAACCCGGCGGCCAAGCCGCTGCTGATCCACGCTGAGCCGAAGAAGGAAGTCTCGGCCGGTTGATTTCCCCTGACGGCTGCATGAAGCGCGGCTTGACGGCCGCGCTTTTTGCTGGCGGCGTGGCGGCCCCGGCTTGACCGATACTGCCGACGCACGTTTCCTGACGGCATGAACAGCATCGCCTTTGATCTCGCCGTCTCGCACTCGCTCGTCAGCGTGTTCGATCCGTCGTTCGCGGACTTTCCGATCTGGACGGATGCGGATGTCGCACGCGGCTTCGTATCGCACCAAGGCCACGTGGCCATCGGGCTGCCCGACTGCGTCGCGGTTCACGTCATCCTTGCGCTGGAGTCAGGCGACCAGTTGAGCAACAGCGCGAATGAAGTGCCGCTCCACACGCGATCCGACCGCATCATGATCGCGTCGGTGCCGGATGAACGCGAAGTGAAGGTCCTTCCTGGCAGCTACCAATTACGGTTCGAGGCAACCGACCACGCGGCCGAAATCCCGACCCTGCGCCTCGATCTCGTCCCCTTAGGCGAGGGCAGTTCCGGTCACGTCCCCATATAGCTCAGCCTGTACCCAGCGCCTCGGCCAGATGAGGCGGTGGATTTTCTCGCGCGGTCATGGGTCCGGACTGATCGCCCGCGCCGCTCTCTCAGGCGATCCTTCCGCCGCCATGCGGCGCTCGAGCTCCGCGTCCGAAACAGGCGCGGCCCGCTTATGGCGCCACGCCACGTACCCCCAACCTCGTCAGCGCGCCGGCCCCGCCTTGATCAGCCTCTGCATATCCGAAGCCGTCAGCACCTCCGACCGGCCGCCCCACTGCTGGCGCAGGTAGTTCACCAAC
>ERZ501041.109-NODE-109-length-17102-cov-16.867719_pt1 | contig 17102 bp, 19 predicted proteins | sample MGYA00248848_ERZ501041 | MGnify/ENA primary metagenome ERZ501041 (study PRJEB25958, sample SAMN03398573) | human skin metagenome | study: EMG produced TPA metagenomics assembly of the Human Skin Microbiome Metagenome (human skin metagenome) data set.
CCTGCCCCTGCCGCACGTGCGGCGCCCAGCCCCACGGGCCGCCGACCTTCATGCCGCGCACACTGCGGGGCATGTAAATCGTGATCTGCGTAGGGCCGGTGATCTGCGCGTAATCGGCGGACACCAGCGCGCCGTCCAGTCCGTCAATCACATAAATGCCATACGGCGTCGGCCCGGCCATGACGGGAACGCGGGGCACGAAACCGCCGGGGATCGCGCTCATGGACAGGACGAGCGTCCGGCCGTTGCTCTGTGTGCCGGCCGACGTGATCCGCGGCCCCAGGGCATTCCCCTGACCCTGCGCCAAGTTGGCCCACGCCCGCGCGAACCGCGCCCCGAGAATGGCATACCCCGTCTCGTAGTAGTGCAGGTTGTTGAACATGCGCGGCAGGTCGTAAAGATCGGGCCCCTGCGTCGCATAGCTGACGTTGGCGATTGCCGAGAGATAGGCGTTGCGCACCCGCGACGCCCCGATGTCGATGTTGCGCTGCTCGAAGCTGCCGATCATGCCCACGATGAACTTCATGTTCGGATAGGTGGCGCGGATGTGGTCCCACACCCGGACGATGGTGTCGCGCAGCTGCGTCGTCGTCAGCCGACCAAGCGCCATGCCGTCCACGTCCGATTCACCCTGCACCCAGAAGCACCATTCCGGGGCCGGCGCGCCGTCCGCCACCGCCGCCGCGACCGCGCTCATGTAGGTCGTCAGCGCGGAACCGGGCGTGTTGTTGGTGGTGTTCCACCAGTAGTTCGTGACGCCGCTCTCCACCGATCGACGATCCATGGCGGACCCGCCAGTCGCCGCCTGCACCGATCGGATCGACCGCGTAAGCGGCGACTGGATCCAGTTGCGAAGCGCCCAGGCAAAGCCGCCCAAGCCGCCATACTGGTGCGCCTGCTGCGCGTTCGACTGGCCGCCCCAGACGATGGTGACGTCGTGCGTCGCCTTGCCGGTGGAATAGGTCGGCGCAGGCCCGGCGAGCATCTGAAACACCGTGGCGCCGGACAGCCGGATGACGCGGGCCGCGGTGACGCCGGTGGCGGTCGCGATGTTGCCGGACGCGCCGACGTAGTTTTCCTTCGCGATCACCCGGTCGCCGGAACGAAGGTAGACGAGCACTTCGGTGCCGGGGATCATCTCGGCGCAGTCGAGGGTGCCCGCGGGGCCTTGCAACTGGATGCTGCACTGGTCGAACACGGGCTGCACCTGGTAGGCGGTCGCGCCGCCGGTGACGATCAGCGGCTGCTTCGACCCGAACACGCTGCGTATCGGCAGCGGATCCACATGCGCCGGGATGGCCGCGTCGGTCGCGGGCAGGCCGCTGGCGGCGGCGCGGGCCTCGCGCGCGTCGCGGGACACGATCTGCGCCACCCCCTCGCCGTAGCGCAGCAGATACGACGTCCCCTGCCGAAGTGGCGCGGCCAGTCCGCGACCGTCTGCGTCCACGATGACCCCGGTGCGCACCAGACCGCCCTGGTCCGTCAGCGAGAACGCGGGCGCGGGCACGGTGCTGTCGGCGTTCGGCGTGAAGAAGAAGGTCTGCCCGGTGACAGGCACCTGCGACAGGCCGGTCAGCGTGTAGCTGCTGCCGTTTCCCGTCGGCACGGCGCCATAGGTCAGCACGCCCTGGTAGTTCGGATCGCCCGCCGTGGGCGGCGTCATGTCGTTGAAGAGATCGCGCAGGTCCTTCTTGGTCGGGTTGTAGACCCCGCTCGACGGATCGCCCACCGGCAACGGGTTTGCCGCATTGAATATCTGGAAGTCTCGCAGCGCCTCGTTGGGTGATTTCGCCATGGCGGTTCCTCGGATGCAAAAAGCCCGCGCTAGGCGGGCGGTCGTTCAGATGTTAGTGACGCAGGTCAGCTCGCGATGCTGATGGGTCCGGCCGGCGGCGACGCGACGGACGACCCGTTCAACGCCACGACCCAGTAGAACCAGGTCGTCCCCGCTGCCTGGCTTCCCCTGAAAGTCGAGACGAGACCGGGCGTGCCGCCGATGTCCAGCACCTGCGCGGCCCCCGCAAAGCTGTTCGTCTGGCTGCGGAAGATGCGCGCTTTCCAGAAGTTGTCGGACGGATTGCGCCACGTCAGCTCTACACCGCTCGATCCGATGCGCTGGAACTCGGTCGGGGCCGCTGGCACGTTCGGGTTCGCCACGATCGTCACCGCCCCGGCGCGCTGCCACGCCGCCTGACCGCGCCAGCGATAGCGCACCGTGTAGACCTGCTCATTCTGCAAAATCCCCGTCTCGGCTGAAAACCTGTCGCCGCCCATCTCCGTCCAGCGCGCCGTGGTGCTGGTCACGGCCACGTCGCCCGGCGCGACCTGCGCCTGCAACGTCAGGTCGCGCCGCGCCACGCTGTTCACCGTCAGCCGCAGCTTGCCGCCATAGACGTCGGCGCTGACCCGCACCGGCACCTGCGTCAGGCTGGCGCCCGCGGGGACCAGGGCCGTATCAGTGGCCTTGCGAAGCTGGGCCGTTGTGGCCGGCAAAGGCCGTTCCTCGGTCGCCGCGTTCCACCCGTAGGGGTTGGCGATCGACGCGATGCCGATCTCGCACCAGCCGTCCGGCACCGAAAACCTGTGCGACGTCACCTCGAACACGCCGTTCAGCCCGAACTCTGGCGCTGCGATGCGGATCGTGTGGATGCCGTCAGCCTTCGGAAAGCGGGCTTTCAGGCCCACCAGATTGGTCGTCAACGTTCCGGTCGTCGCCCGACGGTTCTTCGCAAAGTGAATCTTCATCAGCCGCTGCGCCTGCGCGCCGGACGGCACCATGTCGAAATCCAGCTGCTCGGTCCGCTCGGGCTGGGTCGCGAGTGCGGCGGCGTCGCGGATTTCGGGCAGCTCGGTCGGCTGATAGTCGTGGGCGGCGCTGATGAAGCTGCCTTTGAGCACGTTGAAGTCTGTGAATGGGTCGAATCCGGGCTTCGCGTGGAACTCCATGATGTCGTCGGCCGTGATCGTGACATCCGGCTCGGACCAGCGGCCGCCCATGATCCCGACCTTGCCCTCGGCCGTCTGGAACACCTGCCCGTCGCAGGCCGCCAGCATGCGGCCCATGACCTCCTTGGGGGCGTCGTCCAGGCTGTAGTAGCCGCCGATGCGATACCGCTGCTCGGTGCCGCCCGCGCGCAGCGGCACGGCTTCGGCACTCAGCGCCGCGAAGTTGTTCCAGAGCGTGTCGTCGATGGCCGACGAGGCGATGCGGAACCCGTCCGGATGGGTCAGGTAGTCGCGCACGCAGAAGGCGGCATTCTCGCTGAAGTTCAGCGCGCCGGTGGCCGTCCGCACGAACGATCCCAGCACCTCGGCCTGCAACAGGGTCTGCGCGCCCTTCGGGAACACCTTGCTGAACCGCTCGTTGCCGGGATGGTTCAGCCGGGCGTACAGGGTCGCCTGCTCTTGCAGCTTGTGGTTCGCCGTCCAGAGCGTCGGGAAGGCGGCCGTCACCGGCGGATAGGTCCCGCCCGCGCCCGCGCCATCGCGGAACTGCAGAAGCAGGTCGGGGAACTCGCCGCTGCTGTCGAACGGGTCGTTCGTGACCGCGCCGGTGGCCGTCACCTGAACCGGCTTTCCGTCCACCCAGAACGACACCAGCCCCGCCAGCTGGCCGTGATGCAGCAGGATGATCTGGTGCAGGTTGCCGTCTTCCTGGTCGGTTTCCCAGAACGCGCGCTGACCACCTAGCAGCACACGACCATAGGCGCGGATGCGCGGGCCGTCCGTCTGCGTGATGTTCGCCAGCACCTGCTGCCGCGGGACCTTGGGACGATTCAGCGCGGCGGACGCCATCGACCAGCCGATCGACCGGCCGGCCGAGAACAGAGCGGACGTCAGCGCGGGCGACAGGCCGAGGACGCTGAGCGTGCCGGGACCCAGAATGGCCGTCGCCGCAAAGCTGATCGCCGTGAAGATCGCCATCAGACGCTCCGAACCCAGGCCACTTCCGCCTGCCGATATCCAAGCCGCGACAGATCGGGACCACCGCTGCCGGTCGACAACTGCACCAGGGCCGCGCCGCGCGACCGCGCCCAGCTTTCCAGCGCCCGCAGCAGCCGCAGGCCCGAACCATCGCCCGCGAACCATCCGATTTCCTGCACGATCGGCACCGGGCTGATGACCGTCGAAGTCAGCAGGCCCGCGATGAAGCCGCCTGCACTCACCAGCACCAGCCCATCGTCGGCCTCGATCAGGCGGGCGACAGTCGCCGCGGTGTACGCGCGATCAACCGGAACATGCCCGTCAACCGCGGCGCGCAGGCGCTCGATCATGTCCACAATCCTGATAACGTCGGCCGCGGTCGCCGCGCGGATCAGACCCATCTGGGCTCGTAGCCCCCGGCATAGATCGGCAGCCGCTCAAGCCCCAGGTCGCCGCTGTACCGCGCGCGCTGGTCGGGGTCGGTCCAGCGGCCGCGCGGGGGCGCGTTGCGGCGGAAGAACAGCCCCTCGGCCTCCACTGTGATCGTGCGCTGCGCGGGACCGCTCGCAGACCACGGCATACGCTGCATCGTGCCCGAGAAGAGGACGAACGGCGTGCCGAGCGGCTGCCCGCGCTGCACGCCGTCACGCGCTTCCATCGCCATCAGCTGCATGGACACGGTGACCGCTCGATCGCGCACCTGCGCCGTGGCGTTGATCGCCCGCGCCAGCATCTCTGGTGTGGCTGCCACCGTGAAGTTGACCTGCTGGGCCGAAAGGTCATAGGCCGTCTCAATCTCGCTGATGCTGATGAGATCGCCCAGGCCCTGCCAGCGGTAACCGCCGGCATCCAGATCGCCGAAGCCCGTCCACCACCGTTTCGGGCTGTTCAGAAAGTCCATGAACACCAGCGCGGCCTGCCCGACGCGGCCCGTCCGCAGCGCCTCGTCCGGGATCGCCAGAAGGTCCTCGCGCGCGCCCATCAGACAGCCTCGACAAAGCGGCACGTGACCCGCGGCATCGGATCGAGCAGATGATCGAAGCTGCCTTCATCCTCGGTCGCAAACCGCATCGGGCAGACCGGACGGTCGAGGATCAGCGCGGCGGCGGTGAAGGCCTGGCGCAAGGGGGGCTGGATCATCAGATTGGACGTGCCGTTCCCGTCCTGCCAGTGGTGCTGCACCCGGTATAGCCGCCCGCCGATGCTGAACATCTGGCCCGGCCGCAACCCTGTCGAATTGTTGGCCACGACCTTGATCGTCGTTGCCCGCAGCGCGGCAGGCTGGGCCAGAGACATGACCGCGACCGGCGCGTTCTCGAACCCGAAATGCTCCCATGTCTGGGCACCCTCGATCGGCGCAACGTTGCAGGCAGAGACAGATCGGCCCCGATTGTCGCGCGGCCTGTACCGGCTGCGGATCGGCACCAGCGTCGTCCCGATCCGCCCTTCCATCTGCGCAAGGAACGCCTGCCACGCCAGATGCGCCGCCTCGCCCCGGATCACGAAGGTGCAGTCTACCTCCCAGTGCCCGCCCAGCGACGGAACGACTGTCTCGGCACCACTGATCGACCGCTGCGGCTCAAGGCTCGTGCCCACGAAGCGCGGAACGACTTCCTGGTGCAGCAGCTGGTGAGGAAACGTCGCCCGCATCAGCCCCGCCTTTTCTGGTGGTTGTCCATGATCCCCGGCACCTCACGCCGCATCTGCTGGAAGCCCAGCGCGGACTCGCGGCGGACCGCGGCCAGGTCCTCCGGTGTCACGCTGCCCCCGATGTTGAACACAGGGCTGTAGGACATGCCGGAGCGCTGCCCGCGCGTGTGGTCGATAACCGTTTCGTTGGGGTGCAGGATCGCGGGGAAGCCGCCTTTGCCGTCGATCCCGCCCATGCGTGGGCCGCTGCCGGTGAAGCCGCCGCCGTCGTAGCTGAACAGGCCGCCTTGCCCGCCGCCGAAAAGGCGCGAAACAAAGCCACCAAAGCCACCTGCAGCACCGCCTTGCCCGCCGAATTGCGCCATCAGCGCGGCCCGGATGCCGGAGTTCAGGATGTCACTTGCGATCTGCTTGAACACCTGCGCCAAGCCTTCCCGCAGGCTTTCGCCCTCGATCAGCGCGTCCGACATGGCCCCGGCAATGCCGTCGATGGCTGACTCGAATTGATCCTGCGCAATCTCGGCCCGCTCAAGCTCGCCGGTCAACCGGCCAACCTTTGCTGCTTGTGCGTCGATCTGCGCGTTCAGTGTCTCGTTGACCGGAATTCCGCGTTTCTTCGCCTCATCCAGCAAGGACCATCGGGCTTCCAGCGTGGCAGCTTCCTCGGATGTCTTGCCGATAAGCTGCATCTGGCGTTCGAGGTTCAGCAGGTCTTTCTCGACGGCCTCGAAGAAGGGGCGTTCCTCGCGGCCTGCACGGCCACGGCCTGCCCCGCCGCGGCCTTTGCGGCCACCGCCATTTTTCCCTGCGCCACCACCGGCACCCCCGCCGGACATGGCCGCGCGACCGGACCGGGTCACGCCATCCGGCACCCGCTCAGCCTCGATGTTGATCTGTTCCAGCTCGGCCCGGTTGCGTTCGTATGTTTCGCCAACGCCCTCAAAGAAGCCTGTAACGGAATCAACCGCATCGAGCACAGCGCCACGGCCCTTCTCGAAGCCGGAGTTGTAGGCGTCACCGACCGATCCGCCCGACAGGTTGGTCGCCAGCCCCTCCACGCGGCCAAGGCTGACCTTGCCCACACCCCCGGCGATATTCGTTCCCGCGCCGCCATAGAGTCCCGCTGCCGCGCCCGTCACGCTGTCCACAGCTGCAGCGACCGCGCGCACCCCGTCCAGAACGCCGTTGACCATGCTTTCAACGCCCGCAATGACCGCGTTGATGGCGGACTGCATGGCGGCGCTGATCGCGTCCGGGATCTGCAAGAACGCCTCGCGGGCGGCCGCAGCCGCGCCTTCGATTGTGCCATTCATGTCCGCGATGGCGTTGATGATCGCGTCAATCACGTCGGCGGCGGTCGTCCCGCTGTCCTCGAACGCCGCGCCAAGGTCAAAGACGCTGCCCTGCACGAGTTCGGTGTAGACCGTATCGGACAGCGCCATCAGCGCCGCCTCGGCCTGATTGGCGATTTCCATCCCCGTTTGCAGCGCCGCCTGGATGGAACGGCCCAGTTCCTCGGCCACGTCGGCGTTGTTAGCCAGCCATTCGCCCATACTGGCGAGGGCATCCGAAAAGGCACCCGTTGCGCCCAAGCCCTCGTCCAACCGCCCTGCGAACATCGTCAGGCCGGTGTTGAGGTTCGTGAAGGCCGCCCCGATGGTCTGCGTCGTGCGCCCGAATTGCTCATCGGCCGTCGTCGCCATCGCGTCCAACGCTTGCACGATGATGTCGGAGGTCAGCTTGCCGTCAGCACCCATGTCCTTGAGTTCGGCGCGGGTGACGCCTGCCGCCTTCGCAATGGCGTCCAGCAGTTCGACGGGTGCGGCCTCCCGCAGCGAGCGCAGTTCGTCGCCTTGCAGCACGCCAGACGACAACGCCTGCGACAACTGGACCACGACCGAGTTGACCTCTGACGCCGTGGCGCCGCCGACAGCCATCAGCTTGTTCAGCGTTTCGACGCGCCGGATCGTCTCGTCGTAGCCGTCGCCGGTCGCTTTCTGAATGCGGGCGACGGTTCCGGCCATATCTTCCAGCGGGGCGCGCGACCGGATCGCGGCGGATGCCAGTTTCTCGGCAGCTTCGTCGGAGTACTCCCCAAGGGATCGCAGGCGGTTCTCGATCACCTTGTACGACTGGCTGTTTGCGCTCAGCTTACCGAGGGCCGCGCCGAGGGCGGCGACCTTGGCGGCGGCGGTGACGGCAGATGCGCCAATTCCGCCGAATGATCTTTTCGCCTGGTCTGCCTTTCTGGAAGCGTCGGCCAGGCCAGCCGCCGCGAGTTGCGTCGATTTCACAAAGCGGCCCGATTGATCCCGCCAACGTCCCTGCGCGTCCTGCGCCCATTTCATCTTGCGGGCATATTCTTCAAAGCCAGCGCCTGCGCCTTTTACAGCATCCTCAGCCCGCTTTGCTTGTGCTGCAATCTGGTCGTTAGTCCGCTGACTAAGGCCCAGCATCCGCTGCATTCCGGCGCGAAAGTTCGCGTCCTGAACGTCATACAGGACACTCAGCCGGTCAACGACGGTCACGGCTTGCGGCCCTTCTTGCTGGCCTTCTTGATCGCGTTGAAGGTGTCGGCATCAGGCGCGGGCGGGACATCCTTGTCGCCCCTCATCTGCGCGAATAGCTCTTGGATTTCCGCGAAGGACTTGCCCCGCAGAACGCTTGTGTCGCTGCCCGCTTTCACCAGCGCGGCCTCAACGATGCTGAAGAAATCATCGATCTCCGACGGGCTGACCTTCTCGCCACCTTTGCCCGACTGATCTGCGCCGGCCCAAGCGGCGTTGAGCGCGCGGAAGGCCAGCAGGTAGGCGTCCTTCATCGGACGCGGGGGCGCGGCGTAGTATTCCACCAGTTCCAGCGCATCCTTGGGCGCTTCGCCACCGCCGATCAGCGCCAGCCGCAGGACGGCCTGGACTTCGTCCGGTTCCGCGTCCCGCTCGAAGTTCACATAGAGCGTGTAGAAGCCACGACCGCATTCGCGCTTGATCTGGCGAAGCTCATCTGCGCCAAGATAGAAGCGGCGGCGCTTGCCGTCACCTATATCGGCATGGATGACCGGCGTTTCAGGCGTCATGGCACACACAGGAGGCAAAAATCAGCATGGAAATACTCATCCTCTGGCTCATCTTCACCATTCTTGTAGTCGGATACGCAGGTCGGCGCGGCAGAAGCAGGTTCATTGCTTTCGTCCTGTCCCTGCTGCTTTCGCCGATCATCGGACTGCTGATTTACGCTGCCCTCGGGGAAAGCCGTCGCGGACTTGAGCGGCGGATACTCAAGGAGGAAAGGCTGCGAATGGATGCCCGTCGCAGCCTTGCCGGTATCAAGTCGTAGGCGCCCCGGTGGTCCACACCAGCGTCCCGGCGCCCTTGCTGATGTTCACGGTCGCCGTGGGGATGCCGTTCGCATCGCCCTGGCTGATCGGGTAGTTCAGCAGCACGCCAGCGCCCTGGAAATACCCATGCGCGGTCAGATCGTTCTTGTCTCCGGTATAGAGCACGACACGGATCATCTTCTGATCGCCGTCCATCATCCACTGGCGGGCAAAGTCGAACGCCTCGATTTCCAGCGCGGCCTCGCCCTCGATGGTCCAGTCGAGCGCACCAGCGGTTCGCCACGTTTCCAGCGATGCGCCGGGTCCGCAGGCGGCGACGATATCGGTTGTCTGCTCGCCCCGCGACAGGTTGAAGGACCGTGCGTTCATCGCGCACAGATATTGCCAGTCGGGCGCGCCAGTGGCGCTTTGATCCACAAAAATGCCGAGCGTGGAGATGACGCCGGACAGGTCGGTTACGTCAGCCATTGGATACCTCGTGAGTGGTGGCTGTGAAGATGAACGACCGACCCCATGTCAGGCCGTCCGGGTTCTGCGGCGTCATGGCCCCGCATTGGAATTGCTGCACGACAAAGCCGGGCGACGAGAGGACAGCGGCCCCGAGGATACGATGCGCTTGCTCGGACAGCCGGAACGCCTCGGCCGGGTTGGGCACATTGCTGACCGTCTTGCGGGACCAGACGGAGACGATGCCCCGGTGTCGCTCGGCATAGAAGCACGGGCCGCGCAACGGCTCGCTCATGGTTAGGTCGATGTAGCCCACCGGCCAGATTGGCGTCTCGATCCGCGTTGCCAGCCAGCCGCCCGCAAGCGGCACCTCGGCGTCAAGTACCCGCTGGATCGCCTGCATCAGCATCAGCGCATGGTCAGCCACGGGTCTGCCTCCGCAGCGCGTTGGCAATGTCCTGCACCACCTGTTCCTTCGTCTCGTCAAATGCGGGCTTCATGGCGGGGCGCGGCGCCATCTTGTGCGTGCCAAACTCCAGCGCATCGGCATAGGCAGCCGAGGCGAAGGTTTCCGCCTGGTTGCGGCGCTCGCTGCTGACGCCTGTGGAGTTGACCAGCGTCCCTGTATCGGCGTTCGGCGCTTCGCCGGGGTTGGACACAGTGACGGCGCGGCGCGGGCTGTAGCGCACATCCTGGCGACCCGGTGATATGGCCTGCACCGCCTCGATATAGGCCGTGCGGGTCCGCTCCGCGCCCTTGAGCAGCGCCGGGGTAACGTCCGCGCCCCGCGCCATTCGGGTCAGCCGGGCGTTCAGCGCCTTGTCGCCAATGATCCGCGCCATCAGACCGGCCTCGCTTGGCAGGTCCACATCGCCCGCGCCGGATCGGTATCGACGCGGATCAGCGCCCAACTGCGCCCTTTCAGCGTCACCGTGTCGCCCTTGAGCGGCTCCGTGGCAATGCTGGTCCCGACGATCATCAGCTTCACGTCCGTGTCCGGGATGCCCGCGACGGCCCGCAGGTGGTCGCTGTAGGCCGCCAGCAGCGCCTTGCAGGGGTGGGTCGAGACGGATGCCATGTCCTCGCCCCAGCCGCCCGAGCCAGTGGCACGGGTCAGGGTCGCATCCGACAAGAACAGCGACGTGTCCTCGAACACGGCACCGATGTCGGCGCGGATGTCGTCAAGCAGGCTCATGCGTCACTCCAATCGGCCGAGAGTGTGCAGCGGCAGTTCACTACGTCCGATGCGGGTGGTGAGAAAGCCCTATCCCCAGGAAAGCGCATCCGGGCGCCGGTCAGAGGCGACACGAACGCCTCGCCATAAGCGACCGTCTTACCGCGCAAGGCCGCATGACTGTCCCTGGTCCTGCCGTCGCGGGTGGCCTGCCACTTCACCGTGAGCCGCGACACGTCCATCCCGGCATCTTCCGCCGTCTGGCGCATTGCCTCGTAACGGCCCGCGTTCAGCGCGTTGTGCGTCTCTGTCCGGGCGATCACGTCGCCACGGCGGATTTTCAAGCCGTCCGTGTATCGTTGCACGATCCGGTCAACATCCGCATTCGCCAGCGGCTTGCCATCCTTGATCGCCTTGCGGATCATTCGGTCAAAGCGCCGGTCCCGCGCGGCCCGCTGAAAGTAGCTGGCGTCCAGCGACTCGATCTCGGCGCGGGCATTGACCACATAGGACGCCTGCTGTCGGGTCAGGCCGACGATGCCGCCTTCGCGCTTGCCCGTGGCGCGGTTCATCCGGCCGACGATCTCGCGGGCCACGTCATTCGTCCCGCGCCCCTGCTGCAAGCCTTCCGCGATGTACTGCCGCACACCCTCGCGGGTGGCCTCGGCTATCTCCACGATCAGGCGCGAGCCATTCTCGCGCGCCCATGCCTCGGCTGCCCAATGCCGCCGGTTGAACGGGATGCTCGACAGCGAGGCCGAGAGACTGACCTGATATTGACCACCCGCATGGAACGCCTGCTCGACGGCATCCTGAACCTCGCGGAAATAGTCCGGCGACAGGTGCAGCGCGTCAAGCAGCCCCTCGATGTCGCCGCGATCCAGCATTTCCTCGATGTCGCGCAGCTTCGCCGTGGTGGCGATCCGCTCTATGGCATCCTCAAAAGCCCGCCGGACCTCAGGATGCAGCTTGTCCAGCAGGGCATCGAACGCGCCGGGGGTTTCCCTCATGCGCGCAGCACCGGAACCGTGTTGCCAGAGCGGATCAGCCCAGCCAGCATCGGCTTGAGCCACGGCCACGCCATGCCCGCCGCGTCGGCCCTGATGCCATCCTGATAGGTGACAGACACGCTGCCAGCCGTCGCGGACTTGACGACCTTGCCGGTGTCGGTTCCGGCGAACAGCGGGCGCACGGTCGTGTCAGCGTCGCCCTGCAGCGTCATCGTCTCCGCCGCCAGGCGCGCCACCACACGGCCGATCTGGATCAGCCCAGCATCATCCAGCGGCAGGAAGCGATACGCCCCTACGAGCCAGCGTGAAGCGCGTACAAGCGCCGCCTCGCGCTGGTCATTGCGTGCGATGTCCCATGCCGTGTTCTGCTCGGGCGCGAGGTAGTCATCGGCGTCGGCGAGAGAGATGAACGATTGCGCCGCCGGGTCGGTCAGCAGGTTTCCGACGATCAGCGCCATTGTTCATCCCTCCATTGCGGATGGGGCGGCCGGAACCGCCCCGCCCGGATCACTTCTTCGATGCCGGCTTGGCCGCTTCCGTGCCGCCGCCGTTATTGGCCGCCGCGCCGCCGTCCTCGGTCTTCTTCTCCGTCTCGGCAAGCTGCGGAAGCTCCGCCTCGCCCTTGGCGGGTTCGTCGTTCATCGCCTCGTCCCAGGTCTTGCTGATCTGGTAGTTGTTCGGCTCGGGGGAATGGTTTGCCATTTTGGCCTCCACTGGTTCACGGGAAAGCGGGGCCGTCGCCAGCCCCGCCGCTTGATCAGGCGTTGACCAGCAGGAAGCTGATCGGCACTTGCTTGCGGCCGGCGCGACGCACCCAGTTGACCGGGTTGGCAAGGTCCGTCCAGCCGGCGCCGCGGGCCAGCGTCTCGGTGCCGTTGCCGGTGATCGAGGTGCTGGTGAAGTCGTAGCCCAGCGGATGCACGATCATGTTCCGGCGCGACCACAGCGTGTCCGCACCGCCGCCGTTGCCGCGGGCTGCCTCACGGTCGTATTCCAGCGCGTAGCTGGTCTCGAACCCGCGAGCGACGACACCGCCCGGTTCCGACATGCCGTAGGCGAAAGCGTCCCGGCCGAGGAACACGGCCACGTTCTTGGCGACCGCGGAGACGGTGGCGGTCATCGCCTTGTCGTTGACGATCACGGGCAGGCCCATGACCGTGCGGTTACGTAGGCCGGTCGCGGTGGCCGATGGGGTCTCGTCGGTCAGCCCCGCCTTCGCCATGGCGAAGTAAAGCTTCGAGTGCATGACCACACCGGCAAGGTCGCCGAACGCATCGCCCATCGTTGCCTGCGCGTCGATGATCGCGTTCGCGGTCAGCGCTGTGGCAGCGAGGTCGATCCGCATATCGCCGGCGTTATCAGCGATGTTGTCCGCCAGCAGGCCCTTGAGCGTCGCAACAAGGCGCAGCTCGGCCTCCTGGCGCCAGTAGGTGTCGAGCCGCGCTGCGATGCGCTCGAACGGATCGGACGCCGCCAGTTCCTGCACCAGCGACATCACACCCCAGCCCTCGTTCAGATGGGCGTTACGGGCTTTCAGGCTGCCGGTCGCGATCTTCTGCGGAACGGCGATGTCCTGGTACTGGTCGTTGCTGTAGTTCGGCTCGACCGATGCATCGAGGTCGCCCCAATAGGGCAGTTCCACGATCTGCGTCGAAGATGCGGCAGCCTGCTGGACCAGCGGGTTGTTGGTCAGCAGCCCCGACTCGAAGAACGGCGTCCGGGTGACCGGATCGCGGTCCATGAAGGACGTGACGACCTCGTAGGCGGCCGTCGCGTTGGTGGCGAACAGGTCGCCGAGGGTCGTCATTGCCATGACTGTGGGGCCTCCTTAGCCCGTGTTGAGTTTCCCGGCCATCGCCAGTTGCAGGCGTTCCTTGCCGGTCATTTCCGAAAGCGGCTTGTCGCCGCCGGTCTCGCCCCCACGCGCGCCACCACCCGACGGGGGTGTCACGAACGCCTTGCCCTCGCTTGCGGCCCACCGCTTGACGTGATCCGCCAGCGGCAGCGGCCCCATGTCGGTTTCGACCACCGGGCGCCCGTCCTGCATCTTCACCCCTTCGGACAGCATCAGCCGCGCTGCCTTCGCAAAGGTCGGGTTGGTGACGCCGGAAGCGTTCAGCGCGTCCGTCAGATCGCGGTCCAGCGCGTTGCGAAGCGCCGTCGCCTCTGCCGTTTCGGCCTTGGCCTTCCACTCGTCACGCTCGCGCTCAAGCGTCTGGCGCAGTTGCACCAACTGGGCCTGATCCGCCTTGCCTTCCTTCGCCTTCGTCCATGCCTCGGCCGAGAAGTCATCGGGGACGGCATCGGCGCGGGTCTTGAAGGTGTCGCGTTCCTGCCGGATCGCATCGCGGTCGGCTTTCACGCGCTCATAGGCTGCGGATAGGTTGCGCACGTCGGGGTGGTTGTCGATGCCGTTCACCTGCAGCACGAACTTGTCGCCGTCCTGCACGTAGAGGGGCTTAATGGCGTCATCGACGCCGTCGAGGGTCTCGAGGACCGTGTTGATCGCCATCGGCGTGTTTCCTTGCTGGGGGATGGGCCATCGGCCCGGATTGTCAGACGGCCTCGCCGTCCGTGCCGTCGATCTCATCGATCAGACGGTATTCCTCGTTGGCGTCCCGATCGGGGTCGGCCAAGCCACCCTTACGGATTGCCTCATAGTAGGTCTGCCAGGACAGCCCGCGCTGCTGGACGATCTGCCACAGCGCCAGCGCATCCTGCGGCGTCATGGTCGCGTCCAGAAGGTCGCGCGGCGGCGTGACGATGACCTCGGCTTCGTTCGCGCCCTTCATCGCGGCGATGCAACGCAACCCGAACTCCATGACCGCGCAGCTCATCTGCGCGATGCTTTGCAGGTTGGCCGTCTCCGACCGGAACCGCATCTTCCGTGCCGATCCGCTTTCCTGCGACTGCGAGGACTGCTCGAAAAGCCGGGCGCCCGATTGCACCGCAGCTTCGCGGTTATGCTCGATGGCACGCAGGTGGGCTTCGATCCCGGAACATGACGGCGAGACATACTTGAGGTCGGGCGCGAGGTTTCCGTCCCCCATCATCTGGTGAACGACGCCCGCGCCGACCGCAGTCGGGACTTCGCCGTTGATCGCGACCAGCGTCTCCTGCCCGCTCATGAACAACTGGTGCCGGTAGTCGGCCGAAAGCTGGTAGATCGCCACCGCGGCGCGCGCCACGCCGATCAGCGGGGGCGTCTCGATGCGCGGCCCAACGTCCTTTGCCGAGGCGATCGAGAACGGAAGCCGGTCCAGGTAGCCGCCACCGGCAACCCGAACCTCGATCTCGTCCTCGGGCTTGCCGTCGCGCCAGATCGTCTGCACGCAGCGACCGTCCCGCATCTCGATTACGCGAAACTGTCGCACCTCGCGCCAGGCGAACCCGTCGCGGGCGTTGTGGCTCTCGTCCAAGACGTAGAAGTCGCGGTCCCAGTTGATGACGGAACTTGCCGAGTAAAGCGACAAATGCGGATCCCCACCGCTAACCGGGGCATCCGCAAGAGCGCCCTGCCGTCCGGTGACAAGCAGGTTCCGAGTCACGCGACGGTGCATGTCGGTGAGCGTCATGTCGGCGCCGTTGGCGTTCTCGCGCAGATATTCGAGCGCAGGCGGCAGATCGATGTCGATCTCGCCTTCGTGGATGATCCCGACCATCGCCCCGACGGTCGGCGCGAAGATGTCCGGGAACTGCGCGCGAGCCATGTAGGCCCCGAACATGGCACGGCCGTTGTCACTTTGAGCGCGGAAGCCGCTCGGAACCGGCAGATGCGTTGATCCCCTTGCCTTGATGGCAGACTCCCCATCGTAGGCGTCCCGACACAAGTCCCACTCGTCTGCGCGGGCGCTGGTGTATTCCGGGTGCCGGGTTTCGACTGACGCCATCAATACATTCCCGCAATCGTTCCGGTTTTCGACTGCACCTGCGGCGCCAGCATCAGTTCCGTCAGCGCCCATACCATCGCGTCAAGGCGGTCAGGCGATCCCTCGCCGACGTAGCCATCCGGTCCCATCAAGCAGGCTTGGTCCTCGAGTTCCGGCATGGAACCGACGATTGACACCCGGCCCTGTTCAAACAGAGCGGCGATCGGCTCGGCTCGAACCACCTTGCCGCGTGTGGCGGTCACTTCCTTGTAGCTGACCCTGCGGTCCACCGTCCGCAACAGGGCCTCGACCATCGCGCCGCCGTAGTTACGCTCGGCGACCAGGCGATCCGCGCGAAACTCGTGATATGCCGCGACGGCCCGCTTCGCCCACCCGTCCGGGGACAGCTTGCAGGTGCGATCCGCCAGAACGTAGGCGCGTCCGTCGATCCCCTTGCCCGCCACCACGACCCCGATGCTGTCGCCGTCATCGCTCGCGCCTGCCGTCCCTGACGGGTCCACCGCCACGACAATGCGCGCCATCTCGGGCGCTGCCTTGACGCGATGACTGTCGAACATGCCCCTCGTGAACAGCGCGCCGGGCAGATCGTCCAGGATTTCAGCGAATAGCTCCTGCCTGCCCAGCCGGGTGCCTTCGTATCGTTCCCGCAGGCGAACCAGCGCGTCGGGCGCCAGATGCGCCGCGTTGTCGAACGTGCTGCCCCGCGTGATATGCGTGCGCGCGTCCTTTGCCAGCGCCCGGATCAGCGGGGTGGGCCGGGGGGTCGTTGTGACGATGACCTGCGGCGCACTGCCAAGGCGCAGACCGAACATCAGCTGGTCCCACGCCTCGGGATACTGCCACGCCGCCTGCTCATCTGCCCACGCCCGGTGAAACTGAGGACCGCGGAGACGGTCAGGCTTTTCCGCCGAGAACCCGCGTATCAGCGCGCCGTTGGTAAAGCGAAGCTCCTGGTTGCTGCGGTTGTAGTCCGCGATCATTTCAGGCGGTGCGCAGGCGATCAGCCCGGATACGCCCTCGAATATCGTTCCTCGCACGTCGCTGTGCGTCGGGGCAACCGCAGCGATCTGCGCGCCCGGATTACACGCTGCGTACCAGATAGCATCCTCTGCCCCGAGCCGAGTCTTGCCGAAGCCCCGGCCAGCCAGAACCAGCCACGTTCGCCAGTCACCCGGCGGTGTTATCTGCGTGGGCCGTGCCGTTGCCAGCCACTTCGCCCGCGCCTGTGCCGCCGGCGATCTTGTCAGCGATTGCGTCAAGTGCCTGTCGAAGATCATCGCTGACGGTCGCCTCGTGCTGGATCGGGCCGCCGTCCTTGCCGCTCATCTCGACATGCGTCGTCTCGCGCCAGCCCATCCGGGTCTTTGCCCAGAACATCGCGGACGCGGCGCAGGACTTGTGGCTCGGGTCCGTCGCCATCTTGTAGAGTGTCTGCGCCACGCGGGCGTTGGCCTTGGTGGCGGCAGTGTCGATCTCGTCGCGGTAATGCTTGCGCAATGTTGGTTCGCTGATGCCTATGCTGCGGGCGATCTCGGCCTGCGGGATGCCGTAGGCAATCATGCTTTCCACCGCGCCGCGCGTGGCGGCTGTCGGCTCATGTGCTGGTGCGGGCATGGGTTAAGCCACCCTCTCGGCGGCAATCTCGTTGAACGTGCGCCCATCGCCTTCCA
>ERZ501041.112-NODE-112-length-16956-cov-9.633039_pt1 | contig 16956 bp, 14 predicted proteins | sample MGYA00248848_ERZ501041 | MGnify/ENA primary metagenome ERZ501041 (study PRJEB25958, sample SAMN03398573) | human skin metagenome | study: EMG produced TPA metagenomics assembly of the Human Skin Microbiome Metagenome (human skin metagenome) data set.
ATTCGATGTCCCGCCCCCGCGACCCCGAGGTGATCCGCCCCATCGTGACCGTGCCCCCCACGACCCCGACCCCGCCCGCCACCGCGCACGAGGGGGTGGCGTTCGAGTCCGCCGACCTCATGGTCCGCACGCTCGGACCGCAGGACGCCCTGCTGCGGATCCTCGGCGGCGTGTTCCCCACCGTGGACGTCACGGTCCGCGACCAGCGGCTGGACCTGGCCGGGCCGGTGGCCGAGGTGGCCACGGTGCGGCGCGTCGTCGAGGACCTGCGCTCGATCGCCCGCCGCGACCAGGCCGTCACCCCCGAGGTGATGGGCCAGGTCGTCCACCACGTCCGCGATGCCGCCACCGGGCGCGGCGCGGGTCAGCTGCACCTGGACTCGATCCTCTCGGGCCGGGGCCGCCGCATCCGCGCGAAGACCCTGCACCAGCAGGACTACGTGGAGGCGATCGACCGCTCCACCGTCGTCTTCGGCATCGGCCCGGCCGGCACCGGCAAGACCTACCTGGCGATGGCCAAGGCGGTGCAGGCGCTGCAGGCCAAGGAGGTCAACCGGATCATCCTCACCCGCCCGGCCGTCGAGGCCGGCGAACGGCTCGGCTTCCTGCCCGGCGGGCTCTCCGAGAAGATCGACCCGTACCTGCGCCCCCTGTACGACGCGCTGCACGACATGATCGAGCCCGAGTCGATCCCGCGGCTGATGGAGGCCGGGACCATCGAGGTCGCCCCGCTGGCGTACATGCGCGGCCGCACCCTGAACGACGCGTTCGTGATCCTCGACGAGGCCCAGAACACCACCGGCGAGCAGATGAAGATGTTCCTGACCCGCCTCGGCTTCGGTGCGCGCATGGTCGTCACGGGCGACACCTCGCAGGTGGACCTGCCGCGCGGCACCCAGTCCGGCCTGGCCCAGGCCGTCGAGGTGCTCGAGGGGATCGAGGGACTGGAGATGGTCCGCTTCGACTCCTCGGACGTGGTCCGGCACTCGCTGGTGAGCGCCATCGTGGACGCCTACGACGCCGCCCGCGGCCCCGCGGAGCGGTCCCAGAAGCGAGGAGGGGCCCGCCGTGGCCGTTGAGATCCTGAACGAGTCGGGGATCGAGGTCCCCGAGGACGCGCTGCTGCGCATGGCCCGGCACGTGTACGCGCGCCTGCACGTCCACGAGCGCGCCGAGACGGCCGTGACCGTCGTGGACGCCGCACGCATGGCCGAGCTGCACGAGGAGTGGATGGACCTGCCCGGGCCCACCGACGTGATGAGCCTGCCCATGGACGAGCTGACCCCCGGCTCGCCCGAGGCGCCGGCCGAGGGCGTGCTGGGCGACGTCGTGCTCTGCCCCGAGGTCGCCGCCGAGCAGGCGGCGCGCGGCGGGCACTCCCGTGACGACGAGCTGCTCCTGCTGCTCACCCACGGCATGCTCCACCTGCTCGGGTACGACCACGTCGAGGACGCCGAGCGCGAGGAGATGTTCACGCTCCAGGATCGGCTCGTCTCCGAGGTCCTCGGCCGGCCCGCCCCGGCCCCCACCGTCGAGGATTGAGGGCACCGCCCATGCTGACACCCGCCGTCCTCTTCGCCCTCTTCCTGGTCTTCCTCGGCCTGACCTGGACGCTGTCCCTGGCCGAGTCCGCGTTCTCCTACCTCTCCCGGCGGGACGCGGAGGACATCGTCCGCGAGCAGCCCGGCTCCAAGGTCCTGGAGATCGCCCGCGAGCGGGAGAGCCACCTCGGGGCCCTGCGGGTCTGGCGCTTCGTCGCCGAGGCCCTGTCGGCCGTCTGCCTGACCGCGGCCGCCGACGCGGTGGTGGACGACACGTGGCTCGCCGTGGCGATCGCCGCGGTCGTGCTCGTGGGCGTGGCCGCCCTGCTGGGCGTCTGGAGCCCGCGGCCGATCGGCTCCCGCAACGAGGCCGCCGTCGCCCGCCGCCTGGGCGGGCTCGTGTGGGTGCTCCGCCGGGCCCTGGGCCCGCTCGCCGCCCGCCTGGACCGGGACCGGCGCCGTCGCGAGGTCGAGCCGGAGGACGAGGACGACTTCCAGGAGCGCCACCTGCGCGAGTTCGTCGCCCGCGCCCACGACGCGGACGTGCTCGCCGACTCCGAGGCGGAGCTGATCCAGTCGGTGTTCTCCATGAACGACACCATCGTCCGCTCCGTCATGGTGCCGCGCACCGACGTCGTCACGATCGACGCCGACCACACGCTCGGCCAGGCCATGGCCCTGTTCCTGCGCTCCGGCAACTCCCGCATCCCGGTGATCGGCGAGGACGCCGACGACATCCGGGGCATGCTGCACCTCAAGGACGTCACCCGCGCCCTGCACCACGACGGCGCTGCGACCGACACCCCCGTCACCGAGGTCATGCGCGACGTCCGCTTCGTCCCCGAGTCGAAGTCCGTGGCGACCCTCCTGCAGGAGCTGCAGCGCGAGTCCACCCACGTGGCCGTGGTGGTGGACGAGTACGGCGGCACGGCGGGGCTCGTGACGCTCGAGGACCTCATCGAGGAGATCGTCGGCGAGATCTACGACGAGGACGACCACCCGGACCGCCCCGAGGTGGAGTTCGTCGCGCCCGGCGTCTACTCCGTCGACGCGCGCATGGGCATCCACGACTTCCGGGAGGAGTTCGAGCTGCCGGAGGAGGACGAGGACGACGACGTCGACACGGTCGGCGGCCTCCTCGCCAAGGAGCTCGGCCGCGTCCCGATCCAGGGTTCGCGCGTCGTGGTCCAGGGGATCGAGCTCGTCGCGGACACCCTCGAGCCCCGCCGCAACCGGGTCGCGCGCCTGCGCGTCTCCGAGACCCCCGACCGCCCGGTGCGGCTGCGCCGGCGTGAGGAGCAGGCCCACGGCGCTGAGCCCGCCGACCCCGTGGCCGGAGCCGGCCGCCCCACCCCACGCCCCGCCTGACAAGGATGACCCCATGACCGATCTCGTCGATCCGGCCCGCGCCGCGGACGGCTTCCGTTCCGGCTTCGTCTCGCTCGTGGGCCGGCCGAACGCCGGCAAGTCCACGCTCACCAACGCGCTGGTGGGGGAGAAGGTGGCGATCACCTCCTCCAAGCCCCAGACCACGCGCCACACCATCCGCGGGATCGTCCACCGCGAGGACTTCCAGCTCGTGCTCGTGGACACCCCGGGCCTGCACCGGCCCCGCACCCTGCTCGGCGAGCGCCTCAACGACCTCGTGGCGGAGACGCTCAACGAGGTCGACGCCGTGGGCATGTGCCTGCCGGCCGACGAGGCGATCGGCCCCGGCGACCGGTTCATCGCCCAGCAGCTCTCGTACCTGCACCGCACCCCGGTGGTCGCCGTGGTGACGAAGACGGACAAGGTGGGCCCGGAGCAGCTCATGGCGCAGCTCGTGGCCGTGACCGCGCTGGGCGACGAGGTCCTCGGGCCGGAGAACGGCGGGGAGGGCTTCGCGGCCGTCGTGCCGGTCTCGGCGGTGGCCGGCCGCCAGGTCGACGACGTCCTGGGCGTCTTCGCGGGCCTGCTGCCGGCCGGGCCGCCCCTGTACCCCGACGGCGAGCTCACGGACGAGCCGGAGGCGATCATGGTCGCCGAGCTCATCCGGGAGGCGGCCCTGGAGGGCGTGCGCGACGAGCTGCCGCACTCGGTGGCCGTGGTGGTCGAGGAGATGTCCCTGCGCGAGGACCGCCCCGCGGACCGGCCCCTGATGGACGTGTGGGCGAACGTCTTCGTCGAGCGGGACAGCCAGAAGGGCATCATCATCGGCAAGGGCGGCTCCCGGCTGCGCGAGATCGGCGCGCAGGCGCGGGCGGGCATCGAGCGCATGCTCGGCACCAAGGTGCACCTGGACCTGCGGGTCAAGGTCGCCAAGGAGTGGCAGCGCGACCCCAAACAGCTCGGCCGACTCGGCTTCTGAGCCGGAGGCCCGACCCGGGCGCGCACGCGCCGGAGCGGGCCGCCGTCGTCGTGCGTCACACGGGGACGGCCTCCTGTGGCCCGGCCCACCTCGGTGCTAGGGTCGGGGGCATGTCCCTCCGCCTCGCGACGACAGCGCCGGCCACGGCCCGCCTGCTACTTCCCGGCCGCACGGGGTCCCCGTGCCAGGCCGTGATCCACGCCGCCTGAGCGCATGCGGAGGCAGGACGCCTCCCACCGGACCGGACACCCCGTGCGGAGCCCCTGACCTCCCGGTCCGGCCACCGACCACCCACCTTTCGCGCGCCCGCCGCGCGCACGTCGAGGGAGAACACGCATGAGCGCCCACCTGCAGAAGTCGTCGGGGATGAAGTTCCACAAGTACGTCCCGTTCCAGGACCAGATCGAGGTCGCCCTGCCGGACCGCACCTGGCCGGACAAGGTCATCGAGAAGGCGCCGCTGTGGTGCGCCGTGGACCTGCGCGACGGCAACCAGGCCCTGATCGACCCCATGGGCCCCGAGCGCAAGCTGCGCATGTTCCAGCTGCTCGTCGGCATGGGCTTCAAGGAGATCGAGGTCGGCTTCCCGTCCGCCTCGCAGACCGACTACGACTTCGTCCGCCAGCTCATCGAGGGCGACCACATCCCGGACGACGTCACCATCCAGGTCCTCACCCAGTCCCGTGAGCACCTGATCGAGCGCACCTTCGAGGCGCTCGAGGGCGCCGACCGGGCCATCGTGCACCTGTACAACTCGACGTCGGTGCTGCAGCGCCGCGTGGTGTTCCGGCAGGACGAGGACGGGATCGTGGACATCGCGACCTCCGGCGCGCGCCTGGTGAAGAAGTTCGAGGAGCAGCTCAAGGGCACGCAGATCACCTACGAGTACTCGCCCGAGTCCTACACGGGCACCGAGCTCGAGTTCGCCCGGCGCATCTCGGACGAGGTGGCCACGGTCCTGGAGGCCTCCACCGACCGCAAGATGATCCTGAACCTGCCGGCGACGGTGGAGATGTCCACCCCGAACGTGTACGCCGACTCGATCGAGTGGATGCACCGCAACCTGGAGCACCGCGACTCGCTCATCCTCTCCCTGCACCCGCACAACGACCGCGGCACGGGCGTGGCCGCCGCCGAGCTGGGCTACCTGGCCGGGGCGGACCGCATCGAGGGATGCCTGTTCGGCAACGGCGAGCGCACCGGCAACGTCGACCTGGTGACGCTGGGCATGAACCTGTACTCGCAGGGCGTCGACCCCATGATCGACTTCTCCGACATGGACCACATCAAGCGCACGGTCGAGTACTGCAACCAGCTGGCCGTGCCCGAGCGCTCGCCCTGGGGCGGCGACCTCGTCTTCACGGCCTTCTCCGGCTCCCACCAGGACGCCATCAAGAAGGGCTTCGAGGCCATGGAGGTCGACGCGAAGGCGGCCGGCACGGACGTGGACGGCATCCCGTGGGCCGTGCCGTACCTGCCCATCGACCCGAAGGACATCGGCCGCTCCTACGAGGCCGTCATCCGCGTGAACTCGCAGTCCGGCAAGGGCGGCGTCGCCTACCTGCTCAAGTCCGAGCACAACCTGGACCTGCCGCGCCGCGCGCAGATCGAGTTCTCCCACGTCATCCAGGATCTGGCCGACGCCCAGGGCGGCGAGGTCTCCGGCGCCGACCTGTGGCGCGTGTTCCAGGACGAGTACCTGCCCGCCGACGCGGCGGAGGCGCAGTGGGGCCACTACCGGCTCCGCTCGGTCTCCTCGGCCTCCGGCGAGGACGGCGCGTTCCGGATGGAGGCCGAGCTCGAGGTCGACGGCGTCACGCAGACCCGCACGGCGCAGGGCAACGGCCCGATCGACGCGTTCCTGCGCATCCTCGGCGAGGAGGGCGTGGACGTCCGCGTGCTCGACTACTCCGAGCACGCACTGTCCGAGGGCGGCGCGGCCATGGCCGCCGCCTACGTGGAGGCGGCCGTGGGCGACCGTGTCCTCTGGGGCGTCGGCCTGGACCACAACACCACCACCGCCTCGCTGAAGGCCGTGGTGTCCGCGGTGAACCGCGCCCTGCGCGCGTGAGCGGCTCCGGCTCCTCCCGGCGGGGTGCGCGGCACGGCGGCTACGCGGCGAACTCGTTCCGCACCGAGGCCATCGTGCTGCGCACCCACCGTCTGGGGGAGGCCGATCGCATCGTCGAGGCGCTCACCCCCGAGCACGGCCTGGTCCGGGCCGTGGCCAAGGGGGTGCGCAAGACGTCCTCCCGGCTGGGCTCGGTGGTGGAGCCGTTCATGCACTCCACGCTCCAGCTCGCGCGCGGCCGGGGCGAGCTGCACACCGTGAGCCAGGCGCAGCTGCTGCACCCGTACGCGACGATGCTGGCCGCCGACTACGACGCCTACACCGTCGCCGGCGCCCTCGCCGAGGCCGTCGAGCGGGTCCCCGCGGTGGACGACGACGGTCGGCGCGCCCAGTACCGCCTCTTCCACGGCGCGCTGGCCGCGCTGGCCCGCGGTGCGCACGACCCACGCCTGATCCTGCACTCGTTCCTGCTGCGCGCGCTCGCCCAGGCCGGCTGGGCCCCCACCTTCGACCGGTGCGCCCGCTGCGGCGCCCCCGGCCCGCACACGGCGCTGCACGTGGGCCTCGGCGGGGCCGTCTGCCCGGAGTGCAGGCCACCCGGTGCCGCGCACCCGGCCCCGGAGACCTTCGACCTGCTCTCGGCCCTCGCGGCGGGGGACTGGGCCACCGCGGACGCCTCCGGGGCCCCCGCCCGCCGCGAGGCGGCCGGTATCGTGGCGGCGTACCTGCAGTTCCACGCCGAGCGGCGCCTGGTGTCCCTGTCCGTCCTGGACCAGGACCTCGGCCTCCCCGCCCCGCGCGTCGAGAGGAGACCATGAGCGCCGACCGTGCCCCGCAGCCCCCGCCGCCGCACCCCTCGGGTGCGGTCGCCCCGCGGATCGATCCGCGTTTCGTGCCCCGGCACGTGGCGATCGTGATGGACGGCAACGGACGGTGGGCCAACCAGCGCGGCCTGCCCCGCACCGAGGGCCATCGGGCCGGCGAGGCGGCGCTGCTGGACGTCGTCGCCGGGGCGGTGGAGCTGGGGATCGGCCACGTGTCCGCGTATGCGTTCTCCACGGAGAACTGGCGGCGCTCGGCGGAGGAGGTGCGCTTCCTCATGGGCTTCTCCCGGGACGTGCTGCGCCGGCAGCGGGACACCCTGCACTCGTGGAACGTGCGGATCCGGTGGAACGGGCGGGCCCCGCGCCTCTGGACCCCCGTGATCCGGGAGCTGCAGGAGGCCGAGGAGCTCACGCGCCACAACACCGGCACCACGCTGCACATGTGCGTGAACTACGGCAGCCGGGCCGAGATCCTGGACGGCGTCCAGGCGATCGCCGAAGAGGTCCGGGCCGGCCGGATGCGGCCGGGCGAGATCAGCGAGGACGTCATCACCCGCTACCTCGACCGCGGTTTCCGCACGGGTCAGGACGTCGACGTCGTCCCGGACGTGGACCTGTTCCTGCGGACCTCGGGGGAGCAGCGCCTGTCCAACTATCTGCTGTGGCAGTCCGCCTACGCGGAGCTGCTGTTCCTGGACGTGCTGTGGCCGGACGTCGACCGGCGGACCCTGTGGGCCGCCGTCGAGACCTACGCCCGACGGGACCGCCGCTACGGCGGCGCCGTGGACACCCCTCAGCCGGCGCCGTCGTCCGGCGCGCCGGACTCGGCCTCGGACGCCGACGGCGGCGCGTAGGCTCCCAGCCACGTGAGCGTCGCGGCACCGGCCGCCTCGCGCACCGACGCGGGGGAGGCGAACACGTCGTGCAGCGCGTCGGGGAGCCGGTGGACGGTCACCCGGTCGCCGAGCCGCAGGGAGCGGCGGGCCATGGCGTCGGGGTCCAGGACGATGTCCGAGGTCAGCATCGCCTCGCCGTAGGACGTGCCCCGATGCCCGCGCGCGGAGACGAGCACGAGGATCGGCACGGAGACGTCGAGCCGCCCGGCCACGGCCCGGTGCCCCGAGAGGACCGCGCTCAGCCAGGCGGCCGGCACCTCGAACGCGTGCGGGGGACGCCAGAGCGGGTGCAGGTCCCATTCGCCCTCGGCCTGGTCCGAGAGGGTGCGCCAGTAGTGGTCGATGCGCGGCAGCGTGAGCATGGCGTAGGGCTTCATGGCGGAGACGGGCCCCACGATGGACTTCGCCAGCAGGCGCACCCCCGCGCTGCCCTGCATCTCCAGCCACGGGCTGTTGAGCACGAGCGCGGCGAGGCGGCCGGGATTCCGGTCCGCCCACAGCGCGGCGATCAGCCCGCCGGTGGAGTGTCCCATGAGGATGGGCGGCAGCGGGTGGTCCTGGGCGATGGTCTCGAACGCGGCCTCGAGGTCCGCGTCGTAGCGGGCCAGGTCGTCCGTCCAGCCGGGCGTCTGTCCCGTGCGCAGCGAGCGGCCGTAGTGGCGGAGGTCGACGGCGTGGAAGGCGTAGCCGGCGGCCTCGAACGCGTGGGCGAGCGGGGCGTTGTAGAAGTAGTCGCTCCAGCCGTGCACCGAGAGGATGGGCCGCCGGGCCGGGTCACGGGCGGCGTCGGTGCGCGGACGCACCACTGTGACAAGGTTCTGTCCTTGTTCATCGGTGTCGAGGCCGAGCGTGCATCGTTCGAAGCCCGGCAGCCCGTCCGGGACCCAGCCCAGGCCCGGCGGATCGTCGAGGAACGGGCGGGTGTCCTCCTCCGTCGGTCCGCCGGCGGGTGCGCCGTGCGGGGCGGAGGGGTCCGGGGGCGGCGGCTGGATCGGGTCACGGGCCATCCGACCACTCTAGGAGGACCCCGGGCGGGCGGGAGGCCCGTGCGAGGATGGGGGCATGCAGCTGCCTGATCCCAAGTCCGCCGTCGACGGCCTCCTGACCTCCCGTGCGCCTCGCCTGTACCCGCCCTTCTTCCGTGCCGTGTTCGGCGGCATGGACGCGGAGCAGGCGCACCATCGGGGCTTCGACGCGATCCGGCTGGTCGAGCGCACCGGGGCGTCCGCCGCCCTGCGCGCCGCCTTCCGCCCGGACCCGCTGCTCGCGCGCACGGTCATGGGCCTGCGGTTCCCGACGCCCTTCGGCCTGGCCGCGGGGTTCGACAAGGACGGCCGGGGGACCGCCGCCCTGGCCGACCTCGGGTTCGGCCACATCGAGGTCGGCACGATCACGGCGCAGCCGCAGCCCGGCAACCCGCAGCCCCGACTGTTCCGTCTCGTGGACGACCGGGCGCTGGTCAACCGCATGGGCTTCAACAACGACGGCGCGGCGGCCGTCGCCCCCCGCCTGGCGCGGACCCGGCAGACCCTGGAGCGCCGCTTCGGTCCGGCCCGGCCGGTCCTGGGCGTCAACATCGGCAAGACCAAGGTGGTCCCGCTCGAGGACGCGGCGGACGACTACCGGGCCTCGACCCGCCTGCTCGCGCCCCACGCCGACTACCTGACGGTCAACGTGTCCTCGCCGAACACGCCGGGGCTGCGCCAGCTGCAGGAGATCGACGCGCTGGAGCCGATCCTCACGGCGGTGCGCGAGGAGGCCGACCGTGCGGTCCCGGGCCGGCGGGTGCCACTGACCGTGAAGATCGCCCCGGACCTGTCGGACGACGACGTGCGCGCCGTCGGGGCGCTCGCCGAGCGCCTCGGGCTCGACGGCGTCATCGCGACCAACACGACCGTCTCCCGCGAGGGTCTGCGCACCCCGCGTGCCGACGTGGACGCCCTGGGCGCGGGCGGCCTGTCCGGCGCCCCGCTCCAGGAGCGGTCGATGCGGGTGCTGGAGGTCCTGCGGGCGGCGCTGCCGACGGGCACCGCCGTCGTCAGCGTGGGCGGGGTGACGGACGCCGACGACGTCCAGGCCCGGCTCGACGCGGGCGCGGACCTCGTCCAGGGCTACACCGCGTTCCTCTACGAGGGGCCGTTCTGGGCCGGCCGGATCACCGCCGGGCTGGCCCGGTCCCTGCGGGGCTGACGGTCTGCTCGCCGGGGCCGCGACGGCCCGGACCCACCGGGGTCCGGGCCGTGGCGCGGTGTCGTGTCAGGCGGGGTACTCGCCCCGCTTGACCTGGGGCTTGGGCAGACGCAGGCGGCGGAACTGCAGGGCCCGCATGATGCCGTAGAAGCCGGTCCCGGGCTCCGGCGTGCCGAAGCGCTCCGTGAGGCCCTTCTTGATGTGCCGGCTGACCAGGAAGCTCTCGATGAGCACGAGGGCCACGAGGACGTACAGGCTGATCATCAGGATCAGCTGCGCCTCGCGGCCGGGGATGAACATGAGCAGGACGTAGGCGAAGACGACGGGCATGAGCCACTCGCCGATGCCGGTGCGTGCGTCCACGTAGTCACGGACCCAGCGCTTCTGCGGTCCCTTGTCGCGCGCCGGGAGGCCGCGCTCGTCCCCGGTCTCCAGCGCGGCGCGCTGGCGCATCCGCTCCTGGGCCATCGCCTGACGCTCGGCCTTGCGGGCCGCCTTGCGATCCTCGGGGACCAGGGTGCGACGGCGCGCGGCCTCCTGGTCGCGGCGCCGTGGAGTCGGGCCCTTCTTGCCCTGCGAGCGGTCGCGCGGCGCGGCCCCGGACACGGCGCCCTCGGCGGGAGCAGCCGAGGAGCCGTGAGTCGAGGGGGCGGGCGCGGTCTCGGGGGTCTTGTCTCGCTTGAACACCCGTCCAGTCTAGTGGTGGGGCGCATCCGGCCCGGCCGGAGGCGCGGCCCTCGGCCCGGCCGCCGTCTACGCTGGCCGTCATGACTGACATCACCTCCCGTGCGCCGCAGGACGCGGCCCTCGTCTCCGCCGTCCGTGAGGCCGTCGAGGCCCGCTTCCCGACGACCCTCCAGACCCTCACCGACCTCGTGGCGATCCCGGGCATCGCCTGGGACTCCGCGGACCGCACCCAGCTCGAGCGGTCCGCCGAGGCCGTCGCGGGCCTGCTGCGCGAGGCGGGCCTGCAGGAGGTGGAGATCGTGACCGAGACCCGCGACGACGGCCGGCCCGGCGGGCCGGCGGTGATCGGTGAGAAGCCCGGCGTCTCAGACAAGCCCACTGTCTTGTTGTACGCCCATCATGACGTGCAGCCGATCGGGGACGAGGACCTCTGGGACACCCCGCCGCTCGTGGCCACCGAGCGCGGCGGGCGGCTGTACGGCCGCGGCGCCGCCGACGACAAGGCCGGCATCATGGTCCACCTCGCCGCCCTCGCCGCCCTGCGGGACGTCCTGCCCGACGCCGGCGTCGGCGTCCGCGTCTTCATCGAGGGCGAGGAGGAGGCCGGCTCGCCCACCTTCCGCACCTTCCTGGAGAAGCACCGGGCGCGCCTCGACGCCGACGCGATCGTGGTCGCGGACTCGTCCAACTGGGCCGTGGGGGAGCCCGCGCTGACCACCTCCCTGCGTGGGCTGGTGGACGGCACGGTGACCGTCCGGGTGCTCGACCACGCCGTGCACTCCGGCATGTTCGGCGGGCCGGTCCTGGACGCCGTCGTCCTGCTCTCGCGGCTGATCGCCACGCTCCACGACGCGGACGGCGCGGTCGCCGTGCCCGGCCTCGAGCCGCGGCAGACCGCGGGCCTGGACTACCCCGAGGACGTCTTCCGTGCGGACGCGGGCGTGCTGGACGGGGTGACCCTGGCCGGCCGCGGCCCGGTCGCGGACCGGCTGTGGAACGCTCCCGCGCTGAGCATCATCGGGATCGACGCGCCCTCGGTCGCGGAGTCCTCGAACACGATCCAGCCCGCCGCGCGCGCGAAGTTCTCGCTGCGCCTGGGCCCCGGCATGGACCCCGCGGAGGCCTTCGAGGCGCTGCGCACCCACCTGGAGGCGCAGTCCGCGGCGGTGCTCGGCGCGGAGATCACGGTCACCGCGGGGGAGTTCGGTCAGCCGTTCACGACGGACACCTCGGCCCCCGCCGCGGCCGCGATGATGGCCGCCCTGGAGGACGCCTGGGGCGTCGAGCCCCGGGCGATCGGCATGGGCGGCTCCATCCCGTTCACCGCGGACCTCGCCGAGGTCTTCCCGGAGGCCACCCTCCTCATCACGGGCGTGGAGGACCCGGACACGCGGGCGCACTCGGCCAACGAGTCGCTGCACATCGACGACTTCAAGCGGGCCGTCGTGGCCGAGGCGCTCTGGCTCGCGCGGCTCTCCGCGTGAGCGCCGCCCGGCCCGTCGGTGCGGCGGGCCGGGAATGCCCCGTGGGCGGCTAGTGTTGCCCGGGAGACCACACGCGCGTGACGGCCCCGTCCGCGCCCCATGATCTGAGGAGGTCACGATGGCTCTGTCCGCAGAGGAGACCGGCGTCGAGATCGGCGCGACCCAGGACGCCGAGGGCCTGCCCCCGCACGAGGTCGAGCTGACCGACGTGGCGGCCGGCAAGGTGCGCTCGCTGCTCGAGCAGGAGGGCCGCACGGACCTGCGGCTGCGCGTCGCCGTGCAGCCGGGCGGCTGCTCGGGCCTGATCTACCAGCTCTACTTCGACGAGCGCGTCCTCGACGGCGACACCGTCCGTGACTACGACGGGGTCGAGGTGATCGTCGACAAGATGAGCGTGCCCTACCTCATGGGCGCGACCATCGACTTCGAGGACACCATCTCGAAGCAGGGCTTCACGATCGACAACCCCAACGCGGGCGGCTCGTGCGCCTGCGGCGACTCCTTCCACTGATCTGCGGGCGCCCGGAGCGCCTCGGACCGCGAACCGGCGGGTCGGCCTCGGCCGGCCCGCCGTCGTCGTGCTCGGGCACCGCGCCCAGGATGCTCGGACCCGACTCCCAGACACGATCGGCACGTGTCACGGTGCGGAGAATCCGCGTGTTTCGGCTTAGACTGGCTCTGAATCATCAGGGCATACCCGTGCTCCCTGCGAGGACGCTGCGAGAAGTCGCCGAATCGCCGGGGGAGCGGGGACGCCCCTCGCACACGAGATGAAGAGGAAGGCCGTCTGTGAGAGCACAGAATGACGCCGGACGTCGGACTCGCCGCCGCTGGACCGCCGGTGCCGTGGGCACCACGGCGCTCCTGGTGCTGACCGGGTGTTCGGCAGAGGTCCAGCGCGGCTGGTACCCCGGCACCCGGGACACCACCAACCACAACGCCCAGCTCACCGACCTGTGGGTGAACTCCTGGATCGCGGCCATGGTCGTCGGCCTGCTGGCCTGGGGCGCCATGATCTGGTGCATGGTGGCGTACCGCCGCCGCAAGAACGACCAGGGCTTCCCGAAGCAGACGGCCTACAACGTGCCGCTCGAGACCATGTTCACGGCCATCCCGATCCTGATGGTCTTCACCCTCTGGGGCTTCACCGACCGCGTCCAGACCGAGGTCGACCGCCCCGTGGACGACTCGCCGCTGACCGTCACCGTGTACGGCAAGCAGTGGTCCTGGGACTTCAACTACTCCTACGAGCAGGAGAACGGCGAGGTCATCGAGGCCCACTACTCCGGCATCCAGGCCCAGCTGGACGGCACCGAGGGCGTGCGTGACACCCTTCCGGTCCTGTACCTGCCGAATGACGTGCCGGTGCACTTCGAGCTGAAGTCCCGTGACGTGGCCCACTCCTTCTGGATCCCGCAGTTCCTCCAGAAGCGTGACATGGTGCCCGGCAAGACCAACCACCTGTACCTGACCCCCCAGGAGCTGGGCAGCTACGACGGCAAGTGCGCCGAGCTGTGCGGCGAGTCCCACTCCGAGATGCTCTTCAACGTGGAGGTCGTCGACGAGGCGGAGTTCGTCCAGCGCCTCGAGGAGATGGAGCCGGGTCAGGTGGGCGACGAGTACAGCCGCAATCCCAACAACAACCCTGACGGCGCCGGGACGATGGAGCGCGATCTCCAGACCCCCCGCGGTGGAGGTAGCCACTGATGACCACTTACGAGTACGCAACGGATGAGGTGCGCTCACAGGCGCAGCCTCGTGTGGTGCCCCGTTCGCTGGGCAAGATCGTCGTCAGCTGGCTGACGACGACCGACCACAAGGTGCTCGGGTACATGTACCTGATCACGTCCTTCGTCTTCTTCTGCATCGGCGGCGTCATGGCCCTCATGATCCGCGCGGAGCTCTTCGAGCCCGGCATGCAGATCCTGCAGACGAAGGAGCAGTACAACCAGCTGTTCACCATGCACGGCACGCTCATGCTGCTCATGTTCGCGACCCCGCTCTTCACGGGCTTCGCCAACGTGCTGGTGCCGCTGCAGATCGGTGCTCCGGACGTGTCCTTCCCGCGTCTGAACGCCTTGGCGTTCTGGTTCTTCCTGTTCGGCTCGCTCATCGCGACCGCCGGCTTCCTCACCCCGCAGGGTGCGGCCTCGTTCGGCTGGTTCGCCTACGCCCCGCTCTCCAACACCACGTACTCGCCGGGCGTCGGCGGTGACCTCTGGGTGTTCGGTCTGGTCCTCCAGGGCTTCGGCACGATCATGGGCGGCGTCAACTTCATCACCACGATCCTGACGATGCGTGCCCCGGGCATGACGATGTGGCGCATGCCGATCTTCACCTGGAACACGCTCATCACCGGCATCCTGATCATGGTGGCGTTCCCGCCGTTCGCCTCCGCGCTCTTCGCGCTGGGCCTGGACCGTCGCTTCGGCGGCCACATCTTCAACCCGGAGAACGGCGGCGCCATCCTGTGGCAGCACCTCTTCTGGTTCTTCGGCCACCCCGAGGTGTACATCATCGCCCTGCCGTTCTTCGGCGTCGTGTCGGAGATCATCCCGGTGTTCTCCCGCAAGCCGATCTTCGGCTACAAGTCCATCGTGTTCGCGACGACGGCGATCGCCGCGCTCTCCGTGACGGTGTGGGCGCACCACATGTACGTGACCGGCGCCGTGCTCCTGCCGTTCTTCTCCGTGATGACCATGCTCATCGCGGTCCCGACCGGCGTGAAGTTCGTGAACTGGATCGGCACCATGTGGCGCGGTTCGATCACCTTCGAGACCCCGATGCTGTGGACGCTCGGCTTCATGGTCACCTTCCTGTTCGGTGGCCTGACCGGCGTCATCCTGGCGTCGCCGCCCCTGGACTTCCAGGTGTCCGACACGTACTTCGTCGTGGCGCACTTCCACTACGTCGTCTTCGGCACCGTGGTGTTCGCGATGTTCGCCGGCTTCTTCTTCTGGTGGCCGAAGTTCACCGGCAAGATGCTGAACGAGCGTCTCGGCAAGATCCAGTTCTGGATGCTGTTCGTGGGCTTCCACGGCACGTTCCTGATCCAGCACTGGCTCGGTGTCATCGGCATGCCCCGTCGCTACGCGGACTACATGGTGGAGGACAGCTTCCAGGCGATGAACGCGTTCTCCTCGGTGTTCTCCTTCGTTCTCGGCGCGTCGCTGATCCCGTTCTTCTGGAACGTCTACATCACCTCGCGCTATGGCAAGAAGGTCACCGTGGACGACCCGTGGGGCTTCGGCGCCTCGCTCGAGTGGACCACTTCGTGCCCGCCGCCGCGGCACAACTTCCACTCCCTGCCGCGCATCCGCTCCGAGCGTCCGGCGCTGGATCTGCACCACCCGGAGCTCTTCCCGCACTCGCCTCAGAACACGTCTGAGGCCTTCGGAGAGAAGGTCGCCCAGTGAAGGTCGCAGCCAACATCTTCTGGATCATCGGCCTGTTCTTCATCGCAGCCGCCACCCTCTACGGGTTCTGGGTCGAGTGGACCGAGTGGGCAGGCATCCCGGCCATCTACGCCGTGGGCGGGATGTCCTGGATGATCGCCTGGTACCTGCGGGCCGCCGAGCACAAATACGGCGTCGGCCCTGCAGATGACGAGGACGGTCAGATCGTCGAGTACGCCGGCACCTACGGCACCTTCGCTCCCTGGAGCTGGTGGCCCCTGGGCCTCGGCCTGGGCTGCGCGATCATCGTGACCGGCCTGGCCGTCGGCTGGTGGGTCTTCATCATCGGCATCGTCGCCGCCGCCTACTTCACCTTCGGGTGGGTCTACGAGTTCTCTCGGGGCAAGTACGCCCACTGACCCGTCCGTCGTTCCACCACCGCAGGCCGGATCCCCTCGGGGTCCGGCCTGCGGCGTTTCCCTGTGCGATGCGTGCGGCTGGCCCCTCACGCTCGAGGTGCGCTGGAACGGCGGATCCCCACGACCTGCCTTGCCTCGCCGCGTCGGGGGGTGGAGCCGTGCACGACCAGCGGCGCACGTGCCACGCTGCGACGCCGGGCAGGGCGCCCGACGTCGGCAGCCACCCTCCTGAAGGGGTCGGGCGGCGACGTCCTCACCCCTGCACGGCCGGGGGGCGTCACCACCGGGGTAGGGGCCGACGGTGATCGTCGTGTCCCGCCCCCATCGCCGACACCTCGCGTCGCTGGGCCTCGCAGGTGCACGCCCGAGCGAGACCACCACCCTCGCGGGGACAGGCCGGTTCGTCCTCCCACGACTCGGTCCGGGACAGGGGGGTGTGCCGGCCGGTCGCTGAGTTGCAGGTCCGCCCACCCCACCCTGCACCGCTGTCACACGCGACGACCGGTCCGGCGTCACCGTGAGGCCGTCAGAGCTCCCCGTGCCACCGTCAGGGGCACGGCGGCCTGTGTCCTCCAGCTACGGGTGCACCGTGCGTCTCGGCCTGCGGCGGTGAATCACAGAGGCGTCTGGCGGCGGTCTTCTCCCGCCGTTCTGAGTTCGCAGACGGAGGATTCCGGCCCGGTGTCGCCACGTCCGACCATGCCCGGGCGCAGCCGGTGGTGGTCGGGCGCGGCGGACAGCACAGGGGGCGGTGGTGTGCGGGGGCGAGGCCCATGCGCGGACTCCTCTCCGAGGATGAGCGGATGTCGCAGCGCCCATTCGTGGCGGGGCGCCGGCTCATCCCCTCTGAGCGCGCGTGGGAGGACAGCCACTTGAGGACCCCGAGCATCGACGGTGTCCGTCTCCTGCCGTCTCCTGGGACACCCCCGAGGGAGGCCACCTGCGTCCGCCCAGCATCCGTTGTCACGGACCGGACGCACGCCTGACCATGCCCGAGTCGGTGTGCCGCGACGGGCGAGGAGCGTCACAACTCATGCCCACCCGGGGCGGCCGCCGAAGGTGCCCCCCGCAGCGTAGGTCGCCGATCCGGCGGCCGGGGGCGG
>ERZ501041.115-NODE-115-length-16498-cov-9.392082_pt1 | contig 16498 bp, 5 predicted proteins | sample MGYA00248848_ERZ501041 | MGnify/ENA primary metagenome ERZ501041 (study PRJEB25958, sample SAMN03398573) | human skin metagenome | study: EMG produced TPA metagenomics assembly of the Human Skin Microbiome Metagenome (human skin metagenome) data set.
GCCGGGGCCCCGCGGCGGGCCGCCGCCGGCCCCTGCCGCCCCGACCCTTCTCCCCCCGCCGCCGCCCCCCCGCCCGCCGCACCCCGCGGCGGAAGGCCGCGTCGGAGCCGGTGCCGGAGCTGGGGCCGGGGCGGGAGCCGTGGCGGGCTGGGAGGGCGCCTGTTGCTGGCCAGGCTGCCCTGTCGCCTGTTGCGGCACCAGCGCGGGTTGCGCGGCGGCCGGCCGGGGCCGCGACGCGCCGCCCACATGGGCGGCAAAGTCGGCCAGCACCGGAAAGCGGAAGATGTCGGTGATCGACAGACGCGGCAGGTCCAGTTCCGACTTCATCGCGCGATGCACCTGCACGGCCAGCAGCGAATGCCCGCCAAGCGCGAAGAAGCTGTCACGCGGCCCGACCCGGTCCAGCCCCAGGGTGCGCGCCCAGATCGCGCCGACCTGAGATTCGAACGCCGCCGGATCGCGCGGCTGCGCGCCGTCCGCCTGCCCCGCGCCATGCGCGGACGGGGCGGGAATGGCGGGTGCGGCGGGTGCGGTGGCCAGGGCGGGCGTGCGCGGCGCGCTTGCCACCGCCGCCGGCAGGTCCATCCGCGCCAGCGTCTTGCGGTCGATCTTGCGGTTCGGCGTCAGCGGCAGTTCCGGCAGCACCACGACGCGCGACGGCACCATCACCTCGGGTAGCACCTCGCGCAGCGCGGCCCGCAGCGCACCGCCATCCAGATCGCCCGCGCCGGTCGCAAACGCCACCAGCGCCACAAGCCCCGCCTGATCGGTGCGGGCGACGACCACCGCCTCGCGCACGCCCGGCTGTCCTTCCAGCCGCGCCTCGATCTCGCCCAGTTCGATCCGGTGGCCGCGCAGTTTCACCTGGCTGTCCACGCGGCCCAGGAACTCGGGCACGCCGTCGTCGGTCCAGCGGACAAGATCGCCGGTGCGGTACATCCGCGCGTCGCCGCCCGCGAACGGGTCGGGCCGGAACGCGGCGTCGGTCAGGTCGGGGCGGTTCCAGTAGCCGCGCACGACCCCCGCGCCGCCGATCCACAGCTCCCCCGCGACGCCCGGCGGCATCAGCCGGCCGCCGTCGTCCAGGACATACAGCGTGGTGTTGGCGATGGGCCGCCCCAACGTCACCCGCCCGCCGCCGTCACCCAGATCGGCGGTGGTGGACCAGATCGTCGTCTCGGTCGGGCCGTACATGTTCAGTATGCGGGCGCGGGTCAGGTCGCGCAGTTCCGCCAGCAGGGCGGGCGGCAGCGCCTCGCCCCCAAGCATCAGCGTCTGCAACCCGCCGATGGCCCGCGCCGCGGTCGGATCGGCGACCAGCAGACGCGCCATGCTGGGCGTGCATTGCAGATGCGTGACCTTGTGGCGCCGCACCTGCGCGGCGATGGAAAAGTCGTCCTGCGCGGGCCCGGCCTCGGCATTCACCCGCGCGACCACATCGGCCAGCGGCCGCAGCGCGTCCAGCACCGTCGCGGTCGGGATGCCATAGTCGATCAGGCAGGCGATCTCGGTCACGCCGATCTCGCGGATTTCGGCCACGCGGGCGAGCGCGTCGTCCACCGTCCCGAACAGCCCGCTGTCGTTGAAGTAGCGCAGGAAGGCGAAGTCGAGGATCCCCTCCATCTCGTCGTCCGACAGCGCGCTGAGGTCGATGGCGTTCGCATCCTGCACGCCCGCCGGTTTCTTGAAGGCCGGGAAGGCCCAGGCGTACTGCTTCACCAGCCCCGCGGCGGCGCGCAGATAATCCTTCATTGGGCCGCGCGCGGTCTCTTCCGCCTCGTCGCGGGTGGCGGCGATATAGGTGTGCAGCATCAGCGTGACGGTGAAGTCGGCCGGGTCGTGCCCCGCCTCGCGCAGCGCCGCGTGGTATTCGGTGATCCGCTGCCTCACGTCGGCGACGCTTTGCCCCAGAAGATGGGTCAGCACGTTCGCGCCGTGCCGCCCGGCCTCGGCCCAGGTCTGCGGGCTGCCCGCGACCGTGACCCAGATCGGAACCTCTTTCGACACCGGGCGGGGCTGGGTGACGACGCCGTGCATCGCCCCGGTGGCGGTCGGAAACTCGACCTTTTCGCCGCGCCACAGGCGGCGGATCTGGTCGATGGCCACGAACATCGCGGTCTTGTTCACGGGCGGCGTGTTTTCGGGCCGCAAGACGAAGTCGTCCGGCTGCCAGCCCGAGGCGATGGCAAGGCCGGTGCGCCCGTTCGTCAGGTTGTCGATGACCGCCCATTCCTCGGCGATCCGCGCGGGGTGGTGAAGGGGCGCCACGCAGCTGCCCGCGCGGACCGATAGGTTGCGCGTGACCGCCGCGACCGCCGCGCCGGTGACCGACGGGTTCGGATAGGGGCCGCCGAAGGCGTGGAAGTGGCGTTCCGGCGTCCACACCGCCTTGAAGCCATGGGCGTCGGCGAAACGCGCCCCTTCCAGCAGCAGGTCGTACTTGCGCGGCCCCACGCCGTCGTCGTTGCCCCAGTAGAACAGGCTGAAATCCATCCCGCCCGCGCCGGGCGCCCCCGCGCCGTCCGAGGTGCCGCCGACCGCCGCCTTCATCGCGTCGCCGGCCAGCACCACCGTCAGCCCGCGCGAAAGGGTCCAGAAGATTTCCAGCACCGAGATGTCGAACGACAGGCTCGTCACCGCCATCCAGACGTCGCCCGCCTTGTGCGGGATGCGGTCGTCCATGCCGGCAAAGAAGTTCGCGGCGTTCCGATGCTCGACCATCACCCCCTTGGGCGTCCCGGTCGAGCCGGAGGTGTAGATGAGGTAGGCCAGGTTCTCGGGACGCGCGCGATCCTCGGGCGGGGTGGCGGGGGCGGCCGCGACGCTTGCGTCGTCGAACGCGATGACGCGCGCCGCGTGGGCGGGCAGCCGACCGGTCAGGCCCGCGTCCGACAGGATCACCGCCGCACCGGAATCCGCGATGTAGTGCGCGATCCGGTCGGCCGGGTAGCCGGGGTCCAGGGGCACATAGGCGCCGCCCGCCTTGAGGATGCCGATCGCGCCCGCGATCAGGTCGGGCCCGCGCGCGGCGAACAGCCCGACCGGCTGGTCGGGGCCCACGCCCGCCGCGACCAGCGCATGCGCGATCCGGTTCGCCCGCGCGTCGAGCTCGGCAAAGGTGAGCTTGCGATCCTCGAACACCAGCGCGGTGGCGTCGGGGGTCAGCGCCGCCTGCGCCGCAAAGGCCGCGTGCATGGTCTGGGGCTGATGCGGCTTTGCGGTGTCGTTCCAGGGGCCAAGGATGCGGGCGCGGTCCTCGTCCGTCACCAGCTCGGCCGCGCGCAAGGCGGTGCCGCCCGCACCCGCCAGCCGCGCCATCAGCCGACCCAGCGCCGCGACGGTCCGCGTGGACAGGCGGGCCGCGTCGAAGGTCAGGACCAGCCGGTCGGCCGCACCGTCGGGCAGGTGCAGGACCAGCCCGCGCCCGTCATGCTTGACACCCGCAGGCGCGACAGCGGCGACCGGACGCGTCATGGCGGCAAGCTCGGGCACCCGCAGCGGCAGGTCCGACAGCCAGCCCGCGCCGTCGAGCGCCTGCCGCGCCTGCGCGACCTGCGCCGCGAGATCGTCCAGGGTCAGGCCGGCATCGCCCGCATCGACGTGCAGCGGCACCCAGTCGGAGACATAGCCGGGCGCCGGGGTGTGGCGCAGCAGGGCAAGGTCGTGCGCGTCCAGATCGGCCGCCCGCGACAGGGCCGCGGCGAACAGGGCCGTGGCCTCGTCCGCGGACACCGGGCGGGGCAGCGCGACCTCGCTGTCCTGCGGGGTCGCGGGGCCGTCATGGGGGGTCGCGTCCAGCACCGCCGCCGTCATCGCGATCAGCCGCTTGCGCCAGAACCCTTCGCGCGCGGCCGCGCCTGCCACCGCGTCGTCAAGCGCCTGCGCCTCGGCCCCGGCGGGCGAGGGCAGCACCCGGCCCGGCGACAGCGACGGCCGGTCTTCCCGGCCGTCGGCGGGGACCAGCGCGTCCAGCCGCACCGCGCCGTCCGCGCAGGCGACCACGATCGCCTGATCTTCGCGCGACAGGATCGTGCCCGGCGCGCCCTTGCCCTCAGCGTTATTGCCCGGTGCGACCTCGGCCGCGCCGACGGCGATCACCCGCCCGTCCAGCGCGATCTTGGGCGTCAGCAGCGGGTTCGCATAGGGCCCGTGGTCAAGGCCCCGGACCAGCGCGACAAGCTCGGCCGCGGGCCGGGCGAAATCCAGCCGCCCCGCCGCCGCGGGCCGCCTGGCGCGTTCGAACAGGGTGCGGCGCGACAGGTCCTGCGCGGTGCCGGGCGCGTCGGTTTCCAGCAACCCCAGCAGCTCGGCGAAACTGCCCTGCCCCGCCTCCCACGCCTTGGCGTTCAGGGTCAGGGCGGTATCCTCGGCCTCGATGGCGAAGTCGCGCTGGACCAGCACCCGGCCCTCGTCGATCCCGCCCTCGATGCGGTGCCAGGTGATCCCGTGCCGCGTCTCGCCCGCGATCCGGGCCCAGGCGGGCGCGTTCAGCCCCGCATAGGCGGGAAGCGGGCCGTCATGGAAGTTGACCGCGCCCTTGCGCGCCAGCCCCAGCACGGCGTCGGGCACCAGGTTCAGGTTGGCGATGCTCAGCACCCAATCGACCGCGTTGCCCGCCAAAGCCCCGACCAGCGACCCGTCCCGCAGCGCGGCCGGCGCGTGAACCGCGATCCCGGCATCGCGCGCCCAGGCGGCGGTCCCGGCGTGGCGCGTCACGACCGCGGCGATGCGGTGGCCACGGGCGCGCGCGATCTCGCCGCACTCACGGGTCAGGGATTCGTTGCCGATCAGCAGCAGGTCGAGGGGCGTCATGGTCATCTCTTGCGTCGGTTGCCGGGGCCGGAGGAACGTCGAAGCGGAACCAGTCCGCGGCTGGCCACGGCGCGCAGCCCGCCCGCCGGGCGATCGTCGCGCCGTCCCAGCTTGGCGCGCAGCAGGAACAGCCAGCCGCCGCCCAGATGGGCCAGGTTCGCCGCCACCGCGCCGACCGGCCCCAGGTTCTTGCGGAAGTAATACTGCCGCGAATCGTACCAGTAGCCGGGGCGCGGGGTCAGGTCCTTGATCCCGGTCGAGACCGAGCCGATATGCTCGACCACGCTTTCGGGCACGTAATGCGTGGGCCAGCCCGCATGCGCCGCGCGGCGGCACAGGTCGGTTTCCTCGTAATACAGGAAGAACGTCTCGTCGAAGCCGCCGATCTGGTCCAGCACCGAACGCCGCATCATCAGGCTGGCGCCCGCCGCCCAGTCCACCGGCCCGGCCGTTTCCGGCACCGGCATGCTGACGAGATGGCGCCGCAGGACCTTGGTCACCGGACCCGTGCGCGCCGGCCCCTCGAACTCGCTCGCGACCGAGGGAAAGCGGAACGCGGTCTCGTGCAGAACCCCGTCCTCGCCCATGATCCGGCTGCCCGCGAAGCCCACGCCGGGATGCGCGTCGAGGTAGTCGCGCAGGGCCCGGATCGCGTCGGGTTCGGGAAACGCGTCGGAGTTGAGCAGATAGACGTAGTCCGGCACCCGCCCGTCCGGCAGCGGGTCGAACATCGCCACGTTGTTGCCCGCGCCGAAGCCGCCGTTGCGGCCCGACTGCACCACCCGCACGTCCGCAAGGCCCGCATCGGCGACGTAGCCGGAGATCTGTTCGAAGCTGCCGTCGCCGGAATCGTTGTCGACGACGGTGATCTGGCCCTCGATCCCCTGCATCGCCGCGACCGCGTGGTCGAGCGATCGGATCGTCATCACCGCCGTGCGCCAGTTCAGAATGATGGTGTGAACGCTGCCCGCCATGTCATGCGGCCCCTTTCAAGATCTTTCGCGCGCCGGCATCGACGGCGGCGAGTTCCTGCGCGATGCGCGACGACAGGATGCGGACCGAAGGCTCCAGCACCATCGAGTCGTGATCGCCCGGCACCTCCGACACCTTGAGCTGCGGCAGCCACGGGCCCCAGTCGTTGTCGGCGGTCACGTATTCGCGCGCGGTGCTGACCCAACGGTCGCCCGACACCTTCCAGCGCCGGTCGAGCCGGGGACGGTACAACGTCACCGGCCCGTCCCAGCGCCGCATCTCGAACCCCGGCAGCCCGGCCAGGAACGCCGCGTGGACCGCGTCGTTGTGGAAGCTTTGCGCGCCGACCTGCGCGGGCGCCTGCGCGCGGCGGCGCAGTTCGCGCTGCCAGTCGCGGCGCTTGCGGATGTATTCCGTCACGAACCCGGCCTTCTGTTCGCGCATCTCGCCCATGCGGATCATCAGCCGGTCGCGCCGCGACAGCGCCGGCCGCATCGGGATCGGCGTGTCGAGCATCACCAGGTGCCCCACATCGTCGCCCGCTGCCTGAAGCTGCCGCGCGATCTCCAGCGCCGTGAGGCCGCCGCCGGAAAAGCCGCCGACCAGCCACGGACCCTCGGGCTGGACCTGCCGCATCTCGGCGATGCAGCTTGCCGCGGCCTCGGCAAAGCTTTCATGCGGCGCGTCCTCGCCGTAAAGCCCGCGCGCCTGCAGGCCATAGACGGGGCGCTGCGCCGACAGCCGCTGCGCCAGCGAGCGCAGGTTCAGGACGTTGCCGAACATGCCCGCGACGATGAAGAACGGCAGCCCGCCGCCGGGGGGGCCTGCGTTCATCGGAACCAGGTGGGTAAAGCGCGACGCGGGCGTGGCGGACACGAGGCGCGGGCGTTCGGGCGCAGCCGGGCTTGCGCCCGCGGCCTTCTCGTCCGCCGCGCCGTCTTCTGCCGCCGGGTCGATTCCGGTTTCGGCGACGATCCGCTCGGCCAGCCGCGCGATCGTCGCCGCCTCGAACAGGGTCGAGATCGGCAGGTCGGCGCCGTAGCTGCGCCGGATCATCGCGAACAGGCGCACCGCCAGCAGCGAGTGCCCGCCCAGATCGAAGAAGCTGTCCTCGACCCCCACGGCCTGCACCCCCAGCAACTCGCGCCAGTATCCGGCGAGCGCGCGTTCAAGGTCGTTCCGCGGCTCGACCATCGCGGTGTCGAGGTCGGGGCGTTCAAAGCTGGCCGGGCCGTCGGTGCCGGTGGCGCGGGTGTCGGCAAGCGCGTCCGCCTCGGCCACCAAGGCCGACAGGTCCATGCTGGACACGGCGACGACGGGGCGGCCGGCGGCCAGCGCGCGGCGCAGCGCCTCGGGCCCGTCGGCGCGGGGTATGCCTTGGGACAGCGCGCGGGCAAGGCGGCGGCGGCCGGGGTCCTGCGCCGCCTCGATGCCGGGGTCGCGGACCAGCTGCCCGGCAGGCGCCGCCGCGTCGAAGCCGCGTTCCAGGCGGCGCAGCGTCAGCCCCTCGGCCTCGACCAGCACCTCGCCCGAGGGCGCGGCGATGGTGATGTCGAAGCGCGCAAACCCGTCCTCGGCCCGGTTGCGGTCGGCATTGCGGACCCAGCTCAGCACCTCGGCCGGCAGGGGCGCGCGCACCGTCAGGCGGCCATAGGAAACCGGCACCCACACGGTCTGCGGCGACCATCCCTCGATCAGTTCCATGGCCCAGCCGGTCGCGATGTCCATCAGCGCCGGGTGCAACAGCCAGCCCGCATCCAGATCGGGCCGCGCGTGGTCGGGCAGCGCCAGCCGCGCCAGCCCCTCGCCCTCGCCCAGCGCATAGCTGCGAAGGACGCGCCAGCGCGGGCCGAAATCCAGCACCTCTTCCTGCGCCGACCGCATCGGATGGCCGCGATCCGCGATCGTGCGCGGCATCCGCGCGGCCAGCGCCGCCGGGTCGATCCGGTCCAGCGCGCCCGCATCCGCGCCGACGATCCGGCCGGTCGCGGTCCGCAGGCGCACCCCGTCCTCGTCGGTCGCGGCCAGCACGTCGAAGCGCCGCCCGTCGCCCTGCGCGGTCAGCGTGACGCGCAGCGCCCGGGGCCGCCCCTCGTCCACGGTGAAGGGGCTGAGGAAGGTCACGTCTTCCAGCGCGTAGGGGATGCGGCCGTTTCCGGCCGCGACCGCCTGCGCGGCGAGTTCGAGGACGCCGGTGCCGGGCAGCAGCGCCCCGCCGCCGTCGCGCAGCCGGTGTTCGTCGATGACCCAGTCGGCGGTGGACAGGCTGCCGTCGAAGCTGACCCCGCCCGCCCCGTCGGTGCGGCTGGAAAGAAGCGGCGATCCCGCGACCTTGCTGCGCGCGCCCTCGCCCGCGCCCGCAAGGGCGGCGGCGGCCATCCCGGTATCGGCCCAGATGCCCCAGTCGATTGCGACCGTGCGCCCGAAGGCGGGCGGCTGGCCCGCGGCCACCGCGTTCAGGTATTCGTTCGCGGCCACGTAATCGACCTGCCCCGCCGGCGCGATCGCCGTGCTGGTGGACGAGAACAGGACCGCGAGCGTCAGCGGTTTCGCGGCGAACACGTCCATCAACGCGCGGGTGCCGTGCAGCTTTGCGGCCAGCACGTCCTCGACCCCGCGCTCGGTCTTGGTCAGCAGCGGCGCGTCGTCCACCAGCCCCGCCGCGTGCAGCAGCACGTCGATCCGGCCCAGGCGCCGCTCGACCTCGGCCACGGCGGCGGCGAGCGATTCGCGGTCGGCCACGTCACCCGCGACCGCCACCACCTCGGCCCCCCCGGCCCGAAGATCGCGCAGCGCGGCCAGCCTGCGCCCGGTCGCCGACAGCGGATCGGTGGCGATGACGCGGTCCCAATCGGCCTCGGCCGGCAGGGGGGAACGCGACAGCAGCGCAAGCTTGCAGCCGCGGCGCCGGGCAAGGTCACCGCCCAGCGTCAGGCCGATGCCGCCAAGGCCGCCGGTGATCAGGACCACCGCGCCCTGCGGCACGTCGGCGGCCGCGCCGCCAGCCCTGCCGTCAGCCGCCAGCGGCAAACGCACCCAGCTGCGGGCGAAGCGCCGCCCGGCGCGCCAGGCGGCGACGCGCGGGCCGCCCTGCGACAGCAGATCCTCCGCCAGCCGGTCGGCGCGGTCGTCAGGCCCGGGCCGCAAACGGCTTGGCGCGTCGATGTCCACGAGCCGCGCGTCCAGCCAGTCCATCTCGCGCGGGCCGACGCCCACCGGGCCCAGCGCCAGCGCGTTTTCCGGGAACGGCACCGCCTCGTCTGCCACGCCCAGCGCGCCGGTCGTGACCACCACCAGGTCCAGCGGCTTTTCCGCGCCCTCGTCGGCCAGCGCCTGCAGAAGATACAGCAGGCTGTAGAACCCCTGCTCCATGTGCCTGTGCAGCAGGCTGGACCCGGCGCGCGCGGTCTGACGCGGATCGGACAGCCACAGATGCGCGACCCGATCGGGCAGGCGGTTCTGAAGCATCAGCGCCGCGACCAGCAGGTCCACGTCGGCGCGGCCCAGTTCGGGCGAGATCTGGAACCGGTCGGGGCCCAGCTCGGCATAGCCGTCGCCCGCCACCACCTCGACCACCTGCTGCCCGGCGGCGCGCAGCCGCGCGACCACGCCGTCACCCAGACCCCCCTCGTCGACGAAGACGAGCCAGCTTGCCTCGGACGCGGCGACCGGGCGGCCGTCCGCGCCGATCTCGACATCGGGCGCGCTTTGCCGCCAGGCGGGGCGCCAGCCCCAGTCGGCGATGTCGTCGGCGCGGGTCGGGGGTTCAGCCGCCGCATCCTCGATCCGGGGCGCGGCCGGTTCGATGAAGTAGCGCCGGCTTTGAAAGGCATAGGTCGGCAGCGGCACCCGGTTGCGCGGCCCCTCGCCCCAGAGCGGGGTCCAGTCCACCGGCGCGCCCACGGCCCAAAGCCGGCCGAGCGCGGTCACGAACCATTCGTCGTCGGCGATCGCATGGTCGCGGTGGCGCAGCGCGCTGACGACGCGGTTCGCGGCCACCCCGTTCGCCTGGCTCAGAGCGCTCATCGCGCGGCCCGGTCCCATCTCGACGATCACGCGCGCGGGGTCGTCCTTCAGCGTGGCGGCGCAGGCGGCGAAATCGACCGTGCCGCGCAGGTGCTGGACCCAGTATTCCGGGTCGGTCGCCTGCTCGGCCGTCAGCCACGCGCCGCTGCGGTTCGACACCACCGGGATCGCCGGCGCGGAAAGCGGGATCGACCGCAGGAAGGCGCGCCATTCGTCCAGGATCGGGTCGAGCATCCGCGAATGGGCGGCGATGTCGATGGCGATGCGCTGACACTCGATCCCGCGTTCGGTGAGCGCGGCCTGCAGCGCGTCCAGCCGGTCCACAGGCCCCGACACGACGCTGAGCGCGGGGCCGTTGACGGCGGCGAGGTCCAGCCCCTCGCCCCCGATGGCGGCGGCTTCGGCCAGCGCCTCGGCCGCAGGCAGCGACACGCTGAGCATGCCGCCCGGCGGAACCCGGTCGAACAGTTGCCCGCGCAGCAGCACCAGCCGCACCCCGTCGCGGAACCCGAACACGCCGGCAAGGCAGGCGGCGGTGTTTTCGCCCATGCTGTGCCCGCCCAGCGCCGACGGCTGGACGCCCCACGACATGAACAGCTTCGCCAGCGCGTATTCGACGATGAAGAGCAGCGGCAGCTGGATCGACGGGCGCTTGAGCGCGGCGTCGGCGTCGGCCTCGGCCCCCCTTTCGGGCAGCCACAGGGCGCGCGGATCGGTGCCCGTCAGTTCGGTCAGGAATGCGAGGCCCTGGTCCATCCAGTCGCGGAACTCGGGCTCGGTCGCGTAAAGATCGCGGGCCATTCCCGCATATTGCGCGCCGCCGCCGGGGAACATGAAGGCGACCGACGGCTCGGCCGCACCGGGAACCAGGTCGTGGCTGAAGACGCGGCGCGTATCCTCGGCCCCGAGCAGGTCGGCGGCGTGGGTCGCGTCGCGGGCGACCAGCACCCGGCGCTTGTCGAAGTGGCGGCGCCCTTCCTTCAGCGTCCACGCGACATCCGCGAGGTTCGCCTGCGGGTTCGCGCGCAGATGCGCGGCCAACGCCGCGGCGTTCCCGTCAAGCGCCGCGCGGCTGCGGCCCGACAGGACCAGCAGCTGGAACGGCCAGTCGGATTCGGCGCCCTCGCCACGCTCGGGCGCCCTTTCCACCACCGCATGCGCGTTGGTGCCGCCGACGCCGAGCGAGTTCACCGCCGCGCGCGCGGGCCGGCCGCGATCGGGGAACGCTGTCAGCGCGTCGTTCACGCTGAAGGGCGAGGCGTCGAAGTCGATGACCGGGTTCGGCGCCTCGTAGTTCAGGCTGGGCGGCATCTGCCCGTGATGCAGCGCCAGCGCGACCTTGATGAGGCTGACACCCCCCGCTGCCGTATCGAGGTGGCCGATGTTGGTCTTGACCGACCCGATCCGCGCGACCGCCTCGCCCCGCGCGGTGCGGTCGAAGGCGTCGGTCAGCGCCGCGACCTCGATCGGGTCGCCCAGCGCGGTGCCGGTGCCGTGGCATTCGACATAGTCGATGCCGTCCGCGCCGACGCCCGCCGCCGCGTGCGCCTGCACGATCGCCTGCGCCTGCCCGCCGACGCTGGGGGCAAGGTAGCCCGCCTTGTCGGCGCCGTCGTTGTTGACCGCCGTGCCCTTGATGACGGCCCAGATGTGGTCGCGGTCGCGGACCGCATCGTCCAGCCGGCGCAGCATCACGACCGCCGCGCCGCTGCCGAAGACCGTGCCCTCGGCCCGGTGGTCGAAGGCGTGGCAGTGGCCGTCGGGCGACAGGATCTCGTTGGGGTTGAAGACGTAGCCGCGCCCGTGCGGCAGCTCGATCGTGACGCCGCCCGCCAGCGCCGCGTCGCATTCGCCGTTCAGAAGCGACTGGCACGCCTGATGCACGGCGACGAGCGAGGTGGAACACGCCGTCTGCACGTTCACCGACGGGCCGCGCAGGTCGAAGACGTGGCTGACGCGGGTGGCGAGGAAGTCCTTGTCGTTGCCGGTGTGGCGCAGAAGGAACGTGCCGGTCCCGTCCACGAGGTCGCGGTTCGACATCACGTTGACGTAGAAATAGCTGCCCATCCCGCAGCCGCCGAAGACGCCCACCGGACCCAGGCTTTCGGGCGCGTGGCCCGCGTCCTCGATCGCCTGCCAGCAGCATTCCAGGAACTTGCGGTGCTGCGGGTCCATGATCGCCGCGTCCTTGGGGCTCAGCCCGAAGAACTCGGCGTCGAAATGGTCGAACCCGTCCAGGATCGCGGCGGCGGGGACATAGCGCGGATCGGCCAGGCGCGCGGGCGATTCCCCGCGCTCGCGCAGCTGCTCGGGCGAAAGCCGGGTGATCGATTCAACCCCGTCGCGCAGGTTGGTCCAGAAATCCGCGACGTTCAGCGCGCCAGGCACCTGAAGCGCCATGCCGACGATCGCGATGTCGCCGACGGAATCGGAAGAAAACGAAGAATCAAGCGTCACCGGAGGCACCGCGCATGAAAGATCGGGAACAGACAGCGTAAGCAAGGTAGCGGCACGGCAATATTCCGCCAAGTGCCTCGTGTGAAAATCAGAGGATCGTCCGCAATCCGGGCACAGCCACGCCCCCGCCTCCGACCCCGCCCCCTACCGCGCCCCCGGCCGATCCAGACCCGGGCAGCGCCAGCCCCGGCCGCCCGCCCCGGCCCGGAACGATCGGCGTCGCCGTGCGGCCGGCCGGCACCCGGCGCAGGTATTCGACCCGACCGACGATGATCCCGGCGAGAAGATAGGTGAGCGGCGTCAGCGTCGCGTTGGGGATCAGGTCGATCAGCATGGTCGCGTGCATCAGGACCAGCGCCGCCAGCAACGGCTCGGACCGGACGGCGCGGGTGCGCCAGGCCATGAAGACGGGCAGCGTGTACAGCCCGAACTCGATCACGTAGCCGGGCAGCCCCTGCACCCCCATCGTGATGATCCACGCGCCGTCCGGGATCGTCACGTATTCGCCCGACACCGGATCGACGATCAGGTTCCGCCCGAAACTGCCCCAGCCGGTCCACAGCTTTTCGGCCGCGCGGGCGAGCAGCAGATCCTCGTTGTGCAGCCGGAACGCCAGCGACAGCGCGCGGTCGGGGTCGATGGCGTTGGCGGCGGCGATCAGCCCCTCGACCGGGACCAGCCCCGACAGGCGCAGCAGGGGGAAGGACAGCACGATCATCGCCAGCACCGCCGCGACCGTCAGCTGGATGCGCGCCGGCGCCAGCAGCACCAGCGGCACCACGGCGAGCGCGTAAAGGATCGGCGCCATGCTCTTGCAGATGACCAGCATCACGGCCATCCAGCCCACGATCGCCAGCGCCCGCAGGTCGAGACGCTGCGCGCGGGCGAGCGCGGCGGCGGCGATCAACGCCGAAAAGGTGAACAGCGCGACCCACAGCCCGTGGGTCATGAACACCATCGGGCGATAGCCGCCATAGCGCATCATCTGCCCGAAATCATGGGCGAAGTAGCCGTAGATCCAGACGTTGATCTGCGGGCTCAGCCGCACCTCGACCAGCATCGGCAGCGAATAGATCAGCCCGCCGGTGAGAAGCGCGCGCAGGATCAGCCGCTCGCTTCCGTCCTCGGCCAGCAGGTTGCGGCCCATCAGCAGCGGCACGACCACCACCGCCTGCCGCAGCATCACGTTGAATGCGTCATAGGCGCTTTGCGCGGGGCGATAGGTGATCCCTTCGATCAGCGGCTGTTCGTTGCCGAAGATCGAATCCCACGGCCCGACGATCCACAGCACGATCAGGATCTTCATCAGCGGGTTCGAGGGCATCTGCAGCACCCGGTAGCCCAGCGACATCGCCATGATCGCGGCCGCGATGTTGGGCAGGGTCGTCTTGTCCATGTCGGGCACCACCGGCAGCGCGATGGCGGTCAGCGGCGACAGGAACATGTAGGCGCCGAGGATCGACCAGACAAAGGCGCGCCGCACCTCCATCCGCTGGAAGAGGACGGCGGTCACGACCGGCCACGCGACCAGCATCAGAAGGGCGAGTGCGTTGCCGATTGCCGGCCTCCGTTCAAGGTTTCTTCCGTTGCGGGGCGGCCATGCTATAGACCGGATGCGCGGCCCGGGCAAAGCCTGTCCGCAGCCCCACGGCTATCGCATGGCGGAGGTTAAGGTGAAGTTCACGGCCGGCGACGACACGATCCGCATCACCTGCCCCGACCGCGACGCGCTTCTGGCCGAGGTGCGGGTCAGGCTTGCCGGGCGGCGCGGCTTTACCCTGGCCACGCTGAACGTCGATCACCTGGAAAAGCTGCGCCACGACGCGCGCTTCCGCGCGGCCTATCGCGCGCACGACCTGGTGGTGGCGGACGGCAATCCGATCGTGTGGCTGTCGCGGATCGCGCGGCGGCCGGTCAAGCTGGTGCCAGGGTCCGAACTGGTCGAGCCGCTGGCAAGGATCGCGGCCGGGACGGGCGCGCCAGTGGCGCTGATCGCGGGCAGCATCCAGGCCGCGGACGCCGCCGCCGCGCATCTGGGCCGGATCGCGCCCGGGCTGGACGTGGTGATGACGGCCGCGCCGGGCTTTCCCTTCGGCCCCGAAGGACCCGAGGCGCAGGCGCTGGTGGAACGGCTGAAATCCAGCGGCGCGCGGCTGTGCCTGCTGGGCGTGGGCGCGCCGCGCCAGGAACGCTTCGCCGTCTTTGCCGCGCGCGCCCTGCCGCAGACGGGGTTCGCGTCGGTGGGCGCGGGCCTCGACTTTCTTGCCGGGTTGCAGAAGCGCGCCCCCGCGGCGGTGCGCGGCGCCAAGATGGAATGGTTGTGGCGCGCGTTGTCGAGCCCCCGGCGGCTTGGGCCGCGCTACGTCAAGGGCGCGGCGATCCTGCCCGGTCATCTGCGCGACGCGCTGCGGTTGCGCGGGCAGGACTGACGCCCGCGCCGCGCGGCGGCCTGCGCGCGACCTCGGCCAGATGATCCATCCGGCGCGCGAACTCGCGGTCGAAATCGTGGACGCGGGCGAAGGACAGGGCGCGCCCCGCCGCCTGCGTCACCTTGCGGGGATCGGCGGCAAGGTCGGCGGCCAGCCGCGCGATCCGCGCCGGGCGGCCCATCGGCACCACCCAGCCCCCGCCCGAATCCTCGGCCATCGGCTGCCACATCTCGTTCGCGGTGCCGATCACCGGCAGGCCGCAGCCCATCGCCTCGAGATAGCTGCACGACGGATCGCCCTGGCGGTGGCAGCTGAGAAACACGTCGGCGTCGCGCCGCATCGCGGGCACCAGCACGCTGTCGAAATCGACCGGCGCGTGCAGCCGCACCCGATCGCCCAGGCCCGCGCCGGCGATCCCCGACGCGATCGCGTCCGACAGGCTGCCCGCGCCGTAGATGTCGAGCGTGAAGTTCACCCCTGCGTCGCGCATCGCGCGGGCGGCGGGGATCAGGTCCTGCGCGCCCTTCATCGGCTCGAGCCGGCCCGAGGTGATAAGACGCAGCGGCCGGCCCGGCGTCTGCGCGCGGTCCCCCATCGCCTCGGCCCGGCGCGCCATTTCCGCGTCGCTGGCCATCGTCGCCGCGCGCATCCGCCCGTCCAGGTAGAAGCAGCCCTTGCGGTCCAGCGGACCGTAGGCGTGGGCGGCGGGATAGCCGTTGAACTGCAGCGCGGCCGCGTGCCGGAACGCGCGCCTGCGCCGCCGTTCCTCCATCATGACCCAGGCGGCCGACTTCGCCCGCGCCACGGTGCCCCGGCCGGGGTCCAGCGCGGCGGTCCGCAGCCGTGTCTGCAGCGTGTATTCGATCGCATAGACCAGCCGCGCGCCCACCGCGTCGCACACGGGACCAAGGCCGGTCTGGTCGTGATCGTCGCCCGACGCCAGCACGACCGCCGCGCCGGCAAGATCCTCGGCCGTGACCGGCTGGTGTTCGGCAAGCAGGGTCAGTTCGCCCGGCACCTCGGCCCGCGCGACAATGCGCGAGAACGGCAGCGGCCGCTGCGAGGTTCGCAGCAGCACCCGCACCGGCCCGTCCCAGCTTTCGACGTGGCGCTGAAGGCCGGTCAGGAACTTGTCGTCGGCGCGCAGCGCGCCGTCAGGCTCGGCGATGACGTGCACCGAGGGGATGAGGATAAGCAGCGACATCGGTGAGAGGGCCTGCGTATGAAGGGGGGCCTGCGTATGAAGGTTGCCTGATCGTTACGTGAAGCCGCGGATTTGGCAACGACGCGATGAGAAATCGGCGTTCGTGGTTAGCGCCACAGGACCGTCAGCACATGCCCGGCGGCGACCGCCTGCCCGGCCCGCAGGACGGTGCCCCGGGGCCAGTCCGGTCCCCAGTCCTCGCTCAGCGTCAGGACGGGGCTGCCGCCGTCCCTTGCGTAGCGCGCCGCCGAGAACTCCCTGATCTGGCGGGTTTCGGGGAACAGCGCCTTGTAGAGCGCCTCTTTCGCCGAAAAGGCGCGAGTCAGTTCGACGCCGGGCGGCAGGTCCGTGGGCGAAAGACCTTCGGGGACGATCTGCGGCGCGATCTGGGTCGCGAGCGCGTCGGGCATGATCGGCTCAAGATCGAGACCCAGGATGCGGACGGCGCGCGCGGGCGCGACCACGGCGGCGGCCACGTCGTCGGTGTGGGTGATGCTGCCGATCCAGCCCGGCGGCCACAGCGGCAGGCGGTCGGCGCCCATGCCGACCGCGGTGATGCCGCCCCCGGCCGCCGCAACTGCCCGCGCCGCGGCGCGCC
>ERZ501041.117-NODE-117-length-16194-cov-9.803705_pt1 | contig 16194 bp, 18 predicted proteins | sample MGYA00248848_ERZ501041 | MGnify/ENA primary metagenome ERZ501041 (study PRJEB25958, sample SAMN03398573) | human skin metagenome | study: EMG produced TPA metagenomics assembly of the Human Skin Microbiome Metagenome (human skin metagenome) data set.
GTCCACCACCAGCAGGCGCAGCGGACGGCCGCCCGCAGAGACGGCACCGGCGGCGCTGCCGCCGCCGTGCAGCAGGATCAGCGGCCCGTCGCCCGCCGGCAGCGACGGCGCCTGCGCCGTGCCCTCACCCGGCTGCGGGCGCAGCCGCCGCCACAGCGCGAGTTCCGAGATCACGGACATGCGGCGACGCCCATGGGGGTGGTCAGGCGCGCAGCTCGCCCGTCGGGCTTTCCGCGAGCTTTTCGTCGTAGAGGCGGTGCAGGTGAGCGATGAAATAGCGCGTCTGCGCGCTGTCCACGGTGCGCTGCGCGTTCGCCTTCCACGCGGCGAAGGCCGAGGCGTAGTCCGGGAACACGCCGACCACGTGGATGGCCGAGGGATCGGCGAATTCCTGGCTGTCGGTGTCGATCAACTCGCCGCCGAAGACCAGATGCAGGCGCTGCTGGGTCATGGGTCATCCCTTCTGTCTCGCTTGGCCGCTTGCTAGCCGAAGGGCGGGCGAAACTAAAGGCCGTTCGCCGGGTCAGGGGGTGGGCATCGGGCGGGGCGGCAGGGTCACGAACACCGGCCCCGCGGGGCTGTCCAGAAAGGCGCCCGACACGCCGAAGCTGCCCTGCAGGTTGCCGGGCGTCAGCACCGCCTTGGGCGGGCCGTCCGCGACCACCCGGCCCCGGTCCATCAGCACCAGCCGGTCGCACCAGCGCGCCGCCATTCCAAGGTCATGCATCGACGCCACCACCGCCCGGCCCTGCCCCGCCAGCTTGGCGAGCAGTTGCATGACCGCCATCTCATGCGCGGGATCAAGCCCCGCCTCGGGTTCGTCCGCGAGGATCAGCGGCGTGTCCTGCGCGATCAGCCTGGCGATGAGGGCGCGAGCAAGCTCGCCCCCCGACAGGGCGGTGGCGGGTCGGCGGGCGAGATGGGTCAGGTCCATCCGCGACAGCGCATCGGCCACGGCGGCGGCGTCCCCGCGCCGGTCGGGATGGGCGCGGCGGCCAAGGCGCACCAGCGTTTCCACCGCGATCGGCCAAGCCACGTCGCGGGCCTGCGGCAGATAGGCCGCGCGGCGCGCGCGCGCCGCAGGGTCGAGCGCGGCGAGGTCGCTTTGCCCCTCGGCTGGGATCAGGCCCAGCCCGGCGCGCAGAAGCGTGGTCTTGCCCGCGCCGTTCGGGCCGATCAGCCCGACGAAGCTGCCGGGCATCACGCGCAGCGACACGTCACTCACGACGGCCGCGCCGCCCCGCCGCACCGTCAACCGGTCGAGTGTCAGCGCGGGCTTCATGCGCCGTGCCGGATGCGGTGGATCAGGTGCAGGAACACGGGCGTGCCGACCAGCGCCATCATGACGCCCAGCTTCAGGTCCCGTTCGGGCAGGATCAGGCGCACGGCGATGTCCGCCGCCAGCACCAGCGCCGCGCCCCCCAGCGCCGATGCCGGCAGCAGCCGCGAGGGCACGCCGCCCACCGCCCCGCGCAGCAGGTGCGGCACGACCAGCCCCACGAACCCGATCGCGCCTGCCACCGCCGTCGTCGCCCCCACCGCCGCGGCGATCCCCAGGACCGTCAGCAGGCGCAGCCGGGGCAGGTTCACCCCCAGCGAGGCGGCGGCTTCTTCCCCCAGCGTCAGCGCGTCGAGGTCGCGCGCGGTCCGCGCCAGCAGGACCCAGCCCACGGCCATCACCGGCAGCGCGGTCCAGACCTCGATCCAGCTTCGGTCGGCGAGCGATCCCATCATCCAGAACACGATCTCGCTGGCGGCAAAGGGGTTCGGCGACAGGTTGAGAACCAGCGAGGTGAGCGCGCCGGCGAATGCCGACACCGCGATCCCGGCGAGGATCAGGCCGAAGCCGCCGCCCCGGCCCGCGTCGAGCGCGTCGCCGCTGCGAGCGGACAGGCCCAGGATCAGCGCCACCGCCACCAGCGCGCCGGCGAACCCCGACAACGGCAAGGCAAGCGCGCCGGTGGCCGCGATCCCCGTCTGGATCGCCAGCACCGCCCCCAGCCCGGCCGAGGCGGACACCCCGATCAGCCCCGGCTCGGCCAGAGGGTTCCTGAGGAACCCCTGGATCGCCGCCCCGGCAAGGCCGAGGCTCGCCCCCGCGAGGACGCCCAGGACGGCGCGGGGCAGCCTGATCTCGCGCATGACCAGCGTCAGCGGGCCACCATCGCCGCGAAACAGCGCGGCGAGGCTCGCGCGGGCGCCTGCGTCGGCCGGGCCGGTCAGGACCGAGGCCGCGAACAACACGACGCAGAGGACCGCGAGCGCGGGCAGCAACGCGCGGTCTTTCACGAGACCCGTCACGGGGCGGCTCCCGGGGCCGGGCCTTTCGCCGCCGCATCCGGGGGCAAGCCGCCGGACCCGCGTTCCAGGCCCTCGCGCGCATTCTTCAGGTCGCGCCCGGCGGCAAGCACCTGCGGCAGGCCGCAGATCCATTCGCGGTCGTCCACCTCGATCCGGGCGGCGCGGGACCGGGCAAGCGCGGGGTGGCGCACGACGTCGTCGGCGCGGGCGGGCGCGCCGTCGGGTGGGCCGGTCACCACCGCGTCGGGATCCGTCATCAGAAGGGATTCCAGCGGTATCGACGCGCCGAAGCGCATTCCCAGCCGTTCGGCCACAAGGTCGAACCCCGCCGCGCGCAGCACGTCCGCCGACAGCGTTTCCGTGCCCGTCATGTAGCCGTTCGCGGCCCACGTGGCCACCAGCGGCCCCGCCCCGCCCTGCGCGCGCAGCGCCGCAAGGTCGCCGCGAAAGCGGGCGGCCATGTCGTGGGCCTCGGCCTCGCGCCCCAGTGCCTCGCCCATCTGCAGGATCGACCGGGTCACGCCGTCCAGCGACGTCTCTGGCTCGAACGTGGCCACCGGCACGCCCAGGCGCCGCAGCATCGACAGGGTCGCGGGCGTGGTGAAGCTGCTCGCCAGCACCACGTCCGGGCGCAGCAGGTAGATTTCCTCGGCCCGGCCGTGGTTGGCCGGAAACGCCGCCGCGCGGTCCGCCATCAGCGAGGTGCGCGGGTCCTGCGCCAGCGACGACACCGAGACAAGCTGCCCCGGTGCCGCCAGCGTCATCGCAAGCTGGTCGGTGCAAAGGTTGATCGACACCACCCGCAGGGGCGCGGTTCCCACCTCGGCCGCGGCACCCGTGAGAACGAGCGCGGCGACCGCTGCGAGAGCCGTGAGGGCCCTGCGGATCAGCACCTCACCACCGCGATTCGAGCCCGATCCAGCCGGTGCGGTCCTGGTTCGCGTAGCCCCAGGTGGTGGCATATTCCCGGTCGAACAGGTTCTCGACCCGGGCGGTGATCCGCGCGCGGTCGTTCAGGTCGTAGCTGCCGGCGACGTTGACGACCGTGTAGTCGGGCAGTTCCGACACGTAGCCGGTGCCGAAGAAGGTCTGGTCGTAGGTGTCGCGGACGTGCAGCACGTTGCCCGACAGGGTGGCGCGCCCGTCCAGCAGCCGCGCGGTCGCGTTCAGCGCCAGCTTGTGCTGCGGGCGGCGCTGTTCGACCGTGCCGTCGGCGTTGAACGCCTCGAGATAGGTATAGTTCGCGCCCAGCGACACGGCGTCGGTCACGTCGTAGCTGCCCGCGATCTCGACCCCCTCGCGGTCGCTGGTCCCGCGCTCGTTGAAGAAGTTGGTCCCGTCGGCGAGCGGCGCGCCCGAAAAGGTGATCTCGTTTTCCAGCCGCTCGTTGAAGTAGGTCAGGTCGATCCTGCCGCGGCCGCCCGCCAGCGTCGCCTCGGCGCCCAGGTCGAAGCTGCGGTTTTCCTCGGGTTCAAGGTCGGGGTTGCCGACATAGCCGAAGCCGCCCAGCAGCTCGAAATAGTCGGGGTTGACGGTGCCTGTCCCGGCCGAGGCGTGCAGCCGCCACAGCGTCCCCTCGACCCGCCACGACCCGGCGAGCGCGTAGCTGGTCTTGGACCCGAACACGTCGTTGTCGTCGTGGCGCAGGCCGAACTGCACGTCCACGCCGTTCGCCAGCGCCGCGCGGTATTCGATCGCGGCCGAGGTGTTGCGCCGCTCGTTGTCGGACGACAGGCTGTTTTCGTCCTTCCGGCGGTCCAGCGCAAAGGCGAGCGTCTGCGTCGCGTCGGCCGCCGTGCCGTCGATCCCGACGACGGCGCGCCAGCGCAGCGCGCGGGTCTTGGCCCGGGTCTCGTCGCCGCCGTTCTGGCTGAGGTCGAGGCGGGTTTCCTGCCAGCTCAGCCGGCTGACCACGCGCCCGTCGAAGGTGGTCGCTTCGGCGAAGATTTCGGCGCCGAGTTCGTCGCGGTCGCTGTAGTCGTCGCTGTCCACGACGTATTCGTCGGCGTTCGCGGCCGAATAGGCGTTCGCGTCGTAGTTAAAGTGTTCGTCCGCCCGCCGGACGCTGAAGCCGAGCCTCGCGTCCGGGGTCAGGTTCAGATCGCCCGACAGCGTGGCGGTGTTGCGGCGGATCGAATCGTCCTCGCCGCCGTCGCCCGACACGTCGTAGCCCCGGTCATGGCGCGCCGACCCGCTGAACGACAGCCGCCCGCGCTCGCCCGAGATGCCGGTGGACAGCCAGCTGGCCGCGCCGTTCCCGACCTCGAACCCGGCGCGGGTGCCCTGTTCCCGGCGTTCGGTGATGATGTTGATGACGCCCGCGGCGGCGCTTGCGCCATAGAACACCGACTGCGGGCCGCGCAGCACCTCGATCCGCTCGACGTTGGCGGTGTCGAGGCCGGTCAGGATGTACTGCCCGTCGCCCGCGCCCGCCTCGATCCCGTCGATCAGGATCATGGTGTGGTTCGCCTCGGCCCCGCGCGTGCGGATCTCGGTGAAGCCGGGGCCCGATGTGGTGATGGCGAGGCTCGGGACGGTGCGAAGCGCGTCCACGACCGACAGGATCCCGCGCTCGCGCAGGTCCTCGCCGTCGAGCGTCGTGGACGCGCGGCCGTAGGACAGCGCCTCGAGCGGCGAGAAGCCGGCCGAGATGACGATCGGGTCCAGCGTGATGCCCGGGGCGGGCGCGACCTGCGCCACGTCGGACTGCGCCACGTCGGACGGGGTGGACGCCGCGATCTGTCCGGCGTCCTGGGCCAGCGCGGCTGCGGGCAGCGCGACGCCGATCATCAGGGCGGTCCGCGCGAGGCGGGTCAGGCGGAAGCGGAAGTCACGGGCGGCGGGTGTAAGCGTGCGGGAATCCATGTCCCTGTCCTTGCGATGCGTGGCGGGAACGGCCCGCCTGTTGGCCTTGGTCCGGGGATCGCGCGCGTCGGGTAGAGCGTGGCGTGCCCGCAGACAGTGAAGTCACCGCTGCGGCATGCCGCTTCCTCGGCGCGCCCCGCGCCGTCGGAAAGGGTGGTGTCCAAGCAGGTCTCCTGGCTGGCGGATCAGCGCGGCGCCGGCCTTCCCAGGGTGAGCGCTGAGCGCCGATCCCCAGTGGCATGTCGACGCCGCTCACCGCTTACAGTTGCGGGGGCAGCCGCGGATCGGGCCGGACGGGCGTCCAGCCGTTGCGCGTTCCCTTTTCATCCGGCGAGCGCCGGAAACTCGGACGATTTCTCTTATCTGCCGGGATGACGGCCGGTCAACGGCCGTCGTGATCGCGGCCCGGATCGCGCGGCGGGGTGTGGCTTTCGGCCCGAGTGCAGGCGGCGCCGCGTGCCCGGCGACGCCATGCGATCAGCCCGGCGCCCAGGGCCAGGACGCCCGCGCCGATCATCAGGTGACGGCCGGTGACGCCCGACCGGCCGTCCGCGTCCGGGTGGTAGCGCGGATCGAAGATGCGCGTATCCGCCAGCCAGCGGCCCCAGAACCCCTCGCGCCGGCGCGGCACCCGGCGCAGCCTGCGATGCGTCATGTGGTTGAGCGCCCGCACCGCCCCGACAAGGCCGCGGCGTTCGATGGCGCGGGCCACCCGGTCCGGGTCGCGCCCCATGTGCTCGGCCAGAAGCGAGGCGCGGATGCGGCGGATCGCGGCCCGGTGTTCGTCGTTCGCCGCGATCAGGGTCACGTCCGCCTCGCTGTCGAAGCCCATCGAGCGGCGGTTGAGGTTGCTCGATCCCACCCGCAGCATGGTGTCGTCCACGATCATCAGCTTGGCGTGGACATAGATCGGCTCGGACGCGGCGTTGACCGGATACAGGATGCGAAAGCGCCGGTGCGGGTCGCGGCGCGCCATCTTGCGCAGGATGCGGCTGCGCGGCACGTGCATCGCCAGATCCTCGACCGCGCCCTGCGCCGCGCGCGGGTTGATGACGACCACGTCCGGCCCGTCCGGCTCGGCCAGCCGGTCAGCGATCGCGTCGGCGATGCCGGGGGCCGAGAAATACTGCGATTCAAGGTAGATGCTGCGCCGGGCCGAGGCGATCGCGTCAAGATACATCGTCTCGATCTCGACCACCGCGGGCGCGTCGCCTGTGGGCGGCTCGGTCCGCGACAGGGCGATCTCGACGTCGCGCAGGTCGGGCTCGACCTCGGCCGGCCACATGTCGCGGGTGTCGGCCAGGGGCGCGGGCAGATCCTCGTCGGTGGCGCGCAGCCAGCGGGCGCGGGCGAGATCGGCGGTCACGCGCACGGCGGGGCCGTCGAACATGGCGGCCGCGTCGTGCCAGGGCTGCGCGATCTCACCCGATTTCAGCGCCCGGCAGGGATCGCCCGGGCGATGGTCGCGCGTGTCCCAGCGCCCGTCGGTCACGTCGATGCCGCCGCAGAACGCGAGCGAATCGTCCACCACCACGATCTTCTGGTGGTGGCACGCGCCGACCGGATGGCGGCCGTCGAAACCCAGGTGGATCTGCCCGGGGCTGAGCCACTTGACGCGCAGTCCCGGAATGATCCGGGCCGGCGCGATCAGGACCCCGCCGCTCCATTTCAAAAGATAGATGTCGAGCCGGGGGGCGCGGTCCACCAGCGCCTCGAGGAACGGGCCGACCCGGTTCGGCAGCCCGTCGGGGGCAAGCCCCCCGGCATCGCTTTGCCCCGGCAGCATCTCGATCTCGAAGTCGAAATCCCAGCCGATCATCAGCACCTGGTCGCGGGCCTCGATCATCGCCCGGCGAAGCGCCACGAAATAATCCTGCGCGTCGATGATCAGGGAAAAACGGTCGGCCCGCGCGTGGCGCCAGCAGTTGCGCCCGGGCGCGAATGTCAGGTCTGTCATGTCGGTCCGTGCGTGGCGGGTCGGCGGCGGGTCGGCGGCTGGCAGGCGGCGGCGGGTAGGCGGCGGCGGGCGGGGCGACGGCAATCCCCCGCCGCATCACTCGCCAACGCGGCCGCAGGGCGGACTTTCCGACCGCCCGGAACGCGAGCGCGTGATCGGCTCAGTCGCTGCCGCGGTAGGGCTCGACATATTGCAGGGCAAGGTCCCACGGAAAGAAGATCCACGTGTCCTGGCTGACTTCGGTGATGTAGGTCTGCACCATCGGCTGGCCCTTGGGCTTGGCGTAGACGGTCGCGAAATGCGCCTTGGGATAAAGCTTGCGGACCAGCTCCAGCGTGCGCCCGCTGTCCACAAGGTCGTCCACGATCAGCACGCCCTCGCCGTCACCCATCAGCCCCGCATCGGGCGATTTCAGGACCACCATCTCGCCCTGCTCGCCCTTGAGATAGGACTTGACGCTGATCGTGTCGACGATGCGGATGTCGAGCTCGCGCGCCACGATCATCGCAGGCACCATGCCGCCGCGGGTGATCGCCACGACCGCGCGCCAGTCGCCGCCCCCCTCGGGCTGGGTGTCCTGCAGCCGCCACGCCAGCGCCCGCGCATCGCGGTGCAGCTGGTCCCAGCTGACATGGAAGCCCCGCTCGTGCGGCAGGCGGTCGGTCATCGTGGTGCGGGCCATCGGGGTCCTCGGGATCTGGAATGGGTCAGTGACGGATCATCAGCGACAGCCCTAGCACGCCGATCAGCCCGCCCGCGACCCTGTCGATCCAGACCCGCGCGACGGCGTAGCCCCGGCGCATCGGCCCGGTCGCCATCAGGAAGGTCACGACCGCGTAGAACGTGACCTCGACCGACAGCGCGACGGCATAGATCATGCCCGCCGCCGGACCGTGCAGCGTGGGAAAGATCGACATGATGAGGCCCGCGTAGAACAGCGCGGGCTTGGGGTTCGACAGGTTCAGCGCAAGGCCCTGAAGAAAGCCCGGTCCGGTCACCGTCTCGCCGTCCATCGCCAGCGGGTCGGCGGCGTGGCGCACCATCTTCCACGCGATCCATACCAGATAGGCCCCGCCCGCGACCTTGAGGATGGTGAAAAGCCCCGGCAACCGCCCGAACACTAGGGTCAGCCCGAACAGCGCCACCGCGCACCAGACAGAGGCGCCGAACGCCAGTCCCATCGCATAGGGCATCGACGCGTTGCGCCCGCGCGACGCGGCCGAGCGGCTGGCGGCGATGATGGCGGGACCGGGCGACAGGATCGCCACCGCTAGCGTTCCGACAAAGACCGCGAGCTGCGCGGCGGTGATCGCAGGCGTCACGGGCCGGTCCCCGCGCCGGGGTGGCCCGCTGGCGTCGTCACTCGGCCGCCTTGCGGTTCACGGTGGCGTCGATGTCTGGCGCGTCCACGGCCTTCATGCCGACGACATGATAACCCGAGTCGACGTGGTGGGTTTCGCCCGTGACGCCCGCGCCAAGGTCGGACAGCAGGTAAAGGGCCGAGTTCCCCACATCCTCGATCGTCGTGTTGCGGCGCAGGGGCGAGTTCAGCTCGTTCCATTTCAGGATATAGCGGAAGTCGCCGATCCCCGACGCCGCAAGCGTCTTGATCGGCCCGGCGCTGATCGCGTTCACGCGGATGCGGTCCTTGCCCAGATCCTCGGCCAGATAGCGCACCGATGCCTCGAGCGCGGCCTTGGCCACGCCCATGACGTTGTAGTGCGGCATCACCCGTTCGGCCCCATAATAGGTCAGCGTCACCAAGCTGCCGCCATCGGGCATCATCGCCGCCGCCCGCCGCGTGATCGCGGTGAACGAATAGACCGAGATGTCCATCGTCATCAGGAAGTTGTCGCGGCTGGTGTCGGCATAGCGGCCGCGCAATTCCTCCTTGTCGGAAAAGCCGATCGCGTGGACGACGAAGTCGAGCGTGCCCCATTCCTGTTCCAACGCCGCGAACAGGTCGTCCACCGACTGCATGTCGCCCACGTCGCAGGGCACGACCAGCGACGAGCCGAGCTGCTGGGCCAGCGGCACGACGCGCTTCTTCAGCGCCTCGCCCTGATACGAGAAGGCGAGTTCCGCACCCGCGCCCGCCAGCGCCCGGGCGATGCCCCACGCGATCGACTTGTCGTTGGCCAGCCCCATGATGAGCCCGCGCTTGCCCGACATCAGCCCGGCCGTGGCCTTGTTCACCTGCGTCCCGGCGGCATCGCTTGACATGGCAGTTTCCCCGCGTTCTCAACCTTTGGTGAGGATTAGGCCAAAGCCGAAGGGGCATCAAGCATGAGCGACCGCAGCGGAATATTCGCAGGCGACGACCCTTTCGCGCTGGCGCGCGCGTGGCTGGCCGAGGCCACGGCGACCGAGCCGAACGATCCCAACGCCGTGGCGCTGGCCACCGTCGATGCGGACGGGATGCCCGACGTGCGGACGGTGCTTCTGAAGGACATCGAGGATGCGGGCTTCGTGTTCTATACCAACTATGACAGCGCCAAGGGCACGCAGATCGCCGCGACCGGCAAGGCCGCATTCGTGATGCACTGGAAATCGCTGCGCCGGCAGGTTCGCGTCCGTGGCACCGTCACGCGCGAAGACGGACCGCAGGCCGACGCCTACTATCGCAGCCGGGCGCTGCAGTCGCGGATCGGCGCTTGGGCCAGCCGGCAAAGCCGGCCCCTGGCGGATCGGCAGGCGTTGCTGGATGCGGTCGCCAGGACCGAGGCCGAGCAGGGGACCGATCCCGCGCGGCCGCCCTTCTGGGGAGGTTTTCGCATCGCGCCGACGCAGATCGAGTTCTGGGCGGACGGCGCGTTCCGGCTGCACGACCGCTTCCGCTGGATCCGCACCGACGCCGGCTGGGACGTGACCCGGCTCAACCCCTGATTCGCGCCGACCCGCGGCCGCCACGTGCCCAGTCGGTCGCCGGTCACGAATGCGTGCCTGCATTTTGGGCAGACAATTGGGCTGGTCACGTTCGACCGGCGATTAGTCGCCTAGTTCATCAAATAGTCACACAACTTGTGGCAGAGTGGCGTCAGGTAAACTAGTCTTACCCAGCAGGTGACTTGATCCGTTTTGGGTTTAGGTTCATCAGATGCCGTCAGTCCAAAAAGCATGCAGGGTGGTAGGTCAGGGTGCAGGAAGAAGCGTCGGAACACGCGCAGCGCGTGTCCGGTTACGTCAAGTGGTTCGATGCGAACCGCGGATTTGGCTTTCTCGTTGACGATGCGGGCGGGGCGGATGTCCTGATCCACGGCAATGTCCTGCGCAAGTTCGGCCAGGGTTCGGTGGCCGAGGGCACCCGGATCATCGTCGATGCCATCAGCGCGGATCGTGGGCGTCAGGCCGCCCGGATCGTCAGTATCGACACCGCCGCCGAGGTCACGACCGCACCCATCGCCGATCTGTGCAACATCTCGCACGACGAGCTGATGTGCCTGCCGGCGCTCGCCGCGCGCGTGAAGTGGTTCGATCGCGCCAAGGGGTTCGGCTTCGCCAACATCTTCGGCCGCCGCGACGACGTGTTCCTGCATATCGAGGTGGTGCGCCATTCGGGCTTTGCCGACCTCGCGCAGGGCGAGGCGGTGGGGATACGGGTGGTCGAGGGGCGGCGCGGGCTCATGGCCGCGCAGCTGTTCAGCTGGGACCGGGCGGGTGACGAGGCGTCGGTGGACAGCTTCGTGGCCGAACCGCTGCTGCCGCACGTGCGCCGGCCGGATTCGCTGCTGGGCGACGACTTCGACGACCTGAACCTGCCCGACCACTGGAACCGCCGCGCGAGCGATCGCCTGAGCGATCAATCGCACGAGGAAAGCCAGGTCGGCGCCCAGGTGATGGCCCCCTTCCCCTATCCCCAGCTCGTCCGCCGGTAATCCCGGATGACCGCTGCCCGCCAGTGCCGCCTGTGCGCCCGGCGACACGGTGCGGCGCTTGGACTGGCCCTCGCGGCGGGACTGCTGCCGCTTGCCGCAGGGGCGGCGCCGCAGACGGCCACGCCGTCGGGCGCCACGTCGGCCACCCAGCCCGGCGCCGCTTGCCGCGACGGGATCGCGACCTTTGTCATGGGCGCGCGCGAGGTCAGCTTTTCGGTCGAGATCGCCGACACGCCCGATGAACGGCGGACCGGCCTGATGAACCGCCGCAGCCTGCGCCCGGGCACCGGCATGCTGTTCGTGTTCCAGGAAGCCCGTCCGCAATCCTTCTGGATGAAGAACACGCTGATCCCGCTGGACCTGCTTTACATGGACGCCACCGGCGTCGTGCGCCACATCCACCGCAAGGCGCGGCCGATGGACCTGACCCCCCTGCCCGGTGCCGCGCCGGGCGACACCGACCCCGACCGCCTGATGGTTCTCGAGATCGGCGGCGGAGAGGCGGCGCGGCTGGACATCGCCCCCGGCGCGATCCTGCGCCACCCGCGCCTGCCGCAGGACAAGGCCAAGGCCCCCTGCCGCTGAACGAACGCGGTCTTGCGGGCACCCCGGCCCCCGCACCGTCCCGCATCTACGCCCCGGCTTGCCCCGAATAACCCTTTCGCAGCCCCCGCGCGGCCGCTACAAGGCCAGCGTTCGGGGCGTGGCGCAGCCTGGTAGCGCGACGGTTTTGGGTACCGTAGGCCGGAGGTTCGAATCCTCTCGCCCCGACCATGTTGCTGTGCATCGGTTTTGGCCCCCCTTCGCGCACGAGGCACAAGCTGGATCAAGACGATCTGTCGTTCTTCTTCGTCATCGACCCGCCCGCATTGCTGATCGACGGCATCGTCCTTGCAAGCACGCTTCGCGCTAGCTTCGAGCGGGCCGAGATCATCGCCTATTGCCCGGAACCCCGGCGCGCGATGCTGCCGCCTTACGTGGCCGAGTTCATGGCCAGCGTCGGCGTGTCGATCCGCTTCATGCCGCGCGCGCCGTTCCAGCCGCACTACAAGCAGGGCAACAAGATCGTGGCCGCCTGCCAGCCGCGCGAGACGCCGCATTCGATCTTTCTCGACACCGACACGGCGATTGCCCGCCCCTTCGATCTTGGCCTGATTGCCCGCGACGGGCAGGTCAGCGTCGTCCCCGAAGGCGCGCTCACCTGGGGAAAGAAGCAGGCCAGCTGGACCCCGATCTACGCCATGTTCGGGATGGAGCCGCCGGACGAGCGGGTGGTGCTGGCCCGAAAGGCGGTCAAGTCCCTGCCCTATTTCAACGCGGGCGTGGTCGGCTTTCCGACGGGTTCGGACTTCGCGCGGCTGTGGATGGACACGGCGCTGGCGATCGACGCGAACAAGGCGGTCCAGCAACGCCGCCCGTGGCTCGACCAGATCGCGCTGCCCGTAGCGATCGCGCGCGCGGGCCTGACGGCAAACGTCATGGACAGTGTCCTGAACCTGTCGATGAAGCGCGACCTCGACAAGCCCTGGCAGGCGGCGGCGGGTGCAAGGCTCGACCAGACCGACGCGCTGATCCTGCATTACCATCATCCGCGATACCTCGAAGGCACCCGCTACGCGGGACTGGTGGACGCGGCGCTGCGCCGCTTTACCCGCTTCGACAGCCTAGCCGACCTCACGCGCGAGCCCCACGCGCGCGAGGCCCGCGCGCGGCAGGTGCTGCGGGAGTTTGCGCGTCTGAAAGCCACGGAACGCACGCCCGAGGAAAACGCGCGGTTCAACGAGCTGCGCGCTCAGAAGGACGCGATCAAGGCCGAAGGCGCCAACCCGGCCAGGTTCCTTGCGCTGCAGCCCGCGTCGATCCTGCGGGGCGGCGCGAACTGAGCGCCCGGCGCGGCGGCGTCAGAGCGGGCCGTCGATTTCCACCAGCGCGTCGTCGGGCAGCGGTCGTTGCAGCTTTTGCGCCTTGTCCCAGTCAGCGGTCAGCCAGTCCATCCACTCGTCGGACCGGGTCAGGATCACCGGCATCGCCTTGGGATGGACCGCCGCCACCTCGGCATTCGGCGCGGTGGTCAGGAACGCGAACAGGTCGTCCGTCGTCTCGCCATCCTTGACCTTGCGGGTCGAGGTCCAGCACCGCGTCTCGATCCCCGCGAAGAACGCCGGTCCGCCGTCGGCCGGCGCGAACCACGCGTTGCCCAGACCCTTGCCGCGCGGCTCGGCGAACGCGGTCAGCGGCACGAGGCAGCGGTTGCGGGGTGAAAGCCAGCGCCGCCAGTGGGGCGAGGACGGGTTGCGGATGTTGGTGACGCCGGGGTCGCGCGCGGTCTTGAGGAACATGGGCGGCGTCGGCATCCCCCAGCGGGCCTTGGCAAGCTCGACGCCGCCGCCCGCATCCGCGCGGCGCATGATGGGGGCGAGCTGGTCGGGGTAGTATTCGCCGGGCTGCACGTTCCCGGCGATGTCGGCGATCTCGACGAGGCCCGCGAACAACTGCCGCATCGCCTCCTGCGACGTGGTGTTGGAGTAAAGGTTGCACATTCGGGACCGGCTCCGCTGGGGCTCGCGCCAGCTTCGTTCGCGTCGCGACAAACGACAAGGCGGCGGATGTACCGCCGCCTTGCCCATGTTGCGAACGTATGGGCGTATCAGCTTTTGGACTGGCCCGCGCCCGACCCGCCGGTGCCGGAACCGGCGTTCCCGGACTGCCCGGTGCCCGATGGCGTCGCACCCGCCTTGGCGCTGCCGTCCTGAGAGCCGGGCTTCGCGTCGTCATCGTCGCCGGCGGAACCCTGCCCGGGAACCGCCTGCGTCCGCTCGCGCGCGGCGTCGGCGGTGTTCATCTGCTGCTTGTTACGCTCGGCCTCTTCGCCGGTGACGTCCTGCACGGGGTTGTAGCGCGTGCGTTCGAAGGGAAGATTGCCCATGTCGTCGTCCTTTCCTGTGCCGCTGCGATCAGCGGCGGCTTTAGGTCAGCCGACCGGAGGGGTTGCGCCGCCGGTCATGTCCTCGGGGCCCTGCGGCTCGGTCGGTCGGGTGCCGTTGGCGGGGATGCCGTCGCGCACGGCGTCCCCTTCACCGGTGTCCTGCAGGATGCCGCCCTCGGACGGCTTCTTGTTGGGATCGCGAAGCTGTTCGGGTTTCATCGCACTCTCCTGTCATTGGACAGGTTCAACGGCCGGGGCGGTGCGGGGGTTCCGAACGGGCGGATTAGCGGTTGCCGGGAACGAAGCGCGCCGCGCCCTCGGCCGCGCGGATCAGGGCGCGCGACTTGTTCACCGTTTCCTGGAACTCGGCCGCGGGGTCGCTGTCATAGACCACCCCGCCGCCCGCCTGGATATAAAGCGTGCCGTCCTTGACCACCCCGGTCCTCAGCGCGATGCACATGTCCATCTCGCCGTTGGCGGCGAAATAGCCGACCGCGCCGCCATAGACGCCGCGCTTTTCCGGCTCCAGCTCGTCGATGATCTGCATCGCGCGGACTTTGGGCGCGCCGCTGACCGTGCCCGCGGGCATCCCGGCGAGCAGCGCCGACAGCGCATCCTCACCCTCGCGCAGCTCGCCCACCACGTTCGACACGATGTGCATGACGTGGCTGTAGCGTTCGATGATGAACTGTTCGGTCGGACGCACGGTGCCGATCTTCGCCACCCGGCCGACATCGTTGCGGCCGAGATCGAGAAGCATCAGGTGCTCGGCCAGCTCTTTTTCGTCGGCAAGGAGATCGGCTTCGTGGGCGCGGTCCTCGGCCTCGGTCGCGCCGCGGGGGCGGGTGCCGGCGATGGGGCGGATCGTGACCTCGCCGCCGCGCAGGCGCACGAGGATCTCGGGACTGGCGCCGACGATCTGGAACGGGCCGCCGTCGCCATAGTCCGCGTCGGGTTTCATGTTCAGGAAGAACATGAAGGGCGACGGGTTGGTGCGGCGGAGCGACCGGTAAAGCGCAAAGGGCGGCAGCGGAAAGTCCAGCGACCAGCGCTGCGACGGCACCACCTGGAAGATGTCGCCCGCGCGGATGTAGTCCCTGGCGCGTTCGACGGCCGCCAGGTAGTCGGCGCGGACAAAGTTCGATTGCGGCTCGCCCACGCGGCGGCTGTCGCCCAGGGGGCGATGCTCGACCGGCAGGTGGTCAAGGCTGCGCAGCGCCTCCATCACCCGCTCGGCCGCCTGGGCATAGGCCGCGCGCGCGGGCAGGCCGTCGTCGGCCCAGGCGGGCGCACACAGCGTCACCTCGCCCTTGACGCCGTCCAGCACCGCCACGACCGACGGGCGGATCAGCATCGCGTCGGGCGCGCCGATCGGGTCGGGGTTCACGTCGGGCAGGTGTTCGACCAGCCGGATCATGTCGTAGCCGAGATAGCCGTAAAGCCCCGCCGCGCCGGCCGGAATGCCCTCGGGCATGTCGATCCGGCTTTCGCCGATCAGCGCCCGCAGGCTGTCGAGCGCGGGCCGGTCGTCGGCCTGAAACGCCTCCGACCACAGCGCCCGGCGGTTGATGCGGGCGCGGCCGTCGCGGCATTCCCAGACCAGGTCGGGCTTCATGCCGACCATCGAATAGCGTCCGCGCTGCTCGCCCCCGGTCACGCTTTCAAGGACGAAGCTGTTGGGCTGCGCGGCGGCGAGTTTGAGCATCAGGCTGACCGGCGTGTCGAGATCGGCGGGCAGGCTGACGGTGACAAGCTGGTTGCGGCCGCGCGCCCAGCCCGCCTCGAACGCGGCGAAATCGGGCGACAGGTCCATTACTGGATGCGGGCGTTCGCGGCGGCGACGGCGGCAGAGTTCACCTGCACGCCGCGCTCGGCCTGCAGCGCGCGGGCGTAGAAGTCGAACAGGTCGGCCTGCAGCGATTCCGTCAGGCGGCGCGACACCGCCGCGCTGGTGCCCTTGGCATCCTCGGCGTTGAGATCGGCGGGGTGGACTGCGTCCAGCCGCACGAGAAAGACCCGCCCGTTCGCCACCGCGACCTCGGCCTCGCCCGGTTCGGTCAGCGCAAAGGCGGCGGCGACCACGTCGGTCTCCGCGCCGTCCAGCATGGTGTCGCGCGTCAGGCCGGTTGCGGGCGTGAGTTGCGGTGCGGCGGGCGCGGTCGCGGCGGGTGCCGCCGTGGCGACAGGCGCGGGTTGCCCCGGAGCCGGAGCCGGCGGCCCAGCCCGACCAGCAGCCGCGGCTCGCGCCAGCCGGGACGACGCAGCCGTCC
>ERZ501041.118-NODE-118-length-16092-cov-9.526719_pt1 | contig 16092 bp, 16 predicted proteins | sample MGYA00248848_ERZ501041 | MGnify/ENA primary metagenome ERZ501041 (study PRJEB25958, sample SAMN03398573) | human skin metagenome | study: EMG produced TPA metagenomics assembly of the Human Skin Microbiome Metagenome (human skin metagenome) data set.
AAGGACCCGGAGGCCCCGATGATGGTCAGCTTCACGTCACACCCTCCTGCTCGGCGCCCAGCCGGACGGAGGCCGTCGAGCGCGTCGGGACCGGCGCGGCCGCGGGGCGGGTCATCGTCGCCGCGCGAAAGGGCGCGCGCGGGCCCCTGCGCCTGCTCGCGCCCTTCGTCATGCACGCGAACGCGCGCCATCTGCACGACGGCGAGGATCTGACGCCCGAAGCGCAGGCAGTTCTGCGCGGCGGCGCGGCCCTGGACCTGAAACCGCCGGAAAGGCGGTGACAGAATCGGAAATCTGTGTTCGTTTTGTGACACTGACCACAGAACAGGAGTGTCTGCCCATGTCCGTCGCCTCGCACGTTCAGGAACTGCGCAAGAAGCACCAGAATCTGTCCGAAGCCGTGGAGCGTGCCCAGCGTGCGCCAGGCACCGACGACATCTCGCTGTCCGAGATGAAGCGCGAGAAGTTGCGTCTGAAGGAAGAGATCGCCCGGCTCACCCACTAGGCCGCGGCGCGCCTTTCGGGGCGCATCTTCCGTCCCCGGCCGCCCCGGATCCGCCCTGGCCGCCGGCAGTTGTTTTTCCGATCAGGTTTTTTTCGACACCAAGGGGCCGGCGCGATCGCGCCGGTCCTGCCGCTTGAGGCGGCATGATGAGGGAAGCTGAAGGTGGAGGACGTCGCGGTGCCGCGGCTGTCCCGTCGAGCGGTAGAAGCTAATGGAAGAACGGGGGGGCAGGACACCGCCGCCCCAAGCGCCGGCTGCCGGGTTGGTAAAAGGCGGTGCCTGAAAGTGTCTAAGGTGCCGGTAAGGCACGCGGCACGTAGACGCGGTGAAGCACGCCCGCAAGCGCGGGATATGATCGTCGCGCTGCCGACCTTGCTTGGCACCTTGGCATGCGCAGCCGCTCGACCGTGACAAGCGGTCCTCGCACTCGCCAAAGGCCTTCGCACCGTCGATCCCGCCGGACCAACCGGCGGGACCGAAACCGAACCCGGAAAGGTCGGGGCTGGGCTGCACGAACCTTCGCCCCTACCGCCCGGCGAGTTCAGCCAAAGAACTGCGCCCCGTTCGCGCTGAGCGTCGAGCCGGTGATGAAGCCGGACTCGTCGGAGGCAAGGAACACGACGCAGCGCGCGATTTCCTCCGGTTCGCCCAGCCGTCCCACGGGGATCTGCGGCAGGATGCGGTCGGTCAGCACCTTTTCGTCGATGGCGCGGACCATTTCGGTGCCGATGTAACCCGGCGCGATCGCGTTGACGGTGATCCCGGCCCGCGCGCCTTCCTGCGCGAGCGCGCGGGTGAAGCCGATGTCGCCCGCCTTTGCCGCCGAATAGTTGGCCTGGCCCGCCTGGCCCTTCTGCCCGTTCACCGAACTGATGTTGATGACGCGCCCGAACTTGCGGTCGCGCATGCCCGACCAGACGCAATGCGTCATGTTGAAAAGCCCGGTCAGGTTCGTGTCGATGACTTCCTTCCACTGCGTCGGGGTCATCTTGTGGAACATGGCGTCGCGGGTGATGCCCGCGTTGTTGACGAGGACCGCCACTGGGCCCAGGTCCTCCTCGACCTGGCGCACACCGGCCTGGCAGGCGTCGTAGTCGGTGACCGACCACTTGTAGCTGCGGATCGCCGCCTCGTCCGAAAAGGCGCGCGCCGCCTCGTCGTTGCCGGCATAGGTCGCGGCGACCTGATAGCCCTGCGCCTTCAACGCCTTGCTGATCGCCGCGCCGATCCCGCGCGACCCCCCTGTAACCAGCGCAACCTTGTCCATGATTTACCCCCTCCCTGAGGCTTGTTCATGGCCGGAACGTTAGCGGATGCCTGATTGTTGCCCAACCCCGACGCTTTTTGCACGCAGCCGACGGCTGAGATGCCCGGCAACGGGCGCGCGCCGCTCGGCCATTCACCGGCGCTGCGCGGTGCTGCCGGGGGAACGCCACGGCGGCACGATGGTCGGGGCGCCGAAATAGTAGCCCTGCAGGCAGTCCAGCCCCATCTCGATCAGGAACGCCGCGTCCTCGGCCGTTTCGACCGATTCGGCCACGGTGAACATGTCGAAATGGTGGGCGATTGACTGCAGCGCGCGGGTCAGGACCTGGTTGTCGCGTTCCTCGGCGATGCCGCGGATGAAGCGGCCGTCGATCTTGATCATGTCGAAGCAGAAGTCCTGCAGATAGCGGAACGAGGTGTAGCCCGCGCCGAAATCGTCCAGCGCGAAGCTGACGCCGCGCCCCTGCAGGTCGTGCATGAAGGTCCGCACCTCGTCCGGCAGGTCCATGGCCGAGCTTTCCGTGACTTCGAGGATCAGCCGCTCGGCGATGCTTTCGCGATTCCTGAGCCCGTCGGCCAGGGTCCGCGCCCAGTCCTCGTGCCCGATCGAGCGCGCCGACATGTTCACCGACAGCCTGACCGCCGGTTCCTGCGTCAGCGTCTGCAGGCCCAGCGACAGCGCAAGGCAGTCGATCTGCCGGCCAAGTTCGGTGGTTTCCACATGCGGCATGAAATCGCGCAGCGGGATCAGCCGGCCGGTCACGTCCACGATCCGGATCAGTCCCTCGTAGAATGCGGGCCGATCGGGGCGATAGGACTGCACGACCGGCTGGTAGGCCAGAAGGCCGTCGCCCCGCCTGACCGCATCCTCGACGGTGGCGATCGTCAGGGCGGACTGCCGGTCGACCGTGAAGTCGATTGGCGAGGTGCGCGGCCCGCGCCCGGATGGGGCGCCGCCGTGGGTTGCCGGATCGTCGTTTCGGGACACGCTGTCCTCCTTTCATTCGTCACTGATCCCTGACCAGAATGCTCTAAGATCAGGTAAATGCGTCCGGAAATGCGAGGATGAGGTTAACGGATGATGACCGACGATGCGCCCGTGCGCTGCCCCTGGTGCGGCACCGACCCGCTGTACACCGCATACCACGACACCGAATGGGGGGTGGCGGAACGCGACTCGCGGGCGCTGTTCGAAAAGCTGGTGCTCGACGGGTTCCAGGCCGGGCTGAGCTGGATTACCATCCTGAGAAAGCGGGATAATTTCCGGCGCGCCTTTGACGGTTTCGACCCCGAACGGCTGGCCCGCTGGACCGATGCCGACGTCGCGCGGGCGCTGGCCGACCCCGGCATCGTGCGCCATCGCGGCAAGATCGAGGCGGCGGTGGGGAATGCGCGCGCGTTCCTTGCCGTCGAAGATCGCGAAAGTTTTTCCGATTTCCTGTGGCGCTTCACCGGCGGCGAGCCGATCGTGAACCGGTTCGCCACCCAGTCCGACGTGCCGACCGAAACGGCCGAATCGCGCGCCATGTCCAGGGCGCTGCGGGCCGCGGGTTTCCGCTTCTGCGGTCCCGTCATCACCTATGCGTTCATGGAGGCGACGGGCATCGTCAACGACCACCTGACCTCGTGCCATCGGCACGGGCAGGCATGAGCGTCACTTTGCGCGCAGCTGGTCCACCACCGCCAGCGCGGCGGGCGACGCCCAGTCGGCGTCGCCGATCATGCGCGCGACCTCGTTGCCTTCGGCGTCGATCAGGATCGTGACCGGCATCGCCAGAACACCCATGCCGCGCGCCAGCGCCATCCGCTCGTCCGTCAGCATCGGCAGGTTCTTCACCCCGGTCTCGTCCATGAACTTGCGGATCGCGGGCGGCGGGTTGCGCCCGGCGGCGATGGTCAGGACGGCGAAATCCTCGCCGCCGCGCTGCGCCTGAAGGGCGTCGAGCGACGGCATCTCCTCGCGGCAGGGGGCGCACCAGGTCGCCCAGAAGTTCACCAGCAGCGCCTTGCCCTTCCAGTCGGCAAGGCTGACCTGCTTGCCCTCAGCGTCGGTGAACTGCACGTCCGGCACGGGTTGAACGGCGTCGGTCAGCTTGGTCAGCCCGGCGTCGCGGGCCGCCTGCCAGTCCACCGGACCGGCGGCCGCGGGCAGGCCCCCGGCCACGTTTGCAGCGACAAGGAGCGACGTATAAAGGGCGATGGACCGCAGCAGCATGTGACCTCCGGCAAAGGACGAACCGATGACCGACGCGCCCAGTACCCCCACGACAGCCGATGCCAACAGCATGTGGGGCGGGCGCTTCGCCTCGGGGCCGGACGCGATCATGGAGGCGATCAACGCCTCGATCGGGTTCGACCAACGAATGAGCGCCCAGGATATCCGGGGCAGCCGGGCCCACGCGGCGATGCTGGCCGCGCAAGGCATCATCAGCCCTACCGATGCCGAGGAGATCGGGAAAGGGCTGCTCACCGTCTTGTCAGAAATCGAGCGCGGAGAGTTCGCGTTCAGGACCTCGCTTGAGGACATCCACATGAACGTCGAGGCGCGGCTGAAGGAGGTGGTGGGCGAGCCTGCGGGCCGGCTTCACACCGCGCGGTCGCGGAACGATCAGGTGGCGACCGACTTCCGCCTGTGGGTGCGCGATCAGTGTGACGCCGCGATCGGCGGTTTGCAGGCGCTGGTGGCGGCGCTGGCCGCGCAGGCGGATGCCGGGGCCGACTGGGTGATGCCCGGCTTCACCCATCTGCAGACCGCGCAGCCGGTGACGTGGGGCCATCACATGATGGCCTATGTCGAGATGTGCGGCCGCGATCTGTCGCGTTTCCGGGATGCGCGCGCGCGGATGAACGAATCGCCCCTGGGTTCGGCGGCGCTTGCGGGCACGGGCTTCCCGATCGACCGGCATGCCACGGCGGCCGCGCTGGGGTTCGACCGGCCCACGGCCAATTCGCTCGACGCCGTCAGCGACCGCGACTTCGCGCTGGAGTTCCTTGCCGCCGCCAGCATCTGCGCCATGCACCTGTCGCGACTGGCCGAGGAGCTGGTGATCTGGTCGTCGGCGCAGTTCCGGTTCGTCGCCATGTCGGATCGCTGGTCCACCGGGTCCAGCATCATGCCGCAAAAGCGCAACCCCGACGCGGCCGAGCTGATCCGGGCCAAGATCGGCCGCGTTCTGGGGGCGACGGTGGCCCTGTTCACGGTGATGAAGGGCCTGCCGCTCGCCTATTCAAAGGACATGCAGGAAGACAAGGAGCAGGTGTTCGACGCCGCCGACACGCTGATGCTGGCGCTGGCGGCGATGACCGGGATGATCGGCGACCTGACCGTCAACCGCGACCGTCTTGAGGCTGCGGCGTCGAGCGGCTTTTCCACCGCGACCGATCTGGCCGACTGGCTGGTGCGCGAGGCGGGGCTGCCGTTCCGCGACGCCCATCACGCGACCGGTGCGCTGGTCGCGGCGGCCGAGGCGCGGGGCGTGGACCTGCCCGACCTGAGCCTTGCCGAGATGCAGGCGGTTAACCCGGCCATAACTGATGCGGTCTATGACGTGCTGGGGGTGCATAACTCGGTCGCGTCGCGGGTGTCCTATGGCGGGACCGCGCCCGATCAGGTGCGCGCGCAGGTGAAGCGGTGGCAGGAAATCATGGGGGAATGGGCATGACGTTCGGGGCGACGATGCGTAAAGGGAGGGCGCTGGTCGCGGCCGGCGCGCTGGTGGCGGGCCTTGGCGCCTGCGGCGTGGACGGGCCGCCGCGTGCGCCGGGGCGGATGTCGGGCGCGGCCTCTAACCAGCCCCCGCGCGCGCCGGTGACGCCCGGCCAGACGGTCTCGTCCGAGCCGCTGCCGGTGACGGTTTCGGGCTACGCGACCGTCGGCGCATCCTACGGCGCCTGACGGCGGGGGGGTTGGCAGGACGCCTGTTTGGCGGATCACGTTCTCGCTTGGCCGCAACGTGGCGGTTCACAAATCCGCGGGGTCGCGGCAAGATTGTGGCACAAGGTGCGCCACAGAATGCGCCCGACCGTTGAGGAGAGCAGGATGGACGTGATCGCAACCCGGGGCACCGCAGGGGCCCGCATCAATCGACCCGCGCTCGCGCGGCTGGGCATCGTCGTCGCACTCGGCGCGCTGTCGGCCTGCGGCGGCGGGGGCAGCGGCAAGGGCAGCTCGATGGAGGAGATCCCGGTCGTGTCGGACAAGGTCTATGTCTACAACCCGAACGCCCGCCATGCGCCGGTGTCGCTGTCGGGTTCCGACCTGATCGGATTGGAGCCGCGTGTTCGCTGACCCGATCCTTTCGGGGCTCACCCCGCTCAGGCTCGCGTGGCTGACGCTGGCGCTGATCGGCGCGGGCGTCTCGGTCGCCTATGGCCCGGGCCTGCCGAAGGGGCAGGGCGCGGTCGCGGGCGCCACGCTGGCGCTGTGGTGCGGGGTGGAAACGACCGTGCGCCGGAACTGGGCGGCGCTTTTGGCGCTGCCCGCGCTGGCGCTGGGGATCGGCTGCGCGCTGCCGTTCTATCTGTTCCTGCGCTCGGCCAGGATCGGCTGATGGACCACTTCAACTATCTCGGCGACGAACTCCACGCCGAAGGCGTCCCCCTGTCGCGGATCGCGGCCGAGGTGGGCACGCCCGTCTACGTCTATTCCGCGGCGACGCTGACGCGGCACTTCCTGATGTTCCGGCAGGCGCTCGACTGGACCGACCACCTGATCTGCTTCGCGGTCAAGGCGAACTCGAACCTCGCGGTGCTCAAGCTGCTGGGCGATCTGGGCGCGGGCATGGACGTGGTGTCGGGCGGCGAATATGCGCGGGCGCGGGCGGCGGGCGTGCCGGGCGGGCGGATCGTCTTCTCCGGCGTGGGCAAGACCCGGGCCGAGATGCGGCAGGTGATCGAGGGCGGGATCCGCCAGGTCAACGTGGAAAGCGAGCCTGAACTCGCCGCGTTGTCCGAGGTCGCGACGACCCTTGGCACCACGGTGCCGATTGCGGTGCGGGTGAACCCCGACGTGGACGCAAAAACCCACGCCAAGATCGCCACCGGCAAGTCCGAGAACAAGTTCGGCATCCCTATCGTCCGCGCGCGCGAGGTCTATGCGATGGCCGCGCGGCTGCCGGGCCTGCAGGTCGTCGGCATCGACATGCATATCGGCAGCCAGCTGACCGATCTCGACCCCTACCGGCAGGCCTACGCAAAGATGGCCGAACTGTGCCACGCGCTGCGGGGCGACGGGCACGCGATCATGCGGCTGGACATGGGCGGCGGGCTTGGCATCCCCTACCGCCGCGACAACACGGCCCCGCCGCTGCCCTTGGAATACGGGCAGGTGATCCGCGATGCCGTCGGCGATCTGGGCTGCGAGATCGAGATCGAGCCGGGCCGCAACATCGTCGGCAACGCCGGCATCCTTCTGTCCGAGGTCGTGTTCCTGAAGCACGGCGAGGGTCGGGATTTCCTGATCCTCGACGCGGCCATGAACGACCTGATCCGCCCGGCGATGTACGACGCGCACCACGACATCGTGCCCGTCATCCGGCCCGAGGTCGGGGCGCCGGTCGCGCCCGTGGACGTGGTGGGCCCGGTCTGCGAGACCGGCGACACCTTTGCGCGCGGGGTCGATCTGCCCCGGCTCGGCGCGGGCGATCTGGTCGCGTTCCGGTCGGCCGGGGCCTACGGCGCGGTGATGGCGTCCGAATACAACTCGCGCCCGCTGGTGCCCGAGGTGCTGGTCGCGGGCGACCGCTACGCCGTGATCCGTCCGCGCCCCAGCATCGACGAAATGCTGGCGCGCGACGCGATACCGCCATGGCTCTGACCCCGCGCGCGCCCTTGTCGTCGGAACCGGGCCGCGCCCGCCGGGCGGTGGGCCTGACGCTCGCCGGGCTGTGGTGGGAAGGGGCGCTGCGCGCGTTCTGGCCCGCGCTCACGGTCCTGTCGCTGGGCCTGGCAATGCTGGCGCTGGGGGTCCTGGGGCTGCTGCCGCCGCGGGTGGCGGTGGGGGTCACGGCGGTCTGGGCGCTTGCGCTCTTCGCCGCCGCCGCATGGGGCATTGCGCGGTTTCGCCGCCCGCAGCGCGCATCCGCCCGCGCGCGGGTCGATGCGACCCTGCCGGGCGCGCCGTTGTCGGCGCTGGCCGACCGCATGGCGTTGGGCACGGATGACGCGGGCGCGCAGGCGCTGTGGGGCGCGCATCTGGCCCGCATGCACGTGGCGGCATCCGCCGCCCGCGCGGTCCCGCCCGACGCGGGCCTGACCCGGCGCGACCCGTTTGCGCTGCGGCTCATCGGGCTGACCGCGCTGGCGATGGCGATCCTCTTCGGCGGCACCGCGCAGATGGGGCAGGGATGGGCCGCGCTCGCCTCCACCTGGCGTCCCGCACAGGTCACGTCCCAGCCCCCGCCCGCAACCGGCCCGGGGTGGGAGGGGTGGGCCACGCCCCCCGCCTATACCCGCCGCCCGACCGTCTACCTGAACGCCGTTCCCCAGGGCGGCACGGTCGAACTGCCCGAGGGGTCGAGGATCAGTCTGCGGCTTTACGGCAGCGGCGCGGCCGTGGCGCAGGACATCGGCACGGCGGTGGCGGGTCCCGAAGCCGACCCCGATGCACCCGAGTTCATGGCCGAGCGTGACGGCACGCTGACCGTCGCCGGCCGGTCGCTGGATATCCGCGTGCTGCCCGACGATGCGCCGCAGGTGGCGGCTGGCCGCGCGCCCGAACGCCGCGCCGACGGCAAGCTGGTGCAGGACTTCACCGCCAGCGACGACAACGGGATCGAAGTCGGGCAGGCGGTAGTGACGCTCGACCTCGCCGCGACCGACCGCCGCTTCGGTCTTGCCATCGAACCCGAGCCGCGCGAGCCGGTCACGCTGGACCTGCCGCTGCCGGGCGCCGGCCAGCGTCGCGACGTGCGCGGGCGGCTGACCACCGACCTGTCGCGCCACCCCTGGGCCAACCTGCCGGTGACGATCGTCTACCGCGTGACGGACGGTATCGGCCAGACCGCCGAGACCGCGCCGCAGCGCCTTGAGCTGCCCGGGCGCCGCTTCTTCGACCCGACCGCCGCCGCGCTGATCGAACTGCGTCGCGATCTTCTGTGGTCGCGCGAGAACGCGGCCAACACGGCGCGGCTTCTTCGCACGATCATGTGGCAGCCCGCCGGGACCGAGCCCGACATCGCGCCCGAAACCGCGGCGGTGCTTGCCGCAACGGTCGCCTCGCTCGAGGCGGGGACGCCCGATCCTGCCACCCGCGACAAGCAGGCCGAGGAGCTGTGGACGCTGGCCGTGCAGCTTGAGGATGGCGGGCTCGACGACGCGCTGCGCCAGATGCAGCAGGCGCAGGAGCGCCTGTCCGAGGCGATGCGCAACGGCGCGAGCCAGGACGAGATCCAGAAGCTGATGGACGAGCTGAAGGCCGCGACCGACGCCTATACCGACATGCTGGCCGAGCGTGGCGAGGACCCGGCGCAGCGCTTCGACCGCTCGCCGCAGGAGGGCCGGACGATCACCGGCGACCAGATTCAGCAGATGATGGACGAGATCCAGCGCCTGATGAACGAGGGCCGGATGGCCGAGGCGCAGGAGCTGCTGGAGCAGTTCAACCGGATGATGGAAAGCCTGCAGGTCACCCAGTCGGAAGGCGAGGGGGGCGGCTCGGGATCGCGGCCGATGGAGCGGTTGGGCGAGGCGCTGCGCGAGCAGCAGGACTTGGCCGACGAGGCGATGCGGCAGGCCCAGGACAATCCGTTCGGCGGCTTGGGCGAGCAGGGCGGCGAGGATCAGCAGGGCGGCGAGGGCGAACAGGGCGGGTCGGACGAGGGCGCGCCTTCTGACGGGCAAGGGGCCGGGCAACCGTCGGGCGGCGATGGCGCGACCCCGGGCGAACCCCGCGGCGGGGCGGCGCAGGGTGGCGGGCAGGGATCGCTTGCCGACCGCCAGCGGGCGCTGCGCGACGAAATTGCGCGCCAGCGCGGGCTGCTGCCGGGGCGGGGCACGCCCGAGGGCGGGGCGGCGGGCGACCGGCTCGACGATGCCGCGCGGGCGATGGAAGAGGCCGAGGAGGCCTTGCGACAGGGTGACCCCGCCGCCTCGCTGGGCAGCCAGGCCGACGCGATCGAGGCGATGCGCGAGGGGATGCGCGCGCTGGCCGACCTGCAGCGTTCGCAGGGGCGCGGCCTTCAGGGCGAGCCGGGCGAGAACGCAGAAGCGCAGGGCGAAGGCGACACCGGCCGCCCCGGTGAGGGCCGGGGCGACGGCACGGCGCAACTCGCCCCGCCGGGCACCGACCCCTTGGGCCGCGACATGGCCGGGAACGGCGGATCGATCACCACCGGCGATCCGCTGGCCGAGGGCGGCGACCCGAACCGCCACGCCCGCGACCTGCAAGACGAGATCCGCCGCCGCAGCGGTGAACAGGACCGTCCCCGCGACGAGCGCGACTATCTGGGGCGGCTGCTGGACCGGTTCTGAGAGGGCTGCCGGTCGATGCAGCGGCAAAGCGAACGCTGCGGCCTCAACGGGCTTGCGCGGCGCTAACTTGATCTGGCGGACGGTAGCCCCGTTGATCCGTTTCCGCGACCAACCATTCGGCCGGCCGCCGCAAACCAGCCGCTTACTCCTGTTTCGTCGTCCGATGGGATACGCGCCACCGGTCGGTCGGTCCGAAGGTTCAGCGGTGAGTTAAAGGAAGCTGTGGCGTCCCTATGGACACCCCTCGCATCAGGCCGTCAGCCGCAAGGGACGGCTGCAACATGTGCGCGCTTCACTCCGTCACTCATCGCCAGACCTGATGCACTGACCGCAAGCGACGCTGAACCGGCTGCAGTGGCGTGACAGCGGCGGACGCCCGATCGCACCACGCGCATCGGCCGCTGCGCCTCAGCGGCGCAGCCCGTCGATCAGGCCGTCGGCGCGGGATTGCAGCCACGCGCGACCCTCGTCCGCCTGCTTGCGCAGGTCCATCAGCGTCGCGCCGAACGCGCCCTGATCCGCCATTCGCGGCGCCAGCGCATAAAGCGCAAGCGCCAGCAGCGCGACCATCAATGCCAGAGCGAAGCCGCTGTCATAGGCGCCACGCCGGTCGCCGCGACGCCGGGCACGCGCTTCCGGCGGGACCGCATAGGGGATCGCGGCAGTCCGGGCGGGTGCAGGAGCGAGCGGCGCGGGGTGCTGGTTCGGCGGATCGTTGAAGGTGGGCTGATCCTGGAAAGCCCCCTCTCCGATTGCGTGCGCCGCAGCGATGCCGGGCACGACAGGGGCGGGGTCGTCGCGATCCAGTAAGTCGGACTGGGGGTCGTTCCGGCCCGGATCCCGCTCGTGATGGCGGCTGTGGTCACCCGCAAGCGTTTCGTGGTCGTGCAGCAGCACGTCGTCGGCTGACGGGTCGGTGTCGGTCAACGTGGGCAGCGCCACGCCATCGTTCCGGCGCGCGTCGACTGCCGGGTTTCCGATAGGGTCCTCGGCCCCAGGCCGGTCGGCGGGGATAACGTCGGGCCGGTCCGGGGTGGGGTGGGTCAGGGTGGTGGCGGGCCACAGCGCGTCGTCCTCGTCGCCGAACAGGTCGGGGCCGGACCGGGGCAGGATGCGGGTCGCCGCGTCCGTCGCGGGGTCGGCGCCGGGGGCGGGCAGGGGCGGCGGGGAATAATCGGGGTCGTCGTCCGCAGCGGCATCTTCGCCGCCGGTGCCATCCTGAAGCTCCTCACCCGCGCCCAGGTCGCGGCGGCGGGCCGAGATTTCGCGCCCCGCTTCCTCGCGCAGGATCGACAGGATCGATTCGCTGAGCGGCCGGTTCAACGGCGGTCGGTCGGTCGCGTCGAACGGCTGCGGGACATCCTCGCCATCCGCCTGCCCGCCAGCAGCCCCCGCGTTCGGGAACGTCCCGACAGGGGGCGCGGGGACCAGCCGCAGCGGCCCCGCCTCGGCCTCGGGCGCCTGCCGCCAGTTTTCGCCGCAGGCGGAACATTCCACGACGCGTCCGGCGGCCGGGATCTGGGATCCGTCGATTTCGTATAGCGCGCCGCAGCGCGGGCAGGTCAGCCGCATCTGTCCCTCGTCCCTAGGGGCCACAACCGCCCGGCCCACTCCGCAAGGTTACCATAAACGCCGCCATGCCGACGACAACGTCCCGGCCGCGCTTTCTGGCATTCGCCGCCGGGACGTTCTATCAACGCCCGGTCCGGTCGCCAAGAAGCCGCACCCGCAAGGGTATCGCCAAGGCCCGCGGACCGCGGCGCAAAGGAGAAACGCGTGATCGACATGCAGGACGTGAGCTTCGGCTACGGCGGCGGGGCAGAGCTGTTCCGCGGCCTGTCGCTGAACCTTCCGCCGGGCTCGTTCCATTTCCTGACCGGGCCGTCGGGGTCGGGCAAGACCACGGTCCTGCGGATGGCCTATGCCGATCTTCTGCCCCGGGGCGGCACCGTGACCGCGTTCGGCCAGAACGTCGCCGCGCTGGACCGCGACGGGATCGCCGCGCTGCGCCGCCGGGTGGGGGTCGTCCATCAGGACACGCAGTTCCTCAACCACCTGCCGGTGGCCGAAAACGTCGCCCTGCCGCTGACCGTGTCGGGGCAGCCGATCGACCTGCCGGCGATCCGCGACCTTTTGTCGTGGGTCCAGCTTGCGCCGCAGGCGCGCGCGCTGCCGCCGTCCCTGTCGGGCGGCGAGCGCCAGCGCGCGGCGCTGGCGCGCGCGGTGATCCTGTCGCCCGACGTGATCCTTGCCGACGAACCCACCGGCAACCTCGACTGGGAGATGTCGATGCGGCTTTTGCAGTTGCTGGTCGAGCTGAACCGCTCGGGCAAGACGGTGCTGCTGGCGACCCACGACCTGAACCTGATCCGGGCGGCGAAAAGCCACGTCCAGGCGCGGGTGCTGCGGATCGCAGGCAAGCGGCTTCAAGCGGCGGGGGCGGACCTGTGAAGATGCCGTTCCGCAGGATGTCGGCGCGACTGCCGATCGGCCCGGTCCGCGGGCTGACGCTCGCCACGCTGTGGCGCGGCCTGACCAGCCGCGAGGGGGGGATGGCCGACCGGATCGTGCCGCCCACCGGCCACACGGCGACGCTGACGCTGTTCAGCGCGGGCGTGATGGCGTTCCTCGCCGTGTTCGCGCTGGCGCTGGCGCTGGCGACCGGCCGCCTTGCCGACCGCTGGGCCGAGGGGTTGGCGCAGACCGCAACGGTGCGCGTGACCGCCCCGGCCGAGGCGCTGGAGGCGCGGACCGCCGCCGCGCTTCAGGTCCTGACCACCACGCCCGGCGTCGGATCGGCTCGCGCGCTCGCCCCCGAAGAGGTCGAGGCGCTGCTCGCCCCCTGGTTCGGCCCCGACATGCCGGTGGACGCCCTGCCGATCCCGCGCCTGATCGAGGTGGCGATGGACAGCGGCGGCATCGACCACGAGGCGCTGCAACTGCGGCTCGAGGCCGAGGCGCCCGGCGCCGTCCTGGACGATCACACTGCCTGGCGCCGCCCGCTGGTGACGGCGGCAAGCCGGCTGCGGACGCTGGGGTGGCTGTCGCTGATCCTGATCGGGGCCGTCTCGACGGCGATGATAACGCTCGCCGCGACGGCGGCGCTGGCCGCGAACGGGCAGGTGATCCAGGTGCTGCGGCTGATCGGCGCGCGCGACATCACCATCGCCACCGCCTTCGTGCGCCGATTTACCCGGCGCGCGGCCCTGGGCGCGGCGGCCGGCACCGTTGCCGGAATGCTCGCGATCGCGGCGCTGCCCGACATGAGCGCCGCCGGCGGGTTCCTGACCGGGCTCGGGTTCCAGGGTTGGGGCTGGCTCTGGCCGCTGCTGATCCCGTTGGTCGCGGGCGCGGTCGGGTTCTTCGCCACCCGCCGCGCCGCGCTGCGGATGCTGCGCGAGGTGCGCTGATGGCCGGATACGCACCCGAGGATCGGCGTCTCGACACAGGCGAGGCACCCGGCGGCACCGCGCCCGTCATGCGCGACGTGGCGGACCCCGCCTATCGCCCCGGCCCGCTGCCGGGTCTTTGGTGGCTGCGGACCGCCGCCTACTACCTGCACGTGTCGCTCGCGACGCTGCTGATCGGCATCTGGGGATTGCCCAAGGCCATGCGGCGCGGGCGGACCGGCGCGCTCGAGGTGTCGCAGGTCTGGATCGACTACATGCTGCGCGCGGCGCGCCTGCATTTCGGGGTCCGGGTCGAGGTGCGGGGCACGCCGCCCGACTTCGACTGCATCGTGGCGGCCAAGCATCAAAGCTTCCTCGACATCCTCGCGATCGCCCAGGCCTGCCCGCAACGCGCCTTCATCATGAAGCGCGAGATCATGCGGGTGCCGATCATGGGCTGGTTCGCGCGCGAGGTCGGGTCGGTCCCGATCGACCGCGCCCGTGGCCCCGCTGCCCGCGCCGCGATGGTCGCGGCCGTGCAGGAGGCGATGAAGCGCGGGCTCGGCCAGCTCATCATCTATCCCGAGGGGACGCGCACCGTCCCGGGCGAGCGGCGGCCGTGGAAGGGGGGCGTGGTCACGCTGTACGCGGCGTCCGACCTGCCGTGCCAGCCCGTCGCCACCAACGCCGGCATGTTCTGGCCCAAGGGCGGGATGCGCGTCCGGCCCGGCGTCGCGGTGATCGAGTTCCTGGACCCGGTGCCCCCCGGCCTGCCCGCATCGGCGCTGCTGCCGCGCGTCGAGCCCACGGTCGAGAACGCATCCGACCGCCTGATGTCGGCCGCGGGCCTCGCCATTCCGCCGCGCTGAGCGCGGGCGGCGGTCAGTTCCGGCAGATGCGGACGGCGGGGTCGAGGCGCTTGTACTCGGCGGCCGAGATCTTGGTCATCGACAGCGAATGGCGCCATTCGTCCTGCCATTTCCGCAGGATGCCGGCGCGGTAGTACTGCGCCATCATCTCGTCCACGATCGGCGGCACGATCTGGGTGCCGGGGATGCGCGGGGCGTGGAACCCGACGGTCGCGCCGGGGCCAAGGCAGGCGTTCGGCAGCGTGATGTAGATCGTGCAGGCCGACCGGCAATAGCCCCGCACCTCGACCGGGCGGCCGGACGCGGCAAGCTTGTCGCGGCGCGAGATCGCCTGCATGACGTTGCCGCCCTTGTTGTTCATGATGACGATCGGCTCGGCGGCGACCGTCGTCGGCATGAACTGGTTCGGCACCGGCGAATGCGGGATGTGCGGCGGAATCGGCCCCGGATTTCCCGAGGGCGCGGGCGCCGTTTCCGGCACCGCATCGGGCGCCGGGGCGCACGCCGCCAGCGTCAGCATCGCCGCGAGGATCAAGGACAGGGTGCGCTTCATCCCCGCAGTCTGCCGCAGCCGCGCCACGATGCAACCCCCGCGCCGACCACGATCAAGCGAGCGGCGCTTTGCGTCCGGCCCGCCGCGCGCTATATCCGCCCCCATGACCCAGACCCTGGCCCAGAATCCCCCGCTTTTGCGTCCCGATCTCGCGCGCGCGGCCGTTCCTGCCGACGCGCGCCGCGACGGCCAGCCGACCATCGGCATGGTCAGCCTTGGCTGCCCCAAGGCGTTGGTGGACAGCGAGCGCATTCTGACCCGCCTGCGGGCCGAGGGCTATGCGATCAGCCCCGACTATCAGGGCGCGGATGCGGTGATCGTGAACACCTGCGGCTTCCTCGACAGCGCCAAGGCCGAAAGCCTCGACGCGATCGGCGAGGCGCTGGTAGAAAACGGCCGCGTGATCGTGACCGGCTGCCTGGGGGCGGAACCCGACTACATCACCGGCGCGCATCCCAAGGTGCTGGCCGTGACCGGGCCGCACCAGTACGAACAGGTGCTGGACGCGGTCCACGCCGCCGTGCCGCCCGCGCCCGATCCGTTCGTGGACCTGCTGCCCGCGTCCTCGGTGCAGCTGACCCCGCGCCACTACGCCTATCTCAAGATTTCCGAGGGCTGCAACCACCGCTGCAAGTTCTGCATCATCCCCGACATGCGCGGCCGCCTCGTCAGCCGCCCGGCCCACGCGGTCGTGCGCGAGGCGGAAAAGCTGGTGCAGGCCGGCGTACGCGAGCTGCTGGTGATCTCGCAGGACACCTCGGCCTACGGGCTGGACCGCCGGCACGAGGTGGATCGCGGGCACCGCGCCCACATCACCGACCTCGCCCGCGACCTCGGCTCGCTCGGGGCGTGGGTGCGGCTGCACTATGTCTATCCCTATCCGCATGTCCGCGACCTGGTGCCGCTGATGGCTGACACGGCGGCGGCGGGCGCGGGGGTGCTGCCCTATCTCGACATTCCGTTCCAGCACGCGCACCCCGACGTGTTGAAGCGCATGGCCCGCCCCGCCGCGTCTGCCCGGACGCTCGACGAGATCGCGGC
>ERZ501041.121-NODE-121-length-16043-cov-8.780023_pt1 | contig 16043 bp, 12 predicted proteins | sample MGYA00248848_ERZ501041 | MGnify/ENA primary metagenome ERZ501041 (study PRJEB25958, sample SAMN03398573) | human skin metagenome | study: EMG produced TPA metagenomics assembly of the Human Skin Microbiome Metagenome (human skin metagenome) data set.
CCGGGATTACACCGATGAAGGCGCAGAAATTACACCACGTCCGCGGACACTATCTTATTCGGGCAGTTCCCTGCGGACGCGGTTGGAGGATCAAACCGTTCTGCTGCGGCGTCGCGCGAGATTGCCGTCGATTGGGGTGGCGCCTCGGTGGTGATGACCGACCTTGACGGGGCGAAGCGGTTTTTCCGGAAGCGGGGCTGGATCCGGGACTTCTTCGAGCGGAACGGTATCCAGGCAGGTGATACCGTCTGCGTCGAGGAGACCGGCCCCTACAGGTACCGGGTGACTCTCGAATCTCGCTCCGCATAGCAGTCCGCTTTCGGGGATGCGCCGCGGCAACTGTCGGCGGCACAGGCCGGACTGCGCGATGGCCAAGTTCACGCCGCAGAACCTCAGGAATTGCCGGTGATGGCGAAGGCGCCGAAGGATGAACTGCACCAGAATCGAGCAGCCCTGCATAGCGGTTGGCAGGTCGCCGCAGAACGTATTGGTCGAGAGTGTCATGGCATGTTCGGGGATGAGTGCCTGATTGAGCACCTGCTCCACGGCCTGCACAAATCGCGACTATCATCGATGCATGGCGGACCGACTACAACTCGGCCCGTCACGCACCAACCTCGGCGACCTCACGCTGGCGGAGTTTGCAACGGCCTTGGTCGGACCAGGCCGTGAACGGAACTATCCGACCAGCGAAGGGACAACGGAGCAGGGTCACTCGCGCTTCACTGTGCTGCAAGAGCCCTTGTCCATCCTGATGTCGGCTTCGCCCGTTTCAAGTTGGAGTCCAAGGCCATAAAGCCATGCCGCGACGATCTCCTGTGCCGCCGCAACACTCTCGTCATTCCGCAAGGCGCATTCCCAGATCGTTGCGACTCGCCAACCGGCCCGTAGCAGCGTCGATCGCACTGCCTTGTCCCGCGTCACGTTCGCATTGAACTTTGCCGCCCAGAGTTCAGGTCGCGTCGCTGGCGTCGTGGAGTATCGACACCCCGGATGCCGGTGCCAAAAGCATCCGTGCACGAAGAGGACCGCCCTGTACTTCGGCAACACAAGATCAGGCTTTCCGGGGATACCCTTGGCGTGCAGACGGTAGCGAAAGCCCTGCGCATGCAGGGCTCGGCGGAGGGCAAGCTCCGGCTTCGTATCCTTTCCCCGGATCCCGGCCATCATGCGCGAGCGGGTCTGACTGTCGACTATGTCGGCCACTTCACTCCTGGCCTCGGCTATAGACTTGGTATAGAGCCATTGATCTGAATTCGAGAGGTTCCTGACTTGCCAGCCACTTTCGGCATCGTCGATCTGTTTGCGGGCCCCGGCGGACTGGGTGAGGGGTTTTCCTCTCTGGATATAGGCGGCCATGCGCCGCTTCACATGGGCATTTCGGTCGAAAAGGAGACATCGGCGCATCGAACGCTGACGTTGCGGGCCTTTCTTCGCTCCTATCGTTCGCGCCACGGTTCCTTGCCGGCATCCTACGTGAAGTTCCATGCCGGGCTGACGGACGAACCCGATTGGGCCGAGGTCGACGCCACCTCGTGGGCCCAGGCGACGGCGGAAGCACGCCGATTGGAACTGGGTGCCGCTCCCGCAGTCGAGGTCGTGGACGCGGCTATTGGGAAGCTACGAAGCTTCGACGACACGATCCTGATCGGTGGCCCACCCTGTCAGGCCTACTCGCTGGTCGGGCGAGCTCGGTCCCGTGGCAAGCTGGATTACGTGCCCGAGGAGGACCAGCGTCATTATCTCTTCCGGGAATACATCCGGGTACTGGACAAGCTCCGCCCTGCAGCCTTTGTGATGGAAAACGTCAACGGCATGCTGTCGTCGACTGTCGAAAGCCGCCTGGTCTTCGAGATGCTGATGGAGGACCTCGCCTCGCTTGGCACGGGGCATGGCCATCTGTACGAGCTTCGCGCGATCCGCATTGCGGAAGGAAAGGCCGCCTTGCGAGAGGCGGCAAAGCCATCCGATTTCATCGTGCGAGCCGAGGGGTTCGGAGTCCCGCGACGTCGGCACCGCGTGATCATCGTCGGGATTCGTGCGGATCTGGCAGCCCGGGCGGCAGGCGCCACGATCATGGTTTCAGACGCCACCCGCACGGTCCAGGAAACCATCGGCAACATGCCGTCGCTGCGCAGTGGCATGAGCCGTACAACCGACAGCGCTACCGCGTGGCGCAGCGAGGTCGTGCACTTCGCCAAACTCCTTGCCAGGGTCAGCAAGAAAGAGAAGCAAGGGGCTCTGCAAACCGCATTCCGCGAGGTTGCGGAATTCCTGAAGAATGGCAGGCAGATCGGACGTGCGAGCACGATGCTTCCAGTCGGGTATGGAACCTCGGATGACGACATGATGCGCTGGCTGGAGCGCCCGGAATTGCGCGGGCTGGCTCAGCATGAAACTAGGGGCCACATGGCGACTGACCTTGGCCGCTATCTGTTCGCCGCGGTGTTCGGACGGGAGCGCGGCTACAGCCCCAAGGCTGCAGAATTCCCATCTGAGCTCAGCCCCGATCACAGGAATTGGCATAGTGGTGCGTTCAACGACCGTTTCCGTGTTCAGCTCGCCCACGAGCCTGCGACGACAGTGACCAGCCACATCTCCAAGGACGGGCACTACTTCATCCATCATTACCCATTGCAGTGTCGAAGCTTGACGGTGCGCGAGGCCGCCCGGCTTCAGACCTTTCCGGACGACTATCTGTTCCTCGGCAATCGAACCCAGCAGTATGTCCAGGTCGGGAATGCGGTCCCGCGCCGGGAGATCCACAAAGCGCGGCGCAGGATCATCCGAAGGACGCGCGATATGCGGATGGTTCGAGGATCAGCGCATTTTGCAACGGCGGCTTGATCAGAAACGCGCGCGGCTCCTTCCCCCATTCGTAAAGGCGGAAGATACGAAACCGCGCGGTTTCTTCGGTCGCAAAGTCATGCTCATTCCTGGAAAGGTAGAACGGCGTCCGCTTGTGTCCAACGGTCGTCTTCACCTCAAGGAAACGTTCGCTCCCATCTGCCGCAAACGACTTGATGTCGTAGCCGGCTCCGTCGCCAAGCTCTTGCGAAGTCCATTCAACTTGCCGTGCCAGATCGGCGCGACCCTCATTCATCAGCCGCGCAATCTCCGCGCGATAGACGTGCTCTTCGCCTGCCAAGCCCAGCTTGCGGTTGCGCTCATCGCGCAAAGCCGGATCGAAACGGCGTGCAATTCGCTCCATTTCGGGATTGTCTGAAATTAACGGGCCCTCGACTTCGGGAGGGTGCTCAATGAATATCTGGCTCGCCTCGCGGACTGCACTCTCGGTAGAGGTTGGAAAGTAATCCCGCCCCCATTCGCGTTCGACGAATGTTTCAACAGACTTCAATAAAGCGCCTTGAAAATTTCTCAGCGGTGCATAGCCCTTCAACCAGGGTAAGCTTAACCGCTCGAGGGTTGCGCTGATGTTCATGTATTTGCTTTCGACCGACCCTTTGCTTCGGCCAGTTTGCTCCACAATTGCCCGATAATGACTCGCTTTGACGAAATCCACGCCACGCAGGAATTTATCGCGCATGTCAAAGTAATCGGAAACGACAATGTCGATTTCCGACTGTGTCCAGTCAGTTCCGCGCACTTCACGGTTGGACAACGCAGGGCCTCCTTCGAGCCGGAGGTTCCACGAATCTTTGCCCGGAATCAAGAGAATATCGGCGATTTTACGGGTTGTCCCTTTTATAAGCCTGGTTCGGCCTGTGCCGCCAATCGGAACTGACAAAGCTGTCGCGTGTCAGGATCGACATTCCCAACAGCATGGATGCCGATTGGAAGATCGACGTCAGGAAATCCTCGGCACAGCTCACGCCTGTCATTCGCGACCGCCTGAAGAAGATCATCGAACGCATTCGTGCCGGATCCAGGCGCACCTACAGCAAGCGCGGCCACAAGCTGGTTGATCACGAACGGCTGCCGATGTGGCACCGGATACAGGCCGATGGACAGATCCGCTACCGCCCGAATGCCGAGCATCCCGCGTTCGCCGATTTCGCCGAGAGCCTTCCACCTGACCTGCGGCGCGGCTTCTTCAACTGCACTGCGCTGGTCGGGGCATCACTGCCCATCGAGACGCTGCACGCCGACATGGCTGGCACGGCCGAACAGATCGTTCCGGATCGAGTGGACGAGGACACGCTGGCGCAGGCCGTGCAGGCAACCCTCTCAGTCCTGCTCGGGGCGCGCAAGGAAATCAGGGAAATGAAGTCGCTGATGAAGGACGTCGATCCGTTCAGATCGGCCTAGGACGACACCGAGCGCATCATCGCGGCGACGATCGCGGCGAGGGATGGCACATGAAGCCGATCCTGAGCAGCCTCGAGGGCATGACGTCCATGTACATGGCGTCTCAGCCCGACCCTCATACCGCACAGTCGATTCGGGAGATTATCACCCAGCTCCGCGTCATGCCGATGTTTGCCGGTCAGGTCGAAGACGACGATGCCGAGGAACTCGCCCGCCTGATCGAGGAGAAATACGGCATCAGCATGGGGTTCGGCGCCATCGTGGACGCCGAGGACTTTCGTCCCTGGCTTCATGACGCCCGGATCAACGGCGACATCGGGGAATTCTACTGGGGTCGGTATCGCAAGCTCCTCAACCTGAAGGGATTGCCCAAGTCGGTGATCGACGCGACAGACGAGGTGACGGATCGCGTGCTGGATCGTCTGGGTGACCCTCGCAACATGAGCCCGTGGAGCCGCCGCGGCATGGTCGTGGGCCACGTCCAGAGCGGGAAGACTGCGAACTACACCGGGCTGATCTGCAAGGCGGCGGATGCAGGCTATCGCCTGATCGTCGTGATCGCCGGCATCCACAACAACCTCCGCAACCAGACCCAGGCCCGGATCGACGAGGGCTTCATCGGCCGCGACACTGGTCGGCTGGCCCATGCCAACAAGGCACAGCGCCAGAAGATCATCGGTGTCGGCCAGTTCGATCAGCGCGACTTCCCGGTCTCCCTCACCAACACGCTGCGCGACTTCAACAAGGCCATGGCCACCACGAACACCAGCCAGATCGGGCAATATAACGTCCCAGTCGTTCTCGTGATCAAGAAGAACTCCAGCACTCTGAGAAATCTGCTGGAATGGCTGAAGGAGCACTCCGTCCATCAGGGCACCCAGATGGTCAGCCAGCCCATGCTGCTGATCGACGACGAGGCGGACAATGCCTCGATCAACACGGCATACGCGCGGGATGAGGTCACCCGCATCAACGGCCAGATCCGCGAGTTGCTCTCGCTGTTTCACCGAAGCTGCTATGTTGGCTACACGGCCACGCCATTCGCCAACATCTTCATAGATCCCGACACTGACGACGAGACACTGAAGCAGGATCTGTTTCCGCGGCACTTCATCATCGGGCTTGACGCGCCGTCGAACTACTTCGGGGCGCAGAAGGTGTTCGTCGATTCCCGTGATCGGCATGTCCGCCTGGTCGTTGACAACGAGGACATCCTGCCGATGAAGCACAAGATCGACCATCCGGTCGACGTGCTGCCGGAAAGCCTGATCTGTGCCGTTCGCGCCTTCATCGTCGCGCGGGCGATCCGGAATGCCCGTGGTGAGCAGGCTGCGCATGCCTCGATGCTGATCAACGCCTCGCGCTTCACTGATGTCCAAGGACGGCTGCGATTGCGGGTGGCCGATGTGGTCGATCGCATCCGGAATGCGGTTGCGGTCGATGGGGCGAAGGGCCGCGCCGCCCTGCGCAATCCGGAGATTGCCGCTTTGCACTCGGTCTGGGAAACGGAGTTCGCTCATGCCGATGGCGCGGACTGGCCCGGTGTCCAGGCGCGCCTGCACGAGGTTCTGGTTGCCGCCCGGGTGGTCGAGGTCAACGCCTCAAGGCGGTCACAGCCGCTCGACTACGATCAGGGTGGGGAACATGGCGTGACCGTGATCGCGGTCGGCGGCTTCTCTCTCTCTCGCGGGCTGACGCTTGAAGGGCTGACCATCAGCTACTTTCTGCGGAATTCCATGATGTACGACACGCTGATGCAGATGGGCCGGTGGTTCGGCTACAGGCCGGGCTACGAGGATCTGTGTCGGGTGTGGATACCTGCGGATGGTGTGGGCTGGTATGCCCACATCCATGAAGCCGTGGACGACCTCCAGACCCAGCTGAAGCGCATGGAACTGGCCAAGGCCACGCCCGAACAGTTCGGACTGGCAGTCCGCAGCCATCCTGAATCGTTGATCGTGACAGCCAGAAACAAGATGGGCACCGGTCGCGAGTTCCCCGTGAAGGTCGGGCTGGCGGGCAAGCTGGTCGAAACGACACGCATCCGCACGGATCGCGATCAGATCGATCGCAACCGCGAGACGGGGCAGGTGCTGGCGTCGGCGATCAGAGCCAGCGGTGTTGCGCCTCAACACCCCTCGCGCGGAATCCTGTTCAGCGGTGTGTCCGTCGATCTGATCCGCGACTTCCTTCGGGTATTCCGCGCCGACGCCGCTGATCCCCTCACCGATCCGAGGCTCATGGCAGACTACATCGATGCGCGCGCAGAGACCGAGCTTAAGGAATGGGACGTCCTGTTCGCCAGCGCCCAGAAGGACGATGCGAAACTGTCTGATCTGGCCGGAATCGAGATGGGGGCCTTCGGCCGATCGGTCGGCGAACCGGATCTGCGTCAGGGCGTCCTTGCAATCAGCGGCGCGAGCAGGCGCGTCGGTTCGCCTGGGGACGAGCGTGTCGGGCTGACCCCGGAACAGGTTGATGCGGCGGTCATGGCCTTTGAAGAGGAGTGCAAGCGCGAGAACCGGAAACCCCCGAAGACTCTTCCACCCCGCATCTTCTGCGAGATTCAAGGCCGCCGTCCCCTGATCGTTCTTCGTTTCGTCGACCCGACCATCCCGGACGATCTGAAAGCGAAATCGCCCGGTCTGGTCCTTGCATGGAGCATCTGCTTCCCGCCGTCCGACGTCCAGGGCGGCACCGTGGAATACGTCGTCAACACGATCCGCATGCGCGAGATGTTTGGCGAGGAAGAGGTCGAGGAGGAGGCGCTCGGTGATACCGAATGACACGCCGTGGTCCGGCCTCGAGGCCGGAAAGGTGGACACGCGCCGGGTATCGGCCTTGGCTCGCTGGAACTGGTTCTGGGCGGTCATGCCACGCGCCGATGTTGCGCTTGTGCTGCAATTGGCTGCCCTTCCGGAACCCGCCCCGGACCTACCCAAGCTCCGCAATCTTGAAATCCGGTTCCAGACACTGCCTGGCGGCCCGATCCTCTACGTCCGGCTCAAGGACAACGCTCAGCTGGAACTGTTCGAGACGCTCTGCCGCGACGTGATGGCGGCGGGCGAGCTTGCGGAGACCGAGGCCGAGGCTCTCGAACGCGCCATCGGCCGCACCTTCAGGTGGCACTACCTGCTGCGCGGCGGAAAGCCGGAAGTCTTGTCCGAGGATGCCCAGAAGGGCCTGATCGGAGAGATCGAGGTGCTGAAACTGCTGATCGAGGCGATCGGAGCGAAGCCGGCGCTGACCGCGTGGACTGGCCCATCCGGCTCGCCGAAGGACTTCGAGCTCAAGGCCGACTGCATCGAGGTGAAGGCAAGGCGCGGTGCGTCGCAGCCTTTCGTGAAGATCGCGAATGAGCACCAGCTGGCGGACGTGCCGGATCGGCGCCTGTGGCTGGCTGTGCTGGCGGTCGACAAGGTTCAGCCGCCGCACGGCCGCATGCTGACCGAGTACGTCTCGGAGGTCACCGCACTTCTCGAACGAAGCGAGCCATCGGCCATGATGGACTGGGACCTGCATCTGGCCGATGCGGGCTACGACGTCCTCCACGACTACTCGGCTTGGCGATGGATCGTCTCGGCACCAGACTTCCATGCCGTACCCAAGGTCTTCCCGAGGATCGCCGCTCCGGTGCCCCTCGGCGTGTCTTCGGTGTCCTATGCGCTGGCGTTGTCAGCCTGCACCCCCTTCCGGACTGAATGGGGCGACGTCCGGGCGGGACTGATCGAGGAGGTCCAGGCTTGAACGAGCTCGAGGAATACCATCGAAACCTGATGGCCGATATCCGCCGCGAGGCGGACGCCAGTGGCATTTTCCCTGTGGAAGCGTTCTTTGACCGAATGGCCGAGCGGTTGACCGAGGCAGGCGAACTGGAGGTCGCCGATCGTGCCTACTACCAGGGCGGTGAGGGCAGTCAGAAGCTGCGGATCGACGGCTATGCAGGCGACCCGCGGGACAGCGAAGGTGTTCTGGGGTTGATCGTCTGCGACTTCGCGGACAGCGACAAGGCCCAGACCTTCGGCAAGGGGGATGTTCCTCCGATCCTGAACCCCCTGATCCGCTTCCTGAAGAAGGCCAGAACCGAGGAATTCCGGGACTCGTTGAACGAAGCGAACCCTGCGTTCCAGGTCTCGGACCTGATCATCGCCACTTGGTCACAGGTCACGAAGGTCAAGCTGATCCTGATCTCCAACCGGCAGTATATCGGCCGAGACGATACGGTGAAGCTGACGGAGATTGGGGATGTGCCGATCACCTGGTCGGTCTGGGATCTGGCGCGCTTCGAGCGGTTCGACCGCTCGGGCCAGGTTCGGGAGGACACGGTCATCGACTTCAGGCAGGACTTCGGGGCGCCCCTTCCTGCGCTGAAGGCGTCGCAGACCGGAGCGGCCCTCGAAAGTTATCTGCTGATCATCCCGGGCGAGCAGCTGGCCGCAATCTACGACAGGTGGGGCGCCCGCCTTCTCGAAGCCAATGTCCGTTCGTTTCTGCAGGCGCGAGCCAAGACCAACAAGGGCATCCAGAAGACCATCAAGGAAGAGCCCGAGCTCTTCTTCCCCTACAACAACGGGCTGTCGGCCACGGCCGACGCCGTCTCCTGTGTCCGGACGGATGACGGCCTGGCGATTGCCTCGATCAGCAATCTGCAGATCGTCAATGGCGCCCAGACGACAGGCTCGATCCACGCCGCGCTGAAAACCGCGAGAGAGCAACTTTCCCAGGTCTTCGTGCAGATGAAGCTGACCGTAGTCTCCTCCGACAGGTCAGAGGACATCGTCCCGAAGATCTCGGAGTACGCCAACACCCAAAACAAGGTGAACGCAGCCGACTTCTTCTCGAATCACCCGTTCCACATCCGGATCGAACAGTTCTCGCGCAACGTGATCTTCACCGCCCGGGCGGGAGAACGCCACGACAGCAAGTGGTTCTATGAACGCTCACGCGGGCAGTTCATCAACGCTCGTGCCCGCCTCACGCTCGCCCAGCAGAAGAAGTTCAATCTGGAATTCCCGAAGTCGCAACTCTTCGGCAAGACGGACCTCGCAAAGTTCGAGCTCTCGGCGGCAGGTCAACCCCATATCGTTTCGCGAGGAGCCCAGAAGAACTTTGCAGAATTTGCGAAGGACATCGGCGAGACCTGGTCGAGGAGCGAAACCAAGTATGACGAGCTCTGGTACAAGCGGCTGATCTCGAAGGCGATCGTGTTTCGATGGCTTGAGACGGAGGTGCCCAGGCAGCCATGGTATGAGGGCGGCTACAGAGCCAACATTGTGACCTATTCCATGGCCAAGGTCTTTCACGACGCCAATGGCGAGAAGCAGGTGATTGACCTCGACACGATCTGGCGGCGGCAGTCAGTTCCCGACGCCCTGCAGCGCGCTCTCCTTCTTACCGCTGCGGAGGCACACGACGTTATCACCAATCCCCCGGCCGGTGTTCGGAACATGTCCGAATGGGCCAAGCAGCAGGCGTGCTGGAACGGGATGAAGGGCCGCACGCTGAACTATGACGATGACTTCGAGACCTGTCTGACGCTGGTCGAGACCGCGCGGGCAGCCCGACTCTACGAGAAGGCGCAGAGGACGATGACAGAAGGCATCAATGCTCAGTCCGAGGTCGTTACGCTGGGGCCAAATTTCTGGAAGGAAGTCCTCGCTTGGGGGCGCGAACGGAAGCGCCTTACACCGAAGGATCTGCAGATCCTCGAGGTCTGCGCCTCCATCCCGCGTCGCCTTCCCTCCGACCTGCAGTCGCGCCACGCGCTCGGCACGCTTGGTCGCATGCGCGATCAGGGGTTTGAGAGCGGGTAGGCGGCACGTGGAATCGTCACTGGGGAGGATGGCAATCCGCTGACGATACGGAGGATCGTCAGCGGCCGGTGGAATACTGCCCTAATCAATCGTGCGAAGCAGAGGCCGGCCCTTTCCTCCATAGTGTCGGGCCAGCACGGATTCGGGCGTCCGACTGGAATTTCGCCCCGAGAAGGTGACGTTGACGGTCCGATGGCAAACAATTGGCTGCCGAACGGCCAAGCTATGACCCAAACGTCCAAGAATTGGCTGTTCCAACAGTAGGCGCAAGATGCGAAAACGTCGCCGCGTGCATTTTACCTTTTGATAAAAACCGGACCGGACGTAGCGTCGACTCGTGCCTCGCCAGCAGGAGACCACGATGGACACCCCGATCACGGGGGCGAGCAGCGGCACACGGGGCGGGATCACCGCCGGCCGCCTGACGCCCGACGCCTACGCCGCGAACTTCGCCGACCTGCACCCGGCCCTCGACCCGCACGAGGCGCAGGTCGCCGCCGACCGCTGCTATTTCTGCCACGACGCGCCCTGCGTCACGGCCTGCCCCACCTCGATCGACATCCCGCTGTTCATCCGCCAGATCGCGACCGGGACGCCCGACGCCTCGGCGAAAACGATCCTGTCGCAGAACATCCTGGGCGGCATGTGCGCCCGCGTTTGCCCGACCGAGACGCTGTGCGAACAGGCCTGCGTGCGCGAGGCGGCCGAGGGCAAGCCGGTTCAGATCGGCCGCCTGCAACGCTACGCCACCGACCACCTGCAGCGGCAAGGGGCGCATCCGTTCGCGCGCGCGGCGGACACCGGCAAGCGCATCGCCGTCGTCGGCGCTGGGCCCGCGGGGCTTGCCTGCGCGCACCGGCTTTCGATGCTGGGCCACGGGGTCGCGCTGCTGGACGCGCGGCCGAAGCCGGGCGGTCTGAACGAGTTCGGGATCGCCACCTACAAGACCACCGGCGGCTTCGCGCAGGCCGAGGTCGAATGGCTGCTGGGGATCGGCGGTATTGCCCTGTCGAACGGGGTCGCTTTGGGACGCGACTTCACGGTGGAAAGCCTGCTGGGTGAGTTCGACGCGGTGTTCCTGGGGGTCGGGCTTGCCGCGACGAACGGGCTCGACATTCCCGGGATCGACCTGCCCGGCGTTGACGACGCGGTCGATTTCATCGCCGCGCTGCGCCAGTCCGACCCGGGCGCGGTGCCGATCGGCCGCGACGTGGTGGTGATCGGCGGCGGCATGACCGCGGTGGACGCCGCGGTGCAGGCGAAGCTCCTGGGGGCGACCAACGTGACGCTGGCCTATCGCGGGCCGCAGAGCCGCATGAAGGCGAGCCTCTACGAACAGGACCTCGCCGCCGCGCGGGGCGTCCACGTGATCCACCAGGCGATCCCCGTGGCGGTGGAGGGCGACGGCCACGTCGCGGCGGTCGTCTTCGACCGGCCGGGCGAGCGTGTCCGCATCCCAGCCGACCAGCTGCTGCTCGCGATCGGGCAGCGGCTCGACCCCGACGCCCTGCCCGCGACGCAGGGCGGCAAGATCGTCACCGAAGGCCCCGGCCGCACCCGCACCGCCCGCGTGTGGGCGGGCGGCGACTGCGCGACGGGCGGCGACGATCTGACCGTGACCGCGGTGGCGCAGGGACGCGACGCCGCGCTCGATATCCACTCCAGCCTGATGCGCTGAGGAGAAACGCCATGGCAAACCTGGCATCGACCTTTGCCGGTATCCGGTCGCCGAACCCCTTCTGGCTCGCCTCGGCCCCGCCGACCGACAAGGAATACAACGTCCGCCGCGCGTTCGAGGCGGGCTGGGGCGGGGTCGTCTGGAAGACCCTTGGCCTCGACCCGCACGTCGTCAACGTGAACGGCCCCCGCTACGGCGCGATCTGGGGCGCGGACCGCAGGCTTCTGGGCCTCAACAACATCGAGCTGATCACCGACCGGCCCTTGCAGGTGAACCTCGACGAGATCGTCTCGGTCAAGCGCGATTACCCCGACCGGGCGGTGGTCGTGAGCCTGATGGTCCCCTGCGAGGAAGAACCGTGGAAGTTCATCCTGCCGCAGGTCGAGGCGACCGGCGCCGACGGGGTCGAACTGAACTTCGGCTGCCCGCACGGCATGTCGGAACGGGGCATGGGGTCGGCCGTGGGTCAGGTCCCCGAATACATCGAGATGGTGACGCGCTGGGTCAAGGCGAACACCCGGATGCCGGTGATCGTGAAGCTGACGCCGAACATCACCGATATCCGCAAACCGGCCGGCGCGGCGAAGGCGGGGGGCGCGGACGCGGTCAGCCTTATCAACACGATCAATTCGATCACCTCGGTCGATCTCGACCTGTTCGCGCCGGAGCCGACGATCGACGGGCGCGGCGCGCATGGCGGCTATTGCGGCCCGGCGGTGAAGCCCATCGCCCTGAACATGGTGGCCGAAATCGCGCGCAACCCCGACCTGCACGGCCTGCCGATCAGCGGCATCGGCGGCATCACCACCTGGCGCGACGCGGCCGAGTTCATGGCGCTGGGCGCGGGCAACGTGCAGGTCTGCACCGCCGCCATGACCTACGGCTTCCGCATCGTGCAGGAGATGATCTCGGGCCTGTCGGAATATCTCGACGAGCGCGGGATGGCGCTGTCGGACCTGACCGGGCGCGCGGTCCCGAACGTCTGCGACTGGAAGGACCTGAACCTGAACGCGGTCAGCAAGGCGCGCATCCACCAGGACCTCTGCATCAAGTGCGGCCGCTGCTACGCCGCCTGCGAGGACACGAGCCACCAGGCCATCGCGATGCTGCCCGGGCGCGTGTTCGAGGTGAAGGACGACGAGTGCGTCGCCTGCAACCTTTGCGTCAACGTCTGCCCGGTCGAGGACTGCATCACCATGGAACGGATGGCCGAAGGGGACGTGGACCCCCGCACCGGCCGCGTGGTGTCGTTCGACCACGCCGACTGGACGACGCACCCCCACAACCCCGGCGCCGTCGCGGCGGAGTAGCCGGGTCACCGCACCGATCAGCGCACCGCCGACCCGGAGACCCGGCGGCCGCGTTTCGTCCTGACGCGTTCTGTCAGCATCGCCGTGCATCCCTTGGGCCATGCAAACCCCGACGAAGGATGCCCGACATGAACAGAACCCTCGTGAACCCCTGGCCGTGGTCGCTGGCCTATGGCTACAACCAGGCCGAAGTGATCGAGGGCGCGACGAGGCAGCTCATCTGCGCGGGCCAGACCGCCGTGGACGGCACCGGCGCGCCGCAGCATGATGGCGACATGCGCGCCCAGATCGCGCTTGCGCTCGACAACCTTCAGGCGGTGCTGGCGGGCGCCGGAATGGGGCTTGGCGACGTCGTGCGGCTGGGGGTCTATACCACCGACGTGGACGAGGCCCTGAAGAACTTCGACCTGCTGGGATCGCGCTTCGGCGAGGCCGGGGTGGCCCCGCCGATGACCCTGCTGGGCGTGGCGCGGCTTGCGATCCCCGGCCTGATGTTCGAGATCGAGGCGACCGCGGCCGCCTGATCGCGCCCGGGGCCGGTCGGTACGGATCGCGCGTTCGTGCCGCGCGACCTTGATCGCGGCCAGCCCCGGCGCTAGGCGATGGCGGGCCGCGATCCATGCGGCGGCGAAAGGCGGTCCCGCATGGCAATCTACGTCGACGCCGACGCCTGCCCGGTCAAGGCCGAGATCGAGCGCGTGGCGACCCGCCACCGCCTGCGGGTGCTGATCGTGTCGAACGGCGGCATCCGGCCCTCGCCCAACCCGCTGATCGAGACGGTGATCGTCCCCGACGGCCCGGACGAGGCCGACAAGTGGATCGCCGAACGCGCGGGTGCGGGCGACATCGTCGTGACCGGCGACATCCCCCTTGCCGCCCGCGCGGTCGAGGCGGGGGCGCAGGTGCTCAAGCACGACGGCACCCGGCTTGGCCCCGACAACATCGGCAACGTGCTGGCGTCGCGCGACCTGATGGCCGACCTGCGCGCCGCCGATCCGTTCCGGCAGGGCGGCGGACGCGGCTTCACCAAGGCGGACCGGTCGCGGTTTCTGGACGCGCTGGAGCTGGCGGTGCGGCGGGCCGTGGCGGGGCGCTGACCGGCGGCCGCCCGCGCGCCCGCTCAGCCCAAGTGAAAGTTCTGCTCCACCACCGCCTCCATCGAGACGTAGCTCGACGTGTTGCTGATGTGAGGCAGGGTCGATATCTTCTCGGCCATGATGCGGCGGAAGTCGGCGATGTCGCGTGAGCGGACCTTGACCAGATAGTCGAAGCCGCCCGCGATCATGTAGCATTCCTCGATTTCCAGGATCGCGCGGACGGCGGTGTTGAACTGCTGCAACGCGGCCTCGCGCGTGTCGCTCATGCTGACCTCGACATAGGTGACGTGGGTCAGCCCCAGCTTCAGCGGCGACAGGACGGCGCGATAGCCGGTGATCAGGCCGATCTGTTCCAGATGCCTGATCCGCTGGGCCACGGGCGTCTTGGACAGGCCGACCCGCCGCGCCAGCTCGGCGATCGGGACGCGGGCGTTGCGGGTCAGTTCGGCCAGGATCTTGTGGTCCTGCGCGTCCAGCTTGATGACCATGTTTCCGTCCCCGAAATTGGTCCGTCGGACCACCGCCGCGCCTGTCTTCAGGCGAACCGACTGCGCGACCTATGGTAGAAGGCTTCGATCAGTCAAGGAGATCGGCATGACCTCTGTCCCGTCCAGCGTGTTTTCCACACAGGCCAAGTTCGCGGACGAGACGCGGCTGCTGGAACGCCTGACCGCCGGGGCGGCGCTGTCGCCCGCCGCCCGCGCGGACATCGGCGCGCGGGCCGCCGATCTGGTGCGCGGCATCCGGGCCAAGGCGCGCCCGTCGCTGATGGAACATTTCCTGGCCGAATACGGCCTGTCCACCCGCGAGGGGGTGGCGCTGATGTGCCTGGCCGAGGCGATGCTGCGCGTGCCCGACCGCACCACCATCGACGCGCTGATCGAGGACAAGATCGCCCCCTCGGACTGGGGCCGTCACCTGGGCGAGGCGTCGTCCAGCCTCGTCAACGCCTCGACCTGGGCGCTGATGCTGACCGGCAAGGTCCTGGACGACGATCACACCGGAACGCTGCGCCGCCTGGTCCGAAGGCTGGGCGAGCCGGTGATCCGCACCGCCGTCGGCCGGGCGATGAAGGAAATGGGGCGCCAGTTCGTGCTGGGCCAGACCATCGGCGACGCGCTGGACCGCGCCCGGGTGCTGGAAAAGCAGGGCTACACCTACAGCTACGACATGCTGGGCGAGGCGGCGATGACGGCGGCCGACGCGGCCCGCTACGCCCGCGCCTATGCCGACGCCATCGCGGCGATCGCGCGGTCCTGCGGCAAGGGATCGGTCGAACGGAATCCCGGCATCTCGATCAAGCTGTCGGCGCTGCACCCGCGCTACGAGGTCGCGCAAGAGGCCCGGGTCATGCGCGACCTGGTGCCGGTGGTGCTGCGGCTCGCGCGTGCCGCTAAGGCCGCGAACATGGGCATGAACATCGACGCCGAGGAACAGGACCGGCTGGTGATCTCGCTCAAGGTGATCGAGGCTGTGCTGTCGGACCCCTCGCTCGCCGGCTGGGACGGGTTCGGGGTGGTGGTGCAGGCCTATGGCAAGCGCGCGGGCCAGACGATCGACTGGCTTTACGAGACCGCGACGCGGCTGGACCGGCGGATCATGGTGCGGCTGGTCAAGGGCGCCTACTGGGACACCGAAATGAAGCGCGCCCAGGTCGAGGGTCATCCGGGCTTTCCGCTGTTCACGGTCAAGGCCGCGACCGACGTGAGCTACATCGCCAACGCCCGCAAGCTGATCGGCAAGGCCGACCGCATCTATCCGCAGTTCGCGACCCACAACGCCCACACCGTCGCCGCGATCCTGCACATGGCGGGCGACGCGCCGTTCGAGTTCCAGCGCCTGCACGGCATGGGCGAGCGCCTGCACGGCATCGTCA
>ERZ501041.122-NODE-122-length-15823-cov-9.430365_pt1 | contig 15823 bp, 16 predicted proteins | sample MGYA00248848_ERZ501041 | MGnify/ENA primary metagenome ERZ501041 (study PRJEB25958, sample SAMN03398573) | human skin metagenome | study: EMG produced TPA metagenomics assembly of the Human Skin Microbiome Metagenome (human skin metagenome) data set.
CGAGGCGGCGCTTGCCCGCCGCCGCCCGGCCGACGACGCCGACCCGCGTGCGCTGCGGGCCGAACTGGACGCGGTTGTCGCCGCAAGGGCTTGAACGGCCGCCCGCGCGACGCCAGGTTCGGCGCATGACGATCCCGCCCCGCTTTCCCGTCACGCCCGAGCAGATCGACGAGGTCGTGCGCGTGTTTTACGGCGCCGTCCGCCGGCACGAGGTGCTGGCCCCGATCTTTGCCCGCCACGTCGGGGACTGGCCCGCGCACGAGGCGCGGATCGCGGCGTTCTGGCGCAACGCGATCTTGTCCGAGCGGGGCTACGACGGCAATCCGACGCTGGTCCATCGCGGCACGGGCGACGTGACGCCCGCGCATTTCGAGCCGTGGCTGATGCTGTTCGACGCAACGCTCGCCCGGCCCCTGCCCCGCGACAGCGCGCAGGCGTGGTCGGCGCTGGCGCACCGGATCGGGGCGGGGCTGCGGATGGCGGTCCAGACCCGCACCCCCGGCGGTCCCCCGATCCTGCGCTAGCAGCCCTGCGACAGTCGCCCGGCGTTAGTCGTCCTGCGCTAGTCGCGCAGCGACAGCCGCAGCCGGATCCCGTCGCGGCCGCGCACCGTCAACCGTGCGACCGGCACCGGGTCCGCCGCGCCGCGTCCGATCCGCAGCGCCGCCACGATCAGCGCCAGCATCAGCGGCCCCTCGATCATGGCGAAGCCCGCGCCGGGGCAGACCCGCTGCCCGGCGCTGAACGGGATATAGGCGTCGCGGGCGCTGGCCCGGCCCGCTTCGCTGTCCCAGCGGGCCGGATCGAAGGCGTCGGGGTCGGCCCACAGCCGCTCGTGCCGGTGCAGGTGCCAGGGCGACAGGATCACCTGGGTTCCGCGCGGCAGGTCGCGGTCTCGAAGTCGCTCGGGCCGGGTCGTCTCGCGCACCATCATCGGCACCGGCGGATAAAGCCGCATCGCCTCGCGGAAGACCGTGCGCGCGACGGGCAGCCGCGACACCGCCGCAAGGTCGAGGGGGCCTGCCGCCAGAACCTCGCGCGCCTCGGCCGCGACGCGGTCCTGCCACTCGGGCGCGGCGGCCAGCAACCACAGCGACCACGACAGCGCGCTGGCCGATGTCTCGTGCCCGGCCAGAAAGAAGATCGCGACCTGGTCCACCATTTCAGCCGGGGTAAAGCGGCGGCCCGTCACCGGATCGGCGGTCGTCATGATCTTGGTGGCGAGGTCGCCCGGCGCGGTCCCCGCCGCGATGGCCGCCGCGCGGGCGGCAACGAGGTCCGCGATCAGCCGCCGGATCGTCCGCGCGGTCGCGCGCGTGCGGCGCGAATGCGGGGGCGACAGCCAGCGCGGCCACGGCAGGATCGCGGCAAGGTTCACGATCGGCTGCGCGTCCTGGTGGGCGCGGAAGGCGGCAAAGACCTGCGCCGCCGTGCGGTGTTCGATCGGTAGGGTGAAGAGCGTGCGGAATATTACGTCGGCGGCGGCGTGGCTCGCCTCGGGCTCTATGTCGATCTCGACCGGGCCGCTTGCCGCACGTGCTTCGAGCCGCCGGACCGCCACGACCGAGGCGTCGTGGATCGCGGGAAAGGTCTCGCGCAGGCGCCCGCGCTCGAACGCGGGGTCGATGATGCGGCGCTGAAAGGCCCATTCCTCGCCGTTGGTGACGAACACCGATCGGCCCAGAAGCGGGGCGAGGCCGCGCGCGAGCCGCGCCGATTTCGGGAAGTCCTGGGGGCGGTCCTGCAGCACCAGCCTGACCAGCGCGGGATCGTTGCAAAGCGCGGTGCGGATCAGCGGGCTGCGGAACTCGGCCATCCAGGCGCGGTAAAGCTTCGCGGGCAGGGCCGACAGAAGATCGCGCCGGAACCCGCGCGCAAGGCCCGCGACGGTGCCGCGCCTGTCGGACGAGTGGGGCTTGGGCGGGATCATCGGGCGGACACCGCGCTGCGGGTGATGCGGGCGGGCGAATGGCTGCGGCCGGCGAACCGCTGCGACAGGCTGAGCGGCCCCGCGGTGATCGCGAAGTAATCGTAGGGGCCGGGCCGGTCGAAGGCGCAGAGATACTGGAAATGCAGCCGGAACCAGCGCCGCCTCAGCGCACGCTGCCGTTCGGCGGACAGGGTCTGGCTGAACGCGGCCGACAGGACCAGCGGCCCGCGCCGCGCGGCCGGGTCCTGGCCCGCGACCGCCACCGGATCGCAGAGCGCAAAGCAGCAGGCGTCGCCGGGCGCCGTCACGTCGACCCAGTCCACCTCGGGCCGCGCCGCGAGATAGCCCAGATCGGCGCGCAGCCGGTCCGCGCGGGGCAGGGACGCCACCATCGGCACCACATGCCCCAGCGTCAGAAGCGCGAGCCTGCCGTCCGCGTGCGCCCGCCCGGACCGGACAAGATCGGCCAGCACCGACACGGCGAGACAGGCGCCGGACGAATGGCCGACGACCAGCACCTCGTCGGCATGTCCTTGCAGCGCGTGGCCGACGCTGTCCGCAAAGGCCGCGATCCGCGCCTCGAGCATGGCGGGGTAAGCGCCGCCGTGCCGGGCCGTGAAGGCATAGTCATGCATGAGGTAATAGGCGAAGAGCCGGTTGTCATGCTGCTTGAATGCCGCCAGCACCGCCCACGCGACGGCGAGCGCGGGAACCGCCGCAGCCCAGCCCGGCAGCGCCAGCGCGGCCGCCCGGAACGTCAGCGCACCGAGCGCCAGCGCGACCAACCCCTGCGCCAGCAACATCGCCACGGGGTACAGCGCCGCCAGCACGGGCCCCCGCCGCAGCCGCATCAGGCGGATCAGCGCGCCGGACGCGAGATAGGCCCAGGCGGTCCGCGCGAGTTGCCAGTAGGTCGCCGCGACCGACCGGCCCATCGACGCCTGCACGAGGTCGGCCCAGACCAGCACCTCGATCTCGGCCTCGGTCCGGCGGCCGGCGAAGTCGCCTTGCACCGTCCAGCCGAAGGTCGTGCGGTCGAGGCGCGGACCGACGGTCAGATGGTAGCCCGCGATCCGCGCCTGCTCGGCCCCCTCGCGGCGGTAGAGCTCGCGGTAGCGGCGCGGGGGCATGGGGTCGTAGCCGGGGATGTAGAGGACCTTGCGGCGGAACGGCGCGCCGCGATCGGGTGTCGCCCGGTCCGTCACGCCCGATCCCTCACGCACGGTGCCAGCGCGCGTCGAGGGCGCGGATCGCCGCGATGCGCCTGTGCGTGGGCGGGTGGGATGCAAGCCAGGCGATGCCCCCGCGGGGCGCCGCATCGCCCTTGGCCCCAGGCGTGCCACCGGCTGCCAGGTGTTCGAGCCGCGCCAGCAGGTCGGTCTGCGGCCCGGTGCCGAACCCCGCCTTGGTCATCAGCGCCGCCGCATAGGCGTCGGCCTGGTATTCGTCGTTCCGCGACAGGCCCGCCGCGACCATGTTGGCCACCATGTTCGCGATCCACGGCCCGATCCCTGGAACGAACCGCCCGAGCGTGCCGCCAAGGACCGTGCGGATCACGTTCTGGCCCGCGAAATCCAGCATCCGCCGTCGCGCGTGGCCATGCGCCACGTGCCCCAACTCGTGGGCGATGACCGACGCCAGTTCCTCGGCCGTGACCTCGTCCGCGTCGAGCTTGCGCAGGAAACCCGCGGTCAGGAAGATCCGCCCGTCGGGGGCGGCGAGGCCGTTGATCGCCTCGACATGGTAGACATGCGCGCGGATCGGCGGCAGGTCCAGCGCCTCGCCCAGCCGCGCGAGCATCGGCACCAGCCGGGGGTGGTCGAGCGGCGTGGACTTGCGGGTCAGGTCCTGCTTCAGCCGCCACGCCGAAAAGAACCACACCGCGGCGCAGTACGCGATCAGCAGCAGGATCGGGAGAAGCTTCAGCATGGCGGCAATCTGCGGTCGGGCGCGGGGCGCGTCAATCCGGGGTCGCGGCGGGGGGCCGAACGGAAGGGGCGCTGCCCCTCGGGGCCGATGGCCCCTCACCCCGATGGATAGGGACAGAGGATGCCCTCAGCCAAGAAGCCTCATCGCGCGGGTGAGGCCGTCGAGGGTGAGCGGCATCATCCGGTTTTCGAACACGCTTCCGACCATGCCGATCGACGGCGTGTAGCCCCAGTGCTGTTCGGGGACCGGGTTGAGCCAGACGTGGTCGGGCCAGGTCTCGCAGGCGCGGCGCAACCACAGCTCGCCCGGCTCGGCGTTCCAGTGCTCGCTGGCGCCGCCCGGCGCCGCGATCTCGTAGGGCGACATCGAGGCGTCGCCCACGAAGATGCATTTGTAATCGCGCCCATAGGTGTGCAGCACGTCCCAGGTCGGGGTCTGCGCGTCCCAGCGGCGGCGGTTGTCCTGCCACACGCCTTCGTAAAGGCAGTTGTGAAAGTAGAAGTGCTTCATCTGCCGGAACTCGGTCCGGGCGGCCGAGAACAGCTCGTCCACCACCCGGATGTGGTCGTCCATGCTGCCGCCCACGTCGAGAAACAGAAGCACCTTGACCGCGTTGCGCCGTTCCGGCCGGGTCTGGACGTCGATATAGCCGTGATCGGCGGTCGCGCGGATCGTGGCGGGCAGGTCCAGCTCGTCCGCGGCCCCGTGGCGGGCCCACTGGCGCAGGCGCTTCAGCGCGACCTTGATGTTGCGGGTGCCCAGTTCGACCTGGTCGTCAAAGTCGCGGAACTCGCGCCTGTCCCAGACCTTCGCGGCGCGGCGGTGGCGGCTGGTCGCCTGGCCGATGCGGACGCCTTCGGGGTTGTAGCCGTAGGCGCCGAAGGGCGAGGTGCCGGCGGTGCCGATCCACCTGTTGCCGCCCTGGTGGCGGCCCTGCTGTTCGGCCAGACGCTCGCGCAGCCTGTTCATCAGCGCCTCGAAACTGCCCGCGCCTTCGATCTGGGCCTCTTCTTCGTCGGTCAGCAGTTTTTCGGCCAGCTTTTCCAGCCACTCGCGGGGCAGGTCCGCCTGTTCGACCAAAGCCTCGACCGGGACCGTCTCGAGCCCCGCGAAAGCTTCGGCGAAGGCGCGGTCGAAGCGGTCGATGTGGCGTTCGTCCTTGACGAGGATGGCGCGGGCGACGGTGTGGAATTCCTCGACCGACCAGCCGGCGACGCCCGCCTGCATCGCCCCCATCAGATCCAGCCATTCCCGCAGGCTGACGGGCACGCCGTGCCGGCGCAGCGATCCCAGGAAGGGGCGGAACATCAGCCGCGCATCGCGCGGTCCAGCGCGATGGACAGGAACAGGCCCAGCAGCGCGAAGGCGAGCGCATGGGCGGCGGCGTACTGGATGCGGTCGGCGCGCCGGCCCCCCGCCTTGCGGGCGCGGTAATCGCCCAGAAGGGCGCCGAGGACGAGGGCGGCTGCGATGATCATGCGAAGCTCCGCCGCCGGGTAGGCGGTGCGGTTGATCTATGGCCTGCGCCCACGGGCCGCAAGCGGCCCCGGACCGATCAATTCCCGATTGATAGCCGCGGGTTCAACCGGGTGGCGAGGACATTGATGTGACGCCGGAAATCGCGGGCCTGTTGCGCGCAAGGGTTGAGGATAATTCTGCAACACTATGTTTTCAGTTAGGATTTTAGCGATCCCGATGCAAACGCAGCGGTTGCGCGGTATCTTCGGCGTGCCGCTGTTTTTGGCTGTTTGTTGACGAGGACCGATCATGACCAATTCGCCTAAGCCGACGATTCCGTCGGATGGCGCCGCGTGCGCCAACCAGTTCCAGGCCATCTATCTTGGCGACGTGGACTCCAGCCAATACATCGACCGCTTCGAGGGGCTGCCCGGCACCGAGACGAGCTTTACCCTGCTGGGCAAGACCTTCGGCAGCGTCGCCGATCCGCTGACGAACGGCATCGTCACCGTAACCGCGAACGACACCAACCACGACGGCCGGCTGTTCGGGGAAAACGGCATCTTCGACCGCAAGGGGTTCGAGACGTTCACCACCGACCGGCCCCTGCCTGTCACCGGCACCGGCAAGACCGACGACAACTTCAACTTCGACGGCGTGACGCAGTACCGCGCCACGATCACCTATCTCGATGGCAGCCAGTGCAAGAACGCGCTCGTCACCGTCATGCAGGACGATCTGGGCCGCACCTTCCTGGTCCCCAACCTCGACGGCAAGAACGATGCGCTCACCGCCGGTCCGATCAAGTCGCTCAAGATCACCAACCTGGCCGAGCTGAATCCGTTCAACAACAACCTCGACACGCACCGCCCGCAGATCCACTTCGTGCCCTGCTTTGCTGGCGGCACGCGCATCCTGACGGCGGACGGCCTGCGCCCGGTCGAGGACATCCGGGCCGGCGACCTGGTGCAGACGGTGGATCACGGGTTGCAGCCGGTGCGCTGGGTCGGGGCCCGGACGCTCGACGCGGTCGATCTGGCCGCGTCTTCGGCGCTGCTGCCGATCCGCATCGGCGCGGGCGCGCTGGGGGCCGGTCTGCCCGAGCGTGACCTGATGGTGTCGCCGCAGCACCGCGTCATGGTCCGGTCGGACCTTGCGCGCGAACTGTCGGGACAGGACGAGGTTCTGGTCGCCGCCAAGCACCTGCTGGCGGTCGAGGGGATCGAGATTGCGGCCGACATCGCCTCGGTGTCCTATCACCACATCCTCTTCGATCGTCACGAGGTGATCTGGTCCGAGGGCGCGCAGACCGAGTCGCTGTTCCTGGGCGAACAGGCGCTGGCGGCGCTGCCCGACGCCTCGCTGCGCGAGATCATGACGCTGTTCCCGGAAATCGCGGATGGCCTGCCCGAAAGCGGCGCGCGGCCGTTCCTGGCCGGGCGTGCCGCGCGGGGGCTGGCGCAGCGCCATGCGGGCGTCGCGATGCAGTAACCTCGTTCGAGCCCTTGAATGTCGGAGCGGGGGCGGCGTTTGCCCCCCTGTTTCGTTGACGCGAGGTTTCGACGCCACAAGGGATCGGGACTTGAACGCCCAAGGGCCGGGGATTACGTTCGAGTCAACTTGAAATCGGAGGGCGTTGCCATGACGCCCAAGCGTCCCGCGGGTGCGGACGCGTTCCCGGATCCATCGGTCGAGCCTTCCGCCGCCCGCCAACCCGACGAAAGCACGCTCTACGCGGCTCTCGATCTGGGCACGAACAGTTGCCGGATGCTGATCGCCCGTCCGACGGGCAATCAGTTCCAGGTGATCGACAGCTTTTCCAAACCTGTCCAGCTGGGGCAGGGTCTGGAAGCGTCGGGCCGCCTGTCGCGCCAGTCGATGGCGCGTACCGTCCACGCATTGCAGGTCTGCCGGCGCAAGCTGGAAAAGCACGGCGTCGCGCGGATGCGGCTTGTCGCGACCGAGGCGTGCCGGCGCGCCCGCAACAGCCGCGACTTCATGCGCACGATCCGGCGCGAGACCGGCCTTCCGATCGAGATCATCCAGCCCGAGGAAGAGGCGCGGCTTGCCGTCATCTCGTGCGCGCCCCTGGTCAGCCTCCGGACGGAACAGCTTTTGATCGTGGATATCGGCGGCGGCTCGACCGAGCTGGTCTGGATCGACGTGAGCGGGGTCGAGCCGGCCGAACGCCCGCGCGCGATCATGGCATTGGGGGACGGCTTCGGGAACCCGCAGCCGGGGGCCGCGCGCGTGGTGGACTGGATCAGCGTGCCGCTGGGCGTCGCCACGCTGCGCGACCAGTTCGCCGATGTCGAGGACGACCAGGGCCGCTTCGCCCTGATGAGCTGGCATTTCGAGGAGATGCTGGCCGACTTCGTCCCCTACGCGACCGAGGGGCGGGCGGGCGAGAACTTCCAGATCATCGGCACCTCGGGCACCGTCACCACCGTCGCGGCAAGCTTCCTCGGCCTCAAACGCTACGACCGGACCAAGGTGGACGGGCTGACGATGACCTCGCCCCAGATCGACAAGGTGATCCGCGACTACCTTGCGCTCGGCCCCGAAGGGCGGCGGGCGGACCCGCGGATCGGCCGCGAGCGGCACGCGCTCATCATGTCCGGGGCCGCCATCCTGCAGACGTTGATGCGGGTCTGGCCCACCAACCGCCTGTCGGTCGCGGACCGCGGGCTACGCGAGGGGTTGCTTTACGCCCAGATGGTGCGCGATGGCGTGCTGACGCCCGAAGGGGTGAACGGGGTGGCATGAGATGACCGAAGGAAAGAAGCCCGGCGACCGGGCGCGGAAAAGCTCGGGCCGCGGGCAGCGCGATCTGCGGGTCCGCGTGAAGTCGGCCAAGGGGCGCAAGCTGTCCTCGACCCTGTGGCTGGAACGGCAGCTGAACGATCCCTACGTGACCCGTGCCAAGCGCGAGGGGTATCGCGGACGCGCGGCCTACAAGATCCTTGAACTGGACGAGAAATACGGCTTCCTCGTGCCCGGCGCGCGGGTGGTGGACCTTGGCGCGGCGCCGGGCGGGTGGTCGCAGGTGGCGGTCGCGCGGGTGAACGCGCTGGGGGAACGCGGCGGCAAGCAGGGCACCGTGCTGGGCGTCGATCTGCAAGAGATCGACCCGATCGCGGGGGCGGAACTGCACCAGCTGGACTTCCTGTCCGACGACGCCGACGCCAAGGTCAAGGCATGGCTGGGCGGTCCCGCCGACGTCGTGATGTCGGACATGGCGGCGGCTTCGTCGGGCCACAAGGGCACCGACCACATCCGCATCGTCGCCCTGGTCGAGGCGGCGGCGGCCTTTGCGTTCGACGTGCTGACCCCGGGCGGGACGTTCGTCGCCAAGGTGCTGGCGGGCGGGGCCGAGCTGAGCCTGCAGACGCTGCTCAAGCAGAACTTCGAGAAGGTGGCGAACGTGAAACCCCCGGCGAGCCGGGCGGATTCGTCCGAGAAGTTCGTGGTGGCGCAGGGCTTCCGGGGCAAACCCGAGCCATCGGGCAGCAACGAGGGCTGACGCGGCCCTCAGGCCCGGCCCGGCGCGCGGAAGCTTTCGGCCGGGCGGCCGGTCGCGGCCACGAAGGCGCGGTTGAGATGCGCGACGCCGGTATAGCCCATGCGCGTCGCGATGCTGCCCAGACTGTCATGCGTGCCGCGCAGCAGCGCCATCGCCCCCTCGAACCGCAGGTCGTAAAGCATTTCAAGTGCGGTTTGCCCGCGCTGCGCCTGGCAGGCCGCGTCGAGATCGACGCGGTTCACGCCGATCGCCTGGGCCAGGTCAGACAGCGTCCGGCCACGCCCAAGCTCGCGCCCGGCAAGGTCGATGAAGTCGCGCATGATCCGCTTGGACCCGTTCTGCAGCGGCGTGACGCTGGTGCGCGTATCCTGCGGCTGGCTGAAAAGATCGGCCCGCTGCAGCAGGATCGACAGCAGGCGCAGCCGCGCGTCGGCCGCTTGCCGAGCGCTCGCCACCGGCAACCCGCCGTCGCGCTGGATCGCGGACAGATGCGCGCCGAGTTCGGCCCGCAGATCGGCCGAAAAGTGGCCGGCCAGCAGCTGCGTGGGCAGCGCGGGTGTCAGGTCGCGCGTCAGGGCCGACGGGATCCGCAGGACAGCGCCCTGCGCGTCGGCTGCAGGCTGCACCGCGAACGCGCTGCCCGCCGGCACGAACACCAGCTGCCCCGCACCGCAGGACTGGCCCGAACGCGGCAGGTCGATCCGCACGCCGCCCTGATCGACCAGCATCAGGACGTGGTCGCTGCGGACCCGCGGCCGCCGTGTGACACCGGTGCCGCCCCACCAGAAGCTTGCCAGCGGCGCGACCCGCAACCCGTCGAGGACATGGGCCGTCAGGCCGGAATAGGCGACGGCGGGCGGTTGCGCGGCGCGGTCGGGGATCGCGGGAAGGCTGGGGGCCGGAAACACGGCTTCGACCGACGCCGAACCGTCGTCCACGCTACCGGGCACCGGGCACGGCAGCCGGTTCGCGTCGAGAAGATGCGGGTCGGGGTTCAGCATCGGGTCCTGCCGTTCAGCGCGAAAGCGACTGTGATGAATAAACGTTAACGACGCGTGAACGTTCCAGTAATTCCGCCAGTCATTTCAACCGGACGGCGACGTGATCCCAGTCCCGCATCCGGTTCCTGAACCAGATCCGCTGCGACTTCGCGTATTGGCGCGTGGCGATCACCGACTGCTCGCGCGCCGCGTCAAGGCTCGACCCGCCGGACAGATGCGCCGCAAGTTCCGGCGCGCCGATCGCGCGGGTCCACTGCGCGCCTGCGCGCCAGTGCGGCAGCATCGCCGCGACCTCGTCCAGCGCGCCTTGCGCGAGCATGGCGTCGAACCGCCGCGCGATCCGGTCCGCCAGCGCGTCGCGGTCGGCGCTCAGCACCAGCCGGGTCGCGTCGCCCGGGCCGATCAGCGGGGCGGGGGTGTCGGCCTGCCATTCGGCAAGGCCGCGTCCCGTCGCCTCCAGCACCTCCCACGCGCGCTGGACGCGGGCGGGGTTCTGCAGATCAAGCCCGTCGCGGGTGCGGGGGTCGAGCGCGCGGGCCATCGCTTCAAGCCCGCCCTGCGCCATCCATGCGTCGGCGCGGGCGCGCACGTCGGGGCCGACCGGCGGGATGACCGCGAGCCCGCGCGTCAGGCTGGACAAGTAAAGCCCGGTCCCGCCCGCCACGATCAGCCGCCGGCCCCCGTCCAGAAGCGCCGCCACCTCGGCCAGCCAGTCGCCGACCGAATAGCTTCGCCCCGGCGCGACGTGGCCGTAAAGAGCGTGCGGCGCCGCCGCCTCGTCGTCCGCGTCCGGGCGCGCGGTCAGGACGCGCCAGCACGACCAGACCTGCAGGGCGTCGGCGTTGACGACGACGCCGCCCTGCGCCCGTGCGATGGCCAGCGCCAGCGCCGACTTTCCCGATGCGGTCGGCCCCGCGATCACCACATGCCGCGCGGGGTCGATCGGCGGCAGGTCGCCGGAAAACCGTATCGGGGGCGGGCTGGCGGGGGCCTGGACTGCGGACATCGGAGCTTCCGGTTGAACATGCAGCCCATTTGGGACATTTTCCCCGGCAGCGAAACAGCCGGCACGATGCGGGGACCAGATGACCAAAGCGACAGCGACAACCCCCGATGACGGCCTTGCCTCTACCCCGTCCGGCCAGTCGGGCCAGCCCGGCGCTGCGCGCAGCGGCTACAACCGCGTGCTGCTGAAGATCTCGGGCGAGGCGCTGATGGGCGATCAGGGCTTTGGCCTGCACCCACCGACCGTCGCGCGCATCGCCGACGAGGTCGAGGCGGTCCACCGCACCGGGGTCGAGATCTGCATGGTGATCGGCGGCGGCAACATCTTCCGCGGCCTGCAGGGGTCCGCCCAAGGGATGGAACGCACGACCGCCGACTACATGGGAATGCTCGCGACCGTCATGAACGCGCTTGCCATGCAGGCCGCGCTTGAGGCGAAGAATATCCACACGCGGGTCATCAGCGCGATCCGCATGGACGAGGTGGCCGAGCCCTATATCCGCCGCCGCGCCGTGCGGCACCTGGAAAAGAAGCGCATCTGCATCTTCGCGGCCGGCACCGGCAACCCGTATTTCACGACCGACACCGCCGCCACGCTGCGCGCGTCGGAAATGAACTGCGAGGCGATCTTCAAGGGGACCAAGGTGGACGGCGTCTATGACCGCGACCCGGTCAAGCATGCCGACGCCACCCGCTACGACACCGTGACCTACGACGAGGTGCTGCAAAAGCACCTGGGCGTTATGGACGCATCGGCCATCGCGCTTGCCCGCGACAACGACCTGCCGATCATCGTCTTTTCGCTGGACGAGCCGGGCGGGTTCCGGTCGATCCTGGACGGCACGGGCACTTATACGCGGGTGCATGGCTGAATCCTTTGCACTGGCGCGGGGCTTTGGCTATTAGCGCTGGAACACGCGAAAGACGGGCAGAAGGCAGCAGTGATGGCGGACGACATCGAAATCGACACCGACGATCTTGAACGTCGCATGAAGGGCGCGATGGACAGCCTGCGGCACGAGTTCCAGTCGCTGCGCACGGGCCGCGCCTCGGCCTCGATGATCGATCCGGTGATGGTGGACGCCTATGGCTCGCCCACGCCGATCAACCAGGTCGGCACCGTCAACGTCCCAGAGCCGCGGATGGTCACGATCAACGTCTGGGACAAGGCGCTGGTGGGCAAGGTCGAAAAGGCGATCCGCGAAAGCGGTCTGGGCATCAACCCGCAGCTGAACGGCACCATCATCATGCTGCCGATCCCGGAACTGAACGAGGAACGCCGGCGCGAGCTGACCAAGGTCGCCGCCCAGTATTCGGAAAGCGCGCGCGTCGCGATCCGCAACGTCCGCCGCGACGGCATGGACCAGATCAAGAAGGCGAAGTCGTCGGGCATGGCCGAGGACGACCAGAAGTTCTGGGAAACCGCCGTGCAGGACCTGACCGACAAGATGATCGCCGAGGTCGACAAGGCGCTTGAATCCAAGCAAGCCGAAATCATGCAGGTCTGACACGATGGCCGTTCCCGCATCCGAACTGACCGCAGATCCCGCGGGCACGGCCGGGGTTCCGCGCCCGCGCCACGTCGCCATCATCATGGACGGAAACGGCCGCTGGGCGACCGAGCGTGGCTGGCCCCGTCTCGTCGGGCACCGCAAGGGCGCCGAGCGGGTCAAGCAGGTCGTCCACGCCTGCCCCGACATGGGCGTCAACTGGCTGACGATCTATGCCTTCTCGACCGAGAACTGGAAGCGTTCGACGGCCGAGGTGCTGGGCCTGATGGGCATCTTCGCGCGCTACATCAAGCGCGAGGCGGACGTGATGGCGGCCGAGGGGGTGCGGATGCGCTTCATCGGCGACCGTGGGCCGCTGGACAGGAAGCTGCGCAACCTGATGGACACGATCGAGGTCCAGACCGCCGGCAACTCGCGCCTGAACCTGACCGTCGCCATCAACTATGGCGGCCGGGCCGAGCTTGCGCGCGCAACCGGCCGCCTTGCCGCGAAGATCGCCGCGGGCGAGATCGCGACCCCGACCGAGGCCGATCTGGCCGCCTGCCTCGACACCGCGGGCCACCCCGACCCGGACCTCGTGATCCGCACCTCGGGCGAGACGCGGATCTCGAACTTCCTGCCGTTCCAGTCGGCCTATGCCGAGTACGAATTCACGCCGACGCTGTGGCCGGACTTCACCCCCGACCACCTCGGCGCGATCCTCGACCGCTTCGGCATGCGCGACCGCCGCTTCGGCGCCGCATGAGGCGGAGCCTTCGGCCCCCGCCAGCGCAGGGACGGGTGGCGGGACGGTGGGCGGACCTGACCCAGCGCTTCGGTTCGGGGCTGATGGTCGCCGTCGTCGGCGTCGTCGTGCTGGTCGTGGGGCACCTGCCGCTGCATGTGGGCGCGGCCGTCCTGATCGCCGGGCTGATGTGGGAACTGACCCGGATCACCGCGTCGCAGCGCTATTCCAGCCCCGCCTCGCGCCGCTCGCGGCTGCTGGCGCTGATGTCCGCGCTGATCTTCCTGTTCGTCTCGTTCTACCCGTTCGAATACGCCGTCCTGCTGGTCGCCGTTCCGGTGGTCATCGGCTGGCGCGGCACCAATCCCGCGCATCGCGGCAAGTTCGTGGCCTTCGCGCTGTCGTTCTTCCTCGCCTGCCTGTCGCTTCTGCAGGTGCGCGAGGATGCGGGGCTGGCGGTCGCGCTGTGGATCGCCGTGACCGCCGTGCAGTCGGACGTGCTGGGCTATTTCGTCGGCAAGGCGCTTGGCGGTCCGAAGTTCTGGCCTGCCGTCAGCCCCAACAAGACGTGGAGCGGGACGCTCGCCGGGTGGATCGGCGCGGTGGTGCTGGCGGTCCTGTTCATCGCGGCGGGCTATGGCAGCTGGTGGATGCTGCCGGTGGCACCGCTGCTCGCCTTTGCCGGGCAGATGGGCGACATCGCCGAAAGCGCGCTGAAACGGCGCACGGGCATCAAGGACAGCTCGGACCTGATCCCCGGCCACGGCGGCGTCATGGACCGGTTCGACGCGCTGACGGCCGCGTTCCTCGTGGCGCTGGTCTTCGCGCCGCTGATCCCGCGGCTGGGGAGCTGACATGAAAACCCTGTCGATCTTCGGCGCGACCGGATCGGTCGGCGAAAGCGCGTTCGACCTGCTGATGCGGGCGGGCGGCCCCGACGCCTACCGCACCGTCGCCCTGACCGGCGGCCGCAACGTCGCGCGGCTGGCGCAAATGGCGCGCGCGCTGCGGGCCGAGGTCGCGGTAATCGCCGACGAAAGCCTGCTGGACGGCTTGCGGGACGCGCTGGCGGGGTCGGGCACAAGGGCGGCGGCGGGCGAGGCCGCGATCGACGAGGCGGCGCGGATGCCGTCGGACTGGTCGCTGTCCGCGATCGTCGGCACAGCGGGGCTGATGCCGGGGCTGCGGGTGGTGGAACGGGGCAGCACGCTGGCGCTCGCGAACAAGGAAAGCCTGGTCGCCGCCGGGCCGCTGCTGATGGGCAAGGCGCGCGCCAGCGGGTCCACGATCCTGCCGGTCGATTCCGAACATTCAGCCGTCTTTCAGTGTCTTGGCTGCGGCAAGCTCGACGGCGTCGAGCGTGTGACGATCACCGCGTCGGGCGGGGCGTTCCGCGACTGGCCGCTGGAACGGTTGGCAACCGCGACGGTGGCCGAGGCGTCGTGCCACCCGAACTGGTCGATGGGCCAGCGGATCACCATCGACAGCGCAAGCATGTTCAACAAGGCGCTGGAAGTGATTGAAGCGCATGAGTTCTTCGGGCTCTCCAACGACCGCATCAGGGTCCTCGTGCATCCCGAATCCATCGTCCATGCAATGGTGACCTATTGCGACGGGGCGACGCTCGCCCACATGGGCCCACCCGACATGCGCCACGCGATCGGCCACGCGCTGCACTGGCCAGACCGGGCGGCGCTGCCGGTCGCGGCGCTGGATCTGGCCGCGCTGGGGCAGTTGACCTTCCGCGCCCCGGACGAGGTGCGCTGGCCCGCGCTGCGGCTTGCGCGCGAGGTGATAGCGCAGGGCGGCGCGGCCGGCGCGGTGCTGAACGCGGCCAAGGAACAGGCGCTCGACGACTTCATGGCTGGGCGGATCGGCTTTGCCGACATGGCCCCGGCGGTCGAGCACGCGCTGGACATCGCCGCCGGGCGTCCCCATTTCGGCGACAGTCCCGGCGATCTGGATGCCGTGCTGGCCTGGGACCGGGCCGCCCGCCGCGACGCGGGCGACTGGGCCGCCCGCAGGGGCTGACAGCGGATTTCAGGCGGCGGTCCGGAAAGGCACGACAATGATCGACATCATCAGCCAGCTGGGCGGCGTTGCCTGGACCATCGTCGCCTTCGTCGTGGCCCTGTCGATCATCGTGGGCGTCCACGAATACGGCCACTACATCGTCGGCCGCTGGTCGGGGATCCGGGCCGAGGTGTTCTCGCTGGGCTTCGGGCCGCGGCTCTGGTCGCGGCGCGACCGGCGCGGAACGCTGTGGCAGGTGGCCGCGATCCCGCTGGGGGGCTACGTCCGGTTTCTGGGCGACGCGGACGCCGCAAGCGCGGGTCCCGGACGCCCCGTCGATCCCGCCCTGCGGCGCCAGACGCTCGAAGGTGCGCCGCTGTGGGGCCGCTTCGCCACCGTCGCGGCGGGGCCGCTTGCGAACTTCATCCTGTCGACCGTGATCTTCGCGGCCGTGATCGCCATTCAGGGCGTGGCCGTCGACCGCGTTCAGGTGGGCAAGGTCGCGCCGACACCGCCCGGCATCGTCAACGAATTGCGGGCGGGCGACGAGATCCTGTCGATCGACGGCCGCCCCGTCCCCGACTGGCCCGCGCTGTTCAGCGCCGGGCGCGACCTGCCCGCGGCGGCGGCCTTCGACTGGACCGTGCGCCGCGACGGGGCCGAGGTGACGGTGCCGGGCCCTCATCCGGCGCCGCCCCGGATCAGCGGCGTGGCGCCCCGCAGCGCGGC
>ERZ501041.123-NODE-123-length-15744-cov-6.178915_pt1 | contig 15744 bp, 13 predicted proteins | sample MGYA00248848_ERZ501041 | MGnify/ENA primary metagenome ERZ501041 (study PRJEB25958, sample SAMN03398573) | human skin metagenome | study: EMG produced TPA metagenomics assembly of the Human Skin Microbiome Metagenome (human skin metagenome) data set.
CGAATCCGACGCCCGCGCGGCCCTGCAGCAGCTCGATCCGCTGTGGGACGAACTGTTCCCCGCCGAGCAGGCACGCATCGTGACGTTGCTGGTCGAGCGCGTCGATATCGGCACTGACGGGCTCAGCGTCCGCCTGCGCGTCGACGGGCTCGGCGGCCTCGCCCGCGATATGCTGGCCGGCGGCAACGAGGCAGCAGCATGACCCGCGGTGCGCCGATCCCCGAGACAGTTACGCTGCAAGTCCCGTTCCGCGTCGTGAAGCGAGGCGGGCGGAAGGAAATGCAGCTGCCGCACGGCTCTACCCAGCCGCGGCGCGCGGACAACACGTTGGTCAAGGCGCTGGCGCGCGCGTTCCGGTGGAAGCGCATGCTGGAATCCTGCGAGTTCGCCACCATCGCTGAGCTGGCTGCGCGCGAGGGGATCACGCTGTCCTACCTGACCCGGATCCTACGCCTGACGCTGCTCGCACCCGATCTTGTCGCGGCGATCCTTGACGGGCGGCAGGGCCCGGAGGTGACGCTCGCCCGGCTGATGGAACAGTTTCCGGCAGAGTGGACGGAGCAGTTCGATCGCTTGTCACCGCATGACGCCATCCGGCTTGCGCCCAGCGAAGCTCGCGGCTTAGTCTGCCGCAGTAAATGGCGGCAATGTCAGCTCGATATCGGGGCGCTCGGCAAGGCTGCTCCCGTCCGATAGTAGAGAGCGACTATGGAAGCGGCCGAGCGCACGATCAGCCAGATTTTGACCGAACAGATTCGTTACGAGATTCCCGCGTATCAACGCCCGTATTCATGGGAAAAGGGCAATGTTGAGCAACTGCTCGACGATATATGGGAGGCTTACGAGGCCAACGAAGAAGAATACTTCATCGGATCGCTCATCACCATCGAGCGCGAGAAGGGCCGCCTCTACGACGTCGTTGACGGTCAGCAGCGACTGACGACGCTGAACCTCATCTTTTCCCGGCTCCGGGATGCGGTCGATGAACCCGCCAAATCCGAACTTGGACGTCGTGTCCTGCCACGCAACGCCCTGACGGGGGAGGAGGAAACTCCGCGCCTGACGTTGCGCTATCGCGACCAAAGCTTCTTCCGTCGTCATGTTCTTGCCGGTCAGGCCATCCCGGATGCTGTCCGCAAGGAGATCGTCAAGGAGCAGGATGCGCCGAAGCAGCGGATCGTCGAAAACCTCGAAGCCATAGACGCCTTCATCAGCCAGCACGACCAGAAGACGCTGAAGCTTTTCGCCAATTTCCTGCTCAGCAAGGTCTACGTCGTCTTCGTGACCACGGCATCCTGGCAATCCGCATATCGCCTCTTCAACGTGCTGAACGCCCGCGGCATGGCGCTGTCGAATGCTGATCTCATCAAGAACATGCTTTTCGCTCGCCTCGGTGGCAATTCCGCGCGAAGCGGCGAGTTGGATGAGGCGTGGCTCGAGCTGGAGGAGCAGATCGGGATCGAACGCCTGGACCAGTTCATGGCGCATCACCGCAGTTCCATCGTGGCCACCAAGGCCCGCAAGGCGTTGCATGAGGAGTTCGAGCCGCTGGTTGAAGCGGCCGCGAGCCCGTTCTCGTTTCTCGAGGAGTTGAATACCTCAGCCAAGAACTATCTGCGCATCCAGCGCAATGACTTCGAGGCACCTGCCGCACGCCGTGCAGTCAGGTCATTGCAGCGTGTGGCGTTCGAGGAATGGATTCCGCCGCTCCTGGCCTTTCTCAATCGGCCAGAGTCAGTGCCGATCGAGGGCGAGACCCCGGCGCCCGCCTTGACCGAGGACGAGTTCGTCGACCTGCTTGAGCGGATCACCTATCAGAACTGGATCAGGCGGCTTGCGTTCACCGCACGCCTTACGGTGTATTTCCAGCTGATTACGGCAATCCGAGCGGGAAAGTCAGCCGACGACATTCGGGCCGTTTTCCATAGCAATGCGAACGATGAAGAGTTCCGTTCGCTGATTGACGGGGAGGTCTATGGTAGGCCCTTCGCTCAGGCGGTTCTGCTGCGCGTTGAAGAGGCGGATCAGGATGAATCGGTCACCAAGGACTTCGGCGGGAAGATCACCATCGAGCATGTCCTGCCGCAGGCACTGAAGGATGATTACTGGCGCCAGCGTTTCACTGATGACGATCATCGCCTCTGGCTGCATCGCCTTGGCAACCTGGCACTGCTGGCGGGCATCAAGAATTACAAGGCGAAGTTTTATTCCTTCGATCGCAAGAAGGAGGTCTTTTCCAAGAAGAACGACAAGGTCTCGTTTGACACCACCAAGCCGATACTGGCAGCCGACGAATGGACAAAGGATCAACTGGTCACGCGCCAGGCTGATCTGGTCAGCCGTGCGACAAGGGTCTGGTCATTGACCGCACCGGCGGCCCCAGCCATCTCCGACGAGCCTCTTGTGGCCCAAACGGCATAGGTGGATCTCGGGGTGAGCATATGAACGAGGCCGATACCTGCCGCAAACTTGTCGTTCCGAAGCTGCAGGCGGCGGGCTGGGACGACCGGCCGCATGCCATCAACGAGCAGCGGACGTTCACGGATGGCCGGATCGTCTTCGTCGGCGGCCGAGCGCGCCGGGGCAAGCAGAAGCGCGCGGACTATGTTCTGCGCTACAGCCCCGATTTTCCGATTGCCGTGGTGGAGGCCAAGGCCCGGTACCGCCATGCGGCAGATGGTCTGCAGCAGGCCAAGGATTATGCCGAGGTTCTGGGCCTTAAGTTTGCCTATGCCACCAATGGCACCGAGATCGTGGAGTTCGACTACACGACCGGGATCGAGCGCATGCCGGACGCCTTCCCGGCCCCGGATGAGCTGTGGGCGCGGCAGAGAGCGGCAGAGGGTCCAGCTGACCCGGTTGCCGCCGCGCGTCTGCTGACCCCGAACTTTCCGGACCGCGCCAAGCCTCTGCGATACTATCAGGAAATCGCTGTCAATCGTGCGGTCCAGGCGGTGTTGCAGGGACGAAAGCGGATCCTGCTCACGCTTTGCACCGGGGCGGGCAAGACCGCCGTCGCCTTCCAGATCAGCTGGAAGCTGTGGTCGGCGCGCTGGAACGGCAAGGGGGGCAACCGCACGCCAAAAATCCTGTTCCTTGCCGATCGCAATGTCCTCGTCGATGATCCGATGGCCAAGGACTTCAGCCCGTTCGGGGACGCCCGCCACAAGATTGCCGGCGGCATCGCGGTCAAGAGCCGCGACATGTATTTCGCGATCTACCAGTCGATTGCGCGCGACGAGAACCGACCGGGGCTCTATCGGGAGTATCCCCGTGATTTCTTCGATCTGATCATCGTGGACGAATGCCATCGGGGCAGCGCCCGCGACGACAGCAACTGGCGCGAAATCCTCGAGTGGTTTGAGCCGGCCACCCAGATCGGCATGACCGCAACGCCCCGACGCGAGGAGAACGTTGATACCTACACCTATTTCGGCGATCCACTCTACGAGTACAGCCTGGCACAAGGGATCGCGGACGGCTTCCTCGCGCCTTACCGCGTGCATCGGGTGATCACCGACTATGACGCGGCTGGCTGGCGGCCGAGCCGGGGGCAGCTGGACCGCTACGGAAGGGAAATCCCCGACAACGAGTACCAGACCCGCGATTTCGAGCGCGTCGTCGCCCTGCGCGCCAGGACCCGCGCCATCGCCCGCCACCTTGCCGGCTTCATGGCCGAGACCGACCGCATGGCCAAGACCATCGTGTTCTGTGTCGATCAGGAACACGCGCTCGAAATGCGGCAGGCGCTTGCGGAGCTGAATGCCGATCTGGTGCGCGACAACCCGGACTATGTGTGCCGCGTCACCGCCGACGAGGGCGACATCGGCCGTGGCCACCTGTCCAAGTTTCAGGACGTCGAGACCAGCACACCTGTCATCCTCACCACATCGCAGCTTCTGACCACCGGCGTCGATGCACCGACCTGCAAGAATGTGGTGCTGGCTCGAACGGTCGGCTCGATGCCTGAGTTCAAGCAGATCATCGGACGCGGTACCCGCCTTCGCCCCGACTACGGCAAGCTCGCCTTCAACATCATCGACTATACCGGCACCGCGACGCGCATGTTCGCCGACCCAGCTTTCGACGGCGATCCGGTCCGCGAGGCGGAATCCGTCATCAACGAAGACGGCGAAACTGTCGAGGAGCGCGAGGCCGAGGACGTCGCGCCCGAACCGGGCGACCTTCCCGAGGGGCCGGTGCCTCCCTTGGGCGATCCCGAGCCCGAGCCGGGTCCGCGCAAGTTCTATGTCGATGGCGGCGAAGTGTCGGTCGTTCGCCACCTCGTCTATGAGCTCGATGCAGAGGGCAGGAAACTCGCCTGCCGGCAGTTGACCGACTACACCGGCGACAAGGTCCGTACACTTTATCCCAACGCCTCGGAACTGCGCACCGACTGGCTTGACCCTGAACGCCGCGCCGAAATCATCGAGCGGCTTGAGGACAAGGGGATAGACCTCGACACCCTGGCCGAGGCCGTCGGCAAGCCTGAGGCCGACCCCTTCGACCTTCTGTGCCACCTTGCTTACAACACGCCCCTGCGGACCCGCCGCGAACGTGCTGACCACCTGCTGCGCGAGCAGGACGCCTTCCTCGCCCGCTACAGTCCCGAGGCGCGCGAAATCCTCGACGCCGTTCTGGAAAAATACGCCGAGCATGGCAGTGCCCAGTTCAAGCTGCCGGACATTCTCGAAGTGCCGCCTTTCAATGAATGGGGCAACGTCATAGAGATCGCCAGACGCTTCGGCGGGGGAAAGGAGCTTCGCAGCGCCGTTACCGAGCTGCAGCGACTGCTCTATATCGCCTGACCTGAAGGAACGATCAAATGGCAAGAACCGCCCGCAAGAAGGCTGCGCCCAAGCAACTGACCACTGCCCAGCGTCTCGACAGCATCATCAAGTCCGCCCGCAAGATCATGCGCAAGGACAAGGGGCTGAACGGCGATCTCGACCGTCTGCCGATGCTGACCTGGATCATGTTCCTGAAGTTCCTCGACGACATGGAGCGGATCGAGGAAGAGCGCGCCGAGCTGGCGGGTAAGGACTACCGCCCGATCATCGAGCCACCGTATCGCTGGCGCGACTGGGCGGCCGAAGTGGACGGCATCACCGGCCCCGACCTGCTGGCCTTCCTGACGGCCGAAAAGGCCGAACGCCCCGACGGAACGAAAGGCGCGGGCTTGTTCGCCTATCTGCGCGCCCTGCGCGGCGATAATGGCCGGCGCGAGCGGCGCGACGTGATCGCTACCGTTTTTCAGGGCTTCGCCAACCGCATGGAAAGCGGCTATCTGCTGCGCGATGTGGTCAACCTGATCGACGGCATCCATTTCGATTCGTCCGAGGAAGTCCATGTCCTCGGTCGTCTCTATGAAACCCTGCTGCGCGAGATGCGTGACGCAGCGGGCGACTCGGGCGAGTTCTACACCCCGCGCCCCGTCGTGCGCTTCATGGTCGAGGTCATAGATCCTCAGCTTGGCGAAACCATACTGGATCCGGCATGCGGCACCGCCGGATTTTTGACTGAATCCTTCCTGCATCTGGAGCGCCAGGCCGACACCGTCGAAAAGCGCCGCATCCTGCAGGAAGCGAGCATCATGGGGGGCGAGGCAAAGTCGCTTCCCTTCCTGCTGGCGCAGATGAACCTGCTGCTGCATGGACTCCATGCCCCGAAGATCGACCCCGGCAACGCCCTGCGCTTTCGCCTCAACGAGATCGGCGAGGCCGAGCGGGTGAACATCATCCTCACCAACCCGCCCTTCGGCGGCGAGGAAGAGGTAGGGATCCTGAACAACTTCCCCGAGGACCGGCGCACTTCGGAAACCGCGCTTCTGTTCCTGCAACTGATCATGCGGCGGCTGAAACGCGCCGGGCGCGGCCGCGCCGCCGTGGTCGTCCCTCACGGCACGCTGTTCGGCGACGGCATCGGCGCGCGCATCAAGGCCGACCTGCTGCAACAGTTCAACCTGCACACCGTCGTGCGGCTGCGCGAGGGCGTCTTTGCCCCCTATACCGACATCCCCGCCAACCTGATCTTCTTCGACACCACCGGCCCCACCCGCGACATCTGGTATTACGAGATGCCGCGCCCCGGGGGCCGCAAGAAATACTCCAAGACCGCGCCCATGGCCTATGAGGAATTCGCGCCCTGCCTGGACTGGTGGAAGGACCGGCAGGAGGGTGAGCGCGCCTGGAAGGTGGACGGCCCCTCGCTGATCCAGCGCGACGCCGACGGCCGCGTCATCGCCTGCAATCTCGACCTCAAGAACCCCCACGCGGCCGAGGCCGAGGATCACCGCCAGCCCGGCGAGATCGTGGACGCCATCATCGCCCGCGAGCGCGAGATCATGGCGATCATGGACGACATCCGCACTGAGTTGGCCGGGGGCGCGTGATGGGCTGGCCTTTGGTGCGGCTTGGGGAGGTTCTTGAGCCTGAAATTGACGCCATCGAGATTGATGCGGCGGCGATATATAGAATGTCAGGCGTCTACAGCTTCGGGCGGGGACTCTTTCACCGTGAACCGCTTCAAGGTTCGGAGACGACCTATAAACGCTTTCATCGCCTCTCTGTCGGTCAAGTGGTTCTTAGCCAACTGAAAGGCTGGGAGGGGGCCATTGCGGTCGTCGATCAGGAAAACGCGGGTCGGTTCCTTTCGACTCAGTTTCCGACGTTCCGCTGCGACGAGAGCCGGGCAATAATCGGCTACGTTGGCTGGTTCCTCAAACATGCACCGAACTGGCAAGCTCTGCGCTTGAAGGCGCGGGGGATGGGCGCGCGCCGCGACACTATCTCGCCAGATAAATTTCTTTCGCTTCCTCTCCCCCTCCCACCTCTCGCCGAACAGCAACGTATCGTGGCGCGGCTGGATCGGGTGGCGGGGCTGGTCGCGGCGCGGGCGCGCGCCGTCTCCGCGATGGAGGCCGACATGCAGGCGATGCTGGCCAAGGCCTTCGCCCGCTGCATCGCGGACGCCCCCCGCCGCCCCATGGTCGAGGTCGCCCCCCTGATCCGCCGCCCGGTTGAGATCGAACTGGATGGCGAATACCCTGAACTGGGCGTCCGCTCCTTCGGTCGCGGCACGTTCCACAAGCCAGCGCTGGCAGGTGCCGAGGTAGGCACCAAGAAGCTGTTCGAGATCGTCTCCGGCGATCTGCTATTCAATATCGTGTTTGCATGGGAAGGGGCCGTCGCCATCGCCCAACCGGAAGATGCCGGTCGCGTCGGGTCGCATCGCTTCCTGACCTGCGTGCCCGAACCCACGATTGCTACGACCGACTTTCTGCTCTTCTATTTCCAGTCGCTGGATGGGCTGCAACGTCTTGGCGAAGCCTCACCCGGCGGGGCCGGACGCAACCGGACACTGGGCCTAAAAAAACTTGAAGCTATCGAAGTCCCCGTACCGCCCCTCGAAACCCAGCACTGGTTTGATCGCCTCCAGGCCAAAGCCCGTCGCATCCGCGCCATCCGCGCCGCATCCGCCCGCGACGCAGACGCCCTGATCCCCGCGCTTCTGCACGAGGTCTTCGGGGAGAAGGCCAGCGCCGCATGACCGATGGCGGCGATCAACCCGATCTGCTCTCCGACCTGACCGATCTGGATTTCGCCCGCGCGTTGCTGGCCGAGACGCACGACGACCTGCTCGGCATGGTCTCGCGCTTCCGCATGCTGACCGATTTCAGCCGCCAGATCGGGTCGAAAGGCACGATGATCTTCGGCGGACAGGCCGCCCACCATGCCTGGGTCGAGGCCAGGTCGTCCTTCGTGCACGGCAACTTCGTCGCCACGGTTCTGCTGTGTCAGGGGCTGGTCGAGCATCTGTTGGCCGCCTATCTGTACGCCGGCCTGTTGATCGACGACATCCCGAAATGCATCCCGTTCCGCGAGACCCTGCGCCGCTGTCGGGAACGCGATGTGATCGACGACCGGGACGTGACCGATCTGCAAAAGCTGATGGTGTTGCGCAACCCGCTGTCCCATTTCCGGCATGTCGACGATCCCGGCAACCTCGACCGCCGCTTGCTCGACGCCCGCCAGCACAGCGCCGACCTGATCGAGCACGATGCCGTCTTCGCCATCGGTCTCGCCGTCAGAATGCTCGCCAAACCCGCGTTCCGCCTTGGCCAGACTGCTTGATCCGGGCAACGACAGCACGATTTCCGTTCGACCCCGGTTCCATCTTGCAAATGTCCCCGCCGTCGAAGTGTTCAGCCTTGCTTGAAAATAAGCGTTTTGTCGCAATGCCTTGCAGAGCTTTACCGAAATCAGGCAGTCAACAGGTCCGGAGAATATCGGCCCGGAGAGAGCGCTCCCGGCCCTCCTGGCGCAGAGGCCAGTGCTCAGCCGCTCAAGCATAACGCTTGAAAACAACGAGAAAATCCGGCCGCGTCCGGATCGGGAGAACGCTTTCGCTGGGGCAAGTGGCGGAGGGAAAGGTCCTGACGTCTAACCTTCTCTGGACTAGATAATTGATTGTTAACAGAATTTCTGCTGACATCAGGTGCTTCTGCCGCAAATCCACTGCGATCCCGCCGCATTCACGCGGTCACCAGATTCGAACGACTGAAGACGTCCGAATCTGACGTAAGCACAGCTTATCTTCTCTTCATCAACGGAGAGAATGGATGACTACCGAAAAGTACCTCGCCCTCGAACTCGTCGCCGCCCTCGCCGATCGCTTCGGCCCCGGAAGCAAGGTGGCCAAGGAGGTGCCGGGCTGGATCGAATACCTGACCGACGTCGAATGCCCTGAACGGCCGCGGAACCGGCCAGGAGCCGCCTGGTGGGGGAGAGTACGCGGAATGCTGGAGGACGTGCGCGGCGGTGATGACGCCTGCGAGGAAAACCTCGTCCGGATCAACGCGGCGCGCCTCGGGCAGCATTTCGGCCTGACCGGTGTGGAGGCGCGGATCCTCGAGTTCTTCGCCAGCTATCACAGCTTCGACATGTTCGAGCATGTGGTCGACCGGGCACTACAGACGCAGGACGTGACCCTGCCGTTCCTCATCGCCCAGTTCGCCGGTACCGATTACACTGCCGTCCGTGCGGCGCTTCGGCCCGATGGCCGGCTGCGGACTTCGGGGCTCTTGCAGAACGACGGGCGCAGATGGTCGCGCCAGACCATCCCCTACACCGTATCGGATCGCCTCGCCGGTGCGCTGAGGACCAACTTCGGCGATATCGAGGAACTCGTCGCGCTCCTGTTCCCGCCCGCCCCGCCGCCCGAAGCGGAATGGGGAGACTTCACGGGGATGGGCGACAATGCGGAAATCATGCGCAAACTCCTGCAGAAGGCCCTTGCCGAGGGCACGCCCGGGGTGAACATCCTGCTCTACGGGCCACCGGGGACGGGCAAGACCGAGTTCTGCAAGGTTCTGGCCCGTGAACTTGGCGCCAGTCTGCGGGCAGTCGGCGAAGCAGATGACAGTGGTGAAGAACCGTCGCGGGGCGAGCGACTGGCTGAACTGGGCATCGCGGGCCGGATGCTCGCGTCGCGGCGCGACACAGTGCTCTTGCTGGATGAGATGGAGGATCTCTTCGGGGGCGCCGTCAGCTTTCCCTTCTCACGGCCGCAGCACACGTCGAAGGTCTTTGCCAATCGGCTCCTGGAAACCAATCCGGTCCCGACCTTGTGGACTACCAATTCGGTCGAGGCCTGCGATCCGGCTTTTCTGCGCAGGATGACCTTCTCGGCCGAGATGCGCCCGCCCGCAGGACCGATCCGCAAACGGATATGGCAGCGCCTCGCGGATCGGCATGTCCAGACCGAGGATGCCGCGGCGATCACGGCTCTGGCGGAAGTCCATGACCACGCCCCCGCGCTGGTGGCAGACGCAATGCGGGTCGTGCGGGCCTGCTGCGGGGGGATCGTCACCTTCGAGCAGGTTCTGGGTGCTTCGGCCAAGCTGACCAATGGCGGTGTCGCGCCGCCGCCCCGACACCACTCCGAGGCCTCGTGGGTTCCAGCACTGGCAAACACCGATACCAACCTGACCCTGCTGGAAGCGCGACTGGACGCCACCCCCAAACCGCTGCGGCTGTCCTTCTGCCTCGACGGTCCGGCCGGAACGGGCAAGAGCGCCTGGGCCCGCCACCTTGCGCGGCAGCTGGGCCTGCCGGTGATCGAGAAGCGAGCCTCGGACCTCTTGTCGATGTGGGTCGGTGGCACCGAGAAGGCCATCGCCCGCGCCTTTGCCGATGCCCGGGCCGAGGGCGCGCTGCTGATCTTCGACGAGGCCGACAGCCTGCTGGCCGACCGTCGCAATGCCGCGCATCAGTGGGAGGTGAGCCAAGTCAACGAGATGCTGACCTGGATGGAGAGCCACCCCCTCCCATTCGTCTGCACGACAAACCTGGTGGAAAACCTTGATCCGGCCACGCAGCGCCGCTTCACCTTCCGCATTCGGTTCGACTGGCTGCGCCCCGATCAGCTGGCGGTGGCCTGGCGCGCGCATTTCAAGCCGCCGGTGCCTGAAGAACTCACAGCGCTCGATCGCCTCGCGCCCGGCGACTTCGCCAATGTCGCGCGCAGGATGCGGGCGCTCGGCCAAAACGATGCGCCGTCGATCCTGGTCGAGCTGCGGCGTGAATCCGAGGCGAAGGAGGGCAAGGCGCGGCCCATCGGCTTCGGCCGTTGACGGCCTGCGCATCCGCAAGGAATATGGCGGCGAAAGACGAGAGGCAAGATGCGCTACTCACGCCAGGAAGACCTTCTCAAACTGGCCCTGATGATGCAGGGATCGGCTGAAGGGCTTTCTATCGGTGATATCGAGCGCGCCTTTGACGTCTCCCGCCGCACAGCGGAGCGGATGCGCGATGCCGTGCTGCGCGCCTATCCGCAACTCGAGGAACGCTCGGGCCCCAATGGGCAGAAGTACTGGCGCTTCCCGACCGGCACCTTGGGACGGATGGAGGAACCGACTCTCCACGAACTGACCGCGGGTCATCGCGCGGTCAGCCTTGCCCGGCGCGAGGGCGATCTTGCCACGGCTGAAACGCTGGAGCATTTGCTGGCCAAGGTGCAGGCGATGTTTCGCGCCGACCGCCGCCGCCGCGTCGCCGCCGATCTCGAGGCGCAGCTGCTGGCTGATGGCGTCGCTTTCCGCCCCGGCCCGCGCGAGCGCATCGCGCCCGAAATCCTGTCCACCTTGCACGACGCGATCCTTGCCGGGGTGATGATTTTGGCCGACCACCGCGCCCGAGCTTCGGGCAAGCTCTCGCGAAACACCCGCCTTGGCCCGATCGCCATGCTGTTCGGCGAAGGGCGACAGTATCTGCTCGCCTGGAGCGAGTATCAGGACGACCTGCGCCTGTTCGCCTTGGCCGGGTTCGAGCGGATCGGGCTGGAGGATGACGTCTTTGAACGCCCAGAAGGGTTCGATCTGCAGGATTGGCTGGCCGAAAGCTTCGGCATCTGGCGCGAGGATCCCCAGGACGTGGAATGGCGGTTCCTGCCCGACGTGGCAGACGAGGCGGCGACCTATGTCTTCCACCCCAGGCAAGCAACGGAGCGGCGAGAGGATGGCTCACTGGTCGTGCGGTTCCGGGCCGGTGGGCGGCAAGAAATGGAATGGTACCTGGCGCGGTGGGGGGGTGGAGTAGAGGTTGTTTCGAAAAGGAGGTCTCAATGATGTGTGACCAAAGATATCAAGCATAAGGGTGAGATAATAAATGCTTCATGCGATAAATGCAAAAAAAGCCAGGCTTGATCGTGTGATCGACGGGATTGGAAAACAGCCCCGCGAAAACTTGATAACATCGGCTCTGTTTGGCACGATCGAGTTTCTTTCTGCGCCAGCACAGAAACTGGCACTGCGGGCGCTGATTGGATTGGAGCTGCCTGGAAATGCTGAAATCTTTCTTTGGCCATATCTGAGGCACCTGAAAGAAAATGCAGAGCCGGATGTGGTCCTGCGAGTCAGTACCGAGCGTGGTCCTGTCTATTGGGTCGTCGAAGTGAAATGGGGAGCGCCCTTCGGGAATGAACAGATCGGTCGAGAAATCCGAACTCTTCGTGACGGCGAATGTTACCGGGGCGGCTTGCCCGCCGAATATCGCAAAGTGATCGGCTATGTGCTGCTTGGAGCAGAGACGAAGCATGCGGAGGCCATGCAGGAAGCCGAAGGAGAGCTACCCGATCTCTCATTCCACAGCGTGACATGGCCAGAGGCAACGAATCGGTTGCGTCGGCTCGCTGCCGAAAGCTGCGGCGATTCCGGGCTGGCCGCATGGGCTAGGACAGCAGGAGATTTTCTCAGGGGCACTCCGAGGGGAAGTGTGCTGGTGCCATGGCCTCCTGATATCATGATGCCACGCGCCGAGAGCTTCACTTTCGCAGCAGGTAGGCAGTTCGATTTCAAAAATTCGGTCGGATCAGTGACCGCGGCGCAATCCAACTTTACTAAGAGGGACATATGACCGCTGATGAAGCCATCTGGCAATCCGCTCAAAATCTACTGAGATCGTCCGATAATCTCGACAAACTCTGGAAGGCATTCGATGTGATCGAATGCAAGGAGAAGCAGCTCGTTATAGAATATGGTGATGCAGGCTCTGAAAATAGTGGATGGATATATCCTGTCTGGGAAGCTTATTACAAGGTCAGACAGGCGCCGAACGGGAATATGAAAGATACTGGCTGGATTACTCTGGCCATCCAGCTCACCTGCGAGGTTGGAGTTGAAGGCGACTGGCAACACGGGAAACGCGCCAAGGTTCTGGCGGGGTATGCGCCGTTCAAAAGTTTAGATCACGCATGGGGATTTGATACTGAAGACCCCAACTCGTCAGGCTATTGCGAAGAATGTATTACTGACGAGTATCGTTGGCTTCATTCAGACGAAGCAAGCTGGTTCTTCGCGGTTCCCCTTGACGTTCTGACCAGCACAGATGCCGTGGAAGCGTATATTGCCAAGCCTATGCAACGGATTGTACAAGGCGAAGATCCAAACGTGGTCCTCCGGGAGATACGCGAAAATCTGTGCCTGCCACCGCGCCCTTGATCCATCGCAGCCGGATCGGGACGTGAGCACCTGATCCGGCCATCTTGCGCTGATTTCGCCGCGCCCGTGCCCATCACGGCGGCCGGAAAACTCGGATCAATCGGCGACTGACCCAGCACCCTCAGCCGCCTCATGCAAGCTGGAAGGCGACAACAGCATGGCGTCCAGTTCAGCTTGATCCGCGCTGACAGGGGTAAAATTCCACTGATCGACACCGACATTCACCTGGCCCCGGGCGCCGCGCCAGCGGGTGTGGACATGGCCGAAAAGCTGGATCGCCCCGGCCCGCGCACCGTTCCATGTGACCAGTGGATAGTGACACAGGACAAAGCGGCGATCTCCGATGTCGAGTTCGACCAGATCATGAACCGATGCCCAAGGCAGCGCTTGAGCCAGCCAGTCCGGATCGTGGTTGCCGCGCACCAGATGTTTTCGCCCGGGCAGCGCGCCAAAGGCTGCTTGCGCAGCCCTGCGTCCGGCTTCGGTCTCGCAAGCGGCGAAATCGCCGATGATCCACAGATCATCATCGGCTCCGACAATGCCGGCACGGGTGATCATCGCGGCATCCATCGCCTCGACCGAGGCAAAGGGCCGGCCAAAGAAGCGCCGCACCGGGTCGTCCGTGAAATGCGTATCGGCGGTAAAGAAATGGGTCATGTGTGATCTTGCTGGCGGGGGCGGGGTGGCTCTGGCACGGTCATCGTGCCTTGAAGTCATTGATGTGCCAAGCTGGGGTTTGCAACGATCCAGTTTGGGAGGTGGCCGTGATCGGTGATCACCATGATTGTGTATGAGATGGTGAAGACAGTACTTGGACTTGCCCGGCTTTTGTGGAGAGCGTTTAGCTCACTTCGCGGGCCTTTCGCTCGAAGGCGATGGGGCTCTGGAAGCCGAGCGATGAATGCCGCCTGACGGGATTATAGAACCCGTCGATGTGTCTTGCGACGGCGTTTTCGGCCTGTTGGCGGTTCTGCCATGCGACCGGCCAGATGAGCTCCGACTTGATGGTTTTGAAGAAGGTTTCCACCATCGAGTTGTCGTAGCAGTTTCCGCGCCCGCTCATGGAGATCAGGATGCCACGTCTGCGGAGCAGCGCCTGATAGTCGACCGAGCAGTATTGCGATCCACGGTCGGAATGGTGAACCAGCCCCGGCGCAGGGTTGCGAGCCACCAGAGCACGGCGCAGGGCTTCGACCGCGAGATCGCGCTTCAGGCGGTCACTCGTGGCCCAGCCAACGACGCGCCTCGAGAAGAGGTCCAGCACGACAGCGAGGTAGAGCCGGCCCTCTGCCGTCCAGATGTAGGAGATGTCCGCTCCCCACTTCCGGTCCGGGCCATCCGCCGTGAAGTCCTGCGCCACGAGGTTGGGCGCGACGGGCCAGGCATGCTCGCTGTCCGTAGTGCGCCTGAACCGCCGTTTCTGGCGCGCAATCAACTGGTTCTCGCGCATCAGCCGTGCTGTGCGATGCCGCCCGATCTCATGGCCCCCATCGACGAGGTCGCGGTGCATGCGCGGGCTGCCGTATGTGCCGTTCGACAGCGCGAAAGCCGTCCGGATATGTGCCAGATAGACCATGTCCTGCTGCTGGCGACGGCAGGCGGGGCGGTTCTGCCAGGCGAAGAAACCGCTCTGGCTGACTCCGAGGACCCGACACATCCGGCTGATCGGGAAGCTGGCCTTCTCCGCCTCGATGAAGCCGAAGGTCATCGACTTCCCTCTTTCGCGAAGAAGGCCGCGGCTTTTTTAGGATGTCGCGCTCCTGCTTCAGCAAGGCATTCTCCCGCCGCAGCCGCTTCAACTCGGCATGCAAATCGACCGGTGCCTCATTCGGCTCGCTGGCATCGCGCTCCTGCCCAAGCCAGCGCGTCAGCGTCGAAAAGCCAATGCCCAGATCCTCCGCGATCTCCCGCCGCGTCCGACCGCTGCTCAGCGCCAGCCGCACCGCTTCACGCGGAAATTCCGGCGTCGGCCTTTTCCCGTTTCCCATAGAACACCTCCTGGTTCCTCAGTTGGTGCTCTCCACATTTTCCGGGCAAGTCCAATTCGTGCCTGCATGACGGCTTCGGAGCCGCGCAGGAAACGGACATGGCCCCAGCGGGAGAAGCGATCCTCCCATCCCTGGATGACGCCGCCGAAGTCATCATGGATCATGACGTAGGCCTGGAAGGTGATGCGTCGACGCAGCTCGCCGGCGCGGGTCATGGGCGCACCTGACGGAACGGCAGGAGCAGCGCGTCGACGGCCTGCGGCTGGCCAGCAGGATCGGCGATGGCCGAACGATGGTCGTACCAATGGCTGATCAGCAACAGCATGGCCTGGCGGATCGCGGCGGGAACGTCTGAAGGGCCGCCATACCCGGCGCGGAAGGAGATCGTCGCCGGTCGCCCGATCCCGGCACGGGGAAAGAGCATCGCGCGGCTGCCCTGCCATCCGGTATCATAGGGCACGTCACCACCCTCGGCATCGGTAAAGACTGCCGTGTCGATCTCCGTGTCCGGAAACGGCAGGCCCAACCGCGCCGGCAGGGTGGAGATCTCGAGCCGCCACGTCTGGGTGATGAGACAGCGCCCGAGGATGCCCGCCGGCCCATCGAGCAGGGCTGTGGCGGCGTCGATGTAATGCTGGATGAGCAGGTCCTCGTCGCCATACTCGACGCGGCACTGGGCCTTCGCCTCGGCCAGCGTGAAGACCGGCTCGGTGGGATAGTGTCCGCGGACGTGGTGTAATTTCTGCGCCTTCATCGGTG
>ERZ501041.124-NODE-124-length-15702-cov-9.041542_pt1 | contig 15702 bp, 6 predicted proteins | sample MGYA00248848_ERZ501041 | MGnify/ENA primary metagenome ERZ501041 (study PRJEB25958, sample SAMN03398573) | human skin metagenome | study: EMG produced TPA metagenomics assembly of the Human Skin Microbiome Metagenome (human skin metagenome) data set.
TCCGGGTCCCACGCCGTGGGCGCGGCGGAGGACGACGCCGTCCGGCGCTGACCCGCTCCCCGGCGCGCCCGCGAGGGGCGCCCGGGGCCCCGGTGTCCCACATGGTGGACATTCGGCGTGTCACAGAACGTCCGGTTCCGCACAGTGGGACGTCGCGCCCGGTAGCGTCTCTTCCACCTCGGGGCCGTCGGCCCCGAGCGTCGGGGCCAGCGCCGTCCCCGTCCGAGCCCCTGCTCTCCGGAAAGGACGGCACCATGCCCGTGGCATCCTCGCCCGCCTCGGCCCCCCGCGCGGGGGGACCGGTGGATCCCTTCGTCCGCTATGCGGACGTCCCCGCCGCCCAGGGCCTCTACGACCCGTCCCGGGAGACCGAGAACTGCGGCCTCGCCGTCATCGCCACCCTGCGGGGCACCCCGGGCCACGACATCGTCCAGCACGCGCTGACCGCCCTGCGCGCGCTCGAGCACCGCGGGGCGGTGGGCGCCGACGAGGGCACCGGCGACGGCGCCGGCCTGCTGACCCAGATCCCCGACGAGCTGTTCCGTGCCGTCGTCGACGCCGAGCTGCCCCCCGTGGGCGAGTACGTCGCCGGCACCGCCTTCCTGCCGCCCGTCGACGGCGAGCGCGCCGAGGCGAAGGAGGCCGTCGAGCGGCTGGCCGAGGAGGAGGGGCTGCAGGTCCTGGCGTGGCGCGAGGTGCCCACCGACCCCTCGGCCCTGGGCGTCGGCTCCCGGGCGGCCATGCCCGCGTTCGAGCAGCTGTTCCTGTCCCTGGCGGACGGTCAGGACGGCACCGAGCCGGGGCAGTCGCTGGACGTGCGGGCGTGGCGGGTGCGCCGCCGCGCCCAGTCCCGCGCCGGCGTCTACTTCCCCTCGCTCTCGTCCCAGACGATCGTCTACAAGGGCATGCTGACGACGGCCCAGCTGGAGCCGTTCTACCCGGACCTCTCCGACGAGCGGTTCACCACCCGGCTGGGCGTGGTCCACTCGCGGTTCTCCACCAACACGTTCCCCTCGTGGCCGCTGGCCCAGCCGTTCCGCACCATCGCGCACAACGGCGAGATCAACACGGTCAAGGGCAACCGCAACTGGATGCGCGCCCGTCAGGGCCAGCTCAAGCACCCGATGCTCGGCGAGGTCCCCGAGGACCTGTTCCCGCTGATCAGCCCCATCGGCTCGGACTCGGCCTCCTTCGACGAGGTCGCGGAGCTGCTCATGCTCTCCGGGCGCCCGCTCACCCAGGCGATCATGATGATTATCCCGGAGGCGTGGGAGAACCACGCGACCATGGACCCGGCCCGCCGCGCCTTCTACCAGTACCACTCCATGCTCATGGAGCCCTGGGACGGACCGGCCGCCGTCGCCTTCTCCGACGGCACCCAGGTGGGCGCCGTGCTGGACCGCAACGGCCTGCGCCCCGCCCGCTGGTGGGTCACCGACGACGGCCTCGTCGTCCTGGCCTCCGAGGTCGGCGTCGTGCCGATCGAGCCCTCGGCGGTGGTGCGCAAGGGGCGCGTGGCCCCGGGGCGCATGTTCCTCGTGGACACCGAGCAGGGCCGGATCATCGGCGACGACGAGATCAAGGCCGAGGTCGCCTCCGCCCAGCCGTGGGAGGACTGGGTGCGCCAGAACCTCCTGGACCTGGAGTCGCTCCCCGAGCGCGAGCACGTCCGCCACACCTCCGAGTCGATCCTGCAGCGTCAGCGCATCTTCGGGTACACCTCGGAGGAGCTGCGCATCCTCGTCGGGCCGATGGCCCAGACGGGCGCCGAGCCGCTCGGTGCGATGGGCACGGACACGCCCATCGCCGTCCTCGCCAAGCGGCCCCGGCTGCTCTTCGACTACTTCGTGCAGTCCTTCGCCCAGGTGACGAACCCGCCGCTCGACGCGATCCGCGAGGAGCAGGTGACCTCGATGCGCACCGCGATCGGCCCGCAGGGCAACGTGCTCTCCCTCGAGCAGGTGCGCACCCGCCAGGTCGACGTCCCGTTCCCCGTGATCGACAACGACCAGCTGGCCCGCATCCAGCACCTGCGCGACGCCGACGGCACCCGCCTGACCCTCAAGGTGAACGGCGTGTACCGGGTGGCCGGAGGCGTCGAGGAGCTCCGCGCCCAGCTGAAGGCGATCTGCGAGCAGGTCTCGGCCGCCGTCAACCGCGGCGTGGAGTACGTGGTGCTGTCCGACCGCGGCGCCACCGCCCAGTGGGCGCCGATCCCGTCCCTGCTGCTGACCTCCGCCGTGCACCACCACCTGCTGGCCTCGGCCAACCGCACCAAGAGCTCGCTGATCGTCGAGGCGGGCGACGTGCGCGAGGTCCACCATGTGGCCGTCCTGCTCGGCTACGGGGCCTCCGCGGTCAACCCGTACCTGGCCATGGAGTCCGCCGAGGAGCTCGTGCGCACGGGGGAGGTCTCGGGCGTCACCGCCGAGCAGGCCGTGGCGAACCTGATCAAGGCGCTCGGCAAGGGCGTCCAGAAGATCATGTCCAAAATGGGCATCTCCACGGTCGCCTCCTACACCGGCGCCCAGACGTTCGAGGCGCTCGGCCTGTCCCGGCGCTTCGTGGACCGCTACTTCGTGGGCACCACGAGCCCGCTCGACGGCGTGGGCATCGACGTCGTCGCCGCCGAGATCCAGGCGCGCCACGAGTTCGCGTATCCGCCGGACGGCAACGACATCAACCCGTACCGCGAGCTCGAGGTGGGCGGCGAGTACCAGTGGCGGCGCGAGGGCGCGCCGCACCTGTTCAACCCCGAGACCGTGTTCCGCCTCCAGCACTCCACGCGGGAGCGGCGCTACGACGTCTTCAAGGACTACACGCGTCGCGTGGACGACCAGGCGGAGGAGCTCATGACCCTGCGCGGGCTCATGCGCCTGCGCACGGGCGAGCGGCCGCCGGTGCCCGTCTCCGAGGTGGAGCCCGTCGAGTCGATCGTGCGCCGCTTCTCCACCGGCGCGATGTCCTACGGCTCCATCTCGCAGGAGGCGCACGAGACCCTCGCGATCGCCATGAACCGCCTCGGCGCCCGCTCGAACTCGGGCGAGGGCGGCGAGGACCCCGAGCGCCTGCTGGACCCGGAGCGCCGCTCGAAGATCAAGCAGATCGCCTCGGGCCGGTTCGGCGTCACCAGCCTGTACCTGGCCACCGCGACCGACCTGCAGATCAAGATGGCCCAGGGCGCCAAACCCGGCGAGGGCGGCCAGCTGATGGGGACCAAGGTGTACCCGTGGGTCGCCCGCACGCGGCACTCGACCCCGGGCGTCTCCCTGGTGTCGCCGCCGCCGCACCACGACATCTACTCGATCGAGGACCTGGCGCAGCTGATCCACGACCTCAAGCGGGCCAACCCGACCGCGCGGGTCCACGTCAAGCTCGTCTCCGAGTCCGGCGTGGGCACGGTGGCCGCGGGCGTCGCCAAGGCGCGCGCCGACGTCGTGCTCATCTCCGGCCACGACGGCGGAACGGGCGCCTCCCCGCTGAACTCCCTCAAGCACGCGGGCACCCCGTGGGAGATCGGCCTGGCCGAGGCGCAGCAGACGCTCATGCTCAACGGCCTGCGCGAGCGCGTCACCGTCCAGGTGGACGGGCAGCTCAAGACCGGCCGGGACGTCGTGATCGCCGCACTGCTCGGGGCCGAGGAGTTCGGCTTCGCGACCGCCCCGCTCGTGGTCTCCGGCTGCATCATGATGCGCGTGTGCCACCTGGACACGTGCCCCGTGGGCGTGGCCACCCAGAACCCCGAGCTGCGCGCGCGCTTCACGGGCAAGCCCGAGTTCGTCGTCAACTTCTTCGAGTTCATCGCGCAGGAGGTCCGCGAGCTGCTCTCGCAGCTGGGCTTCCGCACGCTCGACGAGGCGATCGGCCACCGCGAGCTGCTCGACGTGGACGCGGCCCTGCACCACTGGAAGTCCGAGGGCCTGGACCTCTCGGGCATCCTCGCGGACCCCTCCGTCGGCCGGCGTCCGGGCCACGAGGACGCGCCCATGCGCCGCACCACCGAGCAGGACCACGACCTCGCCTCCCACATCGACCACCGGTTCATCGCCCGGCTGGGGGACACGCTCACGACGGGCACGCCCGTCGTGATGGACGAGGCCGTCGTGAACACGGACCGGTCCGTGGGCACGCTGCTGGGCTACCACGTCACGAGCACGCGGCTCGCCGACGAGCTGGACGACGACACGATCACCGTGCGCCTGACGGGCGAGGCCGGCCAGTCCCTCGGCGCCTTCCTGCCCGCCGGCGTCACCCTGCGGCTCTCGGGCGACGCCAACGACTACGTCGGCAAGGGCCTGTCGGGGGGACGCGTGATCGTCCGCCCCGACGCCGAGGCCCCGTTCGTGGCCGAGGAGAACACCGTGGCCGGCAACGTGATCGGCTACGGCGCCACCTCGGGCCAGCTGTTCCTGCGCGGCCGCGTGGGGGAGCGGTTCCTCGTGCGCAACTCCGGCGCCACCGCGGTGGCCGAGGGCATCGGCGACCACGGCCTGGAGTACATGACCGGCGGTGAGGCGCTGATCCTCGGCGAGACCGGCCGCAACCTCGCCGCCGGCATGTCCGGCGGGCGGGCCTGGGTGCTGGACCTGGACCGGGAGGACCTGAACCCACTCGCCGTCCGCGAGGACGCCCTGATCCTCGAGGCGCCGTCCGCGCAGGACCGGCTGCGGATCGCCGAGCTGCTGGAGCTGCACCGCGCGGAGACGGGCTCCGCCGTCGCCGCCGCGCTGCTCGCCGACCTGCGGGCCGGCGGGGACGCCGCCGACGCCGCGTGGGACCGCTTCACGACCGTCCTGCCCCGGCAGTACGACCTCGTGCTGCGCACCCGTCAGGCCGCGACGGCCGAGGGACTCGACCCGGACGGGGAGGCCGTCTGGGACCGACTGCTGGAGGTGACCCGTGGCTGATCCGCGCGGATTCCTGAAGAACCGGGAGCGCGTCGAGCGCCCCACGCGTCCGGTGCCGGTGCGCATCATGGACTTCAAGGACGTGTACGTCCGCCAGGACGAGGCGATCGTGCGCACCCAGGCCGGCCGGTGCATGGACTGCGGCATCCCGTTCTGCCACTCCGGGTGCCCGCTGGGCAACCTCATCCCGGAGTGGAACGACCTGGTCCGGCGGGGACGCTGGGACGAGGCCGCCGCGCGACTGCACTCGACCAACAACTTCCCCGAGGTCACCGGGCGGATCTGCCCCGCCCCGTGCGAGGACTCCTGCACCCTGGGCATCAACCAGCCCGCGGTCACCATCAAGCAGACCGAGGTGGCGATCGCGGAGCAGATCTTCGACAACGACTGGCTCGAGCCGGTCGTGCCGGCCCGCCTGAACGGCCACACCGTGGCCGTCGTCGGCTCGGGCCCGGCGGGACTGGCCGCGGCGCAGCAGCTCACCCGCGCCGGCTTCACCGTGGTGGTCTACGAGCGCGACGAGCGCCTCGGCGGCCTGCTGCGGCTGGGCATCCCGGACTTCAAGCTGGAGAAGGACGTCCTGGACCGGCGCCTGGCGCAGATGGAGGCCGAGGGCACCCGGTTCCGCACCGGCGTGGAGATCGGCGTCGACCTGCCCTGGGACCAGCTCAAGGCCCGCTTCGACGCCGTGATCGTGGCGACCGGCGCCCCCGTGGCCCGCGAGCTGCCCGTCCCCGGCCGCGGCCTCGACGGGATCCACCTCGCCATGGACTACCTCGTGCAGTCCAACCGCGCGGTCGCCGGCGACGAGGTCCCGGACCAGATCTCCGCCGAGGGGCGCCACGTGGTGATCCTCGGCGGCGGCGACACTGGCGCGGACTGCATCGGCACCGCGCACCGCCAGGGGGCGGCGTCCGTGACGACGCTGGCGATCGGCCAGCAGCTGCCGGTCGAGCGCCCCGTCCACCAGCCGTGGCCCACGATCCCCAAGGTCCACCAGCAGACCACGGCCGACGCCGAGGGCGGCGCCCGCGCGCACCTTGCCTCCACGGTCGAGTTCCTCGGCGACGAGCACGGCCGCGTGCGCGCCCTGCGCGTGGCGGAGACCGAGTACCGCGAGGACGGCACGCGCGGGCCCAAGGCGGGCACCGAGCGCGAGGTCCAGGCGGACCTGGTGCTGCTGGCGCTGGGCTTCACCGGCATCGAGGAGGGGCTGCTCACGCAGCAGCTCGGCGTGCACGTGACACGCGGGCTCGTGGCCCGGAAGGACGGGTACGAGACCGACGAGCCGGGCGTGTTCGCGTGCGGCGACGCCGGGCGCGGCGCCTCCCTGGTGGTCTGGGCCATCGCCGAGGGGCGTGCGTGCGCGCAGGAGGTCGACGAGTCGCTCGAGCGCTGGTCCCGACTGCCGCACCCCGTGGACCCGGACGACCGCGGCCTCGTCCTCGGCTGAGTCCTCCGTCTCATCTTCCGACGCCACGCGGGCCCGCCCTCCACCGAGGGCGGGCCCGCCCCCTATCGTGGGTCGCATGCGACACGCGAAGATCATCGCCACCTTCGGGCCCGCCACCGACTCCGACGAGACCACCCGCGCCATCATCCGCGCGGGGGCGGACGTCGTCCGCCTCAACATGAGCCACGGCGACCACGCGGTGCATGAGACGTCCTACGAGCGGGTGCGTCGGCTGAGCGTGGAGGAGCGGCGCCCGGTCGCGATCTTCGCGGACCTCCAGGGCCCCAAGATCCGCCTCGGCCGCTTCACCGACGGCCCGCATCTGCTCGAGAGGGGCGATCGGATCACCATCACCACCCGGGACGTGCCCGGGACCCGCGAGCTGGTGGGCACCACCCACAAGGGGCTGCCCGGGGACGTCGCCCCCGGTGACGTGCTCCTGGTGGACGACGGCAAGGTGCGCCTGCGCGCCGTCGAGGTCACGGACACGGACGTGCTGGCCGAGGTCGAGGTGCCGGGCATGGTCTCGGACAACAAGGGGATCAACCTGCCCGGCGTGGCGGTGAACGTGCCCGCCCTGTCCGAGAAGGACGAGCGGGACCTGCGCTGGGCGCTGCGCACCGGCGTGGACATGGTGGCGCTGTCCTTCGTGCGGGACGCCGCGGACGTGGACCGGGTGCACGAGATCATGGACGAGGAGGAGCGCCGGGTCCCGGTCATCGCCAAGATCGAGAAGCCCCAGGCGGTGGAGAACCTCGAGGCCATCGTGGACGCGTTCGACGCCGTCATGGTGGCCCGCGGCGACCTCGGCGTGGAGCTGCCGCTCGAGGACGTGCCCGTGGTGCAGAAGCGCGCGGTGGACCTCGCCCGCCGCTGGGCGAAGCCGGTCATCGTGGCCACGCAGGTGCTCGAGTCGATGATCGACAGCCCGCGCCCGACGCGCGCCGAGGCCTCGGACTGCGCCAACGCCGTGCTCGACGGCGCGGACGCCGTCATGCTCTCGGGCGAGACCTCGGTGGGCGCGTATCCGGTCGAGACGGTCCAGACGATGGCCCGGATCATCGAGTCCACCGAGACCCACGGCCTCGAGCTCATCCACCCGCTCGGCTCGCGTCCCCGCACGCGCGGCGGCGCGATCACCCGGGCCGCCGTCGAGGTCGCGAACCAGCTCGACATCCCGTTCCTCGCCACGTTCACCGAGTCCGGCGACTCGGCCCGTCGGCTCAGCCGCCTGCGGCCGCGTCAGCCGATCTACGCGTTCACCCACCACGAGCACACGCACAACATCCTGTGCCTGACGTGGGGCGTCTACCCGAAGATGGTCCCGTTCCAGGACTCCACGGACAAGATGACCCTCCAGGTGGAGCAGTCGCTCACATCGGAGGGCATCGCCCAGCACGGCGACCTCGTGGTCATCGCCGCCGGGTCCCCTCCCGGGGCCGTGGGCTCCACGAACACGCTGCGCGTGCACCGCGTGGGCGACGACGCCGCGGGCGGCTCGTCCGCCGCCTCGCCGCAGACGCGCGAGCCCGTCGGCTTCTGGCCGGCTCGCTCACCGCTCTGACGAGCGCGCGGGCGCCGCTCAGCCGACCTGGTCGATGACGGCCTGCGCGACCTCCCGCATGGTCAGGCGCCGGTCCATGGAGGTCTTCTGGATCCAGCGGAAGGACTCGGCCTCGGTCAGGCGCATCCGCTCCTGGAGCAGCGCCTTGGCCCGGTCCACGATCTTGCGGGTCTCCAGGCGGTCGCCCAGGTCCCGCACCTCGGCCTCGAGGCTGCGCAGCTCGTCGAAGCGGGCCACGGCCAGTTCGATGGCGGGGACCAGGTCGGCCTCGGTGAAGGGCTTGACCACGTAGGCCATGGCCCCGGCGGTCCGGGCGCGCTCCACCAGCTCGCGCTGGCTGAAGGCGGTCAGCATGACCACGGGGGCGAGCCGTTCCCCGGCGATCTCGCCCGCGGCCGCGATGCCGTCCATCACGGGCATCTTCACGTCCATCACCACGATGTCCGGCCGGTGCTCGCGCACGGCCTCGACGGCGGCCCGGCCGTCGCCGGCCTCGGCGACCACCCGGTAGCCCGCCCCGGTGAGCACCTCCACCAGGTCGAGGCGGATCAGGGTCTCGTCCTCGGCGACGACGGCCCGCAGGCCGGTCTCCTCGGGAGGCGTCAGCGTGGACACGGCAGCTCCTTCGTGCGGGCCGGGACGGCGTCGGTGCGGCGCCGCTGGTGGTCCACCAGGCTACCGTGCGCGATGGGCGCGGCGCGGGCGCGGCGGCGGGGACCCTCGCCGGAAGGCCGAGGACGCCGGGTCGGGGCGCTGATAGGGTGATCGAGTCCCGCCTCCGGGCGGCACTGCCCGAATGGTGGAATCGGTAGACACGCCGCACTCAAAATGCGGTGCCGAGAGGCGTGTGGGTTCGAGTCCCACTTCGGGCACCGTCGGCGCGCGGCCACCCGCCGTGGGCGCCGTGTCCGTGACCGATCGACCCGAGCTGAGTGGTGTCCTGTGCTCCTGACCAGCCTCCTGCTGACCCTCCTCTCGGTGGTGGCGGCCGTCCCGGCCTCCCGCGCGCTGGGCAGGGACGCGGGCTGGGTCCTGGCCGCACCCCTGCTCGCCGCCGCCGGCGTGCTGGTCGCGGCGTGGACGGGCGGCGTCCGGACGGAGCACCATCCGTGGATCCCCGCGGTCGGGGTGGACCTCGACCTCCGGCTCAACGGCCTGGCCCTGGTGTTCGCCATGATCGTCCTCGTCATCGGCGCGGCGATCCTCGCCTACTCCAGCCGGTACCTCAGCCGGGACCGCGCGGAGAGCCGCCCCGGCTCCTTCTACCTGCTGATGACCGCGTTCGCGGCGTCGATGCTGCTGCTGGTGCTCGCCGACAACATCGTGGTCCTCTTCGTCGCGTGGGAGTTCACCTCCTTCACCTCCTTCTTCCTCATCGGGCGCTCGGGGGACCACGCCCGCGACCCCGCGATCCGGACCCTGCTCGTGACCGTGGGCGGCGGCCTCGCGCTGCTGGCCGCCGTCGCCATCATGATGGTCACCGCCGGGACGGCCTCGCTCAGCGGCGTCCTGGCCTCGGACATCTGGCAGGACCCCGCCACCAGCACCGTGCTGGCCGTCCTGCTGGCCCTGGCCGCCTTCACGAAGTCCGCGCAGTTCCCGTTCCAGGCCTGGCTGCCGGACTCCATGGTCGCCATCTCCCCGGTCTCCGCGTACCTGCACGCCGCGGCGATGGTGAAGGCCGGCGTGTTCCTGCTGCTCGTGTTCAGCCCCGTGCTGGCCGGCCACGCCGTGTGGTCCACGCTGCTGATCGCATGCGGTCTCATCACGGCGCTGTTCGGCGCGGTCACGGCCCTGCGTCAGCACGACCTGAAGGGCCTGCTCGCCTACTCGACCATGAGCCAGCTCGGCCTGCTGACCGCCGTCATCGGCATCGGCACGCCCGCGGCGTTGACGGCCGCGGTCGTCCACACCGTCGCGCACGCGCTGTTCAAGAGCGCCCTGTTCATGCTGATCGGCATCGTGGACCACGAGGCCGGCACCCGGGACCTGCGCATGCTCGCGGGCAGGCACGTGCGCATGCCGATCACAGGCACGGCCCTGACACTCGCCGCCGTGTCCATGGCCGGGGTGCCGCCCCTGCTCGGCTTCGTCTCGAAGGAGGGTCTGCTCGACGCCGCCCTCGGCACCCCGGGCCCGGCCTGGGCCGCCCCGGTGGTCACGGGCGCGATCGCGCTGGCCTCCGTCTTCACCGTCGCCTACTCGGGCCGTCTGGTCCTCGGCGCGCTCGGCACGTGGGGCGCGAGCCCGGCCGGCACCGCCCAGCCGTGGGAGTCCGCCCGCGGCGAGGAGGTCCACGAGGCGGGCCCGGCCTTCTGGACCATGCCCGTGCTGGCCGCCGTGGCCGGCGTCGTGCTCGGCCTCGCCCCGCAGGCGCTGGACGCCCCCGTCTCCGCCGCCGCCCAGGCCGTGGCAGGCGCGCAGGCGCACGCGCACCTGGCCCTGTGGCACGGTGTGACCCCGGCGCTGCTCCTCTCCGCCGCCGTGATCGCCACGGGCCTCGTCCTGGTGCTGCTGCGCCGCCCCGTGGAGCGGGTCGCCGCGCGCACGGGCCTGCCCTTCTCGGCCCTGGACATCGTGGACGACATCCGCTTCGGCCTGGTGCGGCTGGGCGAGGTCGTCGGGCGTCACTCCGGCGGCATGGCGCCCCGGGCGCACCTGCTCATCCCGTCCGTCATGCTCGGCGTCCTCGCGGTCGTCGGGGTCCTGCTCGTGGACGAGCTGCCGGACGTGGTCGGTCAGACCGCGCGCTGGCACGACTGGGCGCTCGTCGTCCTCGTGGCCGTGGGCGTCGCCGCGACCCTGCGCGCCCGCACCCGCATCGCCGCGATGGTGGTCGTGGGCACCGTCGGCTTCGGCGTGACGCTGTGGTTCTTCACCCTCGGCGCCGTGGACGTGGCCCTGACCCAGATGCTCGTCGAGGTCCTCACCGTGTGCGTGATGGTGCTGCTGCTGCGCCGCCTGCCGCGCCGCTTCCGGCGCGACCCCGCACCGCGCCGCGCCGGCGCCCTCGTGGCCGCGACGATCGCCGGCGTCGCCTCCACCGTCGGCGTCCTGGCCTTCACCGGTCGGCGCGAGATGTCCGAGATCGCGCGCTACTACCTCACCGAGACCTACGAGCAGGCCGGCGGCGTGAACGTGGTCAACGTGATCCTCGTGGACTTCCGCGCGCTCGACACCCTGGGGGAGATGACGGTGCTCGGCGTGACCGGACTGACCGTCGCGGCGCTGCTGATGAACCGCGCCCCCGTCCGGGCGCTGCGCAGCATCGTCGACGAGCGCTCCCCGCTCGCGCACGTGCACGAGAACCTCGTCTACGCGCGCACCTTCGGCCGCGGTCTCGGGCCCGTGATCATCGCGATGTCCGCCCTGCTGCTGCTGCGCGGGCACTACGAGCCGGGCGGCGGCTTCATCGCGGCCCTCGTGGCCGGTGCGGGCTACGCCCTCATGTACCTGTCGGCCGACACCGACCGCGACCGGCGCCTGCGGTGGCCCTACCTCACGCTCATCGGCAGCGGCGTGGCCCTGGGCACCGCCGCCGGTCTGACCGGCTACCTCACGGGCGAGGGCTTCCTGGCCGCCTCCGGGGTGAAGATCCTCGGCTACGGACTGTCCACCACCCTGGTCTTCGACATGGGCGTGTACCTGTGCGTGCTCGGCCTCGTGGTCGCCGCGTTCCTGACGCAGCAGATCACCCAGGCCCTCTTCGAGGCCCGCTACGAGCAGGTCCAGGCCGAGGCCCGCCGTGGCCTGAGTCAGGTGCGCGAGACGTTCGCGCAGACCACCGCCACGGACGCGCAGAGCACGGACGTGCTGGTGACCCAGACCCTGCGTGCCCTCGAGGGGGACTCGGGCACCACGATCCGTCGCCGCTACCACCTCGCCCCGCTGCCGGACTCCGAGTCCGCGTACGTGGGGACGATCTCCTCCGCCGGGCTCGATCCCGCGGTGATCCCCCAGGAGCTGCAGGACGCGGTCGCCTCCGGGCCGGGCGTGTACGACGCGAGCGTGGCGCTGCCGGACCCCGGCGGCGGCACCCGGCCCGGCCTCGTGTTCGGCGCCCAGGTGGTGCTGCCCCCGGGTGCCACCTACGGGCTCTACCTCGTCTACGACCTCGCGGACGTCCAGAGCTCGCTCGACTCGGTGCTCGGGGTGCTGCTGGTGTTCGGCGTCGGATTCCTGGTGATCAACGTGCTGGTCTCGTGGTGGGTCTCGCGGCGTGTGACCCTGCCCGTGCAGCAGGCGGCCCGGGCGGCCGAGTCCCTCTCGAGCGGCAACCTGGCCGTGCGGATGCCGGTCGACGGTGAGGACGAGATGGCCCGCCTGGGCATGTCCTTCAACCGGATGGCGGACAGCATCCAGGACCAGATCGGCCAGCTCGCCCAGCTGTCCCAGATGCAGCAGCGGTTCGTCTCGGACGTCTCCCATGAGCTGCGCACGCCGCTGACGACCGTGCGGATGGCGGCCGACGTGCTGTACGGCTCGCGCGAGGACTTCGACCCGGTCAACCGACGCTCGACCGAGCTGCTCTACCACCAGGTGGACCGCTTCCAGGCCATGCTCGCGGACCTGCTGGAGATCACCCGGTTCGACGCCGGCGCCGCCACCCCGGCCCTCGAGGCCACGGACATGCTCGAGCTGGCCCGCGACGTCGTGCTCACCTCTCAGCCGCTGGCCGACCAGATCGGCGTGCCCGTGTACGTGGTGCCCATGGACCGGGACCGCGCCGACGGCCACGTCGCCTGGGTCGACCCGCGGCGGATCGAACGGATCCTGCGCAACCTGGTGAACAACGCGATCGAGCACGCCGAGGGCCGGCCGGTGGACGTGCTCGTGGCGGCCGACGAGGAGGCCGTCACGTTCGCCGTCGTGGACCACGGCATCGGCATGAGCCCCGAGCAGGTGCAGCGCGTGTTCGACCGGTTCTGGCGCGCCGACCCCTCACGCAAGCGCACCACCGGCGGGTCCGGACTGGGTCTGGCGATCGCCACCGAGGACACCCGGCTGCACGGCGGCCGGCTCGAGGCGTGGGGCGAGCTGGGGGAGGGGTCCACCTTCATGGTGACCCTGCCGCGGGCGCCGCGCCCGGCCGTGCAGGGCGCGGAGGCCCCCGAACCGATCGGCCGCTCCGTGCTGCCCATTCCGCCCCGCTACAGCACGGCGGACCGCCGGTACGCCGATGACCTGTCCCGGCCCGTCCCGCAGGAGGCGGACGCCGACGCCGTCGGCACGGTCGCGGACGTCACCGCGGCGGCCGCGGACGCCCCGCCGTCCGCGCGCCAGGCCGAGCAGGCCCTGACCGCACCGACCCGGCCGGTGCGCGTGGTCCCTGCGGAGGATCCCGCCCACGGGTCGGCCCCCGGGGACCCGACCGGCGATGACCCGGCCGAGGAGGCCCGATGACCACCGTGGATCCGCAGCCGCCCCGCCCGCCGCGTGTCGCCGTCGTCGCGGTGATCGTCGCCCTGGTGCTCGCCCTCAGCGGCTGCACCCAGATCCCCCAGAGCTCCGAGGTGCGCAGCGCGGACCCGGTCGACGGGGCCACCGCAGACGCCGACGCGCCGCAGTTCCATCCGCCGGGACCGGCCGAGTCGGACACGGCGGAGGAGGCCATCCGGGGCTTCCTGCTCGCGGGCACGAGCCCGCAGGACGACTACGCGGTGGCGCGCGAGTTCCTCGACGGGCCAGCGGCCACCCAGTGGACGCCCGGACAGCGCACTCTCGTGTACTCGGCGGAGCCGCGCATCACCCGGGGCGACGGCGCCGGGCACTACCAGATCCAGGTCGAGGTCGACTCGGAGATCGACGAGTACGGCCTGCGGACCATCGCGCCGCCGGGGACCACGCGGGCCTGGGCGGTCACGGTGCAGGAACGGCCGCAGGGCATGCGGATCACGTCCACGGAGAACGGCACGCTGCTCTCCCAGGCGCAGTTCGGACAGCTGTTCGCCCCGCACGAGCTCGCCTTCTACGACACCGCGAAGCGCTACGTCGTGCCGGACGTGCGGTGGTTCGTCAATCGGGGCACCACCGTGACCGCGGTGACGCGAGCGCTGCTGCGCGGGCCGGCACCGTATCTGGCCGGGGCGGTGGACACGGCCTTCCCGCTGCGCACCGGCACCGACCTGGCCGCGCCCACGGTGCCCGTCGACGACGACGGCGTGGCCCACGTCGACCTCACCCAGGCGGCCGCCGAGGGGGCCGACGCCGACCGGCGGCACCGCATGCGGGAGCAGCTGGAGCTGACCCTGACGGGCCTCCAGTCGGTCAAGGAGGTCGAGGTGACCGTCGCCGGCGCCCAGCTGTCCACGTCGGGAGACGACGGCCCCGCCCCGGTCCAGACCGACCCCGCCGTCAGATCGGTCCAGGTGGGCATCGACGCGGCGACGGGCGGACTCGTGTACGTGCAGGGGACCAGCGTCACGCCGGTGGGCGGCGCCCCGGACGTCACCGCGCTCGATCCGGTCCGCCCGACGATGTCCGGCGACCGCAGCCGCTTCGCGTTCGTCACCCGTGACCGGACGGCGGTCCACGTCGCCGGCACGGACGGCTCCCTGCGGGAGGTGCTGCGCGGCACCGGGCTCACCGTCCCGTCGCTGGACCTCCTGGGCTGGGTGTGGGCGGCCGACCGGGGCACGACCTCGCGGATCCGCGCCGTCTCGGCCCAGCCCGGCGGGCAGGAGCGCATCGTGACGGCCACCTGGCTGCGGCCCGGCGAGCGGATCGTCGACCTGCGGTTGGCCCGGAGCGGGGCCCGGGCCGCGATGCTCGTCGACGACGGCCAGCGGACCACCCTGCGCGTGTCCGGCGTCGTGCGCGGTTCGGACGGGGTGCCGAACGCCCTGACCGAGCCGATCCTGCTGCCCTCCTCCGGGTCGGAGGACTCGGTGGAGTGGGCCGGCGACACGAACCTGCTCGTCTCGGCGTACGCCGAGAAGCCCGACGAGCGCGTGGTGCCGCGGATCGTCTCGGTCGATGGCACCGTCCGGGAGCTCAACCCACTGGGCGGCCTGCGGGGGATCTCCGCCGGCGACGACGGCGCCTATTACGCGGAGACGGAGGAGTTCGTGTTCCTGCTGGTGGGCTCCTCGTGGCGGGCGCAGGAGCTCGACCGCGGGGTACGCGACCTCTCGTTCCCGGACTGAGCCGGGCCGGCGCCGGGCGCCCATCGTCCATTCCTGCACAGCCGCCCCGTCCCGCACAGCGGCCCGCCCCGGCGCCCGGACGGCGGCGGCGTGCGGTGGACTCGTCGCATGCGTTCCCCGCCGTCCTCCCCGTCCCCGGCGTCGGCGTTCGGCGCCCTCGGTCGGGCCCTGGCCGACCTGGTCCTGCCCGCCGAGTGCGCGGTGTGCGCGGCGCCGGGCCACCGGCTCTGCCCGGCCTGCGCGGAGGGACTGACCGCCGTCCTGTCCCGGCCCTTCCGGGCGGAGCAGGACGCCCCGGCCTTACCCTTGGGCCCCGGCGGCGCTCCCCTGCCGGTGATGGCGGCCGGTCGCTACGCAGACCCGCTGGCGGCCGCCGTGCTCGCGTTCAAGGACCATCACGCGCTGCACCTGCGCGGCGTGCTGGGCGAGGCCCTGTGCCGGACCGTCGCCGCGGCGCGCCTCGAGCCGGACCTGCCCGGGGCACCGCACGCCCTGCTCGTCCCGGTCCCGGGCGGCGCGGTCGGATTCCGACGGCGCGGCTACGACCCGCTCGTCGAGCTCACCCGGGCGCTGCCGGCGCCGTGGCTGGTCTCCGACGCCGTCCGCGCTCGGCTGCTGTCCCGCGCGAGCACG
>ERZ501041.126-NODE-126-length-15650-cov-9.388586_pt1 | contig 15650 bp, 12 predicted proteins | sample MGYA00248848_ERZ501041 | MGnify/ENA primary metagenome ERZ501041 (study PRJEB25958, sample SAMN03398573) | human skin metagenome | study: EMG produced TPA metagenomics assembly of the Human Skin Microbiome Metagenome (human skin metagenome) data set.
GCTGCACCTGGTGGCCGATGAGGCTGGCGGCGGGGCAGGTGGGGCGGCGGGCGCGGCGGCGGATCCGCGCATCGCGCAGGCGCTGGCGCGGGTGCCGGTCGCAGGCCCGCTGCCCGGGCGGGCGACACCCGCCTGCACCGTGACCGACATTCCCGACGGGGTGCGCGTGGCGGCGACGCTGCCGGGCCACGCGGGCGCGCCGTCGGTCGCGATGGAGCTGATGCAGGACGGCGTCTGGGTCTCGCAGCCCGAACTGGTGCAGGCCGCGGGCGGGCTGACCGCGACCGCCGACTTCGTCCCGCCCGAGGGCAAGCCGTTTCCGCTGGACCTGTCGAAGCTGCGGATGACGGTGATCGGTCGTGACGCAGCCGCCGACGGGACGGGGGACGAGGCTGCGGGCGAGGCTGCGGGCGAGGCGGGGCCCGGCGCGGTCGAATATCAGGGCTGCGCCGCGTCCTGAGGGTTCAGCCGCGCGGCGATCTCCAGCAGGTCGGCCCAGGCGTCACGCTTGGCGGCGGCGTTGGCCAGCAGGTAGGACGGGTGCGCCATCGGCATCGCCGGGCGGCCGAACGCGGTCGTCCACGCGCCGCGCATCCGCATGACGCCGCTGCGCCCAAGCGCGGAGTGACAGGCGCAGTTGCCCATCAGGATCAGGATCTCGGGCGCGGCGAGCTCGACGTGGCGTTCAAGGAACGGGCGCATTGCCAGCACCTCGGCCTCGGACGGCAGCCGCCCGCCCGGCGTCCGCCAGGGCAGCGCGGTGGTCAGATAGACCGCGCGTTCCGCATCGACCGCGTCGCGGGAAAGGCCGATCGCGGCCAGCATCCGGTCCAGCATCGCGCCCGCGCGCCCCGCGAAGGGGCGGCCCGCGCGGTCCTCGTCCTCATCGGGGATGTCGCCCACGATCATGACCCGCGCGGCGGGATCGCCGTCGGCGAACACGAAGCTGCGCGCGCCCTTGCGGATGTCGAGGCCGTCGAACCGCTCCATCGTCGCCGCGAGGTCGGGCAGGGAAGCGGCCCGCGCGGCGAGGGTGGCTGCGAGGGCGGGCAGATCGGCGTCGCTTGCCGCGTCCTGCGGCAGGGGGGCGGGCGTGGCCGCAGGGACCTGTGCGGGCGCAGGGCGGGACTGCGCGGCCTCGGCGTAGCGGTCGAAGGAGGTATCCCCGATCGGCTCGTCCACCCCCATCTCGCGCTGCCAGTCCAGCAGCGCCAGCGCGGTGTCCGCGTCCAGCGCGAATCCTCTCCAGGTCGGGTCTGCGGTCATGCGGGCAGGCTAGAAGCGCGGCGGCTGGCGGGCAAGCGGCGGAAGGACAGGCGAGAGGTCGGCATGGCAGAGAGGGGTCGGCGATACATCAGCGCGGCGCCGCGGCGCGGCGCAGGCGATCGTTGATGGCGGCGCCAAGGCCCGCGTCGGGGATCGGTGCGACCGCGATCGGACGGCCCAGCCGGTCGGCCTGCCGCAGCACGTCAAAGAGGCGCGCGGCGGCCTCGACCGGATCGCCCGTGGCGGACAGGGTCAGCGCGTCTGCGCCGGTGTCACCGCCGGCCGGGCCGAAGCCCACGAACGTCTCGCCCTCGCGCGGGCCTTTCGCGTCCAGCCGCAGGGGCGCTGCGGGCGCGTAGTGGCTGCCCAGCTGCCCCGGCGCGTCGGGGGCGTCCAGGTCGTGGCCGGGGGCGAGCGGGCCGATCAGCGCCTCGATCGCCTCGGCCGGAACGCCGCCCGGCCGCAGCAGCGTCGCGCGGCCCCCGCGCCAGCCGACGATAGTCGATTCCAGCCCGACCGGGCAGGCGCCGCCGTCCACCACCGCCGCGATCCGCCCGTCGAGCCCCCCGCTCGGGTCCAGCACATGCGCCGCCGTGGTCGGGCTGATCCGCCCCGAGGCGTTGGCCGACGGCGCCGCCAGCGGCTGCCCCAGCGCGCGCAGGACGGCTTGGGCGACCGGATGCGCGGGCACCCGCAGACCCACGGTCGCAAGCCCCGCCGTCACCAGCGACGCGATCCCGGCATCTTCGCGCAGCGGCACCACCAGCGTCAGCGCGCCGGGCCAGAACACTTGCGCGAGCCGCCGCGCATCGCCGTCCAGAACGCCGATCCGCTCGGCTTCCGCGATCCCGGCCACGTGGACGATCAGCGGGTTGAAACCGGGCCGGCCCTTGGCCGCATAGATCCGCGCGACGGCCTGCGGATCGCGCGCCGCCCCGGCAAGGCCGTAGACCGTCTCGGTCGGGATCGCCACGATCTCGCCCGCCGCCAGCAGACGCGCGGCGCGGTCGATGCCGGCTTCGTCGGCGGGCAGGGTCGGGGTGGTCATGTCGGGCCGCCTGCAGGTTCCGGGACACGACTGACGTCGGGTTGGTGCTTGCGTCCCCGCCCCGCGCATCTAGTCTTGCTGCGAACCGAACTGATATGCGCGCCACGGCCCGATGCCAAGGCGCGAAGGGGGAAAACATGGCCTACAAGGCTCCGGTCGACGACATCCGCTTCATCCTGCGCCACATCCTGCCCTTCGACCAGATCGCCGCCACCGACCGCTTCGCCGAGGCGACCGACGACATGGTGGACGCGATCCTGACCGAGGCCGGGCGCATGACGACCGAGGTGCTGGCCCCCCTGAACCGCGGCTCGGACCTGCAGGGCGCGAAACTGGAAAACGGCGCGGTGCGATCCTCGCCCGGGTTCGACGTGGGCTTCCGGGCGATCGCCGACGGCGGCTGGATCGGGCTGTCCGCCGATCCCGAATACGGCGGCGCGGGCCTGCCGCAGGTCCTCAACATCGCCGTGACCGAGATGATCGGCGGCGGCTGCCTGTCGCTGCAGCTGAACCCGCTGCTGACGCAGGGCCAGATCGAGGCGCTGGAACACCACGCCTCGGACGAGATGAAGGCGCTGTACCTGCCCAAGCTCACCTCGGGCGAATGGTCGGGCACGATGAACCTGACCGAGCCGGGCGCGGGCTCGGATGTGGGGGCGCTGACCACGCGGGCGGAACGCGGCGAGGATGGCACCTACCGGATCACCGGCCAGAAGATCTTCATCACCTGGGGCGACAGCGACTTGTCGGACAACGTCTGCCACGCGGTCCTGGCCCGGCTGCCCGACGGCGCGTCGGGGACCAAGGGGATCAGCCTGTTCATGGTCCCGAAATACCTGCCCGACGAGAACGGCAAGCCCGGCGTCGCCAACGACCTGCGCGTCGTCAGCCTGGAACACAAGCTGGGCATCCACGGCAGCCCGACCTGCGTGATGAGCTACGAAGGCGCGACCGGCTGGCTGATCGGCAAGGAACACGGCGGCATGGCCGCGATGTTCACGATGATGAACAACGCCCGCCTCGCCGTGGGCACGCAGGGCGTCGCGGTGGCCGAAGCCGCGCTGCAGCACGCCGCGGCCTACGCGACCGAGCGTCACCAGATGGGCGCGATCGTCCGCCATGCCGACGTGCGCCGGATGCTCGCCACCGCGCGGGCCGAGGTGTTCGCGGCCCGCGCGATCTGCCTGTCCTGCGCCGCCGCGCTCGACATGGCGCGCGCGACGGGGGATGCGGAATGGGCCGCCCGCGCCGCGCTGCTGACCCCCATCGCCAAGGCGCACGGCACCGACGTCGGCGTGCGCGTGGCCGACACCGGGATCCAGGTCCACGGCGGCATGGGCTTTGTCGAGGAAACCGGCGCCGCCCAGTTCCTGCGCGACGTGCGGATCACGCCGATCTACGAAGGCACCAACGGGATCCAGGCGATGGACCTTGTCGGGCGCAAGATGATGGACGGCGGCGAGGCCGCGATGCGGCTGATCGACGAGGTGATGGACGGCGTGCAGGCCGCGCAAGGCGCGGCCCCCGACCTGGCCCGCGCCGTGTGGGACGCGGCCGAGGCGCTGCGCGAGGCGACGACGGCGATCGTCGAGGCCGGCGCGCAGGACCGATTTGCGGGCGCGGTGCCCTATCTCGCCGCCTTCGCGCGGGTGCTGGGCGCCAGCTATCACCTGACCGCCGCGCAGACCGGGGACGAGGCGCGCCGCGCGCTGGCCAAGATCTACATCACCCGCGTCCTGCCCCGGAACGCGGGCGACCTGGCCGAGGCGCGGGCGGGCGTGGCCGACCTGAACGCCGTTCCCGACGCGGCCTTCGCGGGCGCGGCTTGACCATCCACCACCCCTGGGACGACGCGCCGCCCGACGGCGGCGCGGCCGAGGTCGCGCCCGGCGTCCTGTGGCTGCGGCTGCCGCTGCCGCTGCGGCTGAACCACGTCAACGCCTATGCCTTGCGCGACGCGGACGGCTGGACGGTGATCGACACCGGCTTCGACGGCGCCGCCACCCGCGCCGCGTGGGAGGCATTGCTGGCCGGGCCGATGGCCGGCGCGCCGGTGACGCGGCTGATCGTGACCCACCACCATCCCGACCACATCGGCCTTGCCGGCTGGTTCGTGGCGCGGGGGGCGGAGATGTGGACCAGCCGCGCAAGCTTTCTGACCGGACGGATGCTGTGGCTCGACCCGCACGACCGCCCGCCGCCGGAACAGATCGACTTCCTGCGGCGCGCGGGGATGCCTGCCGGGCAGCTGGCCGTCAAGGCGGGCGAGCGGCCGTGGAACATGTCCGACGTGGTTCACCCGCTGCCGCAGGGCTATCGCCGCCTGACCGAAGGGCAGGTGGTCCGGTTCGGCGACCGCACCTGGCGCGTCGCGCTGGGCGAGGGGCATGCGCCGGAAATGGTGACGCTGTGGTCGCAGGACGACGACCTCGTGATCGGCGGCGACCAGCTGCTGCCGGGGATTTCGCCCAATCTCGGGGTGTATCCGTCCGAACCCGACGCCAACCCGGTCCAGGACTGGCTGGACAGCTGCGCGCGGCTGGCGGCGCTGGCCGAGCCGCGCCACCTCGTCCTGCCGGGCCACAAGCTGCCGTTCCGGGGCCTGCCCGCGCGCCTGGCGGCGATGACCGAAAACCACGAATCGGCGCTGACCCGGCTGGCCGAGGAACTGGGCCGCGCCCCGCGCACCGCCGTCGACTGCTTCGACCTGCTGTTCAAGCGCCGGATCGGCGACGGCGAGTTCGGTCTGGCCGTGGTCGAGGCGGTGGCCCACATCAACTGCCTGGCACATCGTGGCCTGATCGCGCCGGTCGGCGTGACAAACGATGGCGGAACGCTGTGGGGGGCGTGACACGCCCGGCCCCTTGCGCTAGCACGGCACCAAAGCTTCGAGCCGAGGAAGACCACGATGGCCACGCTGCACCAGAACCCCGCCCATCCGACCGCGCAGGGCCGCACGCACGACACCGCGCACGACGTGTCGCATGACAAGGCGCACGACACCCGTCACGCCCCGCATGTCCACGGCGACATGGACATCACCGCGCAGCAGCGCGGCTTCGCCGGCTTCGTGCGGTTCGCGACCTGGAACGTCGTCGCGATCGCCGTCATCCTGATCTTCCTGGCACTCGCCAACGCCTGACGGCGAACGGCTGGCCGCGGGCGACTGCACGCCCGCCTGCCTGCAGCACAACAAGGCACCTATCCATGCAACGGCGATCCTTCCTGGCCCTCGCGCTTCCTGCGGCCCTCGCGGCCTGCGGCGCGGACAACAAGTGGGCCGACGACGCCGTCCTGCGGTCGTCGCGCTTCGTCTCGCCCGAGCCGCCCTCGATCACGCTCTTCACCGTGATCGGTATTCCCCGAGGCGAAGGGGCGCACTCCGCGCTGATGATCAACGGCAGCCAGCGCGTGATCTTCGACCCTGCGGGCAGCTGGCAGCACCCGCAGATCCCCGAACGCCACGACGTGCTTTACGGGATCACCGACAACTACAAGCGCTTCTACATCGACTACCACGCGCGCGAGACCTATTGGGTCGCCGAGGACAGCGTGGCCGTCACCCGCGAGGTGGCCGACATGGCGATCCGCGCGGCCGAGGGGAACGGGGCCGCCAACAAGTCCTTCTGCGCGCAGGCGACCGGATCGGTGCTGCGCCAGGTCCCGGGCTTTCAGGGCGCGCCGGGGACGTTCAGCCCGCTGAAGCTGCGGGCCTGGTTCCTGACGCTGCCGGGCGTGACCTCGCACCGCTGGCAGGACGGCGACCCCGCCAACAACCACGACGTGCTGCTGCGCCAGAAGAACGGCACGATCGAAGGCTACCAGAACGGCCAGCTGCGGCGCGACCGGATCGCGGGCTGACCCTTGATCGCGGCCTGACACTGGATCGCAGGACGATGCGCCGGCCGCATCGAACCTCGCGCGCCGTTCAGATCAACCAGCTTCCCAGCCCCAGCGCCACGGCGCCCGCGACGATCGCGGCCAGCGTGTTGCGCGTGAACAGCCCGACCGCCAGCGTCGCCGCCGCCGCGATCAGCCGCGCCGGATCGGGCCGTCCGCCGTTCGCGGCGGGCCACAGCACCATCGGCGCGATCAGCGCGGGCAGCACCGCGACGGCGGTGTAGCGCAGCAGCCGTTCGGCCCACAGCGGCACCGCGCGGCCGCCGACCGCGCCAAGGAACGACCAGCGGATCAGGAACGTGCCCGCGCCGAGGACGAGGATGACGATCCAGACGTCGGTTGCGGAATGGGTCATGCGCTGCGCTTCCTGCCTTCGGTCCACGCCTCGACCGCCGCGCCCGCGCACATGCCGGCGGGCCCCGCGATCAGAAGCCCGGTGCCGTTCGGCATCCCCGCCAGCACCAGCGCGACCCCGATCGCCACGGTGGCCGCGGCAAGATGCGCCCAGGTCCGCAGCATGGGCGCGACCATCGACAGGAAGGTGATCGGCACCGCGAAATCCAGCGGCCAGTCGGCCGGGATGACATTGCCGACCGTCGCCCCGACATAGGTCGCCACCACCCAAGGCGGGCAGATCACGACCGCCGCGCCCCAGAAATGCGCGAGCCGCTGGGCGAGCGTCGCCTGCGGCCGCCGCTCGGCGTTCTGGACCGCCATCGCGAAGCTCTGGTCGGTCAGGGCATAGGCGGCGAACGCCCGTTCCCACGGCCGGGCCGCGCCGATGATCGGCACCAGCGACGCGGAATACATCGCCATCCGCAGGTTGATCGCCAGCGCCGATGCGATCACCAGCAGCACCGGGGCGTCGTGGGACAGAAGCTCGACCGCCGTGAACTGCGACGCCCCCGCGAGGACGAGGACGGAAAAGCCCATCGTCTGCGAGACGTCGAACCCGGCCGTCTGGGCGATGACCCCGAAGAGCAGCCCGAACGGGATCAGGACCAGCAGGAAAGGCAGCGCCTGGATCATGCCGCGCCGGAACGCCTGGCGCGGGGTTTCCGGGTCGGCGCCGCGGAGGGTCGGCGCGTTGTGGTGAGCGGGCGGGTCGGCGGGTGAGGGGCGGGAAGGGGAGGCGGTCGGCGCGGACATGGGATCAGCCTTCAGGACGTGCCGCCACCATACGTCCGGCGGCGGCACGTGCAAGCGACGGGCAGGGGATCACGGGTCCGCTCTTGCCGGACCGCATGACCGCGCCAGGCTGGCCTACACGTCCGGCCTTTTCGCATCGGCACGCGGTCGCGCGACATCTGTTCCGCCGCTCATCCCGGCGTTCGGGTGGCCTCATCCAGCCGCTCCACGCGCCGCATCGACGCTGGTGCAGCGCACACCGAACTCACCCTTCTCTCGGCGAGATGTGCCACGCCCGCGCCGCGCGGCTTTGCGCCCACCACGCGGCGAACCTGCCGCCACGGGCGATCAGCTCGGCGGGGGTGCCATCCTCGACGACGCGGCCTTCGTCCACGAAGAACACGCGGTCGGCCTGGGCCACCGTCTCGATCCGGTGCGCGACGATCACGATCGTTCGGTCGCGGAACGTGGCGAGGGCGCGGGCGATCGCGGCCTCGCTGGCGGTGTCGAGGGCGCTCGTCGCCTCGTCCAGCAGCACGATCGGCGCCTGTTTCAGGAAGGCCCGCGCGATCGAGATGCGCTGCCGCTCGCCCCCCGACAGGCGCTGCCCGTCCTGCCCGACCGCTGCCCCCATGCCGCCGATGCGGTCGGCGATCTCGTCCACGCCCGCGGCGCTCGCGGCCGCCGCGACCTCGGCGTCGGTGGCGTCGGGGCGGGCGATGCGGATGTTTTCGGCGATGGACCCTTCCAGCAGTTGCACGGTCTGGAACACGATCGACAGCCGCGACAGATGCGCGTCCGGGGACAGGTCGCGCAGGTCGGTCCCGCCGACCCGCACCGCGCCCTCGTCGGGATCGTGAAATCGCGCGATCAGCGACAGGATCGTGGATTTTCCGGCGCCCGACGGCCCGACGATGGCCGTGGTCTGACCGGCGGCGGCGCGCAGGTTGACGCCGTTCAGGATCGGCTGGCCGTTCAATGCGACCCGCACGTCGTCCAGCGCGATGTCCGATCCCGAGGGGGCAAGATCGCGGCCCGGCGTCAGGCGGGGTGCGTCGAGGATCGAGACGGTCCGGCCGACCGTGCCGTGCAGCGTCTCGATGACCGGGAACACGGCCGCCAGCGCCTCGACAGGTTCAAGGTAGCGCATCACGACCATGCCGAGCGCCACCGCCTCGACCGCGCCGATCCTGCCGGACCACAGCAGCGCGGCGATGGTGCCGAACAGCGACACCACGGCCAGCTGCGACATGACGGAAAACAGCAGGGTGCCGGGCACGCTGAAGCGCAGCAGCCGCATGGTCGCGCGGCGCTGGCGGCCGACGGCGCCGGTGACCGGACCGGCAAGCCCGCCGCGCCCGGCCGCACGCAGCAGCGCTTGGTTGCGCGCGAACTCTTCGCTGCGCTCGCCGACCTCGCGCCCGGCGGCGGCGAAATCGGCTTTCGCCCGGCGCATCATCCGCGCGCCAAGACCCATCGTGCCGAGCAGCATCGGCCACAACAGCAGCGCCACGAGCCCGAGCGGCCAGCAGGCGAACAGCAGGCCCGCCGCCAGCAGCCCCGGCACCAGCAGGTTGATGCCGATCTGGGCCGCGAAGTTCACGAACCCGGCGAACAGCTCCATCCCGGTGCCCGACAGGGCGCGCCGCGCCTCGGCCTGCCGATGGGCCGTGAGCCAGCCGGGCAGGGCGGCGAGCAATGCGCCGATCAGCCGGTCGTTGACGGACGTCATGGTGGACAGCCCGATGTCGAAGGCCAGGATACCCACCCGACGCTCGACCATCCAGCCGGTCGCCACCGCCGCCAGAAGCGCGCAAAGCCACGCGAGGCCAAGCGCGGGGTCGGTGAAGAGCGCGGTCAGGAACGGCAGAAGCAGCAGCGCCGCACCGGCGCGCAGGGCGGCCGCCAGCGCGACCCAGCGCCAGAACGGCCGCACCTTGGGCCGGGCCTCGGGACCGATGATCCGGCTCAGCTGCATGGCATGGTTTCCCGGAGCGACAGGCCCGCTGTCCACAGATCGGCATAGACCCCGCGCTTCGCCAGAAGCGCATCGTGCCGGCCCTGCTGGACGATGCGCCCGTCCTTGAAAACCGCGATCCGGTCGGCCCCGGTGACGGTCTGCAGCCGGTGGGCGATCATCAGGACGGTCCGCCCTTCCGCGACGCGGTTCAGCGCCAGGTGCAGCGATTGCTCTGAATCGGGATCGGCCATGGCCGTCGCCTCGTCAAGGATCAGGACGGGCGGGTCCGCGAGCAGGGTGCGGGCGATCGACAGGCGCTGCGCCTCGCCCCCCGACAGGCGGACATCCTGGCCGATGACGCTGTCGTAGCCACGGGGCAGCGCCATGATGCGGGCGTGGATCCGTGCCGCCTCTGCCGCCTCGCGGAGCTGGGCGTCCGAGGCGTCGGGCCGCGCAAGGCGGATGTTGTCGGCCAGGCTGCCTGCGATCAGCCGCACGTCCTGAAACACGAAGCCGACGGCGCGTTGCAGCGCGTCCGGCCGCAGGCTGCGGATGTCGATCGTGCGGCCCTGCGCCGTCAGGCAGACGGTCCCCGCGCCCGCGTCGAAGAACCGGCCCGCCAGCAGCGCCAGCGTGGTCTTGCCGCCGCCCGACGGCCCGACCAGCGCCGTCAGGCTGCCGGGCGGGCAGTCAAGCGTCACGTCATGCAGCACCGGCCGCCCGGCGCGGTAGCCGAAGGACACGCCGCGGAAGGACAGGCCCACCGGCCCCGCGGGCAGGTCCTGCGTCGCCCGCGACAGGTCGAGCTCGGGTTCCGACAACAGCTGGCCGATGGCCCGGGTCGCGGCGTCCGCATCGCGCAGCGGCAGGCGGCTTTGCAGGATCAGGCCGACCTGCGATCCGAACGCGGTGCCGAGGATCAGGAAGGGCACGATGTCGGGCGCCGTCATGCTGCCCCGGCCGACGAGCCACAGCCCGCCCGCGCAGATGACCGCAAGGAAGGTCTGCGGCTGAAGCACCATCTGCGCCGCGAGCTTGCGCCCCATCATCGAACGCTGCCAGCTGCCCAGGAACCCGGCCTGCCCGGCCAGCGTGTCGCGCAGCGGCGTCACCCCGCCGCCGAAGATCCGCATCACCGGCAACGCGTCCACGAACCCCCCGGCGGCAGAGGCGGCCCTGCTGGACCATTCCGCGACCCTCGCGATGTTGTCGCCCTCGCCCATGATCATGCGGATCAGCAGGACGACATAGGCGAGGAGCGGCAGGAACAGCAGCCCCGCCAGTCCGGCATCGACCGTGAATAGGTAAACGATGGCGGCTGCTGGCGTCACGATGGCCGCGGTCAGATCGGGGACCGCATGGGTGTTGCGGTAGTGCAGGCGACCGGCCTCGGTATCGACGGCCTGCCGGACGGCGGTGGTGTTGCGGTCCGAAAACCAGCCAAGGGGCAGCCGCGACAGCTTGCCCAGCACCCGCAGCCTCAGCCCCTCGCCAAACGCGGCGTCGATCGCATGCAGCCACAACAGAAGCGCGGCCGAAACGATTCCCGCCGCGCCGAACAGGACCAGCGCCGCGACGACCGGGGTGGCGAAATCGTCCCACTCGCGCGATCCGCCCAGAACCCGGCGCGCGATCTCGGCCAGAAGGATCAGGGGGGCGATCCGCATCAGCGATGCGGCGAGCTGAACGGCGGCCGCGATCCGCAGCTTCCATTTGAGCGGCGAAAGGATGCCGGCCGCCGCCTGCGAACGCCACGTGCCGGTCTGGGGGGCGGCGTGCGCGACCGCGGGCGGTTGCGTGGCCGCAGGGGCCGCGGCGCCGGTATCGCGTCCGCCGGCTTCGGCGACCTGATCGGCCGCCGGGTCGTCCTCGACCCGCTCCTTGCGGAGCCGCATTTCCTTGCCGCGGATCCAGTAGGCCGCGTGAACCACGTCGGTCAGGGGAAAGCCGTGGGTTTCGTTCAGGCGCTTGCGCAGCGCCTTGACCGCTAGGCTTTCCCCGGCGATCCACGCGTGCCAGTTCGACCAGTCGCGGATCGGCACCGCATCGGCGAGGGCGTCGGTTCCCGGCCCGGTCCAAAGCAGCTCGACGCCGGGATGCCCGGCCAGCGGGATTTGCGCGTCGCCGGGCTGGTGCGCCTGCAAGATCAGGGTGATCCGGGTCTCGGCCGGCAGCACGGCGAGGATCGCGTTGATCGCCGGGACCACCGCCGCATCCCCGGCCAGCAGATAGCCCGCAGGCTCGACATCCTGCGGCGTGAACTTCTTGTAGGCGAAATAGGATGCCGCGATCCGATCGCCGGGCCGCGCCTTCGCCGCCCAGATCGACGCCGGTCCCCCGGGCTCGTGATGGACGAAATCAAGCGACACCTCGCCCGTCGCCGGATCGGGATCGACCAGCGTAAACCCTCGCTGATGGACCTTGCCCGCAACCTCGGGGTCCGGCGCCCACAGCCGCAGGTAGCTGGCGGCGGGGGTGTCGCGCCCGTCGATGATCGTCGGCGCGTGCAGCCGGATCCGCCGGAAGCCCGGCGTCAGGTCGGTGACGCGCAGCACGGTCATTTGGTGATCCGTCGCGCCCATGGCGCGCAGGATCGCCCGGTCGAGGCGGCTTCCCATTAGTGCCGCCCGCCGCGCGGGTCCGGGCCGGTCACGACCTCAGAACTTCACGCCGGCGCCGATGCCGACGACCCGGCCCCGGCCGACATAGGCGGACGCGACGCCCGGCGCGACCGGCACCGAGTAATGCACCGGCCGTTCGTCCAGCAGGTTGTTTGCAAAGGCATAGATCGACGTCGCCCCGTCTTCCCAGCCCACGCGCAGATCGACGGTGTGGTATTCGTCCAGCAGGCCCGTGTTCGCGATGTCGGAATACCGCTCGCCCACGAAGGCGTAGCTGCCCGAAACGACGACCTCGCCCGGCAGATCGGCAAGCGGCGTGCGATAGCTGGCCGACAGGTTGGCCGAGAACGATGGCACCTGCGGCACCTCGTTGCCGTCCCGGACCCCGGTCGAAGCCGAGCCCGCCGAGACGCCCACCAGTCGCGATTTCACCGCCGAGAAACCGCCCGAAAGTTCAAGCCCGTCGATCGGCTCGGCGGTGAGGCTGACGTCGATGCCGTGGCTGCGGTAATCCTCGCTTGCGTAGTATAGCGCGAAGGTCCGGGGATCGAAGGTCGCCAGCTGGCCGTCGGCCACGTCGTTGTAGAACAGGCTTGCGTTCAGCCTGAGCCGGTCGTTGAGCCGGACCTTGGTCCCCAGTTCGTGGGTCCACGAGGTCGAGGGCGAAAAGGCGGGCGTCGTCACCCCGAGCGGCGCGAAGTTCGTGCTTTTCTCGAACCCGCCCGAGGCGTAGCCGCGCGCGATCGAGGCATAGGCCATCGCCTCGTCCGCCCAGCTGTAGGACAGGGCAAGCCGCCCGACCGCGTAGCTGTCCGACACGGTGTCGTCCTGCGCGAAGCGGGCGACGATGCCGGGGAATCCGTTGCCGGTGTAGCGCCCTTCCAGCGACTGCTTGTCATGCGCCAGCCGCAGCCCGCCCGACGCCGTCCAGTTCGGGCCCAGGTCCACGGTGGCATCGCCGAAGATGCCGACCGTCGTGCTGGTGATCAGGTTGTCGACCGTGCCGTTGGTCAGCGCCCCCACACCGGGATTGAGCGCGCCGATCACCGGGTTTTCCATCTCGCGGCGGTAATCGTAGCGCGAGCGGAAGTAGTTGCCGCCGACGACCCACTGCACGGCGGAACCTTCGGCCGAATTCACCCTCAGCTCCTGCACAAACGTCCGCTCGTGCTCGTCGCTGCGGTAATAGTCGCGGCCTTCGGCGTTGAAGAACGACGCGGGTTGGCCGGTCAGCGCGCTGAAGAAGAAAGCGTCCGAATAGTCGTTGTCGGCCTTGAGCCGAACGTCCTGGTAGCTGGTGACCGAGGTCAGGATCACGGACCCCAGGTCCTTTTCGACCTTCACCGTGCCGTAGCCGAGCTTCTGGCGATTGAACGGCTCGTAATCCGCGCCGCTGACCGGAAAGCCGGAACTGTCGGCGAGGATGTTCGAGGGATCGTTGCGCTCGCTTGAGCTGTAGGCGCCGGTCACGTCGATGGTGAGCGTGTCGTCGGGCGTGAAGCGCAGCGTGCCGCGACCGGCGCCAAGCCGTGCGCCGCCGTCGCTTTCGCCGCGGACCGGGTTCTCGATGTCGCCGTCGAAATCGCTGAACCGCAGCACTGCTCGCCCGGCGACCTTGTCGGGCACGACCCAGCCGCCGACGGTCGTTTGCGCGTAGGCATGCCCGTCGCTGCCGATTTCGGTGTCCAGCCGGTAGTCGCGCTCGCCATCCACCGTGCGGCTGACCACGTCGATCGAGCCGCCGAGCGCGTTGCGCCCGAAGGTGGTTCCCTGCGGCCCGCGAAGAACCTCGACCCGCTCGACATCCAGCAGCGGCGCGTTGAGGCCCGACAGGCTGGACGGCACGCCATCGACCGAAAAGCCCACGGTGCTGTCCAGCGGGTTCAGCGCCGTCCCGAGCGTCGCCACGCCGCGCATTGTCAGGTAGCCTTCGCCGAAACGCGCGAAGTCGACGAAGTTCGTGCCCGGGGCCGCGCGCGCGACGGCGTTCGCGCTGTCGAGCGAGGACGCCGGAAACTGAAGCGGCGTCACCACGGTGGTCGAGATGGGCAGCGTCGCCTCGTCCTCGGTGCGCTTGCGGGCCGTCAGGACGATCGTGTCCAGCACCAGCGGTTCGGCGGCGGTCTGCGCGCGAAGCGGGGCCACCTCGACGCCGGTCGCGGTGACGAGGATGGCAGTGCCCAGAAGCAATGCGCGGCGGTGTGCAGGCTGGTGCAAGTTTCGGGTCCCTGAAGCTGTCGGCGGGGCGGTGTCGGTAACCGCCGGGGGAAGGCGACTGTTTCTGTCGGCTTCTACGCCCGCCCGTCGCGCCGACGCCAGTCTCATGTCTGTCGCGTGACGGTGAAAGATCGTCGGCGGACGCAATTATCCGGCGCGGCCCGATCCGGCCGCGCGCGGCAGGTGACCGAACTGCTGCTTGTAGGCCACGCTGAACGCCGACGGGCTGGCGAACCCGACCTTGCGGCCCGCCTCGGCCACGGCAAGGCCGTGATCGACCAGCAGGATGCGCGCGACCGACAGCCGCTGTTGGCGCACATACCCGAAGATCGTGGTGCCGAAGGCCATGCGGAAGGACCGTTGCAGCGTCGTCACGTTGGTGCCGACGCGGCGGGCCAGTTCCAGGGTCGCGGGCGGGGCGATCAGGTCGGCGTCGAGGATCGCGCGCGCCTCCATCATGCGGTCGTAGTGGCGATGACCTAGCGCCGCCACCAGCGCGCCCCGGCGGCTCAGCTGGTCGGCGATCTCGGTCACCAGATGAAGGGTGCTGCTTTCCAGAAACAGCCCGGCCAGCGTGCCGGTATAGGCGTGGTCCAGCACGCGGCGCGCGCGCTCGACCAGCTGGCCGGACGGGGCCAGCACCTCGGTGTGGAACTCGCGTCCGAGGATGTCGTGCAGCGCGGCGATGCCGTCGTCGGCCACCAGCGCGCCGAAGCGATCGAAGAAGCGCGGGCGGATCGTGAAGCCGACGCTGGCGCTGTGGCTGCCGGGGACCGCCGTCCACGCGCAGGTGCTGCGCCTGCCGTAGCCAACGATCACGGGCGCGTTCAGTTTCTTGGCGACCGCATGGCGCCCGTCCACGGTCATCGCCTGCGGCGCGCCCTCAAGCTGGATACCGCACACGATCGAAGGCTCGACCTCGACCGTGATGCTGCGGTCGATCTGGCAGATCACGTCGTTGGCGGTTAGGATCAGCCCCGGCTGAACCTCGCGCACCAGCAGGCGGCCGCGGAACAGCCCGGTGTCCATGATCGCGGGCGACAGGTCCTGCGGCTCGATCCCAAGCGAGGCCTCAGCGCTGGCCTGCAGCATCTGCGAGGGGGTGAAGGTTTGCGTCGAACTGTGACAGGTCATGATGCGAAACCGCGCAGGGCGACTGCGCCAGGAAGGTTGGGGGTCTGACAGGCGTGCGGGACGGCGTGCAGGGTGACTGGCTGCGCGGTCAGGCGGGCGACGATGGCCCGGACGCACGTGACTGCCGGGGACTATAATGCAGCAGGGCCCAGGATCAATTCATTCAGGCGCGCCGGCCGGCGTGCGCCTTGTCAGCCCGCTGCCGCTTGCGCTCAGGGCAGAAGCGGCGCGGCTGATCTGCGATGCGTTCGGGCACCGCATCGCGCCCCGCGCGGGCGGGCGACAGCGGCTGGCGCTGGTCCGGCGCGGGCTTGCCCGCGACCGCGTTATCGGCGCGGTGGACGGGCGCGGGCGGTTGCTGGGGCTGACCGGGCTG
>ERZ501041.128-NODE-128-length-15608-cov-4.251913_pt1 | contig 15608 bp, 18 predicted proteins | sample MGYA00248848_ERZ501041 | MGnify/ENA primary metagenome ERZ501041 (study PRJEB25958, sample SAMN03398573) | human skin metagenome | study: EMG produced TPA metagenomics assembly of the Human Skin Microbiome Metagenome (human skin metagenome) data set.
CGCCCTCAAGCACCGCGGCGAAGCGGCGCAGAGCGGTCATCGCCATGGGCAAACCGTCGGCGGAAAGGCGGCCAGTAACGGGCAGATCCCGCCCCAGACCCGCCAGCACCTTTTCGTTGAACACCGTCCAGATCGCGCGACCTTCGAGCCGGTAGAGGACCAGGCGGACGGAGTTCGAGCCTATGTCGATGGCCGCGATGTCGCGCGGCGGGGTGATGTCGGGCATCAGCGGACGGGCGGCTCGAGCCGCAGCTCTTCGGGCCGGGTCTTCACCTTGCGGCCGCGGCCGGAGAGGCTGGGATTGGTCATGAAATACTTGTGCGCCGAGAAGGGCCGTTCCGGATCGACGGGCTGGACGCGGGTGTAGCGTCCTTCAGCGTCCAGCACCCAGCTTTGCGCATCGTCCTTGAGGTTGGCGACCATGATCTGGTCCAGAACCTGATCGTGCACCGTTGCATTCCGGATGGGCGTCATCAGCTCGACGCGGCGGTCCAGATTGCGCGGCATCCAGTCGGCCGAGGAGATGAACACCTTGGCCTTGTCGCTGGGCAGGTCCTGGCCGTTGGCGAAGGCAACGATGCGGCTGTGCTCCAGGAAGCGGCCGACGATGGACTTGACCCGAATGTTCTCCGACAGACCCGGCACGCCTGGCCGCAGGCAGCAGATGCCGCGCACCACCAGGTCAATGCGCACACCCCATTGGCTGGCGCGGTACAGGGCGTCGATGATCTCCGGGTCCACCAGCGAATTCAGCTTGACCCAGATGGCCGCCGGCTTGCCCATGGCGGCGGCCGACATCTCCTTGCCGATCAGCTCGATCAGCGTGGACTTCATGTTCAGCGGCGAGACGACCAGCGCCTCCAGCTTGTCCGGCGTGGCGTAGCCGGTGATGTAGTTGAACACCCGGCTGGCGTCGCGGCCCAGCACGGGGTCCGAGCTGAACAGCGACAGGTCGGTGTAAATCTTGGCGGTCACCGGGTGATAGTTACCGGTGCCGAAGTGGCAGTAGGTCTTCAGGCCCTCGCCCTCGCGGCGCACCACCACGCTCAGCTTGGCGTGGGTCTTGTACTCGACGAAGCCGAAGACGACGTGGACGCCCGCGCGCTCCATCGCGCGGGCCCAGCGCAGATTGGCCTCCTCGTCGAAGCGCGCCTTCAGCTCCACCAAGGCGGTGACGTTCTTGCCGTTCTCGGCCGCCTCGATCAGGGCGGCGACGATGGGGCTGTCCTTGGAGGTGCGGTACAGCGTCTGCTTGATCGCCAGGACGTTGGGGTCGCGGGCGGCCTGACGCAGGAACTGCACCACCACGTCGAAGCTCTCGAACGGGTGGTGGATCAGCATGTCCTTTTCACGCACCGAGGCGAAAATGTCGCCGCCGTTGTCGCGCACGCGCTCAGGGTAACGGGGCTCGTGGCCCCTGAACTTCAGCTCCGGCCGGTCTGGCGGAATGAGTTCGCTCAGTTGCGCCAGCCCCAGCATGCCGTCGACCAGCACCACGTCCTGCGGCGCGGCCTGCAGCTCTTCAACGATGAAGTCGCGCAGGTCCGGCGGCATGGACGCCTCGATCTTGACCCGCACGACCGAGCCGAGCCGACGTTGCTTCAGCGCCTCCTCGAACTCCAGCACCAGGTCTTCAGCCTCCTCCTCGATCTCGATGTCGGAATCGCGGATCAGGCGCAGAACGCCCTTTTCCAGCACCTCGCAACCGGGAAACAGGTGGTCGATGAACAGGACCAGCATGTCCTCCAGCGACACAAAGCGCTGGCGGCCCTTCGCCGATCGGCCGTCCACCGGCAGAGCCCAGAACCGTCGCACCTGGGTCGGCACCGGAACCAGGGCGTAGAAGGTGCGGCTCTCCCCCTTGCGCCGCAGCTTCAACGCCAGCGAGAAGCCGAGATTGGGCAGAAAAGGAAAAGGGTGCGCGGGGTCGATGGCCAGCGGCGTCAGGATGGCGAACAGCTGGTTCAGGAACTCGGGCTCCAGGCGGTCCCGCTCGGTCTTGGTCAGGCGTCCGCCGCTGACCACCTCGATGGCGCAGTCCGCCAGTTCGCGCCGCAGCTGACGCCAGCGCACCTGCTGTTCGGCCATCAGCTGCCCGGCGGCGATGTTGATCCGCTCCAGCTGCTCGGCCGGCGACAGGCCGTCGGCCGACAGCACGCGAACCCGCTCGCGCAATTGACCCTTCAGGCCCGCCACGCGCGTCATGAAGAACTCGTCCAGATTGTTGGCCGAGATGGACAGGAAGCGCAGCCGCTCCAGCAGCGGGTGCTGGGGATTGGCGGCCTCCTCCAGCACGCGCTCGTTGAAGGCCAGCCACGAGGTCTCGCGATTGAAGAACCGCTCTGGCGACGCCATCAGCGCTTCGTTCAAGGCCAGCTGCGGCGCGCGCGAGGCGGGCACCTCCTGACCTCGGGTGGCGTCGTGGATGGCGGCGTCGGTCATGGATCGTATGTCGCGCGCTCGTGTGACGCCCGCAAGCGCAGCGAGGCGATTTGCCGCCTTCAGCCGCTCTCGGCCTGCAACTCGTCTAGGACTTCGCGCGCGAGGACGCGGGTCACCGGCCGATGTCGCGCATCCAGCCGCTCGACAACAACTGAGGCCGCCTCCGCCGAGCGATCCAGCCGACGCACCAGATAGTCGATCACCTCGGGCGCCGGCGCGATGCTGCGTTCGGCGAAGCGCGCGCGCAGAATGGCCGCCAGCACCGCATCGTCCGGCGCCTCCAGCGCCACCGTGCGCACGGCGTCCAGGCGCGAGCGCAGGTCGGGCAGGGTGGTCGACCATCCTCGCGGCGCGCTGCGTGAGGCCAGCAGCAGCGGAGAGCCCGTCGATACGGCCAGGTTGATCAGGTGAAACAGGCTCTCGTCGTCGGCGTCCTGGGCGCGGTCAAGCAGCAGCGGCCGACCCTCGATCTCGCGCAGATCAACCAGCCCCGCCTCGGCGCCGTGCAGGGCGACCGCGCCGAGCCGCTCGGCCCAGATCTCCGCCAGGCGGCTCTTGCCCGAACCCGCCGGCCCGTGGAGCGCCAGAACCGAACCGGCCCCGTCCGGCCAGCGCTCCAGCAGGCGTATGGCGTTTTCGTTGCTGGCCGACACCACAAAGGCCTCGGACGCGCCATGGCGCTCGAGCGGCAGCCGCAGCTGCTCTCCGGCCGGAATGTTCAGGGCGCCGTCGGCGGGCATGCCTTTCTCTTAGCACGCGCCGAGTCCGCGACCGACCCACAGGTTCCTGTTGGTAATGGGGAGCATCGCCGCCGACTGTGGATGAACCTCAGAGAAACTCAGCCATGGCGGGATGATATTTGCCGGGCGCGAACTCGATGACCTCGTACTCGGCAACGCCGTGAACCTGGAACGGATCGTCGCGGAGCAGGGCGACCAGCGCCTCCCGCGTCCCTCCGCCGCGCGCCAGCAGCACGCCTCCGGTTCGCGGAACCATCGGACCCGTGGCGATCAGCAGGCCGCTCCGCACATGCGGATCCAGCCACGCCCGGTGTTCGGCGGTCCGCGCCTCCACCTCGTCCATGGGTTTCAGATAGCGCAGGATGACGACGAACATGGATGGCTTCCCAAGGTGCAGGAGCGTGAAATGATAAGGCCAAGGCGTTTCTGACAGGGCATCAGGACGTAGGTCCAGCGCCAATCCGCCGGGCCTGTCGGGACGGGGCCGCAAGGCCCTCAACCTTGACTTTCCGGGGCGATGATGCGCCCTACGCCGTTCCATTTCGCCGCCCCTGCGGCCCGACAAGACGATCCTCATGCACGCCTATCGCTCTCACACCTGCGGCGCGCTTCGCGCTTCCGACGCCGGCTCCTCGGTCCGCCTGTCCGGCTGGGTGCACAGGAAGCGGGACCACGGCGGTCTGCTGTTCATTGACCTGCGCGACCACTACGGCCTGACCCAGTTGGTGCTGCATCCGGAGACGCCGGGCTTCGAGCGGGTGGAGCGGGTGCGCGCCGAGAGCGTGATCCGTGTCGACGGCGAGGTGGTGCTGCGCGAAGGCTCGACCGTCAACGCCAACCTGCCCACCGGCGAAGTCGAGGTTCGGGTGCAGGCGGTCGAGGTGCTGTCGGAAGCCGCCGAACTGCCGCTGCCAGTCTTCGGCGAGCCGGAGTATCCCGAGGAAATCCGGCTCAAGCACCGCTATCTCGACCTGCGTCGCGAGACCCTGCACAAGAACATCGTGCTGCGTTCGCGCGTGATCCAGTCGATCCGCAACCGCATGTTCCAGCAGGGCTTCCTGGAGTACCAGACGCCGATCCTGACGGCCTCGTCGCCCGAAGGCGCGCGCGACTTCCTGGTGCCCAGCCGCCTGCATCCCGAGAAGTTCTATGCGCTGCCGCAGGCGCCCCAGCAGTTCAAGCAGCTGCTGATGGTGTCGGGCTTCGACCGTTATTTTCAGATCGCGCCGTGCTTCCGCGACGAGGACCTGCGCGCGGACCGTTCGCTGGAGTTCTACCAGCTCGACGTCGAGATGAGCTTCGTCACCCAGGAAGACGTCTTCGCCGCTATCGAGCCGGTGATGCACGGCGTGTTCGAGGAGTTCGGCGAAGGCAAGCGCGTCGACGCCTATCCGTTCCAGCGCATTCCCTACCGTGAATCGATCGCCAAATACGGCTCGGACAAGCCGGACCTGCGCAACCCGATCGAGATGCAGGATGTGTCGGAGCATTTCCGCGATGGCGGATTCGGCCTGTTCAACAAGATTCTGGCCGCCGATCCGAAGAACCGCGTCTGGGCCGTCCCGGCGCCGACCGGGGGATCGCGCGCCTTCTGCGATCGGATGAATTCGTGGGCGCAAGGCGAAGGCCAGCCGGGCCTCGGCTATATCTTCTGGTCGGACGATCAGGGCGCCTGGGGCGGGCCGATCGCCAAGAACCTGGGCGAGCCGGCCGACGCGCTGATGAAGGCGCTGGGCCTTGGGCAGGGCGACGCCGCCTTCTTTGTCGCCGGCGATCCGAACAGCTTCTACAAGTTCGCAGGCAGCGCCCGGACCCGCGTCGGGACCGAGCTGAAGCTCCTGGACGAGGATCAGTTCCGCTTCTGCTGGATCGTCGACTTCCCGATGTTCGAGTGGTCGGACGAGGAGAAGAAGGTCGACTTCAGCCACAATCCCTTCTCCATGCCGCAAGGCGAGCTGGAGGCGCTGAACACCAAGGATCCGCTGGATATCCTGGCCTATCAGTACGACATCGTCTGCAACGGCTATGAGCTGTGCTCGGGCGCGATCCGGAACCACAAGGCCGAGATCATGCTCAAGGCCTTTGAGATCGCCGGCTATGACGCCTCGGTTGTCGAGGACCAGTTCGGCGGCATGCTGAACGCCTTCCGCTATGGCGCGCCGCCGCACGGCGGTCTGGCGCCCGGCATCGACCGCATCGTCATGCTGCTGGCCGGCCAGCAGGCCATCCGCGAGGTGATCGCCTTCCCGCTGAACCAGCAGGGCGAGGATCTGCTGATGAGCGCGCCTTCTCCGGTGCAGGACAAGCAGATGAAGGAACTGCACATCCGCACCGCGCCGCCCATCAAGGTCTGACACGACGGATCTTCCCGCCGCCCGGCGGCGGGAAGCCGCTTATTCGGCGACCAGCACCAGGTTGCGCTGACGCGGCGGGATCGGCGGCGTGGGCGGCGTGCGGATGACCCGGGCTGCGCCTCTGCAGCTCTGGGCCGTCAGCCGGCCCGGCAGACGGGTGGAGCTGTCGCCGCACGCTAGGGAGACCTGCGCCTGCGTCAGGCCGCGAGCGCCCGACAGGTCCACGCCCCGGATGTCCGTGCGGCGCATCTCCGCATCGGAGAAGTCGGCGCGGTCGAAGCGGCCGCCGCTCAGCCGCGCGGCCGTCAGCTGCGCGTTGCGGAACGAGGCGCCGGTGAAATCGCCGGACGCGAGGTTGGAGGCGTTGACCTGGGCGTTGGCGAAGTTGGCGCCGGCGGCCTTCACATTGGCCAGGGTCGCGCCGAACAACTCGCTGTCGCTGAGGTTGGCGCCGGCCAGCGTGGCTCCGTTGAAGTTCACGCCGTGCAACTCGGCGCCCGAGAGGTCGGCGCGAGACAGGTTGGACCGCACAAAGGACGAACCCTGCGCCTCCGCCCCCGCCAGCGAGGCGTTGCTGAAGTTCGCTTCGGCGAAGTTGGCGCCCAGGATCTCCACGCCGCGCAGGTTGGCGCGGGTGAAGTCGCTGCCGGTGAAGTTGGAGCCGATCAATTCGGCGCCGCGGAGATCCGACCCCACCAGGGTCGCGCTGATGAAGGTGGCGCCGGTGAAGGTGGCGCCCGTCAGATTGCGGCCCGACAGCTCGCAGCGGTTGCACGAACCGCCCAGCGACACCGAACGCGCCACGTCCCGGTCCTGCAGCAGCAGTTCGACGCCGGCCGAGGCCGGTGCGGCCGCAAGCGTCAGGCCGGTCGCAGCGAGGGCGGCGGAGAGGCGGCGAAGAAAGGGGCTGCTGATCTGTTCCACACAGCCTTCATGCGCCGAAGCGCCTGACGAACCTACTTAAATCGCCGTAACGAAGGAGACGCTCAGCAGGCGGGGATGCGCAGTCCGCGCGGCAGCACCGTTGATCCGTCGCCGCAGGCGCGGTTCAGCTGAGCCTGGCTGAGGCCCGTGGCGCGCGACAGCCTCGCGCCGGACAGGTTGGTCCCCGACAACCGGGCGCCGGCGAAGTTCGCGCCCTCCAGGTAGGCCCCGACGAAGCTGGCGTTGGTCATGTCGGCGCGCGAGAAGTTCGAGCTGGAGAAGACGCCGCCATACGCCTCCACGTCGCGCAGGTCGGCGTTGGAGAAGCGGGTGCGGTTCATGACCGACAGGCTGAGGTCCGCCTGGCGCAGGCGTGCGCCCGATAGATTGAGCCCGCGACGCTCCATCCCCGAGAAGTCGCCCTGGAACAGGTTGCACCCTCCGCAGTTCGCACCGCGCCGTACGCTGGCGATCTGACTCGCGTTCTGGGCGAGCGCAGGCGTGGCGAGGGCCAGAAGGGCGAGGGCGACAAGGACGCGTTTCATGACGGTGTGGGCTCCGGTTCGAGGCGCGCTGCATGCAAGCCGCGCGCCAACGTATCCGCCTCTCCGTTAAGAAGCCTGCACCGCCTGCTCCATGCTGGACGAAGCGCGCCGGCGTTTCTATGATCGCGCAGCCGCCGGACCCTCCGGTTCGGCCGATTTGGCGTGGGTTGGTTGACGTGTTGAACAAGATCTTCGGCTGGTGGAACGGCGCCACGATCGGCACCCTGTTCACCATCGCCAAACGCGGCCGTCTGGTCGGCACGGACGAAAACGGCAATCGCTATTACGAGAGCCGCGACACCGTCAGCTATGATGGTCGTCGCAGGCGTTGGGTGACCTACAACGGCTACGCCGAGGCGTCCAAGGTGTCGCCCGACTGGTACGGCTGGCTGCACTACACCTTCGCAGAGCCGCCGACGGTTCAGCCGCTGCCGCGCCGCAGCTGGGAAAAGGACCATCTGCCGAACCTGACCGGAACGCCGCTGGCCTGGCGCCCGCCCGGCTCCCTCGCGAACGACGGCAAGCGTCCGGCCGCCACCGGCGACTACCAGGCCTGGACCCCGGAATAAGAACAATGGCGCGCCTGGGCGGACGATTGGCGATGGGCCTGGCGGCGGCGGCGCTGCTGACCGCCGGCGGCGTGACCGCCAGTGCGTTGCAGGACGCGCCCCGCGACGCCCGCCCCGCCCAGGATCCCATCGGCGACATCCTGCGCGCCACGCCGCCCCCTACGCCGGTCGAGAGCGCGCCGGCGGGGCAGCCCGCCCCGGCCACGCCCGTGCCGATCACCGTCCCGCCGCCGGTGGTGATCGTCGAGGAAGAGGCGGAGCCGGACGCTCCAACTCCCGTCAAGGCCGCCGCCGCCGAAAAGCCCATCGAACAGCCGGAGGCGCCGGTCCGGCGCCAGCGCCGCAAGGTCGCGGTGATCCAGGCCATCGACAAGGTCACGGCTGAAACGATGCGCTTCGAGGTGCAGGTCGGAGGCCGACCCGTTCGCTTCGCCCGCAACCTGATCTTCAACGTCAGCGCCTGCGAGGTCTCCACACCGGATGAGTTGACGGAGGACGCGATCGCTTATGTCGACGTCTCGGTCCAGCCGCGCGGCACGACCCAGCCTCTGCCGACACGCCAGGTGTTCAAAGGGTGGATGTTCGCCTCGTCGCCGGCTGTCAGCGGCCTGCAGCACCCGAACTATGACGCCTGGGTGGTCGGCTGTAAGGACTGAGGCCGGCTGCGGCGTGCGACCGAGCGCCTCCAGATCAGCCGAGCGCCAGCTGCACCGCCTCTGCGCCGGTCATGGATCGCGTCAGCACCCCCCCATCCGGCCTGACGTGCAGAGCCGGCTTCAGACGGCGCAGATAGGCGGACTGCGGGGTCTCGACAGCGCCGAACTGGCTGAGGTGATCGGTCAGGAACTGTGCGTCCAGCAGGGTCCAGCCGCCGGCTTTCAGCCGCGCGACGAGATGCACCAGCGCAACCTTGGAGGCGTCGCGCTCGCGGCTGAACATGCTTTCTCCGAAAAAAGCGCCGCCAAGCGACACGCCGTACAGGCCGCCGACCAGCCGCTCCTCGCGCCAGCACTCGACCGAGTGGACAAAGCCCCGGGCGAACAACTCGCCATAGAGGCGGCGGATCGGGCCGTTGATCCAGGTGTCCTGTCGGTCGGGCCCCTGTGACGCCGCGCAGCCGTCCAGCACCGCCTCGAAGGCGGTGTCCACGCGGATGTCGAACGGCTCTGCGCGGACGCTGCGACGCAGGCGCGTTGGGATATGAAAGGCGTCGAGCGGGATCACGCCTCGCTGATCGGGCTCGACGATGAAGACGCGAGGATCGTCGCGCGCCTCCGCCATGGGAAAGACGCCGCGCGCGTAGCAGGCCAGCAGCGCCTCGGGCCCGAAGCCGGAGGAGGGGCTGCTGGCGCTGAAATCCGGCTCGGCCAACGGCGCTAGGCGCCCGCGCCCTTCTGAGCCTTGGCCCACTTCTCCAGCCAGTGGATGTCGTAGTCGCCGGACAGGATGTCCGGCTCGACCAGCAGGCGCTGGAACAGCGGAATGGTGGTGTCGATGCCGCCCACGACCATTTCACCAAGCGCCCGCTTCAGCCGCGCCACCGCCTCTTCGCGATCGCGGCCGTGAACGATCAGCTTGCCGATCAGGCTGTCGTAGTAGGGCGGGATCGAATAGCCGGCGTAGATGGCGCTGTCCAAACGGACGCCCAGGCCGCCGGGGGCGTGGAAGTCGTTCACCATGCCTGGCGACGGCGTGAAGGTCTCGGGGTTCTCGGCGTTGACGCGCACTTCGATGGAGTGGCCTTCGAAGTGGATGTCGTCCTGGGTGAAGGACAGCGGCAGACCCGCTGCGATCCGCACCTGCTCGCGCACCAGATCGACGCCGGTGATGGCCTCGGTCACCGGATGCTCGACCTGAAGGCGGGTGTTCATCTCGATAAAGAAGAACTCGCCGTCTTCCCACAGGAACTCGATGGTGCCGACGCCGAGATAGCCGATGGCCTTGATCGCATCGACCACGATCTTGCCGATCCGCTCGCGCCCGGCCGCGTCCAGCGCGGGTGAGGGCGCCTCCTCCAGCACCTTCTGGTGGCGGCGCTGCAGCGAGCAGTCGCGCTCGCCCAGGTGCACGACGTTGCCGTGGCTGTCGGCGATCACCTGGATCTCGATGTGGCGCGGCTTCTGCAGATAGCGCTCCATGTAGACGGCGCCGTTGCCGAAGGCGGCCTTGGCCTCGGACTGGGCGGTCTGGACGGCTTCGACCAGATCGTCGGCGGTCATGGCGACCTTCATGCCGCGTCCGCCGCCGCCCGCCGCCGCCTTGACGATCAGGGGAAAGCCGATCGACTTGGCGGCCTCGACCGCCGCCTCGACCGTTTCGACCTCGCCGTCCGAGCCCGGGACCACGGGAATGCCCGCGTCCTTGGCCGTCTGCTTGGCCGTGATCTTGTCGCCCATGATGCGGATGTGCTCAGGGCGAGGGCCGATGAAGCTCATGCCGTGGGCCTCGACGATCTCGGCGAAGCGGGCGTTCTCGGACAGGAAGCCATAGCCGGGGTGCACCGCCTGCGCGCCCGTGATCTCGGCCGCCGCGATGATCGACGGTATGTTCAGATACGACTTGGCCGCCTGGGCGGGACCGATGCAGACACTTTCGTCAGCCAGGCGCACCCACATGGCGCCGCGGTCGGCCTCGGAGTGCACGGCGACGGTGGAGATTCCCATCTCCTTGCATGCGCGGTGGATGCGCAGCGCGATCTCGCCGCGGTTGGCGATCAGGACCTTTGTGAACACGGGATCAGGCCTCAAGCAGGACGAGCGGCTCGCCGAACTCGACCGGCTGGCCGTCGCCGACCAGCACGTCCGCCACCACGCCGTCGCGCGGCGCCTGGATCGGGTTCATGGTCTTCATGGCCTCGACGATCAGCAGGGTCTGGCCCTTCTTGACCTTGTCGCCCTGCTGCACAAAGGCGGGCGCTTCCGGCGCCGGTTGCAGATAGGCGGTGCCAACCATCGGCGACTTCACCTCTTCGCCGGAGCGGGCGACGATGGTCGCCGGATCGCTGGGCATGGCGGCAGCGGCGGCGGGGGCTGCAACCGGCGCGGCGACCGGAGCCGGCATGGCGGCGTACTGCACGGGCGCAGCGGCGGCGCTGACCTTGCGGGCGACGCGGATCTTCAGATCGCCGCGCTCCACCTCGATCTCGGTCAGGGAGGTGTCGTTCAGGATGTCCGCCAGCTGGCGCACCAGCTCCGCATCGATCTCGCCCCCGGCGTTCAGCGTTTCATCGGCCATGTCGGTTTCGCCTTTTCTTTGGTCTTGTTGTGCCAACGGGAGCGCCTCAGGCGCGTTCCCGAATGATGTGGAGCGCGGCCTGGACCGCCAGCGCATAGCCCTGCGCGCCTAGGCCCGCGATGACCCCGGTCGCCAGGGGCGAGACCAGGGAGTGGTGGCGAAACGCCTCTCGCGCCGCCGGATTGGACAGGTGCAGTTCGATCACCGGAATGGACAGCGCCTTCAGCGCGTCGTGCAGCGCGACGGAGGTGTGTCCATAGGCGGCCGGATTGATCACCAGCGCCTGAGCCTCGGTGCGCGCTTCCTGGATCCAGTCGACCAGCACGCCCTCGTGATTCGTCTGCCGGAAGACGATGTTCGCCTCAGACCCGGCCGCGCCGACGCAGCGCGCCTCAACGTCCGTTAGGGTCTCGCGCCCATAGATGTGCGGCTCTCTCTCCCCCAGGAGGTTGAGATTGGGGCCGTTCAGCACATAGATGACGGGAAGATCGGGCATAGACTCCGGGCGGGTCGAACCGCTTCGATGGAGCGGCCTTTTAGCGGAAGGCGCGGCGCGGATCAAAGCGCGCCGCCTTTGAACGGGTTGACCTAACGTCATGCGCATTCAAGTCAACGGCGATCAGCGTGAGGTGGCGGCCTCCACCATCCTGGACCTGGTGAAGGCGCTGTCGCTCGACCCTCGGAAAGTGGCGGTGGAGCGGAACCTGGAGATCGTGCCGAAGTCGCTGCACGCGACGACAGCTCTGGCCGAGGGCGACCGCATCGAGCTGGTTCAGTTCGTCGGGGGGGGATGAGGTCAGACCTTGAGGATCGGACCCTGGTATCGGGCAATATCCGCATCCGCCGTAATCAAGGTCAGGCCTTCGCAAACCGCCTGCGCGATCAGAGCGCGGTCGAAGGGGTCACGGTGCAGCAGCGGAAGATCCTGGACGGCGAGGCCGTGCCGGCTGGTCAGATCGACCTCCTGATAATCATTTGCCAGCAGCAGGTCACGCAGCTTCTGCGAATCGATCTGGAAGTCCAGTCGCTGAAGTTCGCGCTTGATGCCGATCTCCCAGACACTGACCGCGCTGAAGAACAGGACATTATCAGGATCGCCAAGGTGAGCGCGAGCTGCCGGCGTCAGACGCTCGGGCCGGGTGGCCGTCCAGATCAGCAGGTGGGTATCAAGGAGGATGTTCACGGCTGGCCGTAGAACATCTCTTCGATGTCGTTCTTGTACGGCGTCTTGATGTCATCCGGGATGACGCCTTCGCCGGCCATGAAGCCGATGCGCTGGACCGGCTTCTTCGGCGCGTCTTCCAGCGGCGTCACCTTGACCAGAGGCTTGCCGGCCTTGGCGATGATGAAGGACTCCCCCTTGGCGGCCTTGTCGACAAGGCGAGACAGGTGGGTCTTGGCTTCGTGGATATTGACCGTCTGCATGCGCGGACCTCATGGACTAAGTCCGCCTAGTCTAGTTCAGTGCGGTCGATGTCGCAACGTGTCGTGACGGGGCTCGGACTTCCGCTCGCCGCTTCGGAGGACTAGGTGGACGGCCATGACCGAGAACGCATCCGATACCTGGTCCGTCGCGGGCCGCACCTTTTCCTCACGTTTGATCGTGGGGACGGGCAAGTACGCCGACTACGTCCAGAACGCGGCGGCGGCCGAGGCGGCGGGGGCCGAGATCGTCACAGTGGCGCTCAGGCGCGTGAACCTGTCCGATCCGAGCCAGCCGATGCTGGTGGACCACGTCAAGCCGGACCGCTTCACCTATCTGCCCAACACCGCCGGCTGCTTCACCGGAGAGGACGCGGTGCGCACCCTGCGCCTGGCGCGCGAGGCGGGTGGCTGGGATCTGGTCAAGCTGGAGGTGTTGTCGAACACCGCCCACCTTTATCCGGACATGGTGGAGACGCTTCGCGCGCTGGACATGCTGGTCAAGGACGGCTTCGACGTCATGGTCTACTGCACCGACGACGTGGTCATGGCCAAGCGGCTGGAGGAGGCGGGCGCCTCGGCCATCATGCCGGCTGCGGCCCCGATCGGCTCAGGGCTCGGCATTCAGAACGAGGTCAACATCCGCCTGATCGTCGAGCAGGCCCAAGTGCCGGTGCTGGTCGACGCCGGCGTCGGCACGGCCTCTGACGCGACCCGCGCCATGGAGTTGGGCTGCGACGCCGTTCTGATGAACACCGCTATCGCCGGCGCCAAGGACCCGATCCGCATGGCGCGGGCCATGAAGCATGCGGTGATCGCCGGCCGTGAGGCCTATCTGGCGGGACGTATGCCAAAACGCATGTACGCCGATCCATCTTCGCCGCTGGCTGGTTTGATCTAGCGCTTCGCCGCCTGGATCAGCTGGCCGACCTCGCGCGGGTCGATTCCTGCACTGGCCTTGCCGTTGATGAAGAAGGTCGGGGTGCCCTGAAGACCCAAGGCGGCCGCCGCCGTGTGGATGTCGGCGATGTGGCGCGTCATCTCTGGCGAGGCGATCGCGGCCTTGGCGCGAGGCAGGTCGACGCCGTTCGCCTGAAGGATCCGGTCGATGGCTTCGACGCTCAGCGCGCGTTCGTTCATCAGGGCGTCGTAGACCGCAAGATACTTGCCCTGCTGGTGCGCGGCCAGGGCGGCGCGGGCGGCGTATTGGGATGTGACGTCCTCCCCGCGGTCCAGGATGGGCCAGTCCTTGAAGACGAATCGCACGTCGGGGTTCGCCGCCATCAGGGCGCGATAATCGTGCGCCACCGCCTTGCAGCCGGGGCAGCGGAAATCAAAGAACTCGTCCACCGTGACGCGGGCGTCGGTAGGCCCAAAAGCAGGGTCACGGGCGTCGACCGCCAGCAGGCTGGGATTGGTCGCCGCCGCCTGATTGATCGAGGCGACGCGTCCCTGCTCCTCGCGCTGCTGCAGGGCGGCGCTCGCCTCCTGCAGAACCTCGGGATGGCTGACCATGTAGCGATGCACGGTCCAGGATCCGAACGCGTCGGGCGCGACATAGGGCCAGGCCGCCAGACCCAGCGCCGCCAGCGAGACCGCCAAGGCGGCCGGACCCGTCCAGCCGCGCCGCCTTTTTTCGACGGGAGTTGGGGGCGCGGGCGGCGGGGCGGCGTCGTCGGTCATCACGTCTCTTCTTCGGGCAAGTCTAGTTCAGGGTGGCGGGGCGACGCAGCGCCTCGCGCCGGTCAAGATCGCTGAGGTCGTCCTGAGTGGCCCCCGACGCCAGCACGATGTCCACCGCCCGGCGCCACTCCATAGAGCCGGGGTCCAGCAGACTGCGGGCGCGAAGGGCGAACTGGGTGGCCTGCTGTTCCTGACCGGCGGCGAAGTGGTACTCGGCCGAAGCCAGTCGCGCCTCGCCCTCCTTGCCCTGCGCGGCGTAGGCCTGGGCTAGAAGTCGCCAGGCCATGGTGTTGTCTCGCTCGGCCACCGTGGCGCGTTTCAGCTGATTGACAGCCTCGGCGATATTGCCGGCATCGCCCGTCTCGATCAGCGCATGCCCCAGGTTGACGCGAAGCAGGGGCGCGTCCGGCTTTAGCCGCACGGTCTCGGCGTGGGCGGCGATGGCGTCGGCTGGGCGGCCTTCCTCGAACAGGATCTGGCCCTTCAGCTCCCAGTAGTAAGGGTTGGAGACATCGCCGGCGATCAGGGCGTCCACTGCGGATAGCGCCTTGTCGGTCTGACCCGCGCGATACCAGGCGATTGCGCGGGCGTAGCGGCCGGGCAGGGACGTATCGCTCTCGGGATAGGCGCGCAGCGTTGCGTTCGGCTGGTCCATGAAGGCGCGCATCTTGGCCAGGATTAGGGCGTGCTGGGCGATACGCTCGGGGCTCTCGGGGGTGCTGTAGTGGGCGGCCGCCTCGACCGGCCGACGCAGCGCCTCGATGCGTTGCGAAGACAGGGGGTGACTGCGGAAGTAGGGGTAGCGGCGGCTGTCGGAGAAGACTTCCTGCGAGCGGAAGTTCTCGAAAAACTCCACCAGCCCGCGTCCGGATTGTCCGGCGGCCTCCAGCGCGCGGGCGCCGGTCAGGTCGGCCTCGCCCTCCTGGCTTTGCATGTAGCGCAGAGCGTCGAGGGTGCCGAAATACTGGCTTGAGCCGATCAGGGCGGCGCCGGCGCCCGGTTGGCCCGCCGCGATGGCGAGCGCGCCCAGCGCCATGGTCATGAAGAAGGGCTGCTTGGCTGCGTTCTGCGCCCCGTCACGCAGGGTGTGGCGGTTCTTGATGTGCCCCGCCTCGTGCGCAATCACGCCCAGCAATTCGCCGGGCGTCTTGGTGCGCAGGATCAGGCCGGTGTTGATTCCCATGATGCGCCCGCGCGTGGCGAAGGCGTTCAGCTCGGAATCATTGATCAGCAGGACTTCGACGTCGGCCGGCACCAGGCCCATGGCGTCGAACACCGGATCCGACCACTCCCGGATCACACCCTCGATCTCGGTGTCGCGGATCACGCTCTGGGCCGAGGCCTGGCCCGCCGTCCCCAGAGCCGCCAGGAGACCGGCTGCGCCGGCGAGGCGGCGCAGCGCCCGAAGGCAGGACGCAGGGCGGGGAAGCCAGTTCATGGCGCGCTCCAAAGCCTGGGCCCCCGCCCGTCGTTGCCCAATCTAGCGATCCGCGATCAGCGGCGCCACCACCCGCGCTTGGGCTTTTCAGGCGGCGCGACGATCTGGTTCGGATCTTCCGAGATCAGGGCCTGAACGTCGACTTCTGGCCGGTGCGGCTGAGGAGCCTGGCTGAGGATCACCGGCTCCGGCTCTTGTGCGGCCTCGATGCGTTCGGCTTCCGCCTCCTGCGGGGTGACGTCCAAGACGACGGGCTA